>Ga0316197_10000246_pt1 | contig 39223 bp, 26 predicted proteins | sample OudBiesiAoxic_MG_FD_204939 | JGI IMG/M metagenome (GOLD analysis project Ga0316197, IMG submission 204939) | Coastal sediment microbial communities from Oude Bieten Haven, Netherlands - site A oxic | ecosystem: Environmental > Aquatic > Marine > Coastal > Sediment | place: Netherlands... | reverse complement strand
ACGCCCACGCCAACTACCTCTGGTACGCCTACGCCGGGATCGGCGTGATGTCGTTCCTCGGACTCCTGCTCTATATCTGGATCACGAATCGCATCGATGCGAGAACCGGAGAAGCCGAAGCATCGTAGTCATAGGTGGAGGTTGCCCATGCGGAACGCCAGATATCTCGCCATCTTCGCTGCCTGCACCCTGCTGGTCATTGGTTGCGGAGTCAATAAATCGATTCGCATTGCCGACGGGGAGACCGTCAACAGCGGCAAGGCAACGGTCAACGGCAACGTGTTTATCGGCGTCGACTGCACGGTGCGCGGTGACTGTCGAACAGTCAACGGCGGTGTCACGGTCGGTTCCGGTTCCGAGGTCGGTGGACTGCAATCGGTCAACGGTTCGATCAAGATCGCCGAGAACGTGAGCGTTAATGGCGAGGTCGGGACCGTTAACGGATCGATCCGCCTCGCCGAAAACGTATCAATCGAAGGCGATGTCGAAACCGTCAACGGGTCGGTCTTCTGCAAAGCAGGTAGTGTGACCTCCGATGACATCACGACGGTCAACGGCTCCATTCACCTCGCTCGCACTGAGGTCGGAGGCAACCTCGGCACCGTCAACGGTTCGGTGACCCTGGAGGACAACTCGAGGGTCTCCGGGAACATCCTCATCAAAGGCAAGTCCACCCGCTACGGCAAGAAAAAGGCGATCGAGATCACTATCTCCAGCGGATCGGTTGTCGAGGGTGACGTCATCGTCCGAGACTCCAAACGCAAGGTGAAGGTCATCCTCTCCGGCGGCGGCAAGGTCCTGGGCGAAATCCAGAATGCCGAGGTCATCGAGCAAGATTCCTGATTTCGAATTTCTGGGTACCGCATGCCTGCCCTTTGGCCACCATCGAAGGGTCCATAAAACAGTCCTTATCCTCAGAAATCCGCGAGGCGGGTGTCCTCGCCCGCATCGTGGATTTCTGAGAGCGGACGCGGGCTGTGAATCACCATAGAGCTTCCATCCATTGACACGCTCCGGGGGTTGGTATTACGATGTAACACCAATTTCCTGGAGGAGATGAGATGGCGACCCTGGGCGGCAAGCAGCAGATTGTGACATTCAAGGCCGAGGAGGCCCTTATCGAAGCGATGGAGGACATCCCCAATCGCTCCGAGTTCATCCGCTCGGCTATTCTCGCGGCCCTCGAAGGCGTGTGCCCACTGTGCCACGGCACGGGGGTTCTCAGCCCCCATCAGCAGCGGCACTGGGAGGAGTTCAGCCGCACCCACTCCGTCGAGAGATGCGACGAGTGCGACGAGGGCAAGCTCGTCTGCGTAGCCGACCGGGGCTGATCGGGGAATTCGTTGCGAATTTGCCACACGATCCGCCTCGGGATTCTGACTCTCGCGATACTGGCGCCGGTTGTCTCCGGCGCACAGGGGGTCTATGTCAGCATCCCGCCACAGGCGTTCCTCGTCGAATGGTTGGCCGGAGATCTTGTAGAGGTGGAGATTCTGCTTCCACCGGGAGCGTCACCGGCGACCTACGAACCAACCCCGAAACAAATAGCCTCCCTCGATCGCTCACAAATCTACTTGCAAATCGGCGCGCCGTTCGAAGCGCCGGTGTTGGAAAAGGTCTCCGATTTGATGCCCGACCTCCGCATCGTCGATTGCCGGGCCGGTGTCGACCTCGAACCGATCGGCGGAGACGGTCACGATCACGGGTTCGGACTCCTCGATCCACACATCTGGCTCGATCCGCGGCGGATGAAAACCATCGCCGACACGACGGCAAAGTCGCTGCAGGCCCTCCTCCCCGATCAGTCATCCACGATCGAAGAACGCCTCGCCGCACTTCAGAGTGCCATTGATGAAACCGATTCCCGGGTCGGTGAGGCGCTCGCCCCATTCGCCGGACGCACCCTGCTCGTCTTCCACCCCGCCTATGGCTATTTCACCCGACGCTACGGTCTGATCCAGAGGGCGGTCGAGGTGGATGGCAAGGACCCGTCGGCCCGGCGCCTGGCAACGGTCGTCGACGAGATTCGGCAACAGCCGGTGCCGGCCCTCTTCGTTCAACCCCAATTCTCACGATCGGCGGCCGAACGGGTGGCCAATGCCCTCGACTGCGAGCTCGTCGAGCTCGATCCCCTGGCCGGCGACTACCTGGCCAACCTGGAAACCATGGCCGACAGGATCGCCAGGGCGCTGCAATGAAAACTGAAAAAACCGCACCCGTCATCGAGGTCGAGAATCTGAGCTTTCGTTTTGACGGCGGACCACCGGTGCTCGAGGGCGTCAATCTCGAGATCGCGGCCGGCGACTTCGCCAGCGTCATCGGCCCCAACGGTGGCGGCAAGACGACCCTTGTCAAGCTGATCGTCGGCCTCCTCACTCCAACCACCGGACGAGTGCGTATTTTTGGCGTGCCACCGACCAAGGCCCGACCCCGCATCGGCTACATGCCCCAGCACGCGATGACCGACCCTCGTTTCCCGGTTCGAGCAACCGATGTCGTTCTCATGGGTCGGCTCGGAAGTGGTCGCCGGTTTGGCAACTACAGTCGTGCAGACCGTGAGGCCGCGGCCGGCGCCCTGGCCAAGGTGAATCTCGAGGACCTCGGTGCGCGACCATTTTCTGATCTCTCAGGTGGACAGAGACAGCGCGTCCTGCTCGCCCGCGCTCTCGTCACCGACCCCGAACTCCTGCTCCTCGACGAACCCGCCGCCGGACTCGACCAGAGAGTAGAGCAAGATTTCTTCGAGCTGCTGCAGGAGCTCAACCGTCACCTGACAATCGTCCTCGTGACCCATGATCTCGGCTTTGTGGCAGGCTTCGTCCGCACCGTAATCTGCGTTCACGGGCATGTCGACATCCATCCCACGAGCTCGCTCGACGGCCGTGCGATCTCCGAGATCTACGGTGGCGAAGTTCGGATGGTGCGCCACGATCACCGGATGGACCACTGATGGAGTTCCTCAACGCAGTCCTCGAATTCGAGTTTCTCCAGCACGCGTTGGTGGCGGGCGCGCTCGCCGGCATCGCCTGCGGGGTGGTTGGTTCCTATGTAGTGGTGCGGCGCATCACCTATATTGCCGGCGCGATCGCCCACTGCGTGCTCGCCGGCCTGGGAGTCGGACGCTGGCTGCAGGTGGTCCACGGATGGCCGATCACGCCCGCCCAGGGCGCAGTCGTAGCCGCCGTGACCGCGGCGCTGATCATCGGCGTCGTGAGCCTACGCGTTCGTGAGCGGGAGGACACCATTATCGGGGCCGTGTGGGCGATCGGCATGGCGATCGGAATCCTCTTCATCGCCGTCACGCCCGGCTACCACGAAGACCTCATGAGCTATCTTTTCGGAAATATCCTGTTGATCGGGGGCAGGGATCTGTGGATGATGGCGGCGCTCGACGCCGTAGTGCTCGCACTCGCGCTGGGCCTTTACCCGCAGCTCGAGGCGGTCTGCTTCGACGAAGAGTTTGCACGGCTTCGCGGCCTCAACGTCGAAGCCTACGTCCTGGTCCTGCTGGTGCTCACCGCCCTCACCGTGGTGCTTCTGGTAAGCGTCGTGGGGATCGTGCTGGTGATCGCCCTCCTCACCCTGCCAGCCGCTATCGCCGGCCAGTTCACGGCCACTCTGCGCGGTATGATGGCCCTCGCCTCGCTGCTCGCCATAGGATTCACGACCGCCGGGCTCGCCGTGAGCTACGCACCGGATCTCCCCGCAGGAGCGACGACCATTGTCATTGCGGGTGCAGCATACCTTCTCGTGCTCGTGCTGCGGCGACTTGCCGCGAATCTTCGTTTTTGACATAGAGGAGAAGAGGGACCACCCGGCCTCTGGCCGGATGCGGCGTTCTGAATTCGTCGCGCTCTTCTTTCTTCGCGCTCCCCGAGAGGATGCCAGGCACGCCGATTCGCTGCAACGTCGTTCAACAGAGGACATGCGCTCCCGCGAATCGGGAGCCAGGCACCTCCGAGGGACGCGCCCTCGCCTCGGTGAACCGGAACGTGGGCCGATGGGAATTCCTAATTCGTTTCTCCTCCCCTACGCGGTCGATTGTCAAATCTCTGTCAATCAATCGATATCGTGTCACAACTCTATATAATGACCGCGCCGACCGTGGACGGTCGGGAGGAGAAACTAAATGAACAGCTTGCGAAACTTGAGGGTACTGCTCGTCGCCGCGGTCATGACGATGGTCTTCGTTGCGCCTGCCCAGGTGCATGCGGACGAATCGTGCTGCCTCAATAACTTCCGATTTGCGGGCGGATGTATGGTCGTAGTGCGCGGCCAGGAAACCTGCCAGGACGTCATTTCCTACCTCAACAATTTCAACAGCGTCGGCAAGTACTATTGCGACAACACCATGGTCCGCGGTGGGTGGTCGCTGAGCGACTGCGGGAACCCCGCAATGAACACCAATCCGTACGTCACCTCTGGGAACGCCCAACAGGCCGCACCTGCCCAGCAACTCCAGTCCCGACCCAGCGTGTCGGATCCGCCGGCCGCTGCGGCAGCAAAGGATGCAACCCTGATCCAAACTTCGGCGCCGCTCAACGTACGTTTTGCCGCCGGGATCGACTCTGCCAACCATGCCGCAGGTGAGATCGTCACCGGCACCCTCGAGGAGGATCTGATGTCGGGCGACACCGTGATCGCGCCGGCCGGCAGCGAGGTGCAGTTCCAAATCGTGCCGACCAGCTACTGGACCGATGGTGGTGGCGATGCCTTCAAGATCCAGGCCACCGCCGTCAAGGTCGGTGACAAGCTGGTGCCGCTCAGCGCCACCGCCGTTTCCGCAACCAGCGAAGTGGACGTGTCCGGCGCCAAGGTCAACGTTCCCAAGGGATCTCTGGTGAGTTTTGAGACCCAACTCGCCGATCAGCACGCAGCCGACAAGAGCGCCCTCGAGGCCGGTGCCGCAGCCTGGATGGAGGCTTTCGCCGCAAGGGACATAGATGCGATGACCGCGTTCTATGCTGAAGATGCGGTCCTGCTGCCGCCGAATGCACCGGCGATCTTCGGACGCGACGCGATCAGTGCAACCATTCAGGAGATGTTCGCTGCCGGCCTTGGCGTTGAGCTCGAGGATCTCGAGATCAAAGTTACCGGAAACCTCGGCTACAAGGCCGGGCGCTACCGCACGTGGGGCGAGGATGGTTCTCTCATCGATCGCGGCAAGTACATCGAGATCTGGTCCAATATCGACGGAAGCTGGGTCCTCCACCGCGATATCTGGAACAGCAGCGTGCAGCCGGAGGTCGAAGAAGACCACGAGCACAGAGAATAGAGGCCGGTTCAACAACCACTCAAAGGGGCCTGAGGGCCCCTTTTTCTTGGCGCAGGGACTTTGAAACGTTGGGGCGAGGAGGGGTTCAGGATCCAGGATACAGGTCACACCCCCCGTGCACCCTGCATCCTGCATCCTGTATCCGGAGGGGGTGGGCAGTTCGGCTTCGCTACAATGCAAACGACACTCAAGGACAACATTGAATGCCGGGGGGTTCAGATATGACCATCACCAGACAGCAACGGTCGCAATGGACGCGGTGGGCGGGTGTCTGTCTGCTCCTGATCGCCGCCTGCACCATGAATCCGGCCACCGGCGAGCGCCAGCTCTCGCTGATGTCGGAGGCCCAGGAAATCCAGATGGGGGCGCAGACTCATCCCGAAGTGCTGGCCTCCTTCGGCGCCTACGATGATCCCGAGTGGCAGGCCTATATCCAGGAACTCGGGGCCAAGATTGCGGCCACATCCGAGCGGCCGGATCTGAACTGGACCTTCACTGTACTGGATGACCCGGTCGTCAACGCGATGGCGTTGCCCGGCGGCTACATCTATGTCAACCGGGGCATCCTTGCCCACTTCAACTCCGAAGCCGAGCTGGTGTCGGTGCTCGGACACGAGATCGGGCACGTCACCGCGCGCCACTCGGTGGAGCAGATGAGCCGAGCGCAACTCGCCCAGCTCGGACTCGGCGTTGCCGCCGTTGCGAGCGAGGAGTTCCGGCAGTATGCAGGGCTCGCCAGCCAGGGTCTCGGCGTCCTTTTCCTCAAGTTCGGCCGCGACGACGAGAACCAGTCCGATTCCCTCGGTCTGCGTTACATGACCCGAGCCGGTTACGACCCGTACGAGATGCCGAAAGTTTTTGCCACGCTAGACCGCGTGACCCAATCTCACGGTCTCCGAGGGACCCCGGAGTGGCTCTCAACCCACCCCGACCCCGGCAATCGGATCGCAAACATCGACGCCCGCATCGGCCGCCTCTCACCCGAGCTCCAGCAAGGTACGGTCGGCCGCGAGTCGTATCTCGAACGGCTCGCCGGCATGATCTTTGCCGACGATCCCCGCCAGGGCTACACCATTGGGAACACCTACTACCATCCCGAGCTTGCGTTCAAGATCGATTTCCCCGACCAGTGGCAGATCATCAACCAGCGCCAGGCGGTTGGCGCGTTAAGCCCGAATCGCGACGCATCGGTGGTGCTGACCCTCTCCGACAAGGATTCGCCGCAGGCGGCTTTCGAGGCCTTCTTCGGCCAGCAGGGCGTCCAGCGCGGGCCCAGCAGAGGCCAGAATATCTACTCGTTCCGTGCGGTCGACACCCAGACAGGGGAGGGCCGCGCCGAGGGTTTGATCGGATATCGGTTGCTCGACGGTCGCGTATACCAGCTGATGGGCTACACGGGTCTCGATACCTGGCAAGGCTACGCAAACGGTATGGATCAGAGCCTGAAGAGCTTTACTAGAGTCACAGACCGGCGTTACCTCGAGGTCTCACCGGCGACCATTGATATCGTCAAGCTGCCACGGAGTATGAATCTGACCGAGTTTGTGCGGCGCTACCCGTCGAACATCGACGTCGAGCAGCTCGCTCTCATCAATGGGGTCAATCTGGACACGGTGATGGATCCGGGCCGACTGGTGAAGCGGGTTGTTGGCGGAAAGCTGCCGAATAAGTAAACGGCAACGCCAAACATCGCAAAAACCGCTGAGAGACGCAGATCATCGCAGATAACGAATGAGCCATATCATCTGCGTTCATCTGCGGTTTCTCCGGTTGGTTTGCGGAGGATCCAGAGGTAGGTCGGAGAGGCCCAATAGGCAACGTTCAAGGTCGTATTTGCGAGGCGTTGTTTTGACGATCCCGGCCGGATCAAATCGGTGGCCTCGAATTTTTCCGGGTCGCGCACCACCGCACGGGTGTAGTCGATGACTTCGAAGGCCCGTACCAGCTGTTTGAGACCCCACAGTGTGCGATGGGTTTCGTAGCGCCGCTGGCCCCGGCCCGTCACCCGTACGTATAGGTCGGCGAGCGGTCTCGGCAGCACGGTCACGAAAGGTAGATCGTAATGTCCGTCCCACGCCCGCAGCCGATTCTCCGCGGCAAAGAAACAGAAACCTCCGAACTTCAAAACGCGAAAAATCTCGTCCAACATCCTCTGGGCATCGGGGACGTGCTCGTAGATGTGGGTACAGGTGACGAGGTCGAACTCCCCGGACGGAAAAGGCACATCCATGGAGTCACCGATCCGGTAGGCTACGTTGTCTGCAGCCCGGTTCTGACGAGCCCACTCGACTGCCCCATCGTCGATGTCGATCCCCACCACCTTGCCGAAGAACTCGGCGTAATGTCGGGTCAGAATGCCGGTCGAGCAACCGATGTCGAGCAAGCGCGTTTCGCGTGGGTCGATGCCCGCCCGGCGCAAGGCGTCGAGAATGACCGCCACAGTCTTGCGAGCTTTTTGAAGGCGACCCGGCTCGTCGAACATGGTTTTCGGGTGGATTTCGGAAAAGTCGTGCTGGTACTCCCGACCTTCACCCATATCGGCGCCGCTCCGTTTACCCGGCAGAATCTGTCGCGTCGGACGTCGGCCCCATACGGCCAATCAAATCGAGAAATGTCGTATCGCCAACCGCCTCAAACCCTGCCTCGCGGAAGTTCGAGATGATCTCCTCAACCTTCAACTCGATCGGACGCTGCCGGATCTCCCCGTCCCCCATCGGGATGAAGGCCGCAATGACCTGGGCAACGCGCACCTCGGCCAGGGATCGGGCCGGCACCACGCCTTCATCGCCGTTGCCGACCGCCACACGGCGGATAAGCCCGGCAACCTTGAGCCGCTCGAGGTGGCTGTCCACGGAACCGGTCGCCACCAGGAAACGGCGCGAGAGCTGGTCTGCCGTCGGTGGGTCCTTCCCCTCGTGGAATCGCTTCGCGATCAGGATGAAGAGTTGCAGACCGGTTGGCACCCGGTCGCACTCGTCGCGCTCGCCCGCGGCCTTGGAGCGAACCAGGGCTGCAAAATGCTGGTGCGTGAATGCTATCTCCAGACCCAGAAGAACAATGATCCAGGTGATGTAGAGCCAGATGAGAAAGATGGGGATCACCGCCAGCGAACCATAGATAGTCGAGTAGCGGACCGATTGACCGATGGAGTTGGCAAAGACGTTCTTTCCGAGCTCCCAGAGAATGCTGCCGATCGCCGCACCCAGCAATGCACTCTTGATCTTCACCCGGGTGAACGGGATCACGAGGTACATGAGCCAGAAGGCCAGAAAGGTAAACAGCAGTGGAAAGACCCAGGTTCCCAATCTTTCGAGCGTCCCTGGATCAAAGGGAACATCACGGAGGACCATCGCCTTGATTCGCGCGGACATCGTGATGCTGGCGCCGAGAAGGAGAGTGCCGAAGACCAGCACCGAGGTGTAGGAAGTGATCTTGGCGATGAATTTGCGCTGAGTCGTGACATGCCAGATCTGGTTGAAGTTGGACTCGATGTTGTCAAGCAGCAGAATAGAGGCCAGCACCAGGAAAAGAAATCCGATCAACCCCATTTTGCTCGCGCCATCGGCAAATTGATTAAAATAGAGAAGGATCTCATCCTGGCTGGTTGGCAAGAACTGGGAAAAGAGAATTTCTTGAACCTTCTGTTTCACGTCATCGAATGCACCGAAGGCGGAAAAGAGGGCGAATCCAACCGCAACCAGGGGCACCGCGGCCAGCAGGGACGAGTACGCCAGGCCCGAAGCGCGGATGATCACCTTGTCGCGACCGAGCTGGCTCCAGGTAGCCTGGACAAACTGGATGATCCGAACCGCAGCCCTCTCCCACAGCGGCAGGACGCGAACATCAAGACGGTGCAGATGATTCAGTACTCTCATGGTTCTTCGCCGTCCCATGATAATCCAAATCGGCTTACGAGGTACTCCGGTAGAATATGCCCAGCGTGAGATTGTTAACAGATAACAGAGGCACCGCCGGGGTCGGCGGCCAATAACAGGAGGTCTGAAATGAAAAGAATGAGAACCATGATCGCCGTGATGTTTTGCGCCCTGTGCGTTTCAGGATTCGTGACTGCCACCGAGAACGACGAGACAGCAGCGGTCACCGAGCAGGGGCCGTGCTGTTTCGAGAACTCCCGTTACAGCGGTACGTGCCAGGTGACCCCGGGTCCTGAGGAGACTTGTGGCGACATCCTCGGCTATCTCAACAACCCCAATAGCGTCGGTAAGAACTACTGCGGCAACACCAAGGTCCGGGGGGGCTGGACCAGCGTTGCGTGCGAGGGTGCGGCCTTGACTCTCTCTGAGAGCTGCGGCGACACCATGGAATGACGGGCGACTGCCGACCGTTCTACCGCAGACCGACTACATCACCGGTGAACAGGGAGAAACGATGAAAAGACTGTCCGCACTCCTCGTGATCGCGATCTGCCTCGCCGTGGTCTCCAACGCCTGGTCGCAGTCCGAGGACGATCGCGCTGTTGAGCTCACGCGTTCAGCGATTCAGGCCGAACGCCAGGCCGTCCTTGCCGCCAACCTCGAGCTCAGCGAGAAGGAGAAGGCCATCTTCTGGCCCCTTTACGAAGAGTATCGGAATGCGCTGGAGTCGGCCATCAGCACCCGTGTCGACCTGCTCAACAAGTATTTTGCGAGCTACGAGACCTTGACCGACAAGGAGGCGGCAGCGCTGCTCGAAAAGCACCTCGCCTGGGAGAATGAGGTCCTCAAGGTCCGAAGCACATATGCGAAGAAGATGAGCAAGGCACTGTCGGGCAGGACCGTGGCAAAGTTTTTCCAGATCGAAAATAAGATGGACATCATCGTCGAATACGAGCTGGCCGGAGAGATTCCGCTCATCAAGTAGAACAACCGCCTCTATCAGTTCGACGTATCGGCTGGTCTGATCCTCTTTTTGGTGACTACTGATTGATCGGGTGAACTCCATCCCCTGCTGTACAATTTGAAAAACCTAATGGGAGCCGCAATGAGATCTTTGACGAAGTTCCTGGTTCTGGCAGTCGCGGCCCTCGCCGTAACGCCGTGTGCGGCCGCCGACGGGCCGACAATTTCCGACCTCTTCCTCGAGGTCGATGGCGCGGTCGTCGAGATTGCCACAGTGCAGCAGGTCGCGGCCGACCAGGGACCCGCGAGACGGGTCAGCTCGGGCGGCCTCGGCTCCGGGTTCCTGATCTCTGCCGACGGCCTGATCGTTACCGCTGCTCACGTGGTGCAGGTGGCCGACGAGGTGTCGGTCCGATTTGTCAACGGAGACGTCGTAATGGCCAGAATTCTGGCCTCGGCGCCAAACGCGGACGTCGCCCTGATCAAAGCCGAGAGTGTGCCAGCCGGTATCGAGCCAGTGGTTCTCGGCGACTCTGATACCGCCAACGTCGGTGACCAGGTCTTCGTCATCGGCGCTCCATTCGGCATTGCCCACTCGCTCACCGCCGGCCACGTGAGCGCCCGGCGAACGCCGAGCCAGCTCTTCGGCGGTTTCGAGCAGGTGGAAATCCTGCAGACGGACACCGCCATCAACCAGGGCAACTCGGGGGGACCGATGTTCAACATGCGGGGAGAGGCGATCGGCATCGTCTCACACATCCTCTCTTCCACCGGTGGCTTCGAAGGTGTCGGGTTCGTGATCACATCGAACCTCGCGCGGCGGATGCTGCTCGACGATCCGTCGCCGTGGTCCGGGCTCGACGGGGTCCTGATCGAGGGCCCTTTGGCACGCGCGCTCAATCTCCCGCAACAGGCCGGGATCCTGGTGGAAAACGTGGCAGCGGGCTCGCCGGCCTCGGCCATCGGTCTCCAGGCGGGAAACCTCAAGGCTCAAATTGGGGGACAGAGCTTCAACCTCGGCGGTGATGTGATCCTCGCGATCAACGGTGTCATTATCGGCACGCCCCAGTTCAGCAAAAGGGTTGACGAAAAGAACCGGAGTTTGACCGGCGACGATCAGTTTGTGCTCAGGGTGCTCAGAGAAGGTAACGTGATCGAGCTCCGCAGGTTGGTGTCGGTGCTCGGGTTTGAACGCTGAGGATCGAAATATCCGGCCCTCACCGCCGGTTTTCTTCATCAGAACGAAGATTTGATTTGGAGGAGTTTATGAAACGCATCGCACTCGCTGCCCTCGCTCTTGCTATGACGCTCGGCGTCGCCGTTCCATCCAGCGCCCACTGCCAGATTCCGTGTGGGATCTACGACGATGAGCTCCGCGTTCAGCTGATCGAGGAGCACATCACTACGGTCGAGAAATCGATGAACCAGATCATAACCCTCGGTGCTGCGGAAACGGTTGATTACAACCAGCTGGTGCGCTGGGTCAGCAACAAGGAAGCGCATGCGCAGGAGATCCAGGACATCGTCACCGCCTATTTCATGGCGCAACGGATCAAACCGCCGAAGGACCAAGGCGATGAAGCCGCGGTCGACGAGTACATGCACAAGCTGGCCCTGCTCCACCACATCCAGGTCCACGCCATGAAGGCCAAGCAGAGCACCGACCTCGAACAGATCAAAACTCTGCGTGAAATGGTCGCAAAGTTCCGCACGGCGTATTTCGGCAAAGAGGGCGAACACGCACATTAGATTTCGGATTTCGGATTTGGGATTTCGAATTTTCATCCCAGCCGGCCAAAAACCACAAGGTGAGAGGGCGGCAAATCCGAAATTCGAATCCCGAAATTCGAAATATTAATAGCGATCGACGTCAATCGCGGCACGAATGGCGCGGATGTGATCGGGTGTCGTGCCGCAACACCCTCCGATGATGGCGACGCCGAGATCCATCAGTTGGCTGACGCGTTCCGCCATGTATTCCGGCGACTCGGGGTAGACCAGCTCACCATCACGGTTCTCGGGCAGACCGGCGTTCGATTGGATGATCACCGGCACCGACGCGTGCTTGCTGAATTCGCGGGCAATCTCGATCATCGTGTCGATGCCGTTGCCGCAGTTCGAGCCGACGATGTCGGCGCCGGCCTCGACCAGGGTCGTGCAGGCCAGCTCGACGGTGTTTCCCATGGTGGTAAAAAAGCCACGCGGCGTTGCGTCAAAGGTCATGGTGGCAATCAGCGGGATATCGGCCGAATGGGAACGCGCCGCCCTGACTGCGAGCTCGGCCTCGCGCAGATCGATCATGGTCTCGACGCAGACGAGGTCCGCTCCGGCGTCGATGAGAGCCCCGATCTGGCGGCTGAATGCTTCGGCGATCAGCTCTTGCGAGGTGTCACCATACGGCTCGAGGATCTTGCCGGTCGGCCCCACCGACGCCGAAACGTAGGCTCGGCCGTTCGTCACCGGCTTGAGAACTTCGACCGCCGAGCGATTGATCTCTTCGGTGCGGTCGTCGAGACCGTGAGAGGCGAGGTTGAGCGGTGAACCGCCGAAGGTGTTGGTGGTTACGAGATCGGCGCCGGCGGCGAGATACAACCCGGCAACTTCGGCCAGCACCTCGGGCTTGGTCAGATTCATGCTCTCGGGGCAATCTCCTGGTGCAAGGCCGCGCGCCATGAGCTGCGTCCCCCAGGCGCCGTCGCCGCTCAGGATTTCGCCCGCCGCCAGCCTTTCGAGGGGGGCTCTCAACCCACCAATTCCTTGACGATCTCGACCGCGTTGCCGGCATCGTAGCCGTAGGCATCGGCCCCGATCTCGTCGGCAAATGCCTTCGACAACGGCGCGCCGCCCACGATCACCTTGATTTTGTCCTGCAGACCCCTGCTCTTGACCAGATCGACCACATCTTTCATCCCCGTCATAGTCGTCGTGAGAAGGGCCGACAGTCCGACCACCGAGGCTCCCTTGGCTTCGGCCGCGTCAACGAAGACATCGGCTGTGACATCGTTTCCAACATCGATAACCTCGAATCCAGCGCCTTTGAGCATGATTCCGACGAGGTTCTTACCGATATCGTGCAGATCACCTTTGACGGTGCCGATCACGACCTTTCCCTTCGTCGGCATCTCTCCTCCGAGGAACAACGGCTTCAGGAGGTCGATGCCGGCGTTCATGGCCCGCGCTGCAATGAGGAGTTCGGGCAGGAAAATTTCGTGCGCTCCGAAGCGTTGACCCACCAAGTTCATACCTGTCATCAAACCGTCATTGAGGATCCGCGTCGCCGAAATATCTGCATCAATTGCTTGCCGGGTGAACTCGGCGACCTGCTCGTGATCTCCCCGTTGTAGGCTCTCGCTGATCTGTTGAAGTATTTCCATTCCAAACCTCCACAGAGAATATACCCTCGAAACCGCCCGGAGCGGGCTAAACTGAGCGTTGGAGGACATCCTGAGAGAGGTTTTTGAGGTCAATCCAAGGCAGCTCCTGATGGCGACCGATGCGTCGATCCGCGGTTTGCAGGCTGGCGACGGCTCGCCTGCGGTTGCGGCGGTACAGTCCATCATCGATCGGTCCCGCGAAATCTTCATTGACCGCGCGCGGCCGACTGGTCTCTACGAATCTCTCACTGTGACCGACTTCGAGCAGATATATAGGGGCCGGGGCGACAACGACGACGACACCCCACTCGAGCACGTGATCGAGGACGCAGATTCAATCGCGCTTTTCGCAGTGACATTGGGACCCGCTGTTTCCGACCGAGTTACCGCCCTCTTTGACGCCGGCGAACTGGCCGAGGGCTACATCCTCGACCAGGTGGCCTCCTTTGCCGCCGATGAGTTGGCCCAGATCGCGGGTCACCGGTTCCATGCCGACAGTGCGAGCGAGGGTATGGCCGTCCTGCCGTACAGCCCGGGTTACTGTGGGTGGCACGTTTCGGGCCAGAGAGTTCTCTTCGCCACCCTCCGGCCCGACGAAATCGGCATATCTCTCAACAATAGTTGTCTCATGCATCCCATCAAGTCGGTGTCGGGGGTGTTGGTACTCGCGCCCGTGGAGGCGCATGAATTCAGCCCCGCCTTCCCCTGCTGCGCCACCTGCACCACGCTCGACTGCCAGGAGCGCGCAGCCTCGTTGCGGTCCGGGAACGAGTCAGTCTAGTCATTCGATTCTCGATGCTGGATGCGGCGAACTCGTTGATTCCCCTGCAAAATTGTCACGGGGCGGGTGGGTGGATCTAGTATCCAGAATCTAGCATCTAGCCTCCGGACAAAGGTTGAGTCGCCCCCACTCCTCGAATCCGTAGTAAAGTTTTTGGCGAATTTCGAGACTCGCCGAGGTGAGTCGGAAAAGGGGTCTTCATGACACGCAATCGCACAGGTATGACATTCGCAATCCTTATGGCGCTGGTCGCCTTCGCGGCGACCTCATTCGCCGCAGAGGAAAAGCTCTTTTATGAGGACAGGGAAGACATCCCGGACCAGTTTCGCTGGAACCTCGAAATCATCTTCCCAGATATCGACGCTTGGGAAGCCGCTTATGCAGAGGTCGAGGCGCAGATTCCGGAGCTGGCCGCCTACAAGGGACGGCTCGGCGAGTCGGCCGACGTGATGTTCGTTGCTACCGAGCTCATCAACGATATCTCGAAAACCATCGCTGATATCTACGTCTATGCAGGCCAATGGCAGAGCACCGACACTCGCAACGCCGATGCCAACACCTATGTCGGCAGAGCGCGCGCGCTGAACGCAAAATTCGGACAAGCAACGGCGTTCTTCGAGCCGGAAATCGTGCAGCTTCCCGACGCCACCGTTGCGAAGTACCTCGAGGACCCACGCCTTGAGACCTACGACCACGTGCTCGACAATATCCTTCGCACGAAAGCTCACACGCGATCGCAGGAAGTCGAGGAGCTGCTCGCCGGTTCGGCGCTGCTGCAGGGCTCGCCGCAACAGACCTACGGATTTCTGACCAGCGCTGACATCGAGTGGCCGTCAATCAAAGATGAGAACGACGAGGACAAAAAGGTCGTCCCCGGCCTCTATTACACCTTCATGTCGAGTCAGGACCGGCGGGTCCGCAAGGACGCGGCGCTGGCGCTCTTCAGCACCTACGACAAATACGGCAACACCTTTTCGGGCACCTACAACGGCCTCGTTCAGAAGGACGTGTGGATGGCCAAGACCCGAAATTACCCAAGCACCCTCGATATGGAGCTCGACCAGACCAACGTACCGAGTTCGGTGGTCGAGACCCTTGTTTCGACCGTGCACGACAATCTCGATGCGGTGCATCAGTACATCGAACTCCGCAAGGCCGTGCTCGGCCTCGAGGATTTCCACATCTACGATCTCTACGTGAGCATGGTCCCGGCAGCCGAGTCCAAATACACATTTGACGAAGGCTGGGAAATGGCGACGGAGTTCTGGAAGGAGACCTTTGGCGAGGAGTACGCCGCGGTCGCCGAGCGGGGGCGTAATGAGCGCTGGATCGACGTCTACACGAGTGAAGGCAAACGGGGCGGTGCCTACTCGTGGGGCACCTACAATTCGGTCCCGTATCTCTTCCTCAACTGGGGCGGCACCCTCGAAGATGTATCCACCCTGGTCCATGAGATGGGTCACTCCATCCATAAATACCTTGCCAACCAGAATCAGCCCTATCACGACGCCGGCTACAGTCTCTTCGTCGCAGAGGTGGCATCCGTGGGTTCGGAGTCGCTCTTCTTCGAGTGGATGCTCGAACGCACCACCGATCCGACCGAACGGCTCGCACTGCTCAACGAGCGCATGAACTCGATCGTCGGCACCTTCCTCCGGCAGATTTTCTTCCATGAGTTCGAACACGCCGCCCACGTCATGGCGGAAGAGGGCAAGCCCCTGACCAAGGAGTCACTCGGCCAAGCGTGGAGTGATCTGTGGCTCGAGTACTACGGCGACCAGGTGACCCTCGACGACGAATTCAAGGGTGGCTGGGCGCGGATCCCGCATTTCTATCGGACCTACTACGTCTGGGTCTACGCAACCAGTTTCGCCGCCGGTGAGGCGATCGCCGGTCGCTTCCGCGCCGGCGACGATACCGCGGTTGAGGACTACCTCGAGACTCTCAAACTCGGCGGCAGCGTCTACCCGATGGATGCGCTCAAACGCGCCGGGGTCGACATGAACAACCCCGAGGTGATTCGGGCGGTCATGGATCGATTCCGTTCGATCCTCGGTCAGATGGAGGAGATTCTGCTCGAGGAGTAACCGCAAAAATGAACTGAGAAACCAAACCCCGCGGTTGCTGCCGCGGGGTTTTTTCATCGGACAATTCTGCGCCACCGAGTATGAGGAGCCACCCTTCGCATTGTTGGCATCAACCGCAATCTACGTCGTCGAATCAACCCCCAACAATGCGAAAAGTGGCACCTCGCGGTGCCCGCTTTGGCGCGCAGTTCCGCGAGCGCACTACCCCTACTGATGCCTATAGTCCGCCGCCCAGTACACCCAACATAAAGGCATACTCCAACGCCGTTTCGCGGTACTGCCTGAAGCGGCCGCTGACGCCGCCATGGCCCGCCGCCGCCATCTCGGTCTTGAGCAGCAAGGGGTTCTTGTCGGTCTTCATGGTCCGCAGCTTGGCGACCCATTTTGCGGGCTCGAAATACTGAACCTGCGAGTCCTCGAGCGCGGTCGTCACCAACATCGCCGGGTAGTTCATAGCCTCAACGTTGTCGTACGGCGAATACGACAACATGTAATCGTAGTATTCACGATCGTTGGGGTTCCCCCACTCGTCAAACTCCGAGGTGGTCAGGGGAATCTCGTCGTCGAGCATGGTCGTCACCACATCCACGAATGGCACGTTGGCGATGATGCCCCGGAAGAGATCGGGCGCCATGTTGGAGACGGCACCCATCAGCAGACCTCCCGCGCTGCCACCGCGGGCGAAGAGGCGGTCCGACGACGTGTAACCCCGGTCGACAAGAAACTGTGCACAGTCGATAAAGTCGGTGAAGGTGTTCCTCTTTTTGAGCAACTTACCGTCCTCGTACCACCACCGGCCCATCTCCTGGCCACCGCGAACGTGGGCGACCGCGAAAACGAACCCACGGTCCAGCAGGCTCACTATCTCAGGTCGGAACCACGCCTCCATGCTCGACCCGTAGGAGCCATATGCGTAGAGGAGCGCAGGGTTGGAGCCGTCGATTTCGAGCCCAGCCTGGTAGACCAGCGAGATTGGCACCTCGACGCCGTCACGGGCCGGCGCCGTCTGTCGCTCGACCGTGTAGTTTGCCGAGTCAAAGCCACCGAGTACTGTCTCCTGCTTCAGAAGACTCCGTTCCCGGGTTGCCAGATCGAGGTCGTAGATGGTCTCGGGGGTATTGGGCGAGCTATACCCATAGCGCAGCACCCGGGTGTTGAACTCGTGGTTTTCATCGACCCAGGTAACGTACGCCGGATCGTCGAACTCGGCCTCGTACTCCTGGCTACCATTCCACGGGATGACCCTGAGGTGCCGCAGCCCACCGCGACGCTCGGTCACCACCATGAAATCGCGAAAAACTTCGACACCCTGGAGAAACGTATCCTCTCGTGCCGGGATCAGCTCGCGCCAGTTCGCCCAACCTGGCCTCGACACTGGAGCCCGCATCAGACGGAAGTTCTCCGCCTCGAGGTTCGTCCTGATGATGAACCGGTTGCCTACGTGGTCGGCGCTGTACTCGACGCCGCGCTCGCGCGGGGCGATGACCTGAAACTCACCCTGCGGATTATCGGCGTCCAGATACCGCATTTCGGAGGTCAGTGTCTGCTCGGAGTGGATCAGGAGGTACCCTTCTGATCGGGTCTTCCAGATGTAGACGCTGAATGTGGGATCAGTCTCCTCGTACACCAACACATCCTGAGAAGGATCCGTCCCGAGCACGTGCCGGTAGATTTGATAAGAGCGCAGAGTCTCCGGGTCCTGCTTGGCGTAGAATAGGGTTTGGTTGTCATTGGCCCAGGTCAGGTTGCCAGTCACGTCCGGGATCACATCCGACATGACCTCCCCGGTTTCCAGATCGGTGAAATAGATCGCGTACTTGCGGCGACCAACAGTGTCCAGCGCCCACGCCAACAGACGGGTATCGGGACTCACGGCAGCACCGCGTACGGAGCAGAAGTCGTGCCCCTCGGCGATCTGGTTGACATCGAGGATGATCTCCTCGGGCGCCTCCACCGAGCCCTGCTTCCGACAGTGAATGGGGTACTCGAGGCCGCCCTCGTAGCGCTTGTAATAGTAGTAACCATGGAATAGGGCCGGCACCGTCGAATCGTTCGGTTCGATACGATTCTTGAGTTCCTCGAAGAGCTCCTCCTGGAAGGCCTCCGTCTCGGCCATCATGGACGATGTGTAGGCGTTCTCAGCCTCGAGGTACTCCAGGACCTCAGGGTTGGTCCGTTCCCGAAGCCAGTAGTAGTCGTCGACCCTCACGTCACCGTGCAGTTCAAGCTCATGAGGCATTTTCTCAGCATTCGGCGCCACTGGCGTCCTTGGCGAGCAGGAGATCATGAATGCGCCACACACAACGGCCAGAACAAGAATCGAAAACTTCATCTGTTCCTCCATCTCAGGAGAGGACGATCGAATCCTCTCACCGCGCATGGAGTATACGCGTGCCCGGCCTCGCCCGCTGCGATGTCTCAAATCGAGTTCATGGCCGGAATCTGCAGCGGCCTGTCGCGATGTTCGCAGCACCGTCGTATCCGAATGACTGGGATAAAATCGGGCGGCCCTCTCGGACCGCCCGTTATTCAAATCCGTTGAGGCAGAATAATCACGCGCCGTCGGTTTTGGGGCCCTTAATCATCCAAATCTCGGTGCCGTTCTTCTCGTAGCGCACCTCGTCCATGAGCTGGTTGATCAGAAAAATGCCGCGTCCGCTGTCGGCGTAAATGTTCTTTCCGACCACCGGGCTCGGTACCGACTCGGGATCGAATCCCTTCCCGGGATCACGAACGATGATGATCATGCCGCGGTGCTCCTCGCAGGCGACAACCACCTCTACGCTCTTGTTTGGATCATGACCGCAGCCGTGCTCGACCGCATTGGCCAGGGCCTCGTACAGGGCGACCTCGATTTCAAACTCGCTGTGCTCGGCACAGCCCTGCTCGCGCACGACTTCCATGATCTGTTCGACTACCGGCGGAATCGCCGTAGTTTCACCAGGAACTTCCTTCTGGACGCGGACCAACATACTATCCGCGTGAAATTCGCACCGAGTTGACTCGGTCATCATTTCTCAGCTCCTGTCCCCACGAGTTCTCTCTCAAATCTCGCGAGAAAAAACGTTGATCGTCAAAAACCTCTTGCCAGATCATACTGCACCCGAGGGGAAGGGTTGCACCGCACGACCCTGTCGTTGCAAATTTGCCGCCGCCTGCATCGGACATCAACCCGTCTCCTCAATTCACAATTCGATGATTAGAGGGTGAGATTGTAACTCAATCCCCGAGAAATGACGAGTTTATTTTTTCTGGAGACATGATGATGTGCGGCTTCACTCTTGAAGACTGCGCCCGGTCACGACCTGAAAGCCGCGCACCTTGAGGTCTTTGCCGGTGACTGTGCTTCGTTCCTTCGACTCGCCGAGCGCCAATCTCCACTGGTAGAGGCCAGAAAAGAACTCGCTGACCTTGGCGACCATTTCGTCAAAAGCCCCGCTCAGCTCGTGGCGAATCGCGTCCGCCTCGCTGTCCCACAACGTCACCGAGAGCGCCCTCGACCGCCGTTTGACGTTCTCGACGAGAAAAACTGCCCGGCACCCCTTGGTCGCCATCAATGCCGGCTTGATTTCCTCGTCATAACGCGTTTTGAGTTCTTCGAATCGGCCCGCTTCGATCCGCGCCGAGACGATCCTGACAAAGAACTGATGGGGGCCGACAGCGTCGACGACCTCTCCAACCGCAGCCACCTCTACCGGATAGGCCTCGACTTCGGGGTCCTGCAGCGCGGGGAAAGCGCCTGATTCCTCGGATGAGGACTGCACTCGCCCTTCGGAGACCTCGGCGAGTAAATGGTCGCTGTCGTCAAGGAGTTGATCATAAATACCGCTCACCTCGTAGGCCTCGGCCGCCTCGCTGGAGCGCCAAAATGTCAAGGACACGCACTCCTGGTCGTCATCCGAGGGTTGCAGCAGGCTCGCGTAGAGGCAGCCTCCGCTTTTCTGAAGAGCCGGGATCACGCGGTCTTCATAGAACCGGGCCAGATCTCGGAGCCTTCCCTCCTTGACCTTCAGATTGACGAAACGGATAAACATCGCGGCCCTCCCTCTCCTCCGGAGGCGATCACTCTCTCATTCCAAAGCACGCACCAGACAATATGGGTTCTCTGAAGAGAAAACCCCACCCCCCGGGCAATCCATTCCGACTCCCTTCGATCATTGAACCGTTTCTTCCGCTGCAATCCGCCGCACGGTCCTGATGCGGGTGGTCCGCAAACCGTCGGCGAACTCGATGAATAGCCCCGGCGCCGCGATATGGTCGGTGAAGAGGGCATGCCCACCGGCGGTGCATCCGAGGATTTCAACCAAAACGGTGCCCTCTCCCTGGCGCTCGAACCAGCCGCCGCTGACCTCGAAGGATCCGTCGACACGCGCGATCAGCGAGTAGACGGAGTTCTTGGTCGAGACTATGATCCGGTCTCCACGCGCAATGTCCTGCCGGCGCACACCACCAACGACCTCCGCCGCCTCGGCCAAATCATCGATCGGGATCGCCTTGAGTGGCCGAGCGCGGCGATGGATCCCACTCGGCGGATCGGTCATCGCGCGCCTCCGGGACCGGCCAATCGCTCCAGCTCGGCGAACCAGTTCACGACGATCTGAACCTCACGCGGTTTCGAGGCCTCCGGAATCGTCGCCATGAGGAATCGGCGGCCGTCGGCGGTGACGCCGTACTCCTGGCTCATGTTGCGCGTATAGCGTCGCGCTTCAAAAAGCGCCTCGGGTTCGCCGATCGTCAACTCCGGGGTCGTTCGGACCGGGACGGCAAAGAAATGGTCTCCGTCCCAGAAGAAAAGCTCCGAATTGCCGGCCCACACCGGGGCCTCGCCTCCATCGCGGGTCGCCTGGATGCGGACGCCGGAATCGGGAAAGGACTGGATGTAGATCTCCGGCCGGCCCGACTCATTGGACTCGTACGCAACATATCGTCCGTCGGGCGACAGAGTGGCAAATCGTTCAGTGAATCGAGTCTCATGGAGCGGCCGCACCAAAGGTTCACCTCTGAGTTCCAGGAGCCCGAGACTGTAGTCACCCTCTGTGCTCTGGCGCACCACCATCCACCTCCCGTCCGGCGAGATCGCCTCCGCGTAGCTGTCGATTGGGCTTTCGAGGACCGCGGTGGGTTCCGAGGAACCGTCGGCTGGCGCTGCGTACAGATGGAATGGCGGCGCGTCGAGCACGAAGGCTATTTCCCGCCCGTCGGGGTACCAGATCGGAGTGTGCTCGCTGCGGGGGGAAAAGGTCAACCGGCTCAACACCTTGCGATCCATTTGATAGACCCAGATATCGGGATTGCCATCGTCGATCGTGAGCGCGATGGATCTCCCGTCCGGCGACAGGCTGGGGTTGCTGTAGCGTCGATCGGCCTCGAGGAGAACTTCCTCCCGACCCTGGCGGTCGACCCACACAATCCTTCTTGGCGGCGACAACAACGACGCCGGCGCATGGATCAGGGTTCCGGTGTCGGAGACCGCGAACTGGGAGTTGCCTTCGTAGGGCGCGACAAACGCATCTTCGAGGACCGGCACAGGGGGGCCCGTCAGCTCGAGCTTTCGAGGATCGAAGGGCGCCGCAAGGACCACGTTTTCTCGGACGAAAAGCAAATGGCCGGAGGCCACGAAACGGCCGAACACCCCGTGTTCGATCAGCAACCTCCGTTCGCCCGTTGCCGTGTCGAAGAGCTCGATCCGCGATTCGGCGAGCGGTAGCCGAAAGCTGGTGAAGACCAGGGCGTCACTCTCCGGGATGTGGTCCGGCCACGAATGGTTGAGCTCGCCGACCGCTGGATCGGGGTGTGTCAGCTCCTCGGCCGCACCGCCCGACGCAGCAACGCACCACAGCCCTTCGAGGTAGTTCGGGGTATAGATGATCGAACCGTCTTCACCCCAGCTGCCCGCCCCCCAGCTGCTATCGGTCAGGGTCACGACTTGCCCGCTTTCGAGCGACACCTTTTTCATTCGGTTGTCGGCGGCTGCAAAACCGACCCAAAGGCCGTTCGGCGAGTAGAAGGGCGCTTTCGCGCCATCCGTCCCCTCGAGCGCGACCGCGTCGAGCGATTTCAGCGAGCGTCGGAAGAGGCGCCTCGTCTCCCCGTCAGTTGCAACGAACACAACTTCGTCGCCGACGGGTGAGATCACCATCACCGGCCGAGTTTCCCGCACGTCAAAGGACAGTCCTTGCGGCAAGGTCAGCGCCAGATGGGTTGCAACCCCCACCGACGAAGCGGGCGACCTCACGAGGAACATTCCGAGCATCAGTGCCGCCAAGGTCATCACGGCCGCCGTCATCCACGCCAGCCGCGTTTGGCTCGGCCGGGTGCCGGTCGCTCGATCATCATCTTCGATTCCGCCGTCACCGGGCTCGAGATCCTCTTCGAGCTCGAGTCGAACGTCCCCCATATCGCGGATCCGACGCCGGGGGTCGCGCTGCAGACAGCGACCCAGCAAGCGGCACACCTGTTTGGGGGTATCAAGCGGCAGCTCGCTGAGATCGGGCTCGCGGGTCAGGATGGCCGCCAGCACATCGGTGACCGTTTCTCCCTCGAAAAGCTTGCGCCCGGTGAGCATCTCCCACAGCACCACACCAAAGGCCCAGTTGTCGGCCCTTCGATCGACTTTCTTGCCGCGGGCCTGTTCCGGGGACATGTATGCGGCGGTGCCGAGGATCACTCCCTCGACGGTAGCGTGTCGGGTAATGGTCGGTGAAAACGAAGAGCTGAGGTCCGAGTTGTCGCTCTCCCACGCCTTCGCCAGCCCGAAATCCAGCACCTTGACCGTGCCGTCGTCGGTGAGCTTGATGTTGGCCGGTTTGAGATCGCGGTGGACGATGCCCTGCTCGTGCGCCGCCTCGAGTGCCTCAGCGATCTGCAGCGCGATCGGGACCGCCTCGTCGACCGGGATGGGACCGCGCCCAATACGCTCAGAGAGGTCCTCCCCCTCGACGAGCTCCATGACCAGAAACGTGACGGCACTTCTGTCATTTTGAGCGAGCGGCGTTCCTGCGCCGTGAGTCGAAGGACCCCCTGACTTGTCCGGAGAGTGACGAGTTCGGTTTTTCGATCTCGCTTCGGGGGATTCGACTCGGCCCGGGCCCTCGCTCAGAATGACAGAGTTTTCCAAGCCGTAGAGGTGCGCAATGTTCGAATGATTCAAACTCGCCAACACCTTCGCCTCGCGTTCGAACCGCGCCATTCGGTCAGGATCGGCAGCGAACTCCGGCGGTAGCACCTTGAGCGCCACTTCGCGGTCGAGCTTCGTGTCGGTCGCCCGCCACACCTCACCCATACCGCCGGCGCCGAGCTCGCCCGTCACACGATAGTGCGCTAGGTCCTTGCCGATCATCTGCCGCCGCCTTTCCCTGCGAGCTCATCCAGCTCGACGAACCAATCGCTGACGAGCACAACCGGTCGCTCGTCCGTATACGACATGGCCGGCCGGTTGACCAGGATTCGTTCGCCGCCACTCGACAAATCGAAGGAGAGGCCGGCGGCGTCGTGGGCGTCCATTGCCATGACCAGGCCCTCGGTGCCGGGCCGAAACTCGGGCTCCAGTTCGAACGGAACGCTCATGAGCCGTCGTGCGCCGACCCGGTACAGGATCTCGTTCGTGCTGGGCGACCAGCGGGCGTCATAGCCACCGCGCGCGGAGATCGTCCACTCACGCCCGTCCACATCGGGGAAGGGACGAACGTAGATCCCATACTGACCTGCCTTGTTCGAGTGGTAGAGCATGAAGTTGCCATCGGGCGAGAACGACGGGATGATCTCGTTGGCTGGGGTGCGGATGAGCGGCTGCGGCTCGCCGCTTCCGTCCAGTGTAATGACCCAGACGTCGGCGCCCGTCTCGAAGTCTCCCCAGGTCCCCACGAGCAAATATCTGCCGTCGGGCGAGGCGTCATAGGGCATGAGAGAGGCGGTGCCGAAGCGCTCGAGCACATTAGCGGAGAGCATCGGCACTTCGCCGCCGCTGCCGTACACCGGCCGCCGCATGATCGTGGCGGCACCATCGCGAAAGGCCAGGTAGAAGAGCTCGCGGCCGTCGTGTGACCAGGCGGGGTAGCGGCTGGTGCCCTCGAAGGTCACGCGGGTCAAGGTCTCGCGGGCAAAGTCGTAAACGTGGATCTGGTCGCTCTCTTCCGCCACCTGAATCGCGAGCTTTGAACGATCGGGCGAGAGCTGGAAGGTTCCGTGGACGCTGCGCTCCACCGACAACGGTTCGTCAGCCCCGTCTCGATCGATCCAGGTCGGCACGGTCGCCGCGTAGTCACCGCCGCGAACGTAAACCAGGGAGCCTTCCGCGGCCACGTCGAAAAGAGCGACGCCCCACACCGAGTCGGTCTCGACGTTTTCCGCCACCTGCACCGCAGGCCCGGTCACCTCGAGGCGATCGAGATCGAATGGCGCGGCCAGGAGCAATCCCTGGCGTACGAAGACCAGGTGACCGCTCGCCACATAACGCGGAGCGAAGCCATCGTCGATGATCCTCTTGACCGAGCCGTCCGCCGAAACCACCGAGATCTCCGCCAGGTCCCTGCGGCCCGACGCCGCGCTGCCGGAGGAGTGGTTGACCAGCACCCCACGGCCGCCGGGGAGGGCGTGCGGTCCAAAGGCATCCTCCAAATTGAGATTCTCCGGCTCGCCGCCGTCGGCAGGCACCCTCGCCAACCGGCTTTCGCCGTGGGTGAAGTAGATCCAGCCGTCGTCAGACCAGGTTCCGCCCAGGGTCACCCCTGCCTCGCAGATCGTGCTCGACGGCCCGCCGTCAACCGGGACCTTGCGAAGCTCGTCGGCGTCAAAAAAGGCCAACCACTTGCCATCGGGCGAAAAGAAGGGGAACATTCCCTCCTCGGTGTCAGGGATCAGCGTCGACTCGAAGGAGTCGAGCCGCCGCAGCTCGATCAACCCTTCGCCGCCGTACTCCTGCCCGAGCGCGACCATGTTGCCGTCAGGCGAGATGGCGATGCCCAAGACGTTCCGCGGCCCACCGATCGGGGCCGGGATCAGGATCGACCGCCGCGGCGACCGGTCGGCGACGGTTTCCAGAGGCGCCTGCCGCGCGAGGACGGCGTACAACCCGGCGCCCAACACGAGACCGAGCGCCGCTCCCACGAGTCCAACCCGCCAGCGATACCGACCCGCCCCACCCCGGTCCCCGACCACCGGATCGTGATGATCGTCGTGGGCCTCAGACAGCGTCAGCCGGACATCGCCCATGTCGCGCTGCCGCATTTTCGGATCCCGGCGCAGACAGCGGCCGATCAGTGATCGGATGTGGCCCGGGGTGCGTGAGGGCAACTGGTCGAGATCCGGATCCTTGGTGAGAATCGCCGCCATGACGTCGGACACCGTCTCGCCTTCGAAGAGCCTGCGCGAGGTCAGCATCTCCCACAGCACGACGCCGTAGGCCCAGATGTCGGATCTCTTGTCGACTTTTTTGCCCCGCGCCTGTTCTGGGCTCATGTAGGCCGCGGTTCCGAGGATCACGCCCTCGAGGGTCGCGTGCTGGGTGAGCGTCGGCGAGAACGACGAGCTGACGTCGCCCCCCTCCGTCTCCCACGCCTTGGCGAGCCCGAAATCAAGCACCTTGACCGTGCCGTCGTCTGCGAGCTTGATGTTGGCCGGTTTGAGATCGCGGTGGACGATGCCCTGCTCGTGCGCCGCCTCGAGTGCCTCAGCGATCTGCAGCGCGATCGGGACCGCCTCGTCGACCGGGATCGGACCGCGCCCAATACGCTCAGAGAGGTCCTCCCCCTCGACGAGCTCCATGACCAGAAACGTGACGGCACTTCTGTCATCCTGAGCGAGCGGCGTTCCTGCGCCGTGAGTCGAAGGACCCCCTGACTTCTCCGGAGAGTGACGAGTTCGGTTTTTCGATCTCGCTTCGGGGGATTCGACTCGGCCCGGGCCCTCGCTCAGAATGACAGAGTTTTCCAAGCCGTAGAGGTGCGCGATGTTCGAATGATTCAGGCTTGCCAGCACCTTCGCCTCGCGCTCGAAGCGCTTCATCCGATCCGGATCCTTGGCGAACTCCTCCGGCAGCACCTTGAGCGCGACATCCCGCCCAAGCTTTGAATCCGTTGCTCGCCACACCTCCCCCATCCCGCCGGCGCCGAGGGCTGCGGTGATGCGGTAGTGGGCGAGGGTCGTGCCAATCACTGTTGGCTCCCGTCATCCAGGTTCATCCGTTGCAGCAACTCCCGATAGCGGGGATCGTCGCGGAGGGCGTCGAACATGGGGTGGACCTTGAGGTACCACATGAGAGGTTCGTATTCTTCGATGGCTCGCTGCGCGTATTCGATCGCTGCGTCCATCTCGGAGCAGACTGCGTGCACGAGGGCCCGCGCGAGCGGGCTTCGATAGGGGCCGCTGCCGGGTTCGGCAGAGGCATCGAGGAGCTGCCACGCCTCGTCACGCTCGCCGGCCAGCGCGAGTGACAGAGCCAACGCGTTGAGGGGCGCCTTTGCGGGTCCGTGGAGCTCAATCGCCTTCCGGCCCATCGCAATGGCTTCCTCGTAGCGCCGCCGGAAGGTCAGGGCGTAGATGAGTTCCACCTGCACCAACAACTGCCCCGGGTCGAGGGCGAGGCCCCGCCGGCACGTTGCTTCTGCTTCCGCAAACCTCCGGGAGCACGTCAGGACCCGGCCCCTGTTGCCGGCGTAGAGCGCCGACAGCGGGTCCAACTCGATGGCGCGATCGAGCTCCGCGAGGGCCTCGGCGAACTGGCCCTGTCCGAGCAGGCAACACAGCCCGTAAAGCTCGTGGACCCGGGCCGATGCGGGTGACAGCTCGAGGGCCCGACGGAACGAGATTTCGCTCGCGGACCAATCACGGTCCCAGAAAACCGCCATGACCGCCACTGCGGCCTGGGCTTCTCCGTGCCCAGGATCCAGCTGCAGTGCCCTCTCGGCGAGCGCACTCACGTGTGGGAGCGCGTCGCGGGGGTCGGCGAACATGTACGCCATCATCAAGTGATAAAACCCGTGTTCCATCAGGGCGTCGGGGTAGTCGGGCTCGAGCGAGAGAGCGCGCCGGAGACAAACGAGGGCCCGCTCGGCGGCCTTGGGCGTGAACTGGAAGAAGTGGTGACGACCCTCGAGGAGCGCCTCGTAGGCGGCGACGTTTTCCGTTTGACGCCTCACCGGAACCGAGGAACCGAAGCTCACGTGAAGTTTATTGACGATCGCGTCGGCGATCTCGTCCTGGATCTCAAAGACATCGGTCATCTCGCGGTCGAAACGCTCGCTCCATAAATGTGAGTCGTCGGCGACGTCGATGAGCTGCGCCGAGATCCGCAACTGCTCGCCCGCCCTACGAACGCTTCCTTCAAGCACATTGCGGACCCCCAGCGTCTCACCCACCGCGCGAAGGTCCCGCTCGCCACGGAAGCGAAACGCCGACGTGCGCGCGATCACCCGCAGATTCGGGATCCGGGTCAGGGCGTTGATGATCTCCTCGGACAAACCGTCACTGAAATACTGGTTGTCGCGGTCGTCGCTCATGTTCACGAAGGGCAGGACGGCGATCGATTTTTCGGTTGTTTGGATTTCCTCGGATGCGTCGGTCCGAATCGTTGCGGCCGGCGACGGCGGCAGCCCGAGGCGCTCCACGAAGGCCGGAAAGCGAGAGTCGGAACGCAGCGGATCGAAGCCAGGCAGCCCGGTGTAGTAGAGCCATAGCTGGTGCTGGTCCTCGGCCATGGCGAACACCTCGAAGGCGGCGTCGATCTCCCCGAGTGCGCCGAGCAGCCAGCCCTCGGACACGATCTGGGGTGCGGTCTCCGGTCGCGCGCGCAGCTCCTCGAGGAGCGTCCGGGCTTCGTCCTCACGTCCTGCACTGGCGAGTGCCCACCCCAGCAGGCCCAGGAAGTCCCCCCCCCGGTGCGAGACGGCGACACCTTGTTCGGCCGCCTCAATGCCTTCCTCGAAATGCCCCAGGGCGATATTCGCCAGGCTCGAGCAGAACAGCGCTGACGCGTCATCCTTCTCGAAGGTGAGCGCTTGCTCGGCGTAACCGTGGGCTTCCTGTGGTCTCCTGACCGTCAGCAGCCCCAGCGCCGTGAGCATGTACGGGAAGGACGCGAGCGGATCGGCCTGCCGGGCCCGCCTGAAAAACGACTCGGCCTCGTCTGGCTTCTGGTGCAGAGAGAGGCACATCCCCAGCAGGCCCAGGGACGGGACGTGGGAGGGTTGGAGCTCGATCGCTCGACGAACGGCGGCCTCCAGGTCATTCCATCGTCGTTCGATGAACGCCACGAAGGCCTCGCCATGGAGGCTGTCCGCCGACTCTCCCTGGAGCTCCATCGCGGTCGAGAGCGCTTTTCGGGCGCCCGTGCAGGCCTCGTGCGCAGGGATCAGGCTCATGTGCGCCGACAGCGCGAGGCTTTCCGCCAGCCCGGTCCACGAAGGCGCATGAGTCGGATCGAGGCGGACGGCCTCCTGGAAGGCCCGAACGGCCCCGCCGTGGTCCTCCTTGGCGTACCGAAGATGCTGTCCCAACAGGTAGCTCCGATAGGCTTCGAGGTTGTGGGGCTGCGGTCGAATGGGGATTGTCCGCGCTCCCGGAGCAAGCCGGGCCTCGACGGCCTCTACGACACCGGCGGCGATCTCGTCCTGCACGGCGAAAACGTCCTCCAGCTTCCGGTCGAAGCGCTCGGACCAGAGCTGGTAGCCGCTTGCCACGTCGGTCAGCTGCGCGGTAACCCGCAGGCGGCTGCCTGCCGTCCGAACGCTGCCCTCGAGAACGTGGCCCACGGAAAGCAGCCGGGCAATCTCCGCCAGGCCGTGGCCCTCCTGCCGGGCGCGGAAGGCGGATGTGCGCGAGGCGACGAGAATGCCCTCGATCCGGACGAGAGCGTTCATGATCTCCTCGGCCATGCCCTCGCAGAAATAGTCCTGATCCTTGGCTGGGCTGAGGTCGGAAAACGGCAGGACGGCGATCCCGACCGTTTTGCGAGCACCGGATCGAGCGACCGCGGAACCCGGTGCGCCATCGACCGGCGCGACCTTCAAACCAGCCTTCCCCAGTCCTTCCATGAGGGGCTCGATGAGGCCGCTGGCAAAATGCCATATTTCGAGGTTCTGCCGAAGGGTCGACGCGATGTCCGGATCATGCGCAAGGAGATCCGCGACGGCTGCCTCGCCTTCGGCACGCCGGCCGAGGTGACCGCAGGCGGCGGCGACCGCGAGGTGCTGCCCGAACATGCCGGGCATGTTGACCTGCTTGGCATGCTCCAGAGCCTTTTCGTGGTCACGGTTGTGAAAGCTCTCCCAGATCGGACCGAAGTGGTACCAGCCGGCGTGATTCGGGTTGAGATCCATGGCTCGGCGCGAGATCTCGGCACCCGCTTCGAACTCTCCCGAGAGAACGATCAGTAGACCGAGGATCCCGATCGAGTTGCTGTCCCTCGGATTGAGCGACATCGCTCGATCTGCTGCAGAACGAAACGCCTTCAGGTCCCGGCGGAAAAACTGGCTCTGCGCCAGCACCTGGTACCCGAGCTGGCTCGATCGATCGAGATCGACGGCACGCTGAGCGGCCGAGAGTGCCCGGTTCGGGGCGTCCGGCCGAGCGTTGAATCCGAAACCATGCTCGTCGAGGTAGATCTGCGACAGGCATGCCCACGCATCTGCAACATTCGGATCCCGGTCAACGGCTTCTTCGAGGCTGTCCCGGAGTCTCGAGTGCTCGGCCGGCGTCGGCCGCTGGCGATACCCGAAGAGCCTGATGAGCCATTCCCAAGGCGCATACTCCGATTCGGCCTTGTCCTGGAGACCGGCCTCGATCGAGTGCACCAGAATTCCATAGCTATCGGCCGCGGTGGCCACGATTCTGCCGGTGATCTCGTCCTGCAGCTCGAAGACGTCGGCGGCCCTAAGGTCACGGTCGTAGGTTTCGGACCACAGGTGAGTGCAGGTCGCGGCATCGATGAGATTCATGCCGATACGGATCCTCGAGCCCGCCCTGCGAATGCCACCCTCCATCACGTAGCGGACGCCCAGCTCCTCGGCCACCTGTCGGACATCGATCGCCTCGCCGCGATAGCGTCGGGTTGACTTGCGCGCCACCACGAAAAGGTACGAGAAGCGTGAAAGCCCGCTTGCGATGTCCTCTTCGAGGCCGTCGGCGAATGCTTCGATCTCCGCGTCACCACCGGGGCAGCCAAACGGAAGCACGGCGATCCAGAAGCCTTCGTCGGCTCGCGCTGCGCCCGAATCCGGCGAACGCGAGGCCTCAGCCGCTGTCGTAGAGAAAACGGACTCAGACTCCTGCGGCATCTCTAACCCGGCCTTCCGGAGCCCGTCGACCATATGCTCGACAAACTCCGAATCCCACCACTTCTCGAACTCCTGTCGGGCGATTCTGGCGAAATCCGGCCGGATCTCGACGAGCCTCTTCAAGGCTTTCCCCGCCGCCCTGCGATCTCCGAGCTGCCCGTAGGCGATTGCAGTCGCCACGTGCTGGCCCCAGTGGTCGGGCAGGTTCACCTTCTGAGCCACAGCGAGCGCGGCAGGGTAGTCGAGTTCGCGGTAGGCGTGGAAAAAGTCGGCATACCAATACCACCCAGGGTGATTCGGATTGAGCCGTTTGGCGCGCCCGGCGAGCTCGAGGCCCCGCTCCGAGTCGCCCGCATAGGTCAGCAGCTCGCCGAGAAACGCGATCGAGTTGCCGTCCATTGGATTGAGCTCGGCGGCCCGCGCCGCCGTATTGCGAAAAGTCCCGTAGTCCTTTTGGAAAAAGAGCACCTGCGCGAGGCTGAAATGGGCCAGGTGGTTGGACGGCCCGACTTCGACAGCCCGGCGCGCCGCGGCCGCTCCGATTTCGAGGGGATCATCCAGGAGTTTGAATCCCTGCCCGTGCTCCTGGGCGCAAAGCAATGCCATCATGGCCCAGGCATCGGCAGAGTCCGGCGCCTTCTGCACCGCCAGATCGAGGCCCTCCCGCGCCGCGGCAAGCTCTTCGGCGGTCACTCGCTCGAAATAGGAAAAGCTTCGCAGGACGGCCTCGTAAGGGGTCAAATCCCCTGGAGAGCAACTGCGCAACGCCTCGCCCATGCTTCGGGGCAGAACTCCATGCGTATCTGCCACCGTCGAAACGATCGTCGGGACGAGCTCGTCCTGCATCGCGAAGAGATCTTCGGCGTCAAAACCGCGATCGTAGGCCTCCGCCCAAAGGTGTGCGCCAGAGTCCGTGTCAACCAGCTGCACCGCCAGGCGGAGTTTTTTTCCAGCCCGCCGGAGACTCCCCTCCATGACGTAGCGAGCTCCCAGCTCCTCACCGACCGCCCGCACGTCGAGGCCCTCGCTCGCGTATTTCAGCGTCGAGCCGCGTGCGATCACCCGAAGGTAGGAGAAACGCGAAAGCCCGGTCACGATGTCTTCGCTCAGACCCTCGGCCAGTGCGACGAGATCCTCATCACCTCCGGCGTACTTGAAGGGGAGCACCGCCACCCAGAATCCCTCGTCGGTTTTCACGGCGCTCGAGGAGGCCGCGGTATGCGACGACGCACGAGGAGCGGTCCGGGTCCGCGCGGCTGCCCGCCGCGTTCCAGCCGTACCCATCGAGCTCGCCTCTCGTTGCAGCGTCCTCAATTCATAAAAGACATCCCGGGCCGTCTGATAACGGTCGCGGCGATCTTTCTCCAGGCAACGCGCAACGATGCGACCCAGGTGCCGAGGTATGTCGTCCCGGACCTCCAGCACCGACTGCGGAACATCACGGAGAATCGAGGACATCAGAGCCGGCTGGCTGTCGCCCGAAAACGGCCGCTCTCCGGTCGCCATCTCATAGAGCAGGACTCCCAGCGAAAAGACATCCGTCCGGTGGTCGACGATCTTGCCCTCGATCTGCTCTGGCGACATGTAGGGCACCGTGCCCACCACCATGCCGACCTCGGTCAGCGCCTCGGTCGGCATCTCTGACGAATCGGATGACTCCCCGCCACTCTGGAGCTTGGCCAGGCCGAAATCGAGCACCTTGACCCGGCCATCGCCATCCACCATGACGTTGGAGGGTTTGAGGTCGCGGTGGATGACACTCTTGTCGTGTGCGGCCGAAATAGCCTCGGCCAGCGGGGTCGCGAGCTCGAAAAAGGTTTCGGCGTCAAAACCGTTTTCGGGGATCATCTTGTCGAGGGTGCGGCCTTCGACCAGCTCCATGGTCAGGAACCGCACGCCGTCGGCATCTTCGACCGAGAAAATCGTCACGATGTGGGGGTGGTTGAGCGCCGCCACCGCCCGCGCCTCGCGCTCGAATCGCTCGAGCCGATCGGCGTCGCCGGCAAACTCCTCTGACAACACTTTGAGCGCCACCTCACGGCCGAGCTTTTCGTCCCTCGCCCGCCACACCTCCCCCATCCCGCCGGCGCCGAGGGCTGCGGTGATGCGGTAGTGCGCGAGGGTGGTGCCGATCATCGCGGCTTCAACTCCAGGTGCTGCGCCCAATTGAGCGCGATCTCCACCTGCACAGACGCCTGGGCCCGGCGTTCGAACTCGACAAAGACAAATGTGTCGCCGGATGGCGAAACGTCCCAGTTGTTGGCCGGTGCGGTCGAGGTCACAAAGGCTCCGCCCAGGTTCTCGAGAACAACCCGGGGCGGCCCGATCTGAAATCTGTCACCTGGTGCCACGTCGACCACCATCAGGGGTCGCTTTGGCAATCCGATGTCGATGTAGAAGAGCTGGCGGCCATCACCGGACCACCGCGCATAGGCGCCGAGGTTCGGAGAGACCTGCCACTTGCCTTCCCCCTCCAGCGGCCGCACGTAGATGGAGGACACACCGGAACCCGGCGAGGAGTAGGCGATCCACCGACCGTCGGGCGAGATCTCGGCGCAACTGGCCATCTCCTCGAAGAGCCGGGCCTCCTCTCCCTGGGTGGTCAGGTACACATCGTTGGTCGCTCCCAGACGGGTATAGGCCAGGGTGCGGCTGTCGGGAGAAAAGGACTCCGGAAAGAGGGCGGTCGTGTCCGCCGGGGTCAGCCGCTCTTCGGTGGAACTGCCGTCCGCCGCTTTGGAAAATATGCTCGCTTCGTTGGCGTAGCTCAAATACGCGATCCTGCCGCCGTCCGGGGTCCACAGCGGGTAGAGTTCGTTGCCGCCAAAGGTCAACCTGTTGAGTCCTTCGGAAGCCAGCGAATAGACCCACACGTCTCCGGCAACTCCGGAGTAGCCTTCCCCAACGGTAAAGGCTAATCGGGTGCCGTCGGGCGAAAAACGCGGTTGGTAGAAGCCGCGAGGAGAGAGCGGGAGGCGGTCGGCCGCACCGCTCGAGTCGATGATCGTCAACCGAGAATCTGCCGCCGTGACCGCGCCCTCCAACCAGGCGATGTTGCCGTTGGCCGAGATGGTGAAATACCCGGCGCCGCTCGAAGGATCGCCACCGACATCTTCGATGACCGGAACGGCCTCGCCGACCGTTTCTAACAGATCGGGATCGAAGTCGATGGCGTAGAGATCACCCGCACGGGCGAAAATTATACGGTCGCGACCCGCAAACCGCGCCATGGTGGCGCCTTCGATCACAGTCCGGCGGGCGCCGGTTTTCAGCGAGTAGGCGGCGATGACCGCATCTTCATAATTGTTCGGGGAATCGAGAGCGCCTACGGTGAAGAGGACGATCTCGCCGTCGGGAGTGGCGTGGGGAAAGCGAAAGGTCCGTTCGCCGCGTTCAGCATCGACATCGAGCACCATCTCGGGCGCCCCTCCGCCCTCAGAGACGCGCCACAACCCGGTGTCATACTCTGGTGAAAAGAGGATGGTTCCGTCCGGAAGCCAGACGCCGCCGCGCGGGGTTGGGGCGTCCGCGAGGGTGACAACCGATCCCCCGTTGACCGATGCCCGCTTCAACTTGCCATCGGCGAAAAAACCGATCGACGATCCGTCGGGCGAGAAGAACAGCTCACCGGTTCCCACCGTGCCGTCAAGCTGCTCCGACTTGTCTTCATCAAGGCGACGGAGGATGATCGCGTCGCGGGCCGAGTCGGCGTCGGTCGCCGTCATGGCCAGCGTCCGGCCATCCGGCGAAAAGGCGATGATCGGCTGGTCGATGAACGACAGGGTACGATCCTCACCGAGCCCGAGGGAGAACCGGGTCAACGGAGCTTCGGGTTGTTCGGTGGGTCGGAACCAGATCACAGCTGCTGCAGCGATCACGGCTGCGGTGACGAGCCAGGGAACCCACCGGGCGGTCGTTCGACCCGGTTGCGCCGCAGCCGGTGGGGACGACACTTCGCTGACCTCTTCATCGCGGGCCTCCTCCAGATCCAACCGCGCATCACCGATCCACTGCAGGCGCTTCTTCGGATCCTTCACGAGGCAGCGCGCCACCAGCTTATGGAGAGCTGGAGGGGTTTGTTTCGGGAGAGCCCCGAGATCCGGCGAATCCTTGAGCACCGATGCCAGGACATCCGAAACCGTATCACCGGCAAAAAGCTTGTTTCCGGTGAGCATTTCCCACAGCACGACACCGAATGCCCAGATGTCGGCGCGGCGATCCACCTGTCGTCCCCGCGCTTGTTCGGGACTCATGTATGCCGCCGTTCCCAGAATCACCCCGGCGGCGGTCGCGTGGGTGACGGTCGGAGAAAGCGACAGGCTCGAATCTCCGTGGTCGGTTTCCCACGTCTTGGCCAGACCAAAATCGAGCACCTTGACCGAACCATCCCGGGTCAGCTTGATGTTGGCCGGTTTGAGATCGCGGTGGACGATGCCCTGCTCATGCGCCGCCTCCAGCGCCTCGGCAATCTGAAGCGCAATCGCGGTCGCTTCCTCGACTGGCACCGCCCCGCGTTTGATCCGCTCGGAAAGATCCTCACCTTCAACGAGCTCCATGACCAGAAACGTGACAGCACTTCTGTCATCCTGAGCGGAGGCGTCGCGAGACGACCCATTCTCCCTGTCATCCTGAGCGAGGCCGTCCGACGGCCGAGTCGAAGGACCCCCCCAATTCTCCGGAGAATGCTCGGTACTCGAAACATCCTCTGAATTGAGGGGATCCCTCGACTCGCATTGCTCGCTCGGGATGACAGGGGCTTGCTCAAGCCCATACAGTGTCGCAATGTTCGGGTGGTTCAAGCTCGCCAGCACCTTCGCTTCGCGCTCGAACCTCGCCATCCTCTCGGGATCCTTGGCGAACTCCTCCGGCAGCACCTTGAGCGCCACCTCGCGGCCGAGCTTCGTGTCCTGGGCTCTCCACACTTCCCCCATCCCACCCGCTCCGAGCGCGGCGGTGACGCGATATTGAGCCAGAGTGGTTCCTTGGCCGATGCTCATCCCGCGAGATGTCCCTTCAAGAACTCGACCGTCCTGCCCCATGCCAGATCGGCCGCTTCTTTGTCGTAACGAGCTTCGTTCGTGTCATTGTTGAAGGCGTGGTTGGCGCCCTCGTAGATATGGAGCTCGTATGTCTTGTCGTTGGCCTTCAGCGCCGCAACGTACTCATCAATGCCAGCGTTGATGCGTTTGTCGAGCCCTGCGTACTGGAGGCAGAGCGGCGCCGAGATCATCGGCACCTCTTCGGCCGGGATCTGCCGTCCGTAATACGGCACGCCGGCGGCGAGCGAGGTGCCCGCTGCGGCCACCTTGTTGACCATGCCGCCGCCCCAACAGAAGCCGATCGCTCCGACCTTGCCGGTGGACTCGGCATGGCTCGCGAGAAAGGGCACGGCGGCTACCATTCGGGCAAGGGTCGCGTCGCCATCGAGCTCGTAGATCAGCTCTCGCGCCCGGTCCTCGTCGGCGGGGGTGCCGCCGACAGGTGACAGTGCGTCGGGCGCGAAGGCCAGGAAGCCCTCGAGCGCCATCCGCCGCGCCACGTCCTTGATGTGCGGGTTGAGACCCCGGTTTTCGTGAATCACAATGACGCCCGGGCGCTTCCCTCCACCCTTCAGCCGCGCCAGATAGCCCGACATCGTCTTGCCGTCCACCTCGTAGGTCGCCATCTCGGTGACCAGACGGTCGTCGTCCTCGGGCACGATCCCCGCCTCGGCGTAATTGTTCTGGAGGATCGGCACCAGGGCGGCGGCCGCCGCCGCGCCACCGGCCATCTTCGCCAGCCGTTCCATGAAATCCCGCCGGGTCATCGGGCCGTGGGTGAACTCGTCAAACAGATCGATGTACTTCTGATCCACGATTACTCTCCTTATCGTCTCGCTTCGAGTGCGGTCGGCCAGTTGACCAGGAGGTGGAGCAGCGAGTCCGCCCGCTGGGAGGTTCCCGGAATCACGAGAATCCGTTCTGCATCACTCGAGATGGAAAAGTAAGGCCCCCCAACCTCCGGCGGCTGCGCGGTGAAGAGCTCGTCCTCGCCTTCAACCTCGAAGGTCTCACCCTTTGCTCGGACCCTGGCCGACATGAGGACACCGTTCATTCGCGAAAAAATGACCTGGCGCCCGTCGCCGCTCCACACCGGGTAGGCGCCGCTGGTGGAGGAGACCTGCCATCGTCTGCCGGGGCCGGGGAACGGCGTCACGTAGATCTCGAACTCTCCCGATTCGTCCGAGTGGTAGGCCACCCACCGCCCGTCCGGCGAGAAGACGGCGCTGGCCTCCTGAAACTCGGTGGAACGGAACGGCGTCAACTCACCCGTACCGTCGAGCTCCACCGAGAAGATGTTCTGTCCCGTGCCCTCGCCCGGTGTCGACAAGAGAAGCCATTTGCCATCGGGTGAAACGCTTGACGGCCAGAGGTTGCGGTCGTTTCGCAGAACCAGCTCCACATTCCCGGCACCGGCGATGTCCTTGCGAAAGATGCCCTGTTCGCCGCCGCGGTTGGAGGCGAAATAGAGGCTGCGAGAATCCGGCGACCACACCGGAAAAACGTCCAGCGCCGGGTCGAAGGTAAAGCGGCTTCTGAGGTTTCGTTCGAGGTCGAACATCCAGATATCATCGGTGCCGATTGTCATATCTGTGACAAGCACTGCAGCCATCTGATCGTCCGGTGAGACGACGAGGGATCGATACGAGGTCGGATCACCGAGGGTCCCCGCGACATTGCCCGATCGGTCACGCCATTCCAGTTCGGCCTGCATGTCGGCCTTGCCCGTTATGTAGCTGAGGATCCCGGTTTGCGATGTCGAAAACGCCGCCATCGACGCCCCGGACACAACGAGCACGCCTTCCGCCACAGGTACCGCGTCACCCGTGAACTCGAGACCATCTGGATCGAATGGCCTCGCCATGAGCGCACTTTCCCGGACGAAAAGGAGGTTTCCGTCTGCGTACTCGGCCTGAGTCACCAACGGCATCACGTCCGTTGATTCACCGCTTTCGAGGTCGACCGCCATCAGCGTGCTTTGCAGAGGAGTAATCCCGCGGGCCAGATAGAGCAGATGGCGGCCGTCGGGCAGAAACCTCGGATGGCGGTTCGAGTTGTGGCGGTCTACGTCGACCTCGGTCACCTGGGTCGGTTCGCCGCCGGCCGACGGAACTCTCATCAGGGGGCCAGTGGCATCGGGCGCAAAAACGATCGCGCCGTTTTCGTTCCAGGTCCCACCCTTGCCGTTCGGGGCCCTGCATAGCGTGATCGGGGGACCGCCCCGGGTATCGATCTTCTTCATCGTGCCGTCCGCCCGATTGAAAAAACCGATCCACCGCGAGTCGGGTGACCAAAAGGGGTAGGCGGCGTTCTGGGTGTCCGAAAAGGCCTGCGCCTGGGGCGCATCGATACGGCGCACATAGAGCAGCACCTCGCCGTCCGCGTCACGGGCCGAAAAGGCGATGCTCAGACCGTCCGGCGACACGGCCGCCGGACCGGGGCTCGCCGGGTTGAGGTGAATATCCGTTCCTTCGGTCGGCGCCACGGTGGCAACGATGACCTGCGGCTCCAGCCCAAGCGCCGACCACAACGCAGCGCCGAAAGCCAACGCTAAAACAGCGGCCACCGCCCAAGGCACGATTCGAAGCCAGCGAGAACCGGGTTCTCCAACCTCGGCGGGAACATCGGTCGAAGTCTCCCCACCACCGGGATCGGCAATCTCCTCCTCGAGCACGATACGGGCGTCGCCGATGGCCTGCAGCCGTTCTCGCGGTTTCTTGCGAAGACACCGGGCAATCAACTTACGGAGCCGGGCCGGTGTCTCCGCCGGCAGCTCCTCCAAATCCACCTCGTCCTTGAGGACGGCGGCCAACACGTGGGACACCGTCTCGCCTTCGAAGAGCTTGTGGCCGGTGAGCATCTCCCACAGCACCACGCCAAAGGACCAGATGTCGGCCCGTCGATCTGCGGAAACACCCGCCGCCTGCTCCGGACTCATGTAGGCCGCGGTTCCGAGGATGACTCCCGCCTGTGTGGCGTGGGCGGTCATCGTCGGGGACAGAGAAAGGCTCGAGTCGCCATGTTCTGACTCCCAGGCTTTGGCGAGCCCGAAGTCCAGCACCTTGACCGCGCCGTCCGGCCGTAGCTTGATGTTGGCCGGTTTGAGATCACGGTGGACGATTCCCTGTTCGTGCGCCGCCTCGAGCGCCTCGGCGATCTGGAGCGCAATCGAGACGGCCTCTTCGGCCGGCACTGCGCCCCGGTTGATCCGCTCGGACAGGTCCTCCCCTTCTACAAGTTCCATAGCAAGAAAAGTGACCGCTCTCCTGTCATCCTGAGCGAGTGGCGCTTCAGCGCCGCGAGTCGAAGGACCCCCCGAAACCGCCTTCGGCAGCTGTAGAGGATCACTCGTCGGACTCGGGCCGACGTGATGATCCTCTCGCTGGCGGAGGTGCTTCACCGCACCCGAAGGGTGCGAGTAATTCTCCGGAGAATGCTCGGTACTCGAAACATCCTCTGAATTGAGGGGATCCCTCGACTCGCATTGCTCGCTCGGGATGACAGGGGCTTGCTCAAGCCCGTACAACGTTGCAATATTCGGGTGGTTGAGCGAAGCCAG
>Ga0316197_10000245_pt1 | contig 39326 bp, 34 predicted proteins | sample OudBiesiAoxic_MG_FD_204939 | JGI IMG/M metagenome (GOLD analysis project Ga0316197, IMG submission 204939) | Coastal sediment microbial communities from Oude Bieten Haven, Netherlands - site A oxic | ecosystem: Environmental > Aquatic > Marine > Coastal > Sediment | place: Netherlands... | reverse complement strand
AATCAGTATTTTCATCAACATCTAAACACCATATTGAATTATCAAAACAGCTTTCTCTAGATACCTTAATAACTTGATCTCCAAATCTTGCTTCAATTTCACCTGAAAGTAAGATTACTATCTTTTCAAGTTTTTCATCAAATTTAAAACTTTCTCCAGCTTCAAGTTTTAATATACCATAGTTCATAAGCATATTACTAAATTTACCATTAATTTCAGTCATTCCATTATAGCCCTTTGAAAATCCCCCAACAGGTTGTTTAATCTTCATCTTTTGCTCCTTTTATTCATTTATTTCATTGCTTCTATTATTTTCTTTACAATTTTTTAAAATGTTGTTATATACTTACTTATTTACATGTAATAACACTATTGTATATATTTATTTGGTATACTTTTAAAAGTTTAGCATTCTGTTATATTTTTATATTTTTTATATTCTTCGATTAATGATTCTGTTACAATCATTTCAGGTGTATCAATATCAGCGATCTTATATGGGGAAACATTATTAAATTTTGAACTATCTGCCATTAAATACCAACTTTGAGAGTTCTTTAAGATAGCATCTATAATCTTCTTACTTGCTTCAGTAGAAAATGAAATTCCAAAATTCAAATCTACACCAGAGCAGCTTGTAATTGCTTTATTTATATTATATGTTTTTAATTGTTCATAAATTTCTGAACTAGTTGTAAAAAAATTATTATCATAAGTAATGACTTCTCCACCCAATAAAATTAGAGTTTTACATTTGTCTTTCAAATATGGGATAGCTTCTATATTATTAGTTATAATTGAAATTTCACAATCATTAGGAAGTTGCTTAGCAAAAGAAACACAAGCATAACCAGACCCCAAAAATATAGTTTCACCATCCTTGATATGTTCACAAACAAACTTTGCAAGTTGATCTTTTTTTGGTTTAGTAGAAATATATGAGTCTTTTAATACCGCACCACCATGAGTTTTTGTGATTATTCCATCAGCTTCTAATTTTTTTAGATCTTTTCTGATAGTTACATCACTGACATTAAAAAGCTTAACTAAATTACTAACTTGAATAGTTTTTTCAGCATATAATATTTCTAATATTTTTTCAGACCTTTGCACAGCAAACATATTATCCCCTCTTTTATAAATAGATATAGTAAATTTATTTATAAAATAATAGCTTTATAAATTCAATTTATAGAACTATAATAACATATTATTCTATAAATTTGGTAGTATTTAAGAATCATTCTGAAAAATAATACTTATTTATATACTATTTTTCAGACTTAAAATATTCTTTTTATAGGTTTAACCTCATGAATTTAATTTTTAGTTCATAAATTAATTAAAGACCTGTTTTTTCTGTTATAAATTTTCTTGCTTTTATAGCATATTCAAGAGGATCTGCTTTTGCAGGATCTTGTTCAGCTTCAATAACAATCCATCCTTGATAGTTACTAGCGCTTATTATTTCAAAGATAGAATCCCAATTAACCATGTCTCCATCACCTGGAACAGTATAAATTCCTTCTTTAACAGCTTGTAAAAAACTTAATTTTTCATCTTTAACTTTTTGTAATATGTCACTTCTCACATCTTTAAAGTGAATATGTACAACTCTATCTATATATTTTTTTAAAACTTCTACAGCACTTTCACCTGCAAATGTTGCGTGACCAGTATCAAATAATGCTCCAACTAGTTCAGGGTCAGTCATATTCATTAATTTATCAAATTCAGCTAATGATTGAATACCTGTTCCCATGTGGTAATGATAACCAATTTTCATTCCTTTTGATTTAGCTATTTCACCCATTTTATTAAGACCTCTAGCAATTTTTTCAAACTCTTCTTCAGTAAGAGTAGGAGCATCATCAAACATCTTCTTAGTGATATCCCCTTGAATAGTTCTACCAGTTTCACATACACCAACAACTTTTGCTCCTAAAGTTTTAAGAAAGTCTGTAATTTTGTCAAATGCTTCTAATGTTTCTGATTCAGGCTTAGTTGTAAATTCACAACTGAACCACTGGTTACAAATTTGCATTCCTCTAATGTCACATGCTTTTGCAAGCTCATTAACATCAGTTGGATATTTATTTCCAATTTCACTACCAGAGAATCCAGCTAGAGCCATTTCACTTAAACATTGTTGAAAAGTTAATTCTCCTCCTAATTCAGGTAGATCATCGTTTGTCCAGTTAATAGGTGCACATCCTAATTTGATAAAGTGTTTTGTTAAGTCCATTTTTGAATTTGTCATTATTTCACTCCTTTTATTTAATTATTTTAATATATTTATTAATTATCTTTAGTATGGTAAACATTTTTCAGCAACAATTTTATTTACATTTGCTGCTGCTTCTTCTACCTTTTTGTTTTCAGCAACCTGAGCTGTTCCAACTCTCCAGAATGATTCAAACCCTCCTGTCATTGTTCCAGGAAGAACTTTAATATCAATTAATGTAGATATAGTCTGCTTCTTTGAATCTTCTAATGCAGCGATTAATTCTTCTTTTGTAGTTACTCTATATGTTTTAGCTCCATATCCTTCTGCAACTTTAGCAAAATCAATAGGTGCGTATTCTCCTAAAAGAGCCGTTCCTTCTTCATTTCTTGTCCTAAACTCAGTTCCAAATGTATGGATTCCTTGTGATCTCTGAAGATTATGTATACATTGGTGTCCATTATTATCTATTAGAAGTATATTAATTTTGATTCCTTCCTGAATAGCTGTATAGAACTCAGCGTGACCCATTAAGAAACCACCATCTCCTACAAAACAATATGCTTCAGCTTCAGGGTTTGCAATTTTAGCTCCTAAAGTACCACAAACTTCATATCCCATACAAGAAAAACCATATTCAAGGTGGTATGTATCTGGCTCAGTTGCTCTCCACATACATTCTAGATCAGATGGAAGACTTCCTGATGCTGCTACTATTACAGATTTAGGATCGATTATTTTATTTATTGTTCCTAATACAGTAGTCTGACATAAACCGTCAGGTGAAGTTGCGTTATCCATTTTATCTAATTCTGCTTGCCAGTCTTCTTTTGCTTTTTCTAACTCCGTTGTATATCCAGATTTATAATTGATCTTCTCAAGTGAGTCCTCTAATTGTAGAATAGCTTTCTTGGCATCAGCTACTACAGAAATAGCTTCAATCTTGTGAGCATCATGGCTGCTAATATTAATAGATATAATATCTACATCTGGGTTTTGGTATGCGGCTTTTGAAGCAGTAACAAAATCATTTAACTTACTCCCTATTGCGATAATTACATCTGCATCTCTTGCTAGAGTATTTGCTGCTAGAGTACCACAAACTCCTCCTCCTCCCATATTTAGATGATGATTCCAAGGAATAATTCCTTTTCCAGCCTGTGTTTCAGACATTGGGATATTGAATTTTTCACAAAACTTAATTAATTCTTTTTCAGCTTCACTATATCTAACTCCACCACCACATATAATTAATGGCTTCTTTTTATCTTTGATAATGTTAACTACTTGCTCTAAGTCATAACTGTCTACATCAATTCTTCTAAATCTGTGCACACGTTTCTTAAAGAACGTAATAGGAAAGTCATAGGCTTCGCCTTGAACATCTTGAGGAATACAAAGTGTAACCGCTCCAGTTTCAACAGGATCAGCTAAAACACGAATAGCATTAATTGCTGACTGCATTAATTGTTGAGGTCTTTGAATCCTATCCCAATACTTACTTACAGCTTTAAATGAGTCATTTGCTGTAATGCTAGGATTATAAGAGTGCTCTACTTGTTGTAAAACAGGATCAGGCTGTCTATCTGAAAAAGCATCTGATGGTAAAAGTAAAACAGGTATCTTATTAACAGTAGCAGTTCCTGCTGCTGTTACAAGGTTTAGAGAACCAGGACCAATTGATGCAGTACATGCCATAAATTCCTTTCTTCTTTTTTGTTTTGCATAAGCTACAGCTACGTGGGCTATTTCCTGTTCATTTTTCCCTGCATAATATTTAATTGTATCTTTATACTGATCTAAAGCCTGTCCTAATCCAAGAACGTTTCCATGTCCGAATATTCCTGTTACACCTGCAAAAAACTTATTTTCTTTTCCATCCATTTCGAGATACTGATTATCCAAGAATTTTAAAAGTGCTTGTGAGGTGGTGAGTTTGATAGTTTTCAATATTCTTTTCCTCCTTGTTTATGTTTTTTTATCTTTAAATTGTTCTTTTTATTCTTATTATTGATATTACAATTAGTTTGATTAAATGTCAATAGTAAAACCAAAAAAAACTAAAAAACAACACTTAGACTTAAAATAGAGCAAAAAAACATAAATAAGGTATTGACAAAAGGAAAAATTAAAACTAAACTCTATTAAATAAAAAATATAGAAATCAAATCAAAATCAAAACGAACCAAAACGAACCAAATCAAAAAGGAGGAATAAAATGAAAAAATTATTATTACTAGTTTTATGGGCAACTTTAAGATTAGAATTCAATTTTCCCAAAAGAGGAACATAATAATTTGGGTGATATAATTTTAGGAGTTAAAAGTTAGTAAAATATGTAAAGAACGGAGAAAGAGGAGAATTAAACTATGAAAAAAATTAAATTTGAAGAAAATAGAAAATTAGACATAATAGCTATTGGAAGGATAGGAGTGGATTTAAATCCGAATGAATTTAACAGGCCACTAGAAGAAACACAGAGTTTTACAAGAACAGTTGGAGGGTCACCAGCAAATATAGCTGTAGCAACTTCTAGATATGGAATGAAAACAGGCTTTATTGGAAAAGTTGCAGATGATTCTTTTGGAAGATATATAGTAAATTACTTTAAATCAAAAGAGATCGATACCAATGGTCTGATTGTTGACAAAAATGACCATAAAACAGGATTAGCTTTTGTAGAGATTAAAAGTCCAAATGAAAGTAATGTAATTATGTATAGATCAGATGCTGTAGATTTAAAAATCCAAATGAATGAAGTATCAGAAGAATATATTAAGAACTCTAAAGCTTTAGTAGTTTCAGGAACAGCACTAGCAGCTTCACCATCAAGAGAAGCAGTATTATTAGCATTAAAGTATGCAAATAAACATAATACAGTTGTTTTTTTCGATGTTGATTATAGACCCTATACATGGACTTCCTTAGATGAAACTTCTTTATATTGTAGCTTAGCTGCAGAAAGAAGTGATGTAATTATAGGAACTAGAGAAGAATTCAACGTCTTAGAGGGGGTTGACCTCCCAGGAAACAGAGATGATGACAAAACAGCCAAACACTGGCTAAGTAACTCATCTAAATTGGTTATTGTAAAAAGAGGAAGCGATGGTTCAACAGCTTACTTGAAAACTGGAGAAAAAAAATTAGGAAAGGTCTTCCCTGTTAATCCATTAAAAACTCAAGGTGCAGGAGATTCATATGCAGGAGGAGTTATCAGTAGCATGATTAAAGGTAAAAGCATTGAAGAAGCTATGATGTATGGTGCAGGTGCAGCAGCAATCGTAGTTCAAAAAAATAGCTGTTCAGAAGCAATGCCTACTGAACAAGAGATTGAAGATTTCATTATGGCTTATGAAAGTAAATAATATAATAAAAAAATTAAAATTTAGGAGGAAATAAGTATGTTTAATGAAGAATTAAAATTTAACAAACCGTTACGTTGGGGAATGATTGGAGGAGGTAGAGGAAGTCAAATTGGTTATATTCATAGATCTTCCGCTTTAAGAGATGGCTTATTTCAACTTTTGGCAGGAGCTTTTGATGTTAACGCTGATGCATGCAGGAGTTTTGGTATTAACTTAGGCGTGGATAGTGATAGATGTTACGCTGATTATAAAGAAATGTTTGAAGCAGAAGGAAAAAGAGCCGATGGAATTCAAGTAGTTTCAATTGCCACTCCAAACTTTACACATTTTGAGATCGCAAAAGCAGCTTTGGAAGCAAATCTTCATGTGATTTGTGAAAAACCTCTTTGTTTCACATCAGAAGAGGGTAAAATTCTAGAGGAATTAGCAAAATCTAAAAATAGAGTATTTGGAGTAACTTATGGATACACAGGGGCTCAAATGATTCATCAAGCAAGAGAAATGGTAAAAAATGGAGACTTAGGAGAAATAAGAATTATAAATATGCAATTTGCTCATGGGTTCCATTCTCAAGAAGTTGAAACAAATGATCCTGGTACAAAATGGAGAGTTAATCCCAAAACATCAGGACCTACTTATGTTTTAGGAGATGTTGGAACTCACGCATTTTTCTTAGCAGAAACAATAGTTCCTGAATTAAAAGTTGAAGATTTACTTTGTAGTCGTCAAAGTTTTATACCAAGTAGAGCTCCACTAGAAGATAACGCTGTAGTTTTATTGAAATATAATAATGGAGCTATAGGAAATCTTTGGGCGAGTGCAGTAAATGCAGGATCTATGCACCAACAAAAAATACGTGTAGTAGGATCAAAAGCTAGTATTGAATGGTGGGATGAACACCCAAACCAACTTAAATATGAAGTTCAAGGAGAACCATCAAGAATGTTAGATAGAGGCATGGGATATCTTTATCAAAATGATGCTATAAGTTGTGACAGAATGGGTGGAGGACATGCAGAAGGTTTATTTGAATCTTGGGCAAACCTTTACAGTAGATTTGGAAGAGCGATGCAAGCTCATGATGAAAACAATGAAGAAGTTAAAAATAATTTATGGTATCCAAATGTAGATGATGGAATTCAAGGTGTTAAATTCATAGAAAAATGTGTTGAATCTGCAGATAATGGTAGTGTATGGGTAAAATATTAATTAGATCCATCATAAATAAGTATTAAAATAATAAATAATAAATAAACCGATAAGTTTTCAAGGCTTATCGGTTTATAACTAAAAAAGAAACAACACCTCAACCTTTATCAAATTATACTTTCTTATTTAAATCCTAGTGAATTATAAATAATCTTAATTGAAAATTTAAATTACAAAATATTATGTCTTATTAAAGTGGATAATGGGATAATTTTTTGTAATACAAATTTTCAGATAAATGGAAGTATATTAAAGAATATGGAATACTACATTAAAATTTAAGATGAAACATATTTATAATAATTAAATAGTTAAAAAATATTTTGGAATTTTCAAAATCTAAGACATTGTCATATAAAGACAATAAAGGGGGATGATATGGAAGAAATACAAGTAGGAAATACAGGAATAGGGAGTATAGGTGCAGGAAATATAGGTGTAAATATAGTTGATGATGATGTAAAAGTTTCTTTATGGGAAAAAGTGGCCTATGGAGGAGGAGATACAGCATGTAATATTTCTTTAGGAGTAGTAAACTCATTACTAACTTTATTTTATACTGATTATGCAGGGATATCAGTTGGAATAGTTGGAATGGTTATGTTATTATCTAGAGTTTTTGATGGTTTTTCAGATGTTGCAATGGGATTTATAACAGAAAAAGTTAGTTCAAAATGGGGAAAAGCTCGTCCTTGGGTATTGTGGATGGCATTACCATATTTTTTATCAACAGTGGCTTTATTCTTTGTACCAGCAAACGCTAGTGGAACAGTGCAATTTATATATATATTTGTTACATATAATCTTGTGACTACAGTTATTTATACAGCATTAAATTTACCTTATAGTGTACTTGGTTCATTAATGACAAGAAATCAACATGAAAGAGGAGTAATTGCCATGGTTCGGATGGGAATGTCACCTCTTGGTAAAATACTTGCAGTTACATTTACATTACCTTTAATTAAATACTTCGGGAATGATCAAGCAGCTTGGATAAAAACAATTTCAATGTGGTCAGCAGTAGCTTTTGTTTTATTAATAATATGCTTCTTTTTCTGTAAAGAACGTGTGAAAGCCTCAGCAAATAGAAAAGGAAAACCAGATTTAAAACGTGGGGTAAAAGCACTTTTCAAAAACAAATATTGGGTTTATTGTTTATTATTATGGGCATTAATTAATATTCATAACACAATAGTTGGTATGAATTTACCTTATTATTGTAAATATATTCTTGGGAATGATGATTGGATGTATAGTGTATTATATACTACAGAATTTCTTGTATTAGGAATAGGATCTTTCTTTTGTTCTTTATTACTTAGAAAAGTTTCTAAGAGAGATATGGCATTAGGTGGAGCAATATTAGCAGTAGTCGCACAGTTAGCTTTCTTTATTAATCCATACAGTTTCAATTGGGCACTTATAACTACTGCAGTTAGATCAGTTGGGGAAGCACCAATGTTTGCTGTAATATTTGGAATGCTTGCAGATACAGTTGAATATGGACAATGGAAAACACATACACGTTACGAGGGACTTATATTTTCTAGTTCATCTTTAGGATCAAAAGTAGGACCTGGATTGACCAGTGCACTTGTTGGTGGACTTCTAGCTTTTTCTGGATACATAAGTTCAACAGCAGGAAAAGTTATGACACAACCTGATAGTGCAAAAGATATGATACTTACATTATTCAAATGGGGACCTGTAGTATCTTGGTCATTAATAGCTATAATTTTATTATACTATAAATTAGATGAAATATATCCTGAAATTATGGTTGAGTTAAAAGCAAGGGAAGCAAAAGGAGAGTTATAAAAAGTTTAGATCCCTGTTGTCATCAATAGGGAATAATAGATAAGTGTTATATGTAATAACCGCTCTTACTTGCTGAATCAAAGCAATCAAGAGAAGGAATTTTAATTAGAGAGGAGGGATTAGATGTTAGTTAATCTTAAAGGTATAATGAAAGATGCCATAGATAGTAATCGTATCATTCCTGCATTTAATGTTTTCGGATATGAGGATGCTAAAATGGTAATAGAAGTAGCGGAATGTTTAAATGCACCTGCTATTTTAATGACAAATAGAGATGCTGCAAATTTTATGGATGTTAAATATTATGGAGCTTTATTTGGTAAAATGGCTGTTGAATCTTCAGCACCAGTTTGTGTACATTTAGATCATGGTAAAAGTAAATCTGAAATAGCCGCTGCTATTCAGGCAAATTACTCATCTGTAATGTATGATGGTTCAAGTCTACCGCTAGAAGAAAATATAAAAATTTCTAAGGAAATCAATGAATTTTGTGAGGCATGCAATGTATCATTTGAAGTAGAAGTGGGGTGCGTAGGGTATAGTAATCCGAATATAAAAGTAAAAGAAAAGTTAACCAAACCAGAAGAAGTCAAGGAAATGCATAAAAAAACAGGTGTAGATTGTATTGCGGTGGCAGTAGGAAATGTCCACAAAATGCAGGAACAAAAAGGAGTTATAGATTTTGATAGACTTACAGATATAAAAAACTCAAATTCTGTTCCATTGGTTATTCATGGATCAACAGGAATTTCAGATGACCAAATCAGCAGAATGCGTTACTACGGTATTGGTAAAATGAATATAGGAACAGCTCTCAGAATGGCCTTTGGAAACACATTAAGAGATTACCTTCAAGATAATCCAAATTCTTTTGATAGAATAGAATTTGTACAAAAACCAATGGAAGAAGTTCGTAAAATAATTGAAGAAAAGTACAGGCTATTAGGTTGGGGATAATAACCAGCAAATTATATAGAGTTCTGCTAATCTTTTAAATAGCAACTCTAGTTATAGAATATTCTAAAAATTTCTAACCCTCCAAATTTTGTAAATTACAATTACATTAATTTGGAGGGTTTTTACGAAGTCAAGAAAAGACATTTTGAAGGTCTCAAGAATACTTTAGGAGGAAAAGATGAAATATAACGAAATTAAAAATTATTTAAACGGAAAGTTTGTGTTAGGAATGGGAGAAAAATACAATATCTATGCTCCTATCAATGGTGAAATTATTGGTGAGTTTAAAGCGGCTACTAAAGATCAATTAGACGAAGTTGTAGCTAAAGCTAAGGTTGCACAAGTATCTTGGGGAGGTTTAACTGCAAAATCTAGATCAAAGGTTATTTATAAATATAGAGAATTACTTATGAAGTATAGAGAGGAGTTATCTTTTATAAACTGTGAAGAAAGTGGGAAATCAATGGAAGAAGCTTATGCCGGTGTGGATAAAGCTATAGAATTAACAGAATTTGCTTGTTCTATTCCACAATTAATTTCTGGAAAAACCCAAGATGTCAGTAGAGGTGTTAATTGTAAGGAAGAGAGAAGATCCTTAGGAGTTGTGGCCTCTATTACTCCATTTAATTTCCCAGTAATGGTTCCCCATTGGACTGTTCCAAATGCAATAGCTCTAGGAAATGCGATAATTTTAAAACCATCTGAACTAACACCTATCTCAGCAATGAAAATGGCAGAACTTTGGGAAGAAGCAGGGCTGCCTGAAGGGATTTTTAATGTAGTTAATGGTGGAAAAGAGATTGTAGAAAGGATTTGTGATAATAAAGATATCGTAGCTATATCATTTGTAGGGTCAACTCCTGTAGCTGAAATTGTTTATAAAAGAGGAACGGCTAACTCCAAGAGAGTTTTAGGATTGGGTGGAGCAAAAAATCATATTATAGTAATGCCTGACGCTAACCCTGAGGCTGGTAGTAGAGATATAATTTCATCTGCTTTTGGAATGTCCGGGCAGAGATGTATGGCTGTATCTGTAATGATCTGTGTTGGAATTATAGATGACGTGTATAGAGAAGTTATTGAAAAAGCTAAAAATATGGTTCCTGGGGTAGATATTCCTCCGGTGATATCAGAGGCTGCAATAAAAAAAATAGAAGACTACTTAGATTATGCCGAAAAAAATGGAGCTGAAATTGTAGTTGATGGAAGAAAAGCTAAATTAGATAAGGGGTACTTTATAGGACCGTCTATTATAGACTGGGGTATCAGTGAAAATATGAGTCATGAAGAGATCTTTGGCCCTGTCTTAGAAGTAAGAAATACAAATACAATTGCCGGAGCTGCTGCTATTCAAAATGAATCACCATATGGAAACGCGGCTGCTATCTTCACTCAAAACGGTAAATTTGTAAATGAAGCTATAAGAGAATTTCAAGCAGGAATGTTAGGTGTCAATATAGGAGTACCTGTTCCAAGAGAACCGTTCTCATTTGGAGGGATCAAAGATTCTAAATTTGGATATGGGGATATTACAGGGGTTTCTTCCATAGACTTCTGGACGAACTTAATAAAAATAACTACAAAATGGAACCCTGAATATAAAGTAGATTGGATGAGTTGATAAAATAATTTTTTTGATAACATCTTAAAATCTTTAGAAAATTAAAAATTCCTAAGATCTAGACTTTAAAATCTAGGTCTTTTTTTTACCCTTCCCCACCCCTCCTGTATGGAATTTTCTGTCAAGGAGCGATCCTTGGAGTATGGCAGGGATAAGCGATCTCGGATATCCTCTTTAAAAGAAAATCTTTAATTATAATGAAATTCTAAACATTAAAATGAATTAATTTGAAGTTTAATCTCAGATTTGATATTATTAGTTCAGTATATTTTAAATTAAAAACTAAATAATTATGAAAAAGGCAAAATAGAAGAAATTCTGTGACGCAAAACTAAAGGGTCTACGTTTTAAAAATATGACAGCCAGTTACCAAACTTTTTTCGAGAGTCACTATGCTGCAGAATGCAGTATAGTCTCTTTTTTATTTACTTTTTATTCAATATAAAATTATTTTAATAAATTAAGGAGGGTTTCATGAAAAAACTTATATGGATATTTTTATTCTTTTTTTCCATCTCAGCTTTTGGTAAAAAATTAATAAGTGTTTCGCTGACTCCAAAAGAAAAAGAATGGGTTAAATCTATCAAAAAAAATAAGATTAAGATCTATCTGGACAATGATTTAGGGATATTAAATTATTCAACTAAAGGAAAACATGACGGTATTTATCTTGAGCTTATTAAAATTTTAGAAAATAGTACCGGACTGAATTTTGAAATAATAAAAAAAGATGAAGATGAATTTGAAGCAGAAATAGATTCAGGAACCCTTGATATAGTCATGGGAGTAGAGGACTATAAAAGGAACCTCGGTGATTATTATTATTTAGAAGATCCTATTACATTAAATGGTGTTTTTGTAACTAGGAAAGATTACCCCATTACTGATTCCAATACAGATTTATCTGGGAAAACTGTAGTTTATCTACATAATGACCAGATTGTAAATAAAGTTATAAATAAATATGGGAATAGAGTAGTGGTTGTTCAAAAATCTAATTTTAAGGAAGCTGTCCAGAGTCTTCTTTCTGGAAAAGCAGATGTCTATGTTGATGACCTTGAAGATACTTTAAAATATCTCCTGAGAGATAAGGCGCCTGGTATTAAAATCAACTATTCATCCTCTTCCTTTGGTACAGACTATTATATTGGTGGTCTTTACAAGTATAAACCTTTGATAGGTATCATAGAAAGAATATCGGATACCTTTGATATGAACAATAAAACTGTCTATAAAGAGGTACTGGATTATACAAGGGATCACCTAGAAATATCCAAAGAGATCAAAGAGTATCTGGAAAAAAATAAAACTTTAAAAGTCTTTCTTCCAAAAAACATAGATGCCTATCCAATGTATTATAGGGACCGATCAGGAAAACAAAATGGTTTTCTTTTGAATTATTTTTATGAAATAGAGCAAATTTTTGGGATTAAAATGTTATTTGAAGAATCTGATTCCTTGGAAGATTTTCATATCAACCCTTATATTGCAGCCATAAATGGAAAAGATATAAATAATAATGGTTTTCTCACTACAGACCCTTATTTGGAGTTTCAATTTTTTCTCTTTAATAAAGAGGAAACTAGTTATATATCCAACCTTGAATCTTTAAAAAAATATAAGATAGCAACGAGAAAAGGAAGTCTAGAAGAGACTTATCTTTTAAAGAAAGGTTTAAAAAGAAATCTTGTTTTATTTGATACAGACAGAGAGGTAATGGAATCTTTAGTTCAAGGTACTGTCGATGTTATAATAGGTAGAATACAAAAGGTTCACTATTTATTGAAAAAATATAATATTCAGGATATAAAAACTGCTGGAATCATTCCAGATAAAATAAGCCTTAAATTTGGTATTCCTAAAGATAATGAAGCCCTTTATTTTTTGATAAATTCATATACAAGGGATTTTTCACATAGTATCGAATCTAGAAAAATAAATTTTTTTGAGAAAAAAATTGAAGTTCCAAAAGATTTTAAAGTTTCAATAATGATAACTTTAATCTCAGCTTTAGGATTTTTAGCAGTATTTATTCACTTCAAAAATTTTAAAAAGCTCTACTCAAAATTAACCAATATAACTCTGGGAATGGTAGAAGCACTGGAAAACGCCAACACATATAATGACGAAGATACCGGAGATCATGTAAAGAGGATAAGCAGATATTCTGAGTTTATAGCATATGAGATGAAGCTGTCCAATAAATTTGTAAAGGAAATAGGTCTTTATGCTTCCCTGCATGATATAGGTAAGATAGGTATATCCGATGCAATTTTGAAAAAACCAGGTAAATTAACAGAAGAAGAGTTTGAAACTATGAAAACACATGTGGAAATAGGATTTAATATGATAAAAGATTTAGAGGTAAGTGAAGTAGCTCTAAATATTATAAGATACCACCATGAGAAGTGGGATGGAAACGGCTATGGAAAGGGGTTCAAGGGAACCGAAATTCCTCTGGAAGCCAGGATAGTAGCTCTGGCAGATGTATACGATGCATTGAGGCAGGAAAGGGTTTATAAGAAATCATTTACCCATGAAAAGTCAGTAGAAATAATAAAATCAGAGAGCGGAAAACATTTTGATCCCTATTTAGTCAAAATTTTTCTAAGAAATCATAATCATTTCAAAAACATTTTTGACGATGAGAAGTAGTTTTAAATAATTATAAAGAGTTAAAATGGAGGGATAAGGAATCTAGGATATCCTATTTTTAAGCTTTTAAAAATTTGACTTTCATAGTTTTTTAGGGAATAATTCAATTAGATAGATAGTTCATTATTTCAAAAGGTTTTTGTAAAATGATTTTGAGTATAGCAAGGGCAATGTAATAAATATGTTTTCAAGTATGGCGTAAACCTTCTCGTGTGAAAATGAAAAAAGGTTGTGGTAATAGGGATCAATGATTATCATACCTAACCATTTTAAAAAATTTAGAATAATAGGCTTTATTTTCTTTGTTGTTTTAAAAGGTAAAGATTATTGTATTTCTGTTAGTATGTTTAAAAGTTTAAAATGAATTATCTATCTGCAAACTAAAAGAAGAGTCTTTAAGACTCTTCTTTTAGTTTTTATATCTTTGAATTTTCAAAATCTCTATCTTTTTGATCTCTTTTAGAAGTTTTAATTAATTGCTCCACATAATTTTTTAATTTACATAATTGAGAAATTTCGTTATCTATATCACCATCTGAATAAGCGTAATTTTCTAAAAAATCATCTATAGTTTTTTCATTTTTCCATTCATTAAAATATTTCAATAAATAAATTTTAACAGCTTCTTTTTTCCCTTCATATTGACTATCTAATTGACTTATATACGATTCAACCAATTGCAGGACTTTGGGATCTTTAGTTTCTCTATACCAACTTCCAGTTTCTTTTAAACAACCTCCACCACCCTGTAATATCCATGACGGATCATTTATAGTAATAAGATTATATCCAGATTTTTTTATTTCCTTAGTATGCCTACCATTAAAACTAATAACTAATGATGGCTTCAATAAATTAAGTTCTGAAACTGCCAATAAATCACTTTTTGTTGTGTAATTTTTATAATTTTCAGTGGATAAACATTTAGGTAAATCTCCATCTGGATTGATATCTTTCCCAGAATGATTAAATGAAAACTTATAATAGTTAGTAGCTGCAATATGATTATGAATATCTTCTAAATCTGATAATAAAATATTATATTTTGCATATAAATATATACCTGCTACTGATAACATTATTTTATATGGCGAAATCCATATATCGTTATGAGTTTTAGCATCATACATTTGTCTAACTTTTTCTATGTTAGTCATATTTATTAATTCTGGCCACAGCTTATCAATATTTTGTGCTTTACCGTATATCAAAATTTTATGTCTAGAATAATTTTCTCCAATATGTGGGATATATGGAGGAAATAAATCTTCATTGTGTTTCGAAGAAATTAATGAACTAAATTCATTGAATTGTTTTGTATCAAATTTTTCAAATTGTTGAATCAGATTTTCTATTTTCATTTTATTTACCATTCTCTCTCCCAACCAAGTTGTTTTAAAGTTATTTTTAAAGGAGTTTCTATTTTTTTCAATACTTTTAATCTATACAATATTAAATATCCTTGATTTTCTTTTTCTTCAGTTACATAAGGATCATCAATACTTCCTCCATTTTCTTCTAAAAGTTTAGTTAATTCTTCTTTAGATTCAAATTTTTCTTTTACTAAATTTATAATTTCACTAATTACCTCTATTTTTCCAAATATTAAACCTTACCATTTCTTCGTTTACTTTAACATCGCTAAAATCTTCTTTTCTACTAACTAAATAATCATTCATGTTTTGCCCCCTAAAAAATATTCTTAATTAGTATATTACTCTTAAATTTTATTTATGACAATTTTAATTTAATTTTTATAAATAATAACCTTCCACCTATAGATTTTTTCATCTCTTCACTTCTTACCTCTTACTTTTTACTTCTTACTTGGGGTTTTCCGGATATTCCCCCTTCATCTATAGAGTGCGATCCATATGGGGCAACACTTCGCTGAGTCAATAAGTACAGGATTGGGTGAACCTCGACCATCTCTGCAACCCATAGATCCTCTGGATAGAAGAACACGAAGTCCATCCCCTGAAGAAGCGATCCTCGGAGTATGGCAGGGATAAACGGTCTCTGATATTCTCTTTTATAGTCTAATATTCTAATGTGCATTTAGGTTCTAATACTTTACCTATTATTAAAAAATTATTAATTTATAATTAAATTTTATTAATTTATTATTTGACTCTACCCTTTTAATAAAGTATAGTCATACTATCAATTAGTTTAAAAAATAAATATATTTTTACTGCGCAGTGAAAAGTTTATGAAAAATATTCAAGAACAGGAGGAATTAAATGAAAAAATATGAAGAAGAATTTGAAAATACACTATCTCCCCTGGTAGTAATCGAAGAAGCTGGAAGATGTCTGCTTTGTGAAGACGCTCCTTGCTCATCAGAATGCCCTGCAGGTACATCACCTGATAAATTTATTAGATCACTATATTTCAGAAACTTAAAAGGTGCTGTAGAAAGAATTAGAGAAAATAATATATTAGGTGGTGTCTGTGCACATGTCTGTCCTACAGAATCATATTGTAAAAAAGGCTGTAGCAGATCAGGTATTGATAAACCTGTTGAAATAGGTAAAATTCAAAGATTTTTAACTGAATATGAAAGAAAACTTAATCTTAATTTTGTTAAAAAAACTCCTTTAACAAAAGAAAAAGTAGCGATCATAGGTTCTGGTCCTGCTGGATTAACTACTGCATCAGAACTTGCAAAAGAAGGATATAAAGCAACTATATTTGAAAAATCTGAAAAACTTGGTGGATGGTTAAGATATGGAATTCCTGAATATAGATTAGGAGAAGAAATTTTAGACCATGAAATCAATTTCATAAAAGAACAAGGTGTAGAATTTATTCTTAATTCTGAATTTGGTAAAGATATAACTTTAGAATCCCTTGAAAAAGAGGGCTTTAAGAGTATATTATTTGCTACAGGAAATAATACTGGAAGAACTTTACCTATTTTTGAAGGGAAAGCAAATGTAGAGATTGCTGTTGAATTTTTAGCAAGAATTAAAAAACAACAAAAAAATGATATTGGAAAAAATGTTGTAGTTGTAGGTGGAGGAGACGTTGCTCTTGATGCCGCTTGTTCTGCAAAATTATTAGGAGCTGAAACTGTTAAAGTAGTAGCTTTAGAAACTCTTGACAAACTTCCTGCAAGTGAAGAAGAATTGCGAATTGCAAAGGAATTAAATATTCAAATTATTGGTGGATTTATACCTGAATTGGTAGAAGCAGATAAAATTATATTCAAAGGTACAGATAGTAAAGATAAAATAGAAACTTATTGTGATAAAATAATTGTTGCTATTGGTCAACAAAGTAATCTTGATTCAAGTGTAAGATCTAAAAAAGAATCTAATATTTTCTTTGCAGGAGATATTGCTGAAGGAGATAAAACGGTTGTTTGGGCAATAAAAAGAGGTAAAGAAAACGCAAAAAGCATAATTGAATTTTTAGGAGGTGTAAAATAATGTTAAAAAAAGACTTATCAATAGAATTTATGGGCGTAAAATTTGAAAATCCATTCCTTCTTTCTTCTTCTCCAGTAGGAAACTGTTATGAAATGTGTTCAAAAGCTTTAGAAAGTGGTTGGGGAGGTATAGTTTTTAAGACTGTAGGTTTCTTTATAGCAAACGAAGTTTCTCCAAGATTTGCTGAACTACAAAAAGAAAGAAGTTCTTTTGTTGGATTCAAGAATATGGAACAAATAGCTGAACATTCTTTGGAAGAAAACTTAGCTGCAATGAAAAAACTAAAAGAAGATTATCCTAATAAAGTTCTTATTGCATCTATCATGGGTCAAAACGAAAAAGAATGGGAAGACCTTGCACGTCTAGTTACTGAAATAGGTGCAGATATGATTGAATGTAATTTCTCATGTCCACAAATGACAAGTCATGCAATGGGTTCTGACGTTGGTCAAAATCCTGAATTAGTTAAAAAATACTGCCAAGCAGTAAGAAGAGGAAGTAATTTACCATTTCTTGCAAAAATGACTCCAAACATAGGTAATATGGTAGAACCAGCATATGCTTCTATGCAAGGTGGAGCTACAGGAATTGCTACTATTAATACAGTTAAATCAATTGTTGGAGTAGATCTTGAAAAACAAATAGGATTACCGATTGTAAATGGTAAATCATCTGTTTCTGGATATTCTGGAAAGGCTGTAAAACCTATAGCTCTTAGATTTATACATGAATTAAAAACAAATGAAAAAACTAAAGATGCTCCTATAAGTGGTATAGGTGGTATAGAAACTTGGGAAGACGCCTTAGAATTTATTCTTCTAGGATGTGAAACTCTACAAGTAACTACATCAATTATGCAATATGGTTATAGAATAGTAGAAGATTTAATAAGTGGTCTTTCTCATTATATGGAAGAAAAAAACATAGATAAACTTGAAGATTTAGTAGGAAAAGCAATTGATAATATTATCCCTGCTGAAGATCTTGATAGAGGATATATTGTTTATCCTGAAATAAACAAAGATGAATGTATAAAATGTGGAAGATGTTATATTTCATGTTACGATGGTGGACATCAAGCTATTTCTTGGGACAAAGAAAACAGAGAAGTTTCTGTTGATAAAGATAAATGTGTAGGATGTCATTTATGTTCATTAGTATGTCCTGTTAAATGTATTAGTAAAGGTGAAATAAAATTCAAAAATGAAAATGAAAATAGAGAAATTAGCCTTTAATATTTTGAAAATAAGGAGTGAACAATGAAAAAATTATTTTCCTTATCTTTAACCACAGGTATATTGTGTGGGATTTGGATATTAATTGGTAATGCTCTAAACATCCCTACTTGGATTGGTTTTGCAGGTTGTACAGCTTTTTTTGCTGCAGGAGGATGTAGTGATAATGGTGTTCCAAAAGCATTATTTTCTACTCTTAGTGGTGTATTGTGGGCTGTTGTCATCTTTCAACTTTCCAATTACTTTCCTAGTGAATACTCAAGTGCTACCCTTACTGCAATTGTTACCTTCATTATGTGTATTCAAGGAGGACTTAAGTTATTTGCATTTATTCCTGGTACCTTTATTGGTAGTTTTTCAACATTTGCTGCTGGTGGACACTGGGAACAAGTTATCCCTGGTTTAATCCTAGGAGTGGCTCTAGGATTCTTATGTGATTATAGTGGTACAAAACTTGGTTTTGTTGTAACAATTAAATTAGATTCTAAGAATTCTGTTACCTAATATCCTTTAAGCACTAATTCCAAATAATCCATTTATAAATTTACATTCTAAAAGAGCATTTCGATCTAATCCATCGATTTGCTCTTTTCTTATCATATTCGTAGTTTCTATAACAACGATCGTATATCAAGGGCGGAAACCTTGGAACTTTATTTTTTTATTTCTAAAAAAAATTTAAACTTTTCCACCACTTTCACCGACTAACTAATATAAGCAAATGAAAATAATAATTTTTTCATTTCTTTCTTTCCTTAAATAAAATATAAAATAAAAAACCTCCTGACTGTGTGACTATTACAGCTGGGAGGGTTTTTATTTTTTTAATTCAAAACCTATGTTTAAGGCAAAAATGTCGCTCCGCCATGACCTTCATTTTTTCGAGTCTCTCATTTCCTTTCTAAGTCATTTTTTTTAATTACCTATATAATAATATCCATTTAAATTCAAGTTTGTTAAATTTGTAAATCCTATTTTCTGGTAAAATTTATTTGCTTCTAAACTTCCACTATCTGTTATTAAGTTAATGTTTCTAATATTAGAGTAATTTTCTAAAAGATTATTTATTAATTGGGTTGCAATTTTTTGTCTTCTATTTTCTTTTTTAACAATTAAATCTTGAATATATAATAGATGTTCTCCATCAGTTAAAAATCTTAGAATACCTATTAAAATATCATTTTGAAAAAATCCTATTGTTGAACTTTTTTCTAACATTCTTTTTAAAGATTCTTTTTCTTTTGTATAACTAGTCCAACCTTCTAGTTCATACAAACTAAAAATATCATCTAAATATTTATTATCTATTTTTCTTATACCCATAGTTGATCTCCTTTATTTTTTATTATGATTTTATATAATTCTATAATTATCTCAAATATAATAGCCTCATATATTCCCTCCTAAAATAATTTTTTCTCTAATTTAGAGTATATTTCAATAAATGGATTTAGTCCAATTTTTTTGACCCTCTCATTCCTCTTCTAAGCCATTTGAAAACTTGTTCCCTTGTGTTTACACCTAGAAAGCCTGTTTTTTCTTTTTTAATTAATAGAAATAAGCTTTGTATCAAGATAAGTCTTATTTTATTTATTCAGTTAATTACTTTCTTTATTTAGTTAATATTGTAAAAACAATATATTTATTGTAAAAATAGAGTGCGTTATCAAAAAACATAAAAAAATAATAAGTAAATTTAATTTAAAAAACCTAAAACTAATAATAACGAAGATGATTATAAAAAGAAAAATGGTATGCCTGTCTATATGACTGGTACGAATAATTTAGCTAATGGAGGAGAACACTTTGGAAGGTAACAAATCAAATGATAAAAATAAAATTATAGAATTTAAAGAAATTAAAAGAAATGTTATACGATATCATATTGAACTTGGACTCTTTTTTAACTCTTTTTATATTATTGATAGAATTCAGCAAAATAAGCTTATACCTTTTTCAAAGCAATTTATACAAAATAGCTTAAATATTAGTCTCATTAGTTTGTTTTCAACAGTTATAATACTCTATGCTCTACTTCAATTTCCAAATATTTTTTTAAGAAAAAAAGATAAATGGATAAACTATAAAGGAGCTTCTTTTAAGTTTTTTCTTTCTATCAGTGTAATATCTATAATGCTTAATAATTTTTTTTATATGAGTGATATTATTCCGAAAGATATAACAAAAATGCTTATATTAATCTTTTGGTTTAATATTTTAATATATGTATATAGATATATTATATTTAAATTAATCAAATTATAATGGGTTGATAAATTAATACAGCTCCACCTTAAACTTAAGAAAAAATAATCTATAATTATATCAAAAAATAAGTTTAGGAGGACACTTTAAGAGATAATTTTATTAAAATATAAAGGAGTTTATTATGATAGAAAAAAAAGATTGGGACATGTTTGAAGATATTTTACTTTATTTTACTATACTACCACTATTAAATTTTATTTTCTATGGAGATTTATCGAGATTTCTTATTAAATTAAGGTTTAATTTTTTTGCTATAATTTTATTATTAATTCTAATTAAAGTTATTTTTAATTTTTTTAAAATTAAAAGAAAGAAGTATAAAAAAATATTTTTTGCACCTTTTATTATACTAGGTTTAAGTTTTTTTATATTAAAAATTCCTGTTAATTCTAAAAATATTTTTTTAACTTTAACTTTAGGCACTGCTTATATAATGTTTATCCGAGTTATAATAAAAATACTAATAAAAATCACTATAAATCAAAAAAATAAATCAAAAGATATACCATTTGAAAAATGAAAAATCTAACCTATTTATTGGGCTAGATTATCATTAAACACATAAAAAACCACTCAAAAGTACTAGAAATAGTTTTGAGTGGTTTTTTTAGTAGGCGTTGAGTCTTGTCAAGCACATCATCACATATTTTGTATAGAATAAAATTAACTAAAATGAACGCGGATGAGATCTGATTTCAACGGATTCTCACAGATAAAAAACAACCAGTGAAAATCAAAGAACTTATCAGATTTAATCCGTGTACCTATAAAAATGAATTTTCTACTTTTTTACTAAGAATCCTTCTCCAACAACTCCGCCACATTCTTCGGCAACTCAAACTGTGCATAGATAGTTGTGGTAGATATATCACTATGTCCTAATAATTTTTGGATCTGGTTTAGAGCTAATCCTCTTTTTAAGAGAATAGTTGCATAGGTATGTCTCAAGCTATGCAGATGAGTATATCCCATCCTCCTCAAACTCCTGTCTATTATCCCTTTGTTTTTCTTATATCCACCTGTTCCAACTCCCTTAAATTCTTTCAGGGCTGATATCAACCAGTCATTTGCAGGGATTAATCTTTCTTTGTTTCTTTTCCCCAATACCTTGATCTGCCCTTCTCCTACTTCCACAGTCTGGATTTCACTGATTCTCAACCCACACATGAGCATCAATCCCAACCAAATCCCCTCTCTCTTACCGTGGCTTATAAGTTCTTTGGCATGATTTTTTATTTCGATAAATTCATTTTCTCCTTTGGCCAAAGGAACTCTTGTTTTATGTCCCACTATAATTAATTTTTCTAATTCCAGGTGTAATCTTGAATAACCATTTCTTAAATACCATCTTCCTAGTTGTCTAAGTGCTGAGATTCTCTTCCTCTTAGTATTTAGATCTATAGAAATTATAGCTGCTTCTAAATCATCTATAGTCAAATAATAGATAGTCTTATTGTGGGATTTTGCCACCTTATCCCAAAATTTCATTACATACCCATAGGTTTTTACAGTATTTGGGCTATGATCTGAAGCTTTCAAATAGATATAAAATTTATCTATCTTTGGAGGTCTCCCTTTTTTTCCTTTCATAATTGAAACTTCCGGAGTATACTCTCCTAAATTTTCCTGAATCTCTTGATTTCTACTCCCCTCAAAATTTAAACTTTCCCCTCGCTTTCCGAAAGAGAGGGGAACAGAAGAGGAGAGTTCCTCTTTGCCATTTGCTACTTGTTTTTCTTCCTTTTCCTTCTCCTCATAAAACAATTTTCGTGCTTGTTTGTCCATTACCTGGCCCTTATAATAGAACTCTCCATTTATGATTTTCATCTCATCCTTATCCTCTTGTTTTTGGAACTTTTTCAGCAGTTCGAATACAAATTCTAACCCCACTTGATTCACCCCCATATTTTCCCTTATATCCACTATTTATATATACTAAATAAATATATTAATTTCCTTTAGTTTACTGAGGAAGATTATTTTTCTCTGTCCGCTGGAGTGAGTACACTCCTCTCTCAATTTGTTTGTTTACTATATATTCACAAAACAAAAAAAATCCAGTAAATGCAAGCCTTACAGCTCCTCTACTAGATCTTTTATATTTATTTTCAACTTCGTATGTTGTTCTTCCCCCTCGCTTTACGAAAGAGAGGGGAACAAAAGGGGAGAGTTAAAGCTATATTATTTAGAATTAATATTCTGCCTACCCTCTCTTCGTTCCTAATAAAAACAAGTAAATATATAAAATCCTAATGAATTTAATACCTATAATATATATAGATAATTAATAATTATTCTTATCCTCTTCTAATATTTCATACAGTTCATTCATTTTGGTTCTCAGAATCTCTTTTGGTATTAATTTAGTTTCATATTCTGAAACTACTGTAGGAGATAAAGAACGACTCAAGGCATATTCCACAACTTCATCATCCTTATTTCTACAAAGTAAAATACCAATAGGAAGATTTTCATTTTCTTTCTTTATATCTCTATCTAGAGCTTCTAAATTAAATTCTTTATCCTATCATCATAGTAGAAAATATATATATAATTTCTACCTTAAATTCTTTTTCCTTCTTTAATCAGAAAATCACTAGCTATTTTTCCTAAAGCTCTTATTGCTTCTTTTTTAGTTTCAAATACATTGTTATATCCAACATCTAAATCTCCTAGTTTATTAAACCTCTTGATGCAATAACCATAATCTTTACAAAAAAGTATTTTGTAAGTAAAAGTTCCATTTGAAAATTCTATTTTATTCATAATTTAACAACTCCTGTTTTTATTTTTTACTATTAAGTATAAAATAATAAACTTTATATTAAAAAATTTCAAGTTTTTTATAAAATTTTTAGAAAAAATTATTTTAGGTTGAAGCAAAGTTTTTTTTCTTTGTCCACTTCTCTTAATTTAATAAGTTTTTCTCTCATTATAGTCATCTTATCTGCTTCTACTAAATTTAATACCCAAATATATATAGATAATTAATAATTATTAGTTATTAATTATTACCTAAACCAGCTTCTCCATAAACTCCTCAACTTCCTCATCTGTTTTCAGATTCATCAGAGTTTCTATCAAGTGATATCTCCCTTTTTTAGCCAGTTCAGCCAAGGCTTTTCTCTTTACCATACTCATCTCTACAACTTTATCTTCTCCCTCTTTATCTCGATGACTGAGCGTAGCCGAAGTCTGGTTGGTTTGGTTGCTGAGCGTAGTCGAAGCACACTTAAATCTAATCTCTACCCTGTCTATAGATCTTCCTTTTTTTATCTTCTTTATCTCTGTTATTTCTATTCCTACCTTTAGGAGTTCTTTTTTTGCTGAAGCAAATATTCTTAAATCTATATCTCCAGCCTTATATGACTTAGGTACTTCTAATATCTCTTTAAATTTATCCCAAGTAGTAAAATAAAGACCTGTTTTTTTAAATTGTCCCAAGAGACTATATAATCTTTTATTATATTTCCCTTTAATTCCTAATATATCAGCTTTTCTCAACAATACCAAAAACTTGCTCTTTTCCTTAGTAACATTATCATAGTGGTCTAATTCTGCTACACTCAATATCTTTTTATGCTTAGCTCTATACATCAAATCTATATCTTTTTTATAGAATAAATATTTTCTGAAATCTTCTGGAACATTTATTTTTATATTTCCATTGGGATAACTTGTAATTACAAACATAGAACCACTAATTGACTTTATTTCTGGGTCTATTGATTCTAAATTATACGTTTCTGATTTTGTTAGACTTTTAATAAGGTCAAATACATGTTCCGTATTATAATTACCTTCAAATCCTGCCATCTCCCACAACTCTTGCCTATCTATCATCAGTGATTGATATTCATGTTGTTTATTATATCTCTGTAAAATACTATAAAAAGTATTAATTATACTTTCTTTTCCAAAAGTTATAGGTTTTAAATTTACTTTCTTATGTAGTCTAATATTACTCAATATCTCCCTCCACTCTCCAAATTATAGATAAAGTATAACAAATACACATCCAACATACAACTACATTTTAAAAATAAAGTCGTCGTATTTACCTACCTTTTGTGGTTCTATTTCCTATAATTTGTCCTTCTATTCCCTACCTTTTGTCCCTTTTTTTCCTACCTTTTGTAGTTCCTTTCGACTTTTATCCTTACAGCCTCTAAGCCTAGATCTCCACTAAAAGACTTAAAAGAATTTAAATGATTATAAAAGAGAAAAAGACCTAGGAAAGAAGCCACAAGGCTTCTCTTTACTAGGTCTTTTTTTTATAATATAACTACTGAAATATAATATTCGTATATCCAACAATTTATAATAACAGTTAATATTTCTATAACATTTTACACATCTTATTTTGATTGGTCTTAAAGCAGAAGTTACCACTTGTAAAAATTAAATGATATTCTATTCTTTTAACTCCATAAACTCTATTCCTTTTTTAAATTCTGTCGATAAACTAGGTTGAGTTTTTTTTATTACTTCATTAAACATTTCTTGAATAAAAGGGGATACCCAATACTGAGAATTTTCTGGAGGCTCTTCTCCTATATCAAGATAATCAACATAATCACTTGCTGTCATATAATATTCTTTTATTGTAAATAACCAAATAAAATGACTTACATAAATAATATTAATGTCATTTGAAAATTGATTTAAAAAAGTTGTTTTATTATTGTTAAAATTATCTTTAGCACTATTATTCAATGATAAATAACTATAAAAATTAAAATGAGTATGATCATTAAACCTCTGTCTCAAATCAGTATTATTTTTCTCTCTAATAACATTAGTAATTTTTTTTGTTTTTTCTGAATTAGCTATATATTTAATCATTTTATTATAATTAGGCGATTGCTTTTCTTCTTTAACCCAATCATTTATTTTTTTTACTGTTATATTATCAATAGAAAAATTATTTTCTAAATATAATATTGAATAAATATGCATCACAGAAATATCTTGATATTTTCTTAATAAAGAATATGCATCATTTATATTTCCATGCTCCAATGACAATCTTATCGACATTATTGTGCCTTTCATAGATAATAAAAAATCACTATTAATATTAAATTTATCTACACCAGCGGTTATATGAGACCAAATTGAGCTTTCCACCGAATCATAAAATTCAATATATTTAGTTAATTCTAAAAATATTTCATGCTTTATCGAAGGATTTTTTAATTTATTTGCTCCGTCACAGATTTCTTTCCATTCTTTTATTTTTTTACCTTTTCCATCTTTTTTCAACCATTCTTCCATAGCTGATTCCATCAACCTGTTAAGAGGTATCTTCTTTTCTTCACTAATATTTTTCATCTTTTCCAATAACTCTATCTTAATAGTCGTGCTCAAGGGTTTCCTTTTAACTTTACTCTTTGGTCTTCCTATCATCTTTATCCTCCTATCACAAATCCTTAGTTTAAAGAGCTTTTCTATAGTTTTTCCTTTTCAAAACTAAGTATACTCCTTTTCCTCTTTACTTTCCACTAATTACTTGCTTTTCTCCCTTTTCTTATAGAAGAATATATCCTTTTCAAATTCTTCAACACTTTTTACCTCTTACCTCAATCTTACCATCCCTTAATAACTATAAAATTAACTTTAATATCCCTCTCTACCCCTTATATTCACTACCTTGGTTTCCTTTACGGAGGGAAACCATAAGAAGGAAGAGTCACAAAGCCCACGTTTTTAATATATTTTAAAGACTTTTAAAAGCTTTTACCACGGTTCTAGCCTTACTTACTATTGATATACAGTCAACATGTAGACCCAAAAACCCACACATAATGACCCAAATTTCCATAAACAATGACCCAAAAACCCATAGATAATGACCCAAATTTCCAATTTTATCAACTAGTCACTTGTTTATTTGTTTGTTTTTCTTATTTCTCACTTCTTACCTCTCACTTTTTACTTCTTACTTCTCATCTATCCCCTTGCTTTTTATAACTTTTAAGAATATACTCATACTCCTAATGAAAAATTAAAAATTTTTAATCTTAAGTTTTTTACTTGCTACTCACTACTTACTACTTTTGATTACTAAGGAGGTATATTATGGCGGTTGTAAAATTTTCTAACGACATCAACGACATTTCTTTAAAAGGTTTAACAGCAAAAGAAATAAATATCTTCTTTGCGATCCTTTTCAAAGCACAAAATTTAAATTCCTTAAAGGTTAGTATGTCCTGTAGCGAATTAAGAAATCTCTCTTATGGTGAATATCATTGCGATAGATTTGTTAAATCAGTTGAAAACACCTTCAGAAAACTAATGAATGTAAAGAGTGAAGTTGAAAATTATCAGACTAAAACTATTTCCTGTATTTTCACTGATCTAGTTTTTGATAAAACAAATTCAAATCTAACCATAATAATCAACCCGAATATCTGCTGGTTTCCCAAAACCAAAACTGATCCTTTTACATTTTTTAGACTTAAAGACCTAAATTCTATAAAGGGGGTCTATGCGAAGAATACATTTCGCCTTCTCCAGCAATTCAAAGGTTCCATATTTTTTAAGATTTATTTGGATAAGTTCAAACATCTCCTTGGAATCCCGGCCAGTTATTCTATCAGTAAAATAGACCAAAGAGTTTTAGAACCAATAATCAAGGAACTTTCAGTTTTTTACAAAGGTCTGAAAATAGAAAAAATAAAAAAAGGTAAATCAGTTTTTAGATTGGATTTCACTTGGAGCTCTTATATTGGTTTTAAGAGTTTAAAAAATCAAAATGATGTCGTAATACCAATCGCGATGGGGAAAGCCCAAAATCGCGAAATTAGAGGCTATAAAACAGAATTTGAAACTAAAAAATCCAAGCTTTTTTTAAAATTAATAAAGTTCATTTCAAATATTAAAGAATTTGATAAATTACACCAGATCCTTCACAAAATCCAAACAGAAGATGAACTCGATAATTTCAAACTAGAATATAATTTATAAAATTGCAATATCGTACATTATCGTGTACAATTAGAATATAAGAAAAGGAGGAGATATAAATGAAAGTAGCAAATTCAAGCGATGTTAGAAAAAACTTTAAAAAATATTTAGATCAATCTAGGGAAGATCATGAACCTATTATTATAACTACTGCAAATAAAGAAGATATGATATTAACATCAAGAGAAGATTATGAATCTTTATCTGAAACTATACACCTTTTATCTTCTAGAGCTAACGGGAATAGACTATTTGATTCTATTAAGCAATATGAAGATGGGAAGACTACTAGTTTTACATTAGATGAATTAAATGGTGAAAAGTAATGAGAATAGAGTTTACAACAAATGGATTAGAAGATTATAATTACTGGGCTATCAATGATAAAAAAAAGTTTAAAAGACTAATTAAGCTAATAGAAAATATAATTAGAACTCCTTTTCAAGGAATAGGGAAACCTGAACCTCTGAAAAATAATTTAAAAGGTCTCTGGTCAAGAAGACTAGACATAGAGCATAGAATAGTTTATATAGTTGAAGATAATAAAATAGTTATCCTGCAATGTAGATATCACTATGATTAATAAAAAAATTCTCTAAATTTTACTAGAGAATTTTTTTAATTTTCAGAATTTATAGTTGTCCAACTTCGACACTTTTTGGGTACTTTTTTCAAACTATCCAATAGAACGCAGGTGTTGACTTTGTAACCACACACAGATAAAAAGCTCCGATTATCACACAAAAAAAATAATCAGTGAAAATCAAAGAACTTATCAGATTTAATCCGTGTACCTATCAAAATTTCTAAAACTTACTCAGTATAACTCTAGAATCTTCCTCAGCTTCCTTTATTAGATCAGGGCTGTTTTCCCTGTTCTTCTTCTCCCATAGATCACTGTAAAACTTGATTCTCTCTCAAATTCTTTTTCCAATGTCTTCATTTCATTTTTTCTATTTAGAAATTTCATATTAAACACCTCAATCAATTATATAATATAAATTATTATAATTGTATTTAGAATCTATTAAACAATATGACTAGACCTTTTCTAGGCATTTTATATTTTCTTTGTTGTATATAAACTTCTTATAAAAAAATAATTTTTATGTTATAATTAAAATATTTACTAACATAATTATAATAAAAAAAGGAGATGAAATTGAAAAAAGTCAATATATTTTTATTACACATGATATTATTTTTAATAGGAGTTACTGCCTATGCTAATGACTATAAAATATCTAATATTTATTCAAAAGAAGAAATAAACTACATAGAAAAACTACAAAAAAAGAAACTAAAAATAGGAGCAAGTATAGACAGTTTGTATGTCAATACTAACAATCCTGAGGAAAGTCCTGCACATAAGTATGAATTATTATTAGAAGAATTTTTTCATATCAATGCAACAGTTATTGAAGGTCAATGGAAAGATCTATATCAAAATCTAAAAAACGAGGAGATCGACCTTTTACTTGATTTTACCCTTTCAAAAAAAAGAAAGGATCACTTCAATCTTTCTATCCCTATACATGACGAAAAACTCTACGTTATTTCAAACAATAAAAATGTTTTTTTGAATGAATGGAAGGATTTATCTGGAAAAGAAATTAGTGTCCTAGCTGATTCTTTCTATAGTGAATATATGAAAAATTTTAAAAATAAAAATAACATTAATTTCAAAATAAGAGAAGTTGATTCATATCATCATTCAAAATATGATTATGTGGTGACTCATTCAAAAGATGTGGAATATCAAGGGTTAAATATACTAGAATTAGCAAATGTGGCTCCCATAGGAATAGGTTTACCCAAAAGTAAGGAAATGCTCAAAAACATCATAAATAAAGCACTGAAATATAGCCATAAAGATCAACTCCTTAAGATATTAAATAATGAAAAGATCCAGAGGAAGAGAACAAAATTTTACAAAACCTTAACCAAAGATGAAAAAAAATATCTAGAGGGAAAAAATAAGATAGGGATAGTGGCAGACAACGAATTCTATCCTGTATTTTATTATGATAAAAATAAAAAAGCTTATGATGGTCTCTTTTTTAGAATATCCAATGAACTCGGTGTACTCTTAGACAAACCAATTGAAGTTATGAATCATTCATCTGAAGAATCTTGGAATTCAATATATAAAAATTTTAAAGAAGGTAACGGAGAAATGACAATTATGTATTTTACCCCAGAAAGGGGGAAAATACATAATTTTTCCCACCCGTTGGAATATACCGATATGATACTTGCGTCTAATGGGAATAATAATAAAAAATTTAATATGAAGATTGGAGTTGTTCAGGATGATATCTCTGAAAAGATTGCTTTCAAATATTTTTCTGAACCCAATAAAATAGTGAAATTTAAAAAATTTGGAGAGATGATAGATGGCCTAAAAGATGGAATTATCGATATCTGTGTGATAGATAAAGATATACTTAGTTATTATCAGCAAACTAGGTTTGACCTTTCTCTAGAAAAAATAAAAACTCTAGAAAAGATGCCTCTCTGTTTTGCTGTACAAAGTGAAAATGATATCCTATTAGGTATAATAAATAAAGCAACTGATGGTTTCATCGATCGGAAAGGGATAAAAGAAAATTTCTCTCAGGAGTTATTAACAGTTAAAATTGCAAAAAAAATAGAGGTAAGTAAGAGAAAAAATCTTATTTTATCCATGATAGCACTGATAGTTGTAATTATAACTACCATGATTACTGGGAGTAAATATATTTTACACAAAAACCTCCAAAAATTAGCCTATTACGATCATTTAACTACTGCCTTAAGTAGAATCAGTTTTGAAGAAAATATGGGTAAAATTAAGTTTTTAAAAGACCGTGGTCTGGGGATGTATGTAGATCTCAATGAATTTAAGATGATAAATGATAGTTCCGGTCATCATGTAGGAGATTTGATTCTTAAAGAGGTAGTATGTAGATTAAAAAAAATATTTAAAACTGGTCTGGTATATAGGTTAGCTGGAGATGAATTTTTTATCTTTCTCAAAGATATATCCTTAGAATCTGGAATAGATCTTGCCAAACAAGCTTTGAAAGAATTAAAGATTCCTATGAATATAATAAATAAAGAATTTAATATAGGTGCTAGTATCGGTATATGTAAATTAGATAGAAATGTAAAAAAACTGGAAGATTTTTTACATAGAGCTGATATCGCAATGTATAAAGCTAAAGAAAAAAATGAGGACAACATTGTTGTTGCTACAAATAAATTAGTGGATCAATTTGAAGAAAATAAAAATTTAGAAAAAGAATTAAAAAAAGCTCTTTATACAGAGGGTATTATACCTTATTTTCAGCCAAAAGTTGATTTAGAGACAAACAATATAGTAGGTATAGAAGCCTTAGCTCGTTGGATCCATCCTGAAAGAGGGATTGTGTCACCTATAGTATTTATACCTATAGCAGAAAAGACAGGCTTGATACAAAAATTAGATTTCTTAATTGCTGAAACTACAATAAAAAAATTAAAAAAATGGATTGATCAAGGAATTGTTGACAAAAATTTCAAAGGATCTTTTAACATATCAGTAAAAACATTTGAGGAAGCAGATGTATATGAACAAATAAAAAAATTATTAAATAAATATAACCTTCCAGGGAAAAATATAGAGGTTGAAGTTACAGAAAATATATTTATAAATAAACTCAGTAAAATTCTAGAGGAACTTAAGTTTCTTAAAGATGATCTTGGAATATCTATAGCACTAGATGATTTTACTGCAGGTCATGCATCTTTGAGGGGACTATCACAGCTAACTATCGATACTTTAAAATTTGATAAAAGTTTACTAGAGATAATTAAAGAAAATTCTGAAAAAGGAAAAAATATATATAGTACCCTTATAAAATTAAGTAAAGATATGGGATATACTTCAGTGGCAGAAGGAATAGAAAGCCTAGAGGAAAGTAATTTCTTAAAGAAAAAAGGGGTAAACTATGGACAAGGTTTTTATTTCTCAAAGCCCATTCCAGAAGAAAATTTTGTTGAATTTATAGGTCTAGTAAATGGTAGTTCACTATATAAGGAGAATTTAATTGAAACCATCTAACAACAAAAATAGAAAAATAAAGGTAGCGTTTCAAATTTAGACTAAATTTGAAACGCTACCTTTATTTCTTACTTGCTTCTCTCTACTTGCCTTTCCCTCTCTTTTTCTTTTTAGTTCAGTATCTTCTCCAATTGTTCCAATATTTTTTCTACTCTCATCTTCTTACTTTCTGTCAGCTCCTCAAATCGTTTACTAGCCACTTTAGATATTGCCTTATACCTCTCACTAAAGTCTGTATACTCAAAAGCTTCTAAGAGCATAGGAGGTGTTCCTACATCCTCTAACAAATGTTTCTCTGCTTTAAATTCTTTCAATGTTGTTATTTCACCACTCAATACTTTTTCAGAAAGTTCTCCAGGACAATTCGGATTACTTATCTCATAACTTAAACTTATAGGTAAATTTTCTATTAAATTTTTATTGTCCCATTTTGTGACGATATAATTCCATCTATTTATTAATCTATAAACAGGCATTTTTTTAAATCCTAATTGCAGATACCATTTTTCAAAAACACCATTTTTGTTATTACTCAATTTTTTTTGGGTTTCAGAAAATATCACTCCTAATTCATTATACATTTTTGTAGATACTCCATGGATCTTTACAGTCTGGTCTTCTAAAAAACTTTTAGTTTGATCTTCTACATCCAAATTCAAAGAATAATTTTTAAGGATTAACCCTCTTTCTTCTTTAGTTATTACTTTTTCCTTATTACTTTCTACCTGTTTCACTACTATTTCTTTAGCTTTTAGTTTCTTACTCTGACCTTTTAATTTATTTAAAACATTTATATTTGTCTTTGCCATTTTCCCTCCTACTGCTTTCTTTTTTTCACTGTTACAACTAATAGACTTATTATTTCATTTAAATCTTTCAACAACGATTCAGCTTCTTCTTTGCTCAAATATTCATCTTTTAGAAGTCCTATCCAGTATTCACTTTCATTAGCTTCTTTTAAAGAAATACTTAATTTAGAAATAAAATCATTATTACTTTGTGCGAATCTTGCTTCTTTTATATTTGCTCCAATAGAAGTCCCAGAACGAAGGAGTTGCTTAGATAAAATATTTTCTTTCTTATCTTCTTTTAGATATTTATATAATTTAACTATTCTCTTGGCAAATTTAAATGCTTTTTCATAGATAAATAATTCTCCCATATCCTTCTCCCCCTCTTACTTTTTACTTCTTACTTCAGTATACTCCCTATTATTTCTCCATATACTTCTTGCATCTTCTCAGCCTTTTTAGAAGCAGTTTCAAATATAGTTTTTCCTTTTTCAGAAAGAGTTTCTTCTATTACACTTTCATGAATTGGAGCTGACAACAATACTCCTGTTTCTCCCAAAAGTTCCTCTAATTCCTCATTATACATCTTATTAAGTTTTGTATTTCTTACTAAATTAGGAACTACCACAGAGATCTTTTCCCCTTCTATCTTATTAATCAATCTCATAATTCCTGCCACACTTAGTTTATCTAACTTCGTTGGGACTATTATTTCATCTGTAATTGTTAGTATAGTTTCATTGAGTACATTAAATACAGGAGCTGAGTCCACAATTATATAATCATACTTTTCTCTAAATATTTCAAAGGCTTTAACTATTTTCTTTTTCAAATTATTTCCAAAAATATCTGTTTCCACAGGGATATAATCAAGATTTTCTCTTACTTTAATACTTACATCATTACCTGTTTGAATATGATATTTTAATCCCTTTCCACCTTCAAACCATCCTCCCAATAAAATTAAACTATCATTTTGAGAATCCGTTGTAATAAGTGCTACTTTATTTTCTAATAATGCCAAACCATGAGCTATGTTTTTAGAGAGAGTAGATTTTCCTACCCCTCCTTTATTATTTTTAATAGTTATAATTTTCCCCATTTTCCCTCCTACTTCTTACTTAGCTATTCTAAGCCTTCATCTCTTTTTCCATAACTTTTATAATATATTCCTTTTCAGCATGTTTATATATTGTTGTATGAAGTTTATCTAATTTTTCTTTCCCAACTTCTTCTAAAAATAATTCAACAGCTACTTTTTTATATCTCTCTTGTTCCTCTATTTTCATTTTTTCAAACATTCCCCAGATAAAATTCTTAGTAATTTCACTGATCTCTTCTTCTTTACTTTCTTTTTCAGTTCCTACTTCATCCTTGCTATTTATTCCTTGTTTTTTACTTACTACTTGCTCCTTACTATTTTCTACTTTTTCTCCTACTATTTCAGCTTCTGAGATATCCCCAAATAAGCTTTTTTGTTCTTTACTTTTTCTTAGTTCCTTACTTTTTACTTCTGTCTGCTCCTCTACTACTTCATTTTTAGGATTATTTTTAATAATTCCATTTATATACTGTACCAGAGTTGTCTGTATTTCTTTTTTTAAATTATTGTAGAGAGCATCCAATATAAAAATAGCATATTCCTCTCCATCTTCTTTAAGAATTCTTTTTATTTTATTATCTGTTCTCTTATTCCAAGCCTTAGATATATATATATTTCTCTTAGCCTTTTCTATTTTTTTCAATATTTTTTCATTACCTTTAACTTTTTCTATTTTTTCTCCTTTTTCCACGATAGTTGGAGCCTCTGTTTTCACTTTTCTTTCTAATTTATGTTTAAAAACTACTTTTTTATATCTATTTTTCGGAACAAATTCATATTCTGTTGCTATTCCAGATACTTTTTCTACTTCTTCTAAAGTCGGTTTTAAAAATTTATTTATAAGATTAGTTTTATTTGAATAGGATTTAGGCAGTGCAAAGAACTCAAACATTTCTTCTTTGGTCAATTCTATAGTTCCTCTTTTTAAATGATCTTTCAATAAAGAATACATCCTTAAAGTATATACTCCATTAAGTTTATTTACTACTACCCCTTCTAAAGGAACATATACTTTTGGTATGAGAAGTAATTCTAAAATTTCTTTTGGTATCTGATAAGTAAACCAGGTTGTTTTTTTCTTTTTATCAATTTCAAATCTTGCTGATGCTAAAAGACTAGTCACGATATCTATTTCTATATTTTTTTTATTAATATAATTAAATTGTAAAACAGTTTTACTTGCTTGTACAATATTTTTTTTAAGTTTAGTACTATTTGTCCCTATTGAATTGGCCAATATAGTAAAATCTATTTCTTTTTGATCTAGCTGATTTTTTACTGCTATATCTTTACAATAATCTTTTATTTCTAATATAATTTGATTTAATTTGATATCATCTATTTTATCATTATCTAAATTATTTAAAGATAGATTTTTTATATCAGCAGTTTTTAATTTAATGATCCTTTCATCACTAGTTCTTTTTCTTAGTTGATCTATTTTAAAATCAATTATAGTTTTACTCACTGTTTTTAATGACTGTGAATTTAAAACTTCTGTACTTATGTTAAAATCTTTCTTATTTGTAAAAGCAATTTCTAAAACATTTTCATGATTTTCTTTTGCAATTCCTATTTGATTTAGAGTTGTTAAAAATAATTTTTTAAATTCTTCTTTTAATTCATATTGAGATTTTAATAATAATGCAAAGATACTTTTTTCTACGCCAATTTTATAATATTTTCCATCTTTAACTTTAAAAGTTGTTAAAGCTGAATGTTGATTAAATATATTTTCTTTCTTATTATTTTTCATAAAATAACTCCTACCTTCTGTTTGTAGTTTTATAGTTTTTAAGTTTTATAGTTTTCCGACCCTTTTAGCCTTTAAAAATTGGGGCTAGATTACCTCAAAAGCAACTTTTAGAAACCTATGTGCAACTTTTGTTAATTCTAAAGCAACTTTTGGAAATCTATGTGCAACTTTTGGAAACTTATAAGCAACTTTTGGAAACTCTATTTTAAAAACTTTTAGAAATTAAAAGAAAAAGCAACTTTTAGAAACTACATCCCATATACTTATAAAGTATAAGATATAAAAAAGAAAAAAGCAACTTTTAGAAATGATATTTGATTATTAATCTAGTCATAAATAGAAATTTAAAGGGAAATCTTTATTAAAAAGCTTTAAATAGCTAATTTATATATGAAAAAGCAACTTTTGGAAATTTGAATTCATAGATTCTTTAATATTTTCTTTTTATTTTTTTATTTTTCAAATGTTATTTAAGCCAATTAAATCAGTAATTTTACTAAATTAAAGCAACTTTTGTTAATTATATAAAGTAAAAAAGCAACTTTTATTAAATGAAAATTTGTTTTTTGTGGAATAATAAAAATAAATAAAAAAAGCAACTTTTGTTAAAAGTAATTTTTTTCGAAGTTTTAAATTTAATTATATATATATTATCTAGCTTCACCTCAATAATTTCTACTCAGTAATTTTTTTAATTTTGAAGGTGACATTGCTTTTATATAATCTTATAGAATACGAATTAAATCTGATTTAAATGGATTATCGCGGATAAAAAATAATCAGTGGAAATCAGAGTTTTTATCAGACCTAATCCGTGTACCTATTAAAATAGAAGACTTGGAGGTGATTTTTATGTTAAAGTTTAATATTTTTCATCTTTTACTTACTATCTTCTACCTGCTACTTACTACTTGCATTTTCTCCGTGACCTCAGAAGAATACTGGACAGCTTTAAATAAAAGAGCTGATCAAATATATGGAGGACTAGATTTGGCACTCACTGTAAATGTTGGTAACTACTATGATAATTCAGATTCAGAATTCAGAACTGGTGTAGGGTTTTCCATTCCTATCTATTCCAAACAACAAAAGATTAGCAGAAGAAATGCAAAGATAAAATACCTTCAGGATGGATCAGATCTAATAAGTAACCTCAAGAAAAATAGAAAATTACTCTTACTTTTAAAAGATAAAAAAGAAGCTCTCAAGGCTTTTATGGGAGATAATGGAGCTAGTGATATCAATTCATACTTTCAAACTGAAGAACAGCTCCTAGACCTACATCTAACAATAGAATCCATAGAAAGAAAGATAGAAACCATGCTGCAATAGATTCTAAGTAAGAAGTAAAAAGTAAGAGGTAAGAAGTTTTTTAGATGTTACTTTGTTTAATTTTGAAGGCGACCTTACTTTTATATAACTTCATAGAACGCGGATCAAATCTGATTTAAATGGATTTTCGCAGATAAAAGAAATCAGTGAAAACCAGAGCTCTTATCAGACCTAATCCGTGTACCTATCAAAACAGGATTTATAGTCATCAATTATCTTTTTCTAGATGTTACCCTGCTTCTCAGTAGATATCTTGCGAGTTTCGTCGAACCCGCTATGCCCGTCAGGCATCCAATTAAGAAACGGGGATCCATGGTCTAACTCTATAACATCATTTAGAAAAAGTCTGCTTTTCTTTTCTCTATTTCTTTTTCAGATAAAAAGAAACAGAGCCGTATCAAGGGCGGAAACCTTGGAATTTGAATTTTTTAGTTACTTTTTTTAGAAAAAATAACAAGGAGGTTCCTATGCTAGTCGGTCGCGATAACCTATTAGAAAAAGAAATAAACCCTCGCTTAAAATCTCACAGACCCTTTATTTTAGTTGGTCAGAGAGGGATTGGGAAAAGTGAACTCCTAAAATGGAGTTATGAAAGTCTCAACCATACTGGGAAAGTATTTGTTTCTTGCTCCAACTCCTTCAGCCTTATTTTAAAACAAATAGTCAAAGCTCAAGGGGAAATAGTAGGAAAACTTCATAATGATGAGTTAGAAAATAAGATCATTACAGGAAAAAATTTAATGATCTTTATAGATGATATAGATAGAATGACTCAAAAAGAAGCGGTATTTTTTAAGGCTCTAAATGAACTCTGGACCTTTTATATGGCAGGGTTAGAACCTTTCAAAGAACATATAAAAACCATAGTATGGGGGAAACAAAAACTAATAGTTCATCCCATAAAAAAAGTTTTTAGAAAAGAATTAGCAGAAAATTGCATTTCTCATACAGGAACCATAGTTCCTCTTACAGACTTAGTAATTCAAGGTAGAGGAATTCCAGGAAGAGCATGGGCAATAGCTCGTGGTGAGGCTCTGAGATATGATGACGATAGGGTAGAAGGTGAAGAGATAAACATAGCACCTGTTTTATTTTTACTTATAGCAGGAATTATGATTTTCAGGTATATTGCCAGAGGTTTAGGAGATAAAGATCTCTACCTAATGGGTGGTCTCCTAATGGGAGTAGCCTATTTCCTCAGATATTTTATAAGATTACTTACTAAAAAATAAACTCAGACTCCTTTCGTTTTTAATTCAACTTTGAAGGTGATGTTACTTTTACTTTAATAGTTCTACTGAGAGCGATATACAGATTAAGTTCCACAACGTAGTGAGGACTGTAGCCCGAGAGCTCGTAGTTATTTTATCCCTACTTAGGAACCATTTTCAAAGTTTTTGCTTTTCTTTTCTCTATTTCTTTTTCAAATAAAAAGTAAATAGAGTCAGTTAAGGATGAAATCCTTAGAATTTGAACTTTGGAACTATTTGTTTTTAGATAAAATAATCAAAAATTGGAGGTGATCCCCTTGATTGCAATTACTCACATTACCTTCGCAGTAGCTACTAGCCTTATGCTAGGAGCTGAATCTACCACAACTATAGCTTTGGTAGGGATAGGATCTCTCCTACCTGATATAGATCATCCAAGAAGCACAGTTGGGGTGATCTTTTCCCCTATCTCAATTTATCTAAATAAAAAAGTAGGGCACAGAACCCTAACCCACTCCTTACTTTTATGGGTACCTCTTAATTTAATAGGTCTATATTTTTATAAGCCCTTATTTTTTATAACCATGGGAGCAATATCTCACTTAGTTTTAGATTCCTGGAATGTTTCAGGGATTATGTTATTTAATCCTTTTTCAGAGAAACTTTTTGTTTTAGCAGGAAGAAATTATAGAATAAGATCAGGATCTCGGTCAGAGTTGATATTGATAGTCATTTTTCTATTTATGAGCTTAATGATGGGACATGTAAATAAATTAGGAGGAGCTAGGATTATCATCCAAACTACAATGGCGTCCTATAACATGGCATATGAAAATTATTTAAAAAAAGGTCTTAATATATCTTATATCGAAGGTAAGTTAAGGTTTCCCAATGGATACATAAAAGAAGGAAAATGGTTAGTTATAGGAAAAAATTCTAGATATATGGAGTTAACCATTCTAGATGAAAGTACAGATGAATTAATAAAAATATACCAAGACGCAGAATTTTTAAAGGCAGTCCTAAAACCTACGAAAGATAAGTGGGAGACTATAAAGGTTTCAGTTCCTATGAAATTAAAAAAAGGAACAGTCTATTTTAAATCAGGAAAAAATTGGAGAAAAGCAGCGGCAGGATCTACTGTCTATGGTTATATAATTTATAGAGATTATATTGAATTAACAGAATTTGAAAAATCATATGGTGCGACACGTTTTACAATGAAAAGTTGTAAAGGTCTTTAAGTAAGAATGTTAAAGATAATAACTATAAACTTGATAAGAGGAATGATG
>Ga0316197_10000244_pt1 | contig 39338 bp, 30 predicted proteins | sample OudBiesiAoxic_MG_FD_204939 | JGI IMG/M metagenome (GOLD analysis project Ga0316197, IMG submission 204939) | Coastal sediment microbial communities from Oude Bieten Haven, Netherlands - site A oxic | ecosystem: Environmental > Aquatic > Marine > Coastal > Sediment | place: Netherlands... | reverse complement strand
GACCCAGAGTGGATGCACGCTTGGTGCGAGGCGATCGATGGCATCGATCTCGGCTAGCGCTCGAACAGGCCGCGGATGTCGTCCGCGGTCAGCTGGTTGCCGAGTACCGCGCCCTCGTCGACGACCTTGTCGAACAGGTCGCGCTTGCGCTGCTGCAGGGCCACCACCTTCTCCTCGATCGTGTCGGTGGCGACCAACCGGTACACCATGACCGTCTTGTCCTGACCGATCCGGTGGGTGCGGTCGACCGCCTGTGCCTCGGCGGCCGGGTTCCACCACGGGTCGAGCACGAAGACGTAGTCGGCTTCAGTCAGCGTCAGTCCGATGCCACCTGCCTTCAGGCTGATCAGGAAGACCGGGTCGTCGCCCTCGGTGAACGCAGCGATACGGCGAGGACGGTCGCGGGTGCGTCCGTCGAGGTAGCAGTAGCCAACCTCGGCCTCCTCCAGCCGCTGGCGCACGAGCCTGAGAAAGCCGGTGAACTGGCTGAAGACCAGTGCGCGGTGCCCCTCGGCGATGACGTCCTCCAGCTGCTCCATCAGCACGTCGATCTTGCTTGAGCGCACCTTGCCCGCATGCTGGTCGTCGACGAGCGATGCGTCGAGACTGAGGCGGCGCAGCAGAGTCAACGAGCGGAAGATCGCCACCCGGTTGCGGTCGACATCGTCGATCAGCCCGAGGACGCGCTGCCGTTCGCGTTGCAGGTGCTTGTCGTACACGCGGCGGTGCGCCGGGTTGAGTGCCACCTCCAGCGTCTGCTCGATCTTGGGCGGTAGCTCGGGGGCGACCTGCTGCTTGGTCCGCCGCAGCATCAGGGGTCGGATGCGACGGCGCAGGACGGCCAGCCGCTGCGGGTCCGAGCCGTTCTCGATGGGCCGTCGGTACTGCTCAGTGAAGTGCTGCGGGTGCGGGAAGAGGCCTGGCGCGCTCAGCGACAGGATCGCCCACAGGTCCATCAACGAGTTCTCCAGCGGAGTGCCCGTGATCGCCAGCCGGAAGGGTGCGGGTACTCGCCGGGCTGCCTGGTAGGTCTTGGCCCGGTGGTTCTTGACGAACTGTGCCTCGTCGAGCACGAGCCCACTCCAGCGATGATCGCGGAACGCCTCGTCGTCGAGTCGAAGCACGGCATAGGAGGTGACGACGAGGTGGGCCCCGTCCGTGAGCTGGGGCAGCGACTGTGCTCGGCGTCGCTGGGTCTCGGCGATGGTCACCACCCGCAGCTCGGGGGCGAACCGGGCAGCCTCGCCGGCCCAGGTGGACACGACGCTGGTAGGGGCGACAACCAGCACCGGCCCTGTCTCGGCGTCCAGCGTTCCTTGCTCGACGGCGCGGGTCACCATGGCCAGCGTCTGCAGCGTCTTGCCCAGTCCCATGTCGTCGGCCAGCACTCCGCCCAGCGCGTGGTCCCAGAGGAGCGAGAGCCAGTGGTAGCCCTGTCGCTGGTAGGGACGCAGCGTGGCGTGCAGCCCCGCGGGGTCCTCGGGTGTGGGGATCTCGGTCAGGCTCAGCAACGGCCGGACCGCACGCGACCACCGCTCGCTCTGCTCACCTACGACGCCCAGCTCCACGAGCTCGTCCCACAGCCCGGCCTGCCATCGGGTGACCCGCACCGCGTCGCTGTCGGGGTCGTGCAGTGTGCGCGCCTCGTCAACCAGGCGACGTAGGGCGGTCAGCTCAGGACGGTCAAGCTTGAACCACGTGCCGTTGTCGAGGATCAGGTGCCGGTCGCCGTGGGCAAGCGCAGTCAGCAGGTCGCCCAGCGGCACGTCGTGGCCGCCGACCGACACATCGACGTGCAGGTCGAACCAGTCGGTCGAGTCCGCTGCGTCCCCGCCTTCGCCTCCACCCCCGACGTCGTTCGGGTCAGTCGTCGAGACGGCGATCACCGGAGCCTCGGTGCTCTCCTCGTACTGCACGGGCGTGCCCTCGACCGTGGCCAACACGTCGTCGCGGGCCTGGAGAATCGGAAGCACGTCGGTGGCGAAGACGGCGGCGTCCATGCCGTGCAGCAGGTTGTCCGGCACCACCCGACGTTCTCCGCCCACGTCGACTCGCACGCCGGGCACCGAGTCGAGCAGTTCCAGAGTATCGAGCAAAGCTGCCTCAGCCCGTCGGTCGCGCGGAGTGCTGGTCTGTCCGACCAGCGGAACCTTGACCACATCGCCGTCCGTCGGGTAGCCGAAGCCCCACCGAAGTCGCAGTCGGTGCGCGGGCTCGAAGCCCACCGACAGAGCCAGCAGCGGTGGGCGGACCTGCGGGAAGGTCACGCTGGCGTCCGTGGAGACCAGGTCGGCACGTTCACGCAGCGCCGGCGCGTAGATGGCGAGGAACCGTGGAAGGTCGGCGGAGGGCACCACCAGTGGACCGGGCTGTCGAACCAGCCGACTCGTCGGCTCGTCCAGAGGTTCGGCGAACGGCGCAAGGAGCATCAGGTCGTCCCTCTGGACGAAGCAGCCGTGAGCCGGCTCACCGATCAGGTTGACGCTTCGGGCCTCGACGAGGGGCTCACCATCCAGGCTCACCAGCGCAGTGAGCTGGGCGGGTCCGCTCGGTGACTGCTGCCGCAGATCGAGCACGAGCCGAGAGGGGTCGTCGGCGATTCGCACGTCCGGCGCTGCCGAGGCGGACGAGATCAGGGCAACCCCGGAGTCGCGCACGTCCCGCAGTGCCGTCCACGCGCCGGGGCCGAGGTCGTCCAGGTACACCTGCGGGTCGGAGTACGACGACAGGTAGGACGGCGCTCGGGCACGAACGCGCATCAGCACGGCCACGAGCGCCTCGCGCTGGTCCGGATCGACCTGGACACGTCCATACCGATGCTCCAGGTCCCGCCAGGACGCACCGGTCTTGACCCATCGTCGCGACGTGCCGCGCACCAACGGCCGCAGCCGCAGACGAACAGCCTGCGCGGAGCCCGGCCAGTAGCGGGTCGCGCGCGTTACCGGCTCGACCTGCAGCGCCAGCGGTGCCCGGGTCGGGTGCCCTGACGACTCGCCGGCGTCGGCGTCACGGACAAGGTCGGCGAGCTGCCGCTCCCACGAAGGCGTGCTCGGAGCACCCCCACCGGCTCGCTCACCGGCCTCGCGCGCTGTGAGCAGCACCGCGACGACGTGCTTGCAGTCCACCTGCACCGGGCAGGAGCACCGACCCGACCACTCCCGACCGCCGCCGACCCGTGGTTGGTGATGAATCATGGTCTGGTAGCCGCCGCGGCGGCTGCCACTCACCGTCGCCAGCAGCAGCCGTCCCTCGTCGCCGGTCGTCAGGCTCAGCACCGCGCGGTTCTTCGCGTATGCGCAGCCGCGGGCGAAGGTGCCCTCACCCACCAGCCGTCGAATCTCGTCGTCGCCGAGATGGCTCACCCACGACGGGGCCGGCGGTGATGGGGGAGGGGTCACGATCGGCTCAGGCTAATCCGTCCGGTCACACCGGTGTTGACGCTGCCGCGGGCCGTCATGTCCAGGGGGCGACATGCAGCGGGGGCCGGGACGACAATGGGGTCGTGCATCGGGGCGAGGTCGTGGTGTGCGGGCCGAGTCCGCTGCTGGAGGTCTCCATCGAGCCCGCCGAGGACGGCGCAACGGCGATTCGGGTGCTGCCCGGTGGCCAGGCGGTGTGGGTGTCGCGCATGGCGGCCACGATGGGCGGCTCGGTGACGATGTGTGGGCTGTCCGGGGGAGAGCGCGGGTCGCTGCTGCAACCGATGCTCGACCAGCAACCGTTCGCGACTCGCCTCATCCCCACCGATGCGCCGACCGGCTGCTTCATCGTCGACCAGCGGCATGAACCGGCCACTGAGGTCGCCTCGGACTGGGCGATGGCTCCCACGCCTGGGGAGGTCGAGGCTCTGGTGGACGCCACCCTCGACGCTGCTGCCCATGCCGACGTGCTGGTGGTGTGCAACCCGATGCCCGGCGAGGCGCTTGCGCTGGACGTCTACACGAACCTGGTGGCCGCCGCCACGGCGCGCAGCGTGCTCGTCGTGGTCGACCTGTCGACCCCTCGGCTCGAGGCAGCGCTTCGCGGCGGACCCGCTGTGGTGAAGCTGAACGACTGGGAGCTCGCCGAGGTCGTGACCGCGCCGGTCGACGCGCCGACGGATAGGCGCGACGCCTTGCACCGCCTGCTCGATCTCGGGGCTCGATCGGTGGTCGTCACTCGGGGGCCGTCGAGCGCCGTCGCGGTGGATCACGCGGGTGGAGCCGTCGAGCTCACTCCGCCAGTGGTCGGGATCGGGAGGGCGGCCGGCTGTGGTGACGCCATGACAGGTGCGTTGGCCGCTTCACTGGCGCATGGCTCGACCTGGCTCGACGCCGTTGTGCTGGGCATGGCTGCCGGCGCCGTCCACTTCGCCGGGCGCAACGAGACGTCTCGCGCGGCCGTCGACGAGCTGGCCCGTCAGGTCAGCTGGGTGAGCGTCGAGGCCTGAAGGGCGGCTGGATGTCGCGTCCGGCCACGATGGCCTCCGGTGCCTCGTGCGCGACCCAGTCCAGGTGCGGACGCATGGCGGGGATGTCGGCCAGCGCGGCGATGCCGGCCGACAGGTCCACCGGCCTGCCAGCACGCGCGGAGTGAGAGTCGCTGCCGAGGACGTGGATCACACCCGCCTCGGCCAGCATGCGCATCCCGATCGAGGCGGGGTGCTCGGCCAGGGTAGCGGCCGTCACCTGGACGAGTGCTCCGTCGCCGACCAGCGTCACCAGCCGTTCGATCAGGTCGTGGCTCAGGTGGCGCTCGGGGTGCGCGACCAGGCTGCGAAAGCCGCGTCTGTCGAGCCGACGCACCGTTGCGTCCAGGCTGTCGGACAGGGGGCCAGGTGCGGGCTCCAGAAGAATCCAGTGGCCGGTGGCGCCGAGGGAGACGGCGTGCAGCTCGTCGTCGGTGAGGTGCTCCACGATCGTCTCGGCGACCTCCCCGCCGGGCAGCACCTGAACCGGGCACCCGTCCCCGCGCAGAGCATCGCTGAGTAGGCCCAAGTGGTCGGGCAGCTCGTAGATGTTCACGTCGTGGTCATGGCGAATGTGCGGAGTAGCACAGATCTGGGTGACCCCCGACGCCTGGGCCTGCCGGGCCATCGCGATCGCGTCGGCGAGGTCGGACGGTCCGTCGTCGAGGCCCGGCAGGACGTGGCAGTGCAGGTCGATCACGGTGAGCGCACGTTCGTGTCGCTGATCATGGATCATCTCCGCTCTGCTCGTCGGACTCCGTCAGCATCCCAGCCGCGGGTGTCGAGCGAGGGGTGGTTGGCCGTTCCGGGACCATCGTGGCAGGGGCGTACCGTGGTTGCGTGACTGCGCGTCCAGGCTGTGAGATGTGACCCCAGCACTGGCGACCTTGAAGCAGCATCTGAGCCGGCGGGAGTTCACGCTCCTGATGTCGATGACCATGGCGTCGGCGGCTCTGGCGATCGACATGATGCTGCCTGCGTTTCCGCAGATGCGTGAGGACTTCGGCCTGACGGCCGACTCGAACACCGTCGCCCTGGTGGTGACGGCCTTCTTCGTCGGCCTGGGTCTGGGGCAGCCGGTGTGGGGTCCGCTGTCGGACGCGATTGGGCGCAAGCCGGTCTTGTGGACGGGCCTGGCCATCTACGGGTTCAGTGCGCTGGCGGCCGTCATCAGCCCCAACCTCACCGTTCTGCTTGTCCTGCGGGTGCTCGGTGGCTTCGGCGCCGCCAGCCTTCGGGTGGTCGCCCAGAGCGTGATCCGGGACGCCTTCGTCGGCACCGAGATGGCCAAGGTGCTCTCCTACATCATGGCCGTGTTCATCCTGGTGCCGATCCTCGCGCCGACGATCGGAGCGGCCATCCTGGCGACCGGCTCGTCGTGGCACGGCATCTTCGCGTTCCTCAGCGTGTTCGCCGCCCTTCTCGGGGTGTGGCTCACGCGACTGCCCGAGACGCTGCCGGCCGAGCGTCGCATGCCGCTGCGTTGGTTGAGCCTCGGGCGGGCCTTTCGCGCGGTGCTCAGCAACGGCTTCGTGATGAGCCTGACGGCGGCCCAGGCCGCCGGTTTCGGCTTCTTCACGTCATACCTGGCCACCAGCGAGATCATTGTCACTGACGTGCTCGACCTGCAGCCGTGGTTCCCGGTGATCTTCGGGGCATCAGCGGCCATGCTCGGCGTGGGGATGCTCACCAACCCCCGACTGCTCGACCTTTGGGGGCTTCGGGCCGTGCTTCGGCTCGGTGTGTTCTGCTACGTCACGACCTTGGGACTGTTCGCGGCTGTCGCGCTGGCCTTCGACGGACGACCACCGCTCGTTGCGTACCTGCTCGTCCTCGCGTTGATCCTCGTCAGCCAGGCGTTGACGATCCCCAACCTCAACTCCGCCGCCATGATCCCCATGGGGCGCATGGCCGGCACCGCGGCGGCCGTGATCGGCTCCATCGCCACGCTCGTGGGGGCGCTCGTCGGCACGTTCGTGAGCGCATCGTTCGACGGCACGCTGCGCCCGCTGGCGGCGACGGGCATCGTCGCCGGGCTGGTCTGCCTCGGGTGCTGGCGCTTCGCCGACCGGCGCTGGGACCGCGCCGCCGGTGTGGAGGACGTCGCAGCCCCTGACGAGTCGGCCGTGGCCGCCGCGGACACGTCACTCGCCTGAGCGTGGGTGCGTCCTGCTAGCGGGGCGCGTCCTCACGGAGTGCGTCGGTCAGCAGGGCGACGAGCGCCTCGGTCTGGACGTCGGCAGCTGCCGGCACCTCCTCGTCGGACCCGTCCAGGGCGCGCGCCGCAAGCCCCGCCTTGCTGTCGATGAGCTCGGCGATCTTCGCGTCGATGGTCTGCGCGGCGATGATGCGCCATGCCGTCACGGGCTGTTCCTGGCCGATGCGGTGGATGCGGTCGATGGCTTGGGTCTGCTCGGCGTCGGTCCACGACAGCTCGGCCAGCACCAGGTCGGACGCGACCTGCAGGTTGAGGCCGACGCCTGCCGCGGTCAGCGAGCAGACGGCCACAGCCACGTCGGGGTCGTTGACGAACGCATCGATGTTCTTCTGCCGTGTCCTGGGTGTCTGGTCGCCGCGGATCGAGCAGTACTCGATGCCGCGCTGGGCGAACAGCCGTTCTGCGCTGTCCATCACGTCGATGTGCTTGGCGAAGAACACCACCTTGCCGACGCTACGGGCCAGCTGCGCGGTGTAGTCCGCGGCGAGTCCAGACTTGGCCTGCCCGATGCGCCGCATCATGGCGAACACGTTCTCGCCGGACTCGGCCTTGTCGGCGTTCTGCCGCTCGCGCGTAGCCACCTGTCGCACGAGCTCATGGTCGATGCCGTCGACAAGCGCCGTTCCGGATCGTCTCTCCAGCGCGGCCCGGTATCGGGCCACGAGCCGCCGGGCCAGATCGCGCTCGGCCCGGCGGATCGATCGCCCGTCCTCGTCGTCGAGCTCGACCGGGAGGTCGGCCACCCGACGGGCGGGGATGTCGGCAGCCACGTCGACCTTGCGTCGCCGCACGATTCCCATGTCGATGACGCTGCTGCGGGCGGCGGCGTAGAAGCCGCGCTCCCCGGGCACCAGCCCGATGTCGGCCAAGGAGGCCATCAGGTCCCCGATCGGCCTGGTCTCGTCGATCCAGCCGAGGAACTCCCAGATCGCGAGAAAGTCCTCGATGTCGTTGATCAGCGGGGTGCCGGTCAGCGCCATGAGCAGCGGTCGGGCAGTCCAGGTGCGGACGCGCCGGGAGATCTCCAGGACGTGCTGCGAGCGCTGCGACGACTTGTTCTTGATGAAGTGCGCCTCGTCGACGACCATGCCGCGGAAGCCGAGGTTGCCCATCCAGCCGATGTGCCGGTCGAGCAGCTCGTAGTTGACGACAACGATGTCGGCGAACCCGTCGATCGTCTCCCCGTCGCCGTGGACGACGGTGGCTGAGCGGTTGGGCGTCCACAGCGCCGCTTCTCTGGCCCAGTTCGTCTTGACGACGTTCGGCACGACGGCCAGCAGCGGGTAGGCGTTCGCGGCCTGAGCCGCGAGCAACGCCTGCGCGGTCTTGCCGAGGCCGGGCTCGTCGGCGAGCAAGAAGGTGCGGTGCCCGGCCGACGCGGCCGCGACCACCTGAGCCTGGTGCGGCATGAGGGCCATGCCACCCGGCGACTGCATCCCAGGGGGCTCGAGCTCAGGCGACTCGGGCAGCGGCATGCACGACGACGCCCCGGTGCCGGCCTCCTCGAAGGAGCGCAGCAGCGGTCCGAGCAGCTCCCAACCCGACAGCCGGTTGGGACCGGCGCGACGTTGGGGAACGGCCTGCAGGTCAGGTGCCATGAAGGGGTTCGCCAGCTGGCGAGACACGACCGACTGCGGGACGACCCTGCGCTTGGTCGGCTCGGACGGCTCGTCCGGCGTCAGGTCGAGGTCGTCCGGCGACAGCTCGACGCCGGCCGACTGCAGCAGGTCGCGCTTGAGCATCCGGGCGGTCGCAGTCAGCTCGGCGTCCTCGCCGATGAGTGCCAGCAGAGAGGTGTCGCGGGCCGCTGTCTTCGCCAGAATCGTCGCGATGCCGTCGAGGCGCTTGAGCTGCTCCGTGCGGTACGCGTCCGAGCTGGTGTCGTCCGCCTTGACGCGGGCCTGCTCCTCACGCACGAGCAGCGCGACAACCTGAAACTTGGTGCGCACCGACGTCCCCGCGACGCCGCGCCGGACGTCGCCCTCCACTTCGCGCACGACCTGGGCGAGCACCGGGATGATGCCCTCGTTGTCGCGTGGGTCGCGGCGTTGCCGGTCACGAGCAGCAGGGGGGCGGGCGGCCCTCTGCCGCTGGCCTCGTCGAGCCAAGGCGCCTCCTGGCGTACCACGCAGGGGCCTCACGCGGCACGCCACGCGGTCCCTGCCAAGCCCCGTACGTCGGTGGCCCTGCGGTGGACCCGACGGCCGACTGCCCCGCGGGAGACCGGCGACTGCTGAGCAGCCCACCAGAAACGTCGCCCGCTGCTGTACGGAGTGGGGTCACTGTACCGCCCGCCCGGTGTGTGACGTCGACGGTGACGCGCCGCGGTGAGCTAGCTCCGTCGCCGTCCCACGCCGTCTCCCATCCGGAGGGGGAGGAGCGCGCGGATGAAGGGTCGCGGCGGGAGTGATCCGATCACGGTCGCCAGGTCGCGGGTGGACGCGTCGCCATCGAGAAAGCGCAGCACCGTGTCGATCGGCGCCCTGGTCACCAGCGACGCGAAGGCGGCTTGCAGATCGGCGCCCTCGTGGCTCAGGGCCCGCAACCAGATCGCGTCGAGCGGTCGCTGCCAGCGTGGGTCGGCAGGCAGGTCGAAGGGGTGTCCGTGCTGGATCAGCGAGCGGCGGATCGCGTCGGTGTCGGCCAGGATCCGCCTGACGGCATAGCCGGTTGACGGCCGGACTCGTCCGCCGCGCTGCCCGATGGCCAGTACCCGCGGGCCGAGCCGTCGCGGTGGGGGCGGCATCAGCAACGGTGTCGCTCCCGACTCCTCTGCGACCGCTGTCCAGGGCTCACCGGCGACGAGTCGACGCACCGCCGGAGCCGGGTCGGGCTCGTCCGGCTGTAGTCCCATACGAACGGCCATCACCATGGCTGACGTCGCAGACGTGGGGAGCACGTAGGTGAAAGCGAGGTCGTCGCCATGGTCGGCGGAGAAGTCCAGCAACGTTGCCGCCGAGGCGTCGATGGACCCCCGATCTGAGGTGATCCATAGGCCACGAAACACCTGGACAAGACTCTGCGACGAGCATCGGGCACGTCGCCGCGGTAGAGCAGACAACGATGGCGGTCGGCTGTCGTACAGCCACCGGCCACTGATCCACCTGCCTCCCGCTCGGACCGAGACCGAGTCCGGGCCGTCGCGAAGGCGATCAGCCGGCTCAGCCACGAGCCTCACGCGTGGGTCCGCAGCGACTTCGTCAAGAAGCTCGGCGCGGCCGCGTCCCCAGTCGATGGCCGAGTAGCGCCAGTCGCCCAAGGCAAGGTCGGCGGTCTGACCGTCGCGGGCCACGACGCGAAGCACATCCCATGAACCGACGGCCCAGCGATCCAGAGAAGTCGGGCGTCGCGACCAGTAGGCGTAGGTGAGCCGACGGCCCTGTGCGGGGCGAGGATCGACCAGCAGAACCCGTGCACCTGCGCGGTGCCGGTCGGCATCGGTCAGCAGCGCCCGCGTCAGGAGCAGGCCCGACAGCCCGGCCCCGAGCACGATGTGATCGACGTCGGTGGCCATGGCACCCCAGTCTCACCGTGGGTCGTGGGGGCGTCCACGGTCCCACCGCGCGGATCGGCTCGGGCTACCGTGCGCGTCGTGGCGACGAGGTGGGTGGCTCTCCTGCGCGGCATCAACGTCGGTGGACGGAACAAGGTACTGATGGCCGACCTGCGCCGAGCCTTCGAGTCCGCCGGCTACGCCTCGGTAGCGACCTACATCCAGTCGGGGAACGTCCTGTTCGATGCGTCTGCCCCGGCCAATGACCTGGAAGACGAGATCGAAGCGATGCTCGAGAGTCGTTTCGGCATTCCGCTGGTCGTCGTCGTGCGCAGCCATCAGCAGGTTCGTCACGTGGTCGAGGCCGCGCCGGACTGGTTCGGTTCTTCTCCGGACACCCACTACTGCGACACGGTGTTCCTCAAGGCGCCGTTGACGAGCGAGCAGGCGATGGGCGTGGTGCGCCTGCGGGAGGGCGTGGACGCGGCTTGGCCAGGCGACGGGGTGGTGTACTTCCAGCGACTCGGGGCTCGACGCAGCGAGAGCCGCCTGAGTGCGATCATCGGTACACCGCAGTATCAGCTGATGACGATCCGCAGCTGGAGCACCACCACGAAGCTTCTCGCGCTTCTCGACGCTGACCGGCCGCAGCCCCCCGCGGAGAGTGGCCGATCTGCGGGTTGACAGCGTCGGTCGACGGGTCCATCGTCGGTTCATGGGACCCCTCGCCCACTCTGCCCTGAACCTTGACAGTCTTCTGACGATTCTTGACCAACAAGAATCTGAACGATGCATGATTCCGCCGAGTCCCGAGCTCAGCGAGCGCATCAAGACCGAGGTGTCGCGCCTGCAGTCGAACAAGAAGATCCGGCAGCTGGCACCGTTGGTACGGATCGGGCTGCCGAGCAGGCCCGGCCTGAACGACGGACTGATCATCCCCGGTAGCAGCTTTCCGTTGGGCACGTCGATCGACCGAGTGCGTAGCGCCGCCGCCGACCGAGCGCCCCTGCACGGAACCCTGCGTGTCGCCGTTGTTCTCGTCGACTTCTCCGACCAGGAGATGGTCGAGACTCGCCAGCACTTCGATGACGTGTTCTTCTCCACCGGGGTGCTCGGCACGGGAAGCGTGCGCGAGTACTTCGACGAGGTGACCAATGGGCTGGTGACGCTGACCGGCGAGGTTGTGGGCCCGTACCGGCTGCCGCGCACGATGGCCGAGTACGCCAACGGCCAGTCCGGCACCGGGACGGCAGCACCGAACGCGCGAACCATGGCACGGGACGCCCTGGTCGCCGCTGACGCCGACATCGACTTCGGGCCCTACGACAACGACGCGAACGGGTTCGTCGACGCCTTCGTCGTGGTGCATGCCGGGTCCGGCGCGGAGGTGACCGGTGGTGCCGACGACATCTGGTCGCACAAGTGGGTGCTCTCCGGGGGTGCCTACACCACCGACGGCACCAAGGTGTACGGCTACCTCACGGTGCCGGAGGACTCGCGCATCGGGGTCTGCGCGCACGAGCTGGGGCACCTGCTCTTCGGCTTCCCCGACCTCTACGACATCGACAACAGCTCCGAGGGTGTGGGCAACTGGTGCCTCATGGCCGGTGGCTCCTGGAACGGGGGCGGCAACACTCCGGCGCATCCTTCGGCCTGGTGCAAGGTCCAGCAGGCGTGGGTGACCGTCGACAACGTGACCGCGAATGGGCCCGTCACCATCTCCGACGTCAAGGACGCCCACCGGGTGCTGAGGCTGTGGAAGGACGGGACCGGCGGCCAGGAGTACTTCCTGGTCGAGAACCGCCAACGCAGCCGGTTCGACGCCGAGCTGCCGGGCGACGGGCTGCTCATCTGGCATCTTGACGACGCCATCGCCGACAACTCCAACGAGGCGCACTACCGGGTGGCCCTCGAGCAGGCGGATGGTCAGGCACACCTGGAGAGCTCGACCAACCGTGGCGACGCCGGCGACGCGTTTCCCGGCAGCAGCGACAACCGTGCCTTCACCACCACGTCCACGCCGAGCTCGAAGTCCTACGGCGGGCTCGGCACGTGCGTGTCGGTGACGGCGATCAGCGACTCCGGTCCCGTGATGACCGCACACGCGACCGTGCGCTGCGGCAAGGCGGTCACCAAGGACGCCAAGGACGCCAAGGACGGTCGCAAGGACCGAAAGGACAAGGACGTCAAGGATCGGATCAAGGACGTCAAGGAGCTGCGCAAGGAGGCGTTCAAGGAGGTCCGCGACAAGTCGTTCCTGGCTGACAAGCGCCCCGAGAAGCCGGTGACCGACAAGTCGGTCGCCTACGACAAGAACTGGGACGCCAAGCTCTCCGACGCCAAGCTGACTGATCGGGGCTTCGACTGGAGATCACAGTCGATGGCCGGCCAGCAGGACGACGAGTCAGAGCTGGGCATGCTGTACGCCCGCCTGCACGCCCTGGAGGCCGTGGTCTTCGGCGAGCCCGAGCCGTTCATCGGCGAGGACCTACGGCCCGACCTGCGCGATAGCGCCTTGTCGGAGGAGCCCGACACCGGCACGATCGCCGAGATCGCCGACAAGCGTGGCTTCGACTCCCCGGCGGGCGGTTGAGCCGGCCTTCGTTCCTCGTCCTGGGTGAGAGCGGCGACGCACTGGCGCAGGGTGTCGCCGCGGCGATGCGCTCGGCGACCGCACGCGCGGACGACGTGCTCTGGCTGACACCGACGAATCTGGTGCGCGCCCGATGGGAGCACCGGGTCTCCACCGCCGGCGCCCGCACGCGCGTGTTCGTGAGCGGCGAGTGGCACGCACTCGACGGCGTCGTTGCGACCCTCAACCGGCTCCGATGGCTGCCGGCTTCCGGCACGTTCACCTCCGACGACGATGCCGACTACGCGGCGTCCGAGCGCCACGCCCTGGTGATCAGCGCACTGCACGGCCTGTCCGGTGTCGTGGTCAACCCACCGGCGCCGCCCAGCCTCAGCGGACCCGACCTGACGCCCGCCGCATGGTTGCGGCTGGCCGCCCGCCTCGGTCTGCCGGTCCGCGAAGCCGTGGTCACCACCGATGGACGACGCCATCCCCGGGGCGGCTGGCAGCCCGCTCGCTGGCCGTCGCTGGAGCCGGAACCAGCCGGTCTTCCCATCGGCGAGCGGCCGGTGGTCTGGCTGGCTCCCATGCAGGTCACCGGTCGGTGCTGGGTCGTGGGGGAGTCCACCATCGCTTCCGACGGCAGCGCTGCGGAGGTGCCAGGGCTCGACATGCGATCGCTGGCCCGGGCTGCTCGTTGCCAGCTGCTCGAGGTTCTCGTCGGTCGCGGTGGGAGCGGCCGCATGGTGCTGGCCGCGGTGGACCCGTTCCCGGTCGATCTGCCGACTGCAGTCCACGAGGCGGTGCTCGCCCTGCTGGTCGACGGTCGTCTCGGCGGGCCGAGCGCGAGGGCCACGGGTCGATGATCCTGCTGTGGGGCATCGAGTCCGAGCCTCCGGTGCGCCTGGCCGTCGAGGCTGCCGAGCGGGCCGGCATCGACCACGTCGTGCTGAACCAGCGGTCGGCTGCCGACGACGACCTCGAGATCGACCTGACGACGGGGTCGGGGCGACTCGTCACCCGTGGACGCTCGATCGATCTCGCGGCGGTCAGCGGCGTCTACGTGCGCATCATGGACCCAGGGCGGGTGCCCGGCGCCGCCGTCACACCGGATCGTCGGTCCCGGGCCACGGCGCTGCACGAGATGCTGCTGACCTGGCTCGACGCAGCGCCGTCGGGCTGTCGAGTCGCGAACCCGACGGCTGCCATGGCCACCAACGGGTCCAAGCCCTACCAGGCGCAGGTCATCGCGGCCGCCGGGTTCGCCGTGCCCGAGACGCTGGTGACCGACGACGCGCGCTCGCTGGACGAGTTCGAGGCCCTGCACGCACCCCTGGTGTTCAAGAGCACCAGCGCTGTGCGGTCCATCGTGCGTCCGTTGAACGCCGATGCCCGCCGGAGGCTGGGGCGCCTGCGTTGGCTCCCGGTGCAGTTCCAGCATCGGCAGCCCGGCGATGACGTCCGTGTGCACGTCATCGGCAACCGGGTGCTCGCGGCGCGGGCCGCCACGGAGGCCGTTGACTACCGCTACGCGAGCCGTGACGGCCAGCAGCTGTCGCTGGAGGCAGTCGAGGTGCCCGACGAGGTGGCCGACCGGTGCCGCGTCCTGTCGCGCCGGCTGGGACTACCGTTCTGCGGCATCGACCTCATGGAAGGCCCGGACGGCTCGTGGGTGTGCTTCGAGGTCAATCCCTCCCCGGGCTACTCCTGGTACGAGGAGGCTGCCGGGCTCGCGATCTCCGACGCTCTTGTCGCGTGGCTCTCCCACGGCGACTGAGCCTGGTCCACAATCGACCCATGGTGCAGGTCGTGGAGAACTGGGCAGAGGTCGTGGGCACGGTCAGCGACGTGGCCCCGAGCACGCGGGGCCCCGACTGGCGGGTCGTCGTGGTCGAGGTGTCCACGGTGGACAACGTCGGCGGCTGGCCGAACCTGGTGCGCAGTCAGGTCGACGGCGAGCAGCGGCTCGTCGTCACCTGCCCCGCCGCGCCGCTGCAGAAGCGAGACGTCCAGCCGGGGCAGCGAGTCCGCGGACGCGCACGCCTCGCCGGTCCCGGCCAGGTGCTGGCCCACCCGGACGGCTTCGCCCCGGTCGGCGAGCCCGACTAGACCTCAAGCACGGGCCTCGTGGCACGGTGCTGCACCCGGTCGAGCTGCTGGAGCTCGCGATGCCCTGACAGGCCGGGCGTCGGCTGGTGGGATGGTGGCATGACGGCCGCAGACCACCAGCGCCGCTTCGGCGTCCTCCTCCACCCGTCCTCGCTGTTCGGTCACGAGCCGATCGGCACCATCGGAGCGCAGGCCCATCGGTTCGTGGAGTGGTTGGCAGGCACAGGAGCTGCCGTGTGGCAGATTCTTCCGCTGACGGTCAACGGGCAGTACGACTCGCCCTACTTCAGCTACTCCGCGTTCGCCGGCAACCCCTGGCTCGTCGACCTGGTCGACCTTGCCGACCACGGGTTGCTGGACGACCCGCAGCTGTTCCCCGGCGTCAGCGACGCCGCGGTGCCGTTCGACATGCTGGCCGAGAAGAAGCTTCCGCAGCTGCGGGCCGCGGCACGACGGCTACTGGACTCCACCGACCACGAGTGGCGAGGCGAGCTCGCCGACTTCAGTGCCGACGAGCCCTGGCTGGCCGACACCTGCCACTTCTTCGCGCTCAAGGAACGCTACGCCGACGAGCCATGGTTCACCTGGCCTGACGCGTTGCGCCGACGCGACCCTTCGGTGCTGGCCGAGTCGCGCGCCGAGCTGGCAGCGAGCATCGACGAGTGGCGGGCCATGTTCTTCTTCTTCGACCGGCAGTGGTCGGCGCTGAAGGCGACCGCGAACGAGGCCGGGCTCACGATCATCGGCGACCTGCCCATCTACGTCAGCCACGACTCCGCCGACGTCTGGCTGAACCAGGAGGAGTTCTTCCTGGACGACAGCGGCGGCCTCATCGTTCAGTCCGGCGTCCCGCCGGACTACTTCAGCGAGACCGGCCAGCTGTGGGCCAACCCGTTGTACCGCTGGGACGTGATGGCCGACAACGGCTTCCGGTGGTGGCTCGAACGGCTCGGGAGGTGCCTCGAGCAGAGCGACGTCGTGCGCATCGACCACTTTCGAGCGCTGTCGGCCTACTGGGAGGTGCCGGCCGACGCCGCGGACGCCCGCTCGGGCCGGTGGGCACCCGGACCCGGCCAGGTGTTCATGGACGCTGTCCGAGCGGCCTTCCCCACCATGCCGTTCGTCGCCGAAGACCTGGGCACGCTGGACGAGGACGTGCTCGTCCTGCGTGACGCCAACGACCTGCCGGGCATGCGGATCCTGCAGTTCGGCTTCGACGGGACGCCGGACAACCCGCACCAGCCGCATCGGTTCCCGACCCGTTGCCTCGTCTACACCGGCACCCACGACAACGACCCGGTCGCCGGCTGGTGGCAGACCCTGAACGCGGGCCAGCGTGCCGAAGTGGCGGGGTACTTCCAGTTCGAGCCGCAGGCCGACGTCGGCCGCGTCGTCTGGTCACTCATCGAGGCAGCGATGGGGTCGCGAGCCGACGACGCCGTCATCCCGATGCAGGACCTTCTGGTGCTGGACTCCCGTGCGCGGATGAACGACCCGTCGGTCTTCGTCGGCAACTGGTCGTGGCGCATGCCGCCCGACGGGCTCTCGCCTGACCTTGCCTCGTCGCTGCGCGAGATGGCCCGGCGCTACGACCGACTGTTGATGAGTTCCGCGCGAGGACCGACAATGCACGGGCAGTAGCCCACGCGTCGTCGGTCACCCCCGGTTCTTCACTCAGCCGGCAGCGATGACGGCGAGGAAGCGTTCTCCGTACTTCTCTGCCTTGACCGACCCGATGCCGGGCAGTCGCAGCAGCCCGGTGTGGTCGGCCGGTCGGGTTCGGGCCATCTCGCGCAGCGTCGCGTCGTGCAGGACGACGTAGGCGGGAACGCTGGACTCCTCGGCGATGCGTGCCCGCTCGGTGCGCAGCGCGTCGAAGAGGGCTTGGTCCTCGGTCGAGAGGGCGGGCTCCGCCTGCGCACTCGATCCGCGTGCTGCGCGCCTGGGTGCGGCCGCGGGGGCAGGTGCCGTCCGGCGCAGCATCAGCGCCTCCTGTCCTGCCAGCACCGGCCGGGCCTTCTCGGTGATACGCAGCGCGCCGAACGCCGAGGGATCGGCCCGCATCAGGCCGCGTGACACCAGCTGCCTGGCGACCGCCCGCCACTCGCGGGGGTCGAGCTCCGTGCCCACGCCGAATGTGGGCAGGGAGTCGTGCCCGAGCTCGGTCACCCTCGGCGTGGCAGTGCCGCGGACGATGTCGATCAGGTGTCCGGCGCCGAAGCGCTGGCCGGTGCGGATCGCGGCCGACATCAGCTTCTGCGCGGGGAGCGTGCCGTCCCACGGGGTCGGCGGGTCCAGGCAGACGTCGCAGTTGCCGCAGGCAGGCGAGGCCTCGCCGAAGTAGTCGAGCAGCACCTGGCGACGGCAGGTGCCTGACTCGGCGTAGCCAAGCATCGCGTCGAGCTTGATCGCCTCGACTCGCTTCTGCTCCGCCGAAGCCTCAGAGGTGTCGATCCAACGCTGCTGGGCGACGACGTCGGAGAGCCCGTAGACCATCCATGCCTCGGCCGGCTCGCCGTCGCGACCGGCCCGCCCCGTCTCTTGGTAGTAGCCCTCGACCGACTTGGGCATGTCCAGGTGCACGACGAAGCGCACATCGGGCTTGTCGATGCCCATGCCGAAGGCGATCGTCGCGACGACCACCACACCGTCCTCGTGACGGAAGCGGGTCTGGGCATCGCGACGCGCCATCGCGTCCATCCCGGCGTGGTAGCCGATGGCGTCGAAGCCAAGCCCACGCAGCCACAGCGCCGTCTCGTCGACCTTCTTGCGCGACCCGCAGTAGACGATGCCGGCCTGCCCCTGCCTGTCACGCAGGAACGCGGCCAGCTGACGTCGCGGGTCGCTTCGCTCGACAACGGTGTAGCGGATGTTGGGCCGGTCGAAGCTCGACACGAACTCGGTGGCATCGCTCAGAGCAAGGCGCAGGTGCATCTCGGTGCGGGTCACGGCGTCCGCCGTGGCGGTCAGCGCGATGCGCGGGACGCCTGTGAACCGCTGGTGCAGCTCGGCCAGACGCAGGTACTCGGGACGGAAGTCGTGGCCCCACTGCGAGACGCAGTGGGCCTCGTCGATGGCGAACAGGGCGATGCCGTGGCGCGACTGCATCGTCTCCAGCAGTCGCGCGAACCCTTCGGTGAGGGCGCGTTCCGGGGCGACGTACAGCAGGTCCAGGTCGCCGTCCGCGGCGGCCGTCGTCACCTCTCGGGCGTCCCGCGCGAGCAGCGAGGAGTTGAGGAAGGCCGCTCGCACGCCGAGCAGGCGCAGGGCGTCCACCTGGTCCTGCATGAGGGCGATGAGCGGCGAGATGACGATCCCGGTGCCCGGCCGCACCAACGCCGGTACCTGGTAGCACAGCGATTTGCCGCCACCCGTCGGCATCAGGACCAGCGCGTCGGACCCCGCGACGACGTGGTCGACGATCTCTTGCTGTGCTCCCCGGAACGACTCGAACCCGAACACCTCCCGCAGTACCGTCACTGCCCCAGGTCGCGGCTGCGAGGGCGGGACGTTGTTCGGCTGGGTCACCCTGCGATGCTGCCATGAGGCCGCGACACCTCGGGCACGGCCGCGGGGTGAGGGGGAGGGGTGAAGGCCGAGCCCGCGGCGGTGTGGGGCCCGTGACCCGGCACCGACTCGTATGCGGCGCGGTGAGCCCGGGAGTCGGCGAGCAGATCGGCACCGCGGAGCACGACCGTCCACAGACGTCTGATGGCGCCTGCCGTGCGGAGGTGCCGCTCACCCCATGAGGTGGGTGCCGTTCACCTCGCCAGGGGAGCGACAGCCGAGCAGAGCAAGAGTCGTCGCGAGCTCGGCCTGCAGGAGTGTCAGCACGTGGCCGGCACCTGCCTGACCGTCCAGGGCGAGGCCCCACAGCATCGGACGACCCAGCAGCACCGCCCGGGCCCCCAGGGCGAGGGCGATGGCCACGTCGCTGCCTCGCCTGATACCACCGTCCACGAGCACCTCGACGCGGCCGTCGACGGCCTCGACGACCGCCGGCAGCAGTCGCGCAGTGGCGGGCACCCCGTCGAGCTGGCGTCCGCCATGGTTCGACACGATGACGCCCGCCGCACCGTGCTCGACCGCCAGGGCCGCGTCAGGGGCGGCGTGCACCCCCTTGACCAGCACGGGGAGCGGGCAGTCGGCGGCGAAGCGCTCGAAGGACGACCAGTCGAAGGTCGGGTCGACGATGGAGAAGAAGTCCTCCACGGACACCCCGGACGATCGGCCGAGGGCGGCGGTGACAGCGGGCATGTCCAACCCGGACGGCACCCGAAACCCCGTCCGAAGGTCGCGCTCGCGCCGTGCCGGCACCGGGGCGTCCACGGTCACGACAATCGCCTGGTACCCGTGCTCGACGGCGGCGTCGACGAGGGACTGCGACACGGCGCGGTCGCGCGTGACGTAGAGCTGGTACCACCGAGGGGCGCCGGGCGCGGCCTGGGCCACCTCGGCGGCGTCGGAGGTGGCCAGGGTCGACAGCGTCATGATCGTGCCCGCCCCGGCAGCGGCTCGTGCCATCCCTGGTTCGCCGTCGGGGTGGGCCATGCGTTGCAGGGCCACCGGTGCCACGATGACGGGCAGGGAGACAGATGTGCCCAGCACTGTCGTCGCGGTGGTCACCGAGCTGACATCGACAAGCACCCGGGGCAGCAGCTCATGACCGGCCCAGGCGGCCACGTTGCTCCGCAGCGTCCGCTCGTCGCCGGCTCCGCCGGCGTAGTACCCGGCAGGCCCCTCGTCCAGAACGGCGGCGGCGAGCCGCTCGACGTCGGCGAGACTGATGGGCAGCGCCCCGCGCACGGTCGTCGGGCTCAGTAGGTCGAGACGTGCACGTGGTCGTAGTGGTTCGCGGTCGCCGACCCCCGGTCCGACATGCCTCGCCAACCCTCGCCGCCGCGCTGCACCGTCCAGATGCGCTGCGAGTAGATGACCTCGCTCACGCCGAGTGCGCCCGCGTTGGCACGCACCCAGTTGGCGATGTCCCAGCCGAGCTGGCCGGAGACCATGATGTCGACAGCTCGACCCGAGCCGTGGTTGCCCCCGTCGGGCCGGTAGCCGCCATAGCTGCTGACCTGCGGGTAGCGGGCGCAGACCGCGCGGTAGACCGCTGTGGCATTGGCGCCGAGACCGCTCTCGATCCCGGAGCCGCTGGGGCAGGACCCACCAGACGGTGCCGCCGGTGCTGTGGGTGCCGCAGGCGCGGACGAGGAGGCGGGGGTCGAGGACGAGGAGGCAGGGGTCGAGGTGGCCGCGGGCTTCTCGCTGGACAGGTACTGCCCACTCACCCAAGCATTCGTGCCCTGGTAGCGGATCTGGCGCCACGAACCATCCGTGCGGTCGGTGATCGTGACCGTCGAGCCAGGAGCCAGCGTCGTCACGACCGAGCCACCGGGGCTTGTGCGTACGTTCAGCGCGACGGTCGTGTAGCGCTCGCCGACGACGGTGGACGACGTGGCGGCCGTGGCGGCGACCGCTTGACGCTTCTGCGTGCGCGAGGCTCGTGCAGCTTCTCGCTTCTCGGCCTGCTTGGCCGCTCGCCGCTTCTCGGCTTGCTTCTCCTGCTTGACCAGGGCGGCGCGGTCCTGGGCCCGTGACGCGCTCAGCCGGTCGCGGGCAACCTCTGTGGCAGACACCTGCTCAGCGGTGGGGCCGGTCGGGATGGGAAGCTCGCCGGCCGCCACGGCCAGCACCGTCTCGGCGGAGGCTGTGGTGTCCGGGCCCGCGGAGGCCAGCGTTGTCGGCTGTGTCAGCGGGGGTAGGACCGACAGGACCAGCGCAGCGCCAGCGGCGCCGGTGACACCGGCACGCAGGGCGGCAGAGCGTGTCCAGGACATGGCAGAACCTCCGTCGGGACGCATCGGCGTAGGGCCGTACGTCGTGTCTGTGCGTCAAAAACCGCCCGGTTGCCCGAGCGGTACCTCTCTAGGGTAAGGGCTCGACGCCGCAGATCACAAAATGGTCACGGCGTTGGTGTGTCGCTGCGTGCGTCTGAGACCCGGGGCGCGTCGTCGTCCAGCCTGGTCAGCACCGGTGTGCCCGCCTCGATCGTGCGGCTCACAGTGCAGGTTCGGTCGTGCGACGTCTTGAGCGCTCGGGGCAGCACCGCGCGCGCCGCGTCACCGGCGTCGTCGTCGCCGAACCGCAGCGTGAACGTGACCTCGATGTCACGCAGAGTGCTCCCGCCGCCCTCGGTGGGCACCTTGTGCGCCTGAGCCGTCACCTCGAACCTCTCGGCAGGCGCCCGACGGCCGGTGACGACGTCCACGTCGACCGCCGAGCAGCCGGCGACGGCGGCGAGCAACAGCTCGACAGGAGTGAAGTCGTCACCGGCCTGGCTGCCGAACCGAAGCTGTCCACCGCGGGCGTTGTGGGCGAGGTAGACGCCCTCGTCAAGGCGTCCGAGGGTGATGGTGCGCAGCGTGTCTGCCATGGGGAGCAGGGTAGGAGATGTCTTTGACACTATAAACTGGCACTATCTAGTGTCACTGCTCATGAATGATGGACTCATGACCAGCACGTCGTTCGACGCCGAGGCATGCATCATCGGGGCCGGCCCGGCAGGTCTGGCGGCTGGCAAGGTTCTCTCGGAGCGCGGAGTGACCTTCGACTGGTTCGAGAAGGGCTCCATGGTCGGCGGGCTGTGGCGCATCGACAACGACAACGGCGGCGTCGCCGCGTACAAGACGCTGCACCTGAACTCGTCACGGCAGACGAGCCAGTACCCCAGCGACCCGATGCCCGACAGCTGGCCGGACTATCCGAGCCACGTGCTGATGGCGCGGTACTTCCAGGACTTCGCCGAGAAGCACGACCTGTTCTCGCGCATCACCTTCAACGCCGAGGTGGTGCGGGTCGAGCCGCTTCCCGGCCCCGGCGAGCCGGGAGCGCAGGGCTGGTCGGTGAGCACCGCAGCCTTCGGCACCCGCACCTACGCCAACGTGCTGGTTGCCAACGGCCACCACGGCAGGCCACACATGGTGGAGTTCCCCGGCGAGTTCACCGGACGCTCGTTCCACTCCCACGCCTACCACGAGCCCGGCGTGTTCACCGACTCCGACGTCGTCGTGGTGGGCGTGGGCAACTCGGGCATGGACATCTCGTGCGATGCAGCAAAGGTTGCCCGCAGCGTCCACCTCGTGACGAGACGGGGCGTGCACGTGCTGCCCAAATACGCCTTCGGCAGGCCGATCGAGTCGCTGGCCTCGCCGCTCAACGGCTACCTGCCGTTCGTCGTCGAGCGCACCCTGTACGAGGCGGTGCTACGGGTCACCACCGGGCGTCCGCAGGACCGCGGCCTGCCGAAACCGGATCACCGGCTGCTGCACGCGCATCCGACGGCATCCTCCGAGCTGTACGACCGGGTCGGTCACGGCGACATCGTGGTCACGCCCACCATCGCCTCGCTCGACGGGGACACGGTGCACTTCGCCGATGGCACCAGCACGCATGCCGACGTCCTCGTGTACGCCACCGGCTACGAGGTCTCGCTGCCGTTCCTGTCGCCGGACGTCTACGACGCCGGCGGCAACGCGATGCCGCTGTACCAGCGGGTCGTCTCGTCGCAGCGTCCTGGGCTGTTCTTCATCGGCTTCATCCAGACCGTGGGCGCCAACATCGCCCTCTTCGAATACCAGAGCCAGTGGGTGGGCGACCTGCTGACCGGCGTATGTGTGCTTCCGCCCACCGCTGAGATGCGGCAGTGGGTGGCACGCGACCAGGCCGCCATGGCCAAGCGCTACACGCGCTCGCAGCGACACACGATGCAGGTGGACTACTGGCGCTACATCCGGGCCATGAAGGAGGAGCGGGCACGCAAGCCGAACCCGAGTCTGCGTGACCGCGTGACCCGCCCGCTTGCCGGCCTGCTGCCGGCATGACCCCGGTGACAGGCACCGACGACCTTCCCGACCGCGTCGCGCCCGAGGTCCCAGCGACAGTCTTCGTCACCGGTGCCTACGGATTCATCGGACGGGCGCTGGTCAGCAGGCTCCGCGACCTCGGCTCGCAGGTGAGCGGCGTCGACCTTCGACCCGGTGACGATCCGGCGATTGCCGTGGGCAGCACCACCGACCCCGATGGATGGGCCCACCGACTTCACGGTGTCGAAGCGATCGTGAACACCGCAGCCATCGTGTCCAACGTCGCGTCGCATGACGATGCCTGGGCGACGAACGTGCTAGGAGCGCGCCGGGTGATCGAGGCTGGCGTGGCGGCTGGCGTGCCGAGGCTGCTGCACCTGTCGTCGATCATGGCGTACGGCTTCGACTACCCGGATGGTGTCGACGAGACCTTCCCCATCCGGGTGAACGGCTACTCCTACACGGACTCCCGGGTGAACTCCGAGGCCGTCGTCCTGGCCGCGCACGCCTGTGGCGAGGTCGACGCGACGATCGTGCGCCCTGGCGACGTCATCGGCCCCGGCTCGATCTGGGTCGGCCAACCCATCGCGATGAGCCGCAAGCGTCAGATGATTCTTCCGGCGCATGGCAACGGGGTGTTCACGCCCGTCTACGTCGACAACCTGGTGGACGCGATCCTGCTGGCACTCAGCACGCGAGCCTCGTCCGGACAAGTCTTCACCATCACCGACGGCTATGCAGTGCCCTGCCGCGACTACTTCGGTCGGCTCGCCACGATGGCTGGTGGGACGATGACGACGCTGCCCACCCCGGTCGCTCTCGGGCTCTCGCGCACGGTCGGCGCACTGCTACGCGGCATGGGTCGCAACAGCGAGCTCACCAGCGCGACCGTGCTGATGCTCACCCGCCGGGGCGTCTACTCCACCGAGAAGGCCCGTCGCCTGCTCGGATACGAACCGCGAGTCACCTACGAGCAGGCCATGAGTCTCATCGAGACCTGGGCCCGCCAGGAAGGACTGATCTGACGTGCGCGCAGTGCTCGCCGACATGTCGACCCCGAGATACGTGCTCACGGCTGCCCTGAGCCGGGTCAAGGACGACGCCGGGTGGAGCCGAGGCGGTCTGCTGTCGCTGCGCAGCGACGTGGACGAACCACGCCTGCCGCACGCCGACGGGTGGGTGTCGCTACGTCCCGAGCTGGCCGGGGTGTGCGGGAGCGACGTGGCGTTCGCCCACGCGAGGACGTCCCTGGTGCTCACGGCGTTCTACTCGTCCTCCCAGGCCGTGCTGGGGCACGAGATCGTCGGCGTGGTCGATCGGGTCGGGCCCGGGGTGACCACCGTGGCGGAGGGTGACCGGGTGGCGGTCGACCCGGTGCTGTCGTGCCGGCACCGCGGGTTCGAGCCCGCCTGCCGTAGCTGTGCCTCCGGTCTGCCCTACGTGTGCGAACGCTTCGACGAGCCCGGCCTGACCCGCACCCACGCCCCGACGCTCGGTTTCGACGCCGCCCTCGGCGGCGGTTGGGGCGAGGTCGTCGTCGCCCACGAGAGCCAGCTGCACGGCGTGGGTGCGGTGCCATCGAGCCGCGCCGTGCTCGCCGAGCCGGCGTCCATCGCGCTGCACGCCGCCCTGCACTGGGAGCGCCGTGGTGATCGGGTGGTGGTGATCGGACCGGGCACCATCGGCCTGCTCGTCACGTCGGCCCTGCGCATGCTGCACCCCGACCTGGACGTCGCCGTCGTCAGCCCCGGCGAGTTCGGGGCCGACATGGCCCGACGCTCCGGCGCGGGCCGGACGCTTCCGGCCGGGGCCGCCGCCGTCGAAGCGCTCGCCGAGAACGACGGAGGACGACTGCTGCGACCGCGCATGACCCGCGTGCCGATCCTCGAGCGCGGGGTCGACGCGGTGTTCGACTGCGTGGCCCATCCCGACACGATCGACCTCGGTCTGCACCTGCTGCGACCCGGTGGCATGCTCGTTCTCGTCGGCGGGGCCGGCAAGCAGCCTGTCGACTGGTCACTGGTGTGGAACCGCCAGCTCACCGTGCAGGGCACCATCAACTTCGGGCCCGAGCCGGCACTCGGTGGTCGGCACACGATGGAGCAGGTCGTCGATTGGCTCGGCGACCCGAGGTACCCGGTCGACCATCTCGTCACGCACATCCACCCGCTGGAGGAGTGGACGGCGGCGCTCTCGACGGCTTCAGCAGGTCCGCGAGCGTCGGCGCTCAAGGTCGCCCTGCGCCCGAACCCGCAAGTGCCGCTGGTACGGGCGTGACGCAGCCGTCAGTCGTCGTGGTCGTCGACCGTAGAGTGACGTCATGAGCTACGGATACCCATCAGCGCCGGAGACAGACCAGAAGGCCATCTGGGCGCTGGTCTCCGCGATCGCTGGCTTCTTCCTGTGCCCCGTCGTCCTGCACATCGTGGGCTGGGTGCTGGCCAACCAGTCGCTGGAAGCGATCCGGGCGTCCCAGGGGCAGCTGACCGGCGACGGCCTCGCCAAGGCGGCGAGGATTCTGTCCATCATCGGTCTGGTCCTCAGCGTGCTAGGCGTGCTGTTCGTCATCTTCATCCTGGGAGTCGGGGTCGTCGGCGGCATCAGCACGTCCGGCTGATCAGCGCACCTGCCCACCCGCTCGAAGGAAACGCACGCCCTCGTCGGCGACCGGGGAGTACCGCAGCATCCAGACGTCCCTTGGGTAGTTCTGGTGCAGCGCCCACGGCGCGCGCGACCCCTGTTTCGGCAGGTCCGCCTCGCTGCGGCGCACGTATCCGGAGTCGAGCCCGATCAGCGGCTTGAGCGGCTGGGCTGCCGGCGGTCGAACCGGGACGACGGCCTCGAGTCCGTGCTCGTCGAGGTGGTCGAGCAGCCGCACGAGGTAGCCGGCCACCAGGTCGGTCTTCAGCGTCCACGAGGCGTTGGTGTAGCCGGTGGTGAACGTCATGTTCGGAACCTCTGCGGCCATCATGCCCTTGTAGACGACGGCGTCCCCAGGCTCACCCTCGACGCCGTCCACAACGATGCGGATGCCGCCGAACGCCAGCAGCCGCAGACCCGTGGCCAGCACCAGCACGTCGGCATCGAGGTGCTGGCCGGAGGTCAGCCGCACCCCTCGGGGGGTGACCGTGTCGATGGTGCCCGTCACGACGCTCGCCCGGCCCTGGTTGACCGCGACGAACAGGTCGCCATCGGGGGCGAGGCAGACTCGCTGGTCCCACGGCCCGTAGGACGGGGTGAAGTGATCGTCGATGACGTCGTCGGCCAGGAACGGTTGCTGCTGGGCGCGGAAGAACCGCCGCATCGTGTCCGGACGGCGTTGGCTGAGCTCGTACACCGCCAGAGCACCGAGCGCGTTCTTCCATCGGATGACCCGGTGCGCGGCCCGTGCGGGGAGAACACGACGCAGGACGTCGGCGGCGGCATCCCGGCTGGGCCGGGGTACGACGTAGGTGGCGGAGCGCTGCAGCATCGTCACGTGCTCAGCCGACGTCGCCATCGCGGGCACGAGTGTCACCGCCGTCGCGCCGCTGCCGACGACGACGACGCGCCGGCCGGTGTGGTCGAGGTCGGCCGGCCAGTGCTGCGGGTGCACCAGCACGCCCTCGTAGTCGTCGAGGCCCGCGATGTCCGGGGTGTAGCCCTCGTCGTAGCGGTAGTACCCGGTGCACACGTGCAACCACCGGCACGTCATCGCGACGTCGCGCACCCCGCCGCTCTCGTCGGTCGCCTCAACCAGCAGCGTCCAGCGTGCCTGCTCGGACGACCAGTCGGCTCGCGCGACGCGGTGGCGGTAGCGCACGAGCCGGTCCACGCCGTACGTCGCCGCGGTCCGTCGGATGTAGTGCAGGATCGCCGGTCCGTCGGCGATGGCCTCGGCCTCGGTCCACGGCTCGAAGTCGTAGCCGAGGGTGTACATGTCGCTGTCGGACCTGACGCCGGGGTAGCGAAAGAGGTCCCAGGTACCGCCCATGGCGTCGCGGGCCTCGAGCACCACCACCGAGTCGGCAGGCCGGCTCATGCGTAGCCGGCACGCGGCGCCGACGCCGGACAGCCCGGCTCCCACGATGACGACGTCCGCGTGCTCGGCGACCATGGCCCCATGCAAGCGCATCCGGCAACGTGTGGTGTCCGATGCCCGTTGTCGGGTGCTGTGCAACCCTTAGGCGTGAGTGTTCGCGCGCGACTGGGCCGAGCTGCTGTCTCGGCGTCCAGGTTCCATCTGACCGGCCGACCCCCGGATGTGCCGGTCTACGTGGCCGTTGCGGCTCCGCACACCTCCAACTGGGACTTCCCGGCCATGATCGCGATGGCCTGGGCGAGCGGGGTCACCCCCGTGTGGCTGGGCAAGCGTGAGATGTTCGACGGCGCGATGGGCCCGCTCATGCGACGTCTCGGTGGCATCCCTGTCGACCGGGACGACCCCGGTGACCTGGTGCAGGAGGTGACGGCGATGATGGAGTCCTCGGCGACGGTCGCGGTCGTGATCCCACCGGAGGGCACCCGCGCCGGCGCCCGCTACTGGAAGTCCGGGTTCCATCGGATCGCCACCGGCGCCGGCGTCCCCATCGTCCTGACCTACCTGGACGGACCCAGCCGCACCGGCGGCTGGGGTCCGGCATTCTGGCCGGGGGAGTCGGCCGCAGCCGACATGGACCGGGTGCGCGAGTTCTACCGTGACAAGCGCGGCTTGCGGCCCTCCCGCAGGACCGAGCCGCTGCTGCGCAGCGAGGAGCCGGAGAGCTCGGCCAGCGCTGGGTGACCCGGACGGACGGGGCGCTCGGTGGGGGCGATCTTCGCCTTGCGCATGAGCCCACGGATGTCGCCGCGCTGCTCGTTGGTGGCAACCGTCACCACGACGCCCTCGGCACCGGCGCGTGCCGTGCGACCGGAGCGGTGCAGGTAGGCCTTGTGCTCAGCCGGCGGGTCGACGTGCACCACGAGGGTCACGTCGTCGACGTGGATGCCTCGAGCAGCAATGTCGGTGGCAACGAGCACGCGGACGTCCCCGGCGTGGAACGCGGCGAGGTTCCGCTCGCGGGCGTTCTGCGACAGGTTGCCGTGCAGGTCGGCCGACGGCACACCGGCGGCGCTCATCCGCCCGGCCAGCTTCTTGGCGGCGTGCTTGGTGCGGGTGAAGGCAAGGATGCGCCCCTGCCCCGACAACAGCTCGCGCACGACGGCGGCCTTCTGCGTCGCGTCGACGGTCAGCACGTGGTGGGTCATCGCCGGCACCTCCGACTCCGCACTGTCGACGGAGTGGGTCACCGGTGAGGTGAGGTAGCGGCGCACGAGGACGTTGACGTCGCCGTCCAGCGTGGCCGAGAACAGCAGCCGCTGGGTGCCCGCCGGGGTCCGGTCGAGGATCCGGCGCACGGCAGGCAGGAAGCCGAGGTCGGCCATGTGGTCGGCTTCGTCGATCACGGTGACCTCGACGGCGTCGAGGTTCACGTGACGTTGGGCCATGAGGTCTTCCAGACGCCCAGGCGTGGCGACGACGACGTCGACCCCACGTCGCAGGGCGGTCACCTGCGGTCCCTGGGACACGCCGCCGAACACCGTCATCGTGCGCAGGCCCACGGGGGTGCCCAGCATGGTCACGATGCTGCTGACCTGGTTGGCCAGCTCCCGGGTCGGGACGAGCACCAGCGCACGGGGTCGGCCCGGCCGACGGGTGGTGCTCGACGCCATGAGTCGGGCCACCATCGGAAGGCTGAAGGCGAGCGTCTTGCCGCTGCCGGTGCGACCTCGACCGAGGACGTCACGTCCGGCGAGCGAGTCGGGAAGCGTGGCGGACTGGATGGGGAACGGGGTCGTGAGTCCGTTGGCCGACAGGGTTGCTGTCAACGAGGCGGGGACGCCGAGGGCGGCGAAGGAGAGCAGGGGTTGCTGCATGACACGTCCTTGTGACGAAAGAGGGTGGCGCGGGCCTGCCCGCTCACACGTCGTCAGGAGGGGGATGCGTCGGTCGACGCGTTCAGCACACGAGAGACCCGAAGCTCGGGTCGTTGGTGCAAGGGTAGCCCATGCGGGCTACCCGACCGGATCTCGGACGATCGGACAGGTCATGCAGTGCCCACCGCCGCGTCCCCGACCAAGCTCGGCGCCGGCGATCTCGACGACCTCGATGCCCTCGCGGCGCAGCAGCGCGTTGGTGTGGGTGTTGCGGTCGTAGGCGAAGACGACGCCGGGCGAGGTGGCCAGCAGGTTCGCGCCGCTGTCCCACTGTGTGCGTTCGCGGACGTAGGCGTCGCCGCCGGTCTCGACCACGCGCAGCTCGGCCACGCCGAGCGCGTCGGCCACGACGTCGACGAACGGCTTGTCCTCCCGTACCAGCTCGAGGCCGCCGGGGGTATCAGACGGTCGGTAGGAGTAGGTGTGCACGCCGTCGACGATGTCCGGGTACACCAGGACGCAGTCGTGGTCGGCGAAGGTGAACACGGTGTCGAGGTGCATGGAGGCCCGACGCTTGGGCAGTGCCGCGACGATCACCCTCTCGGCGGCACCGTGCGTGAAGAGCGCTCCGGCCAGCTGGCTGATGGCCTGGCGTGAGGTCCGCTCACTCATGCCGACCAGGACGCTGCCGCGGCCGATGGGCATCACGTCGCCGCCCTCGAGGGTGGCCATGCCCCACTCGCGGGTGGGGTCGCCCCACCACTCCGTCACCCTGCCGGCAAAGCGTGGGTGGAACCGGTAAATCGCCGTCGTGAGCAGCGTCTCCTCGTGCCGGGCCGCCCAGAACAGGGGATTCAGAGTGACACCGCCGTAGACCCAGCAGGTGGTGTCTCGGGTGTAGAGGGTGTTGGGCAGGGGCGGCAGCAGGTACTCGGTGACCCCCGCGGCCTCCCGCACGAGCGTGAGCATCTCGCCGCCGTGCGTCTCGGGGAAGTCGTACGTCGACAGGCCGCCGATCAGCGTCTGGGCGAGCACTCGGTCGGTGAGCCCGTCGAGGTAGCTGCGCACCTCGTCGACCAGCCCCAGTCCCACCTGGTTGGGCACGACCTGTTGGTCGAGCAGCCAGCGACGGGCCTCGGGGACCGCGACCGTCTCGGTGAGCAGGTCGTGCATCTCGAGCACCTCGACGCCACGCGAACGCATCCGCTCGACGAAGTCGCGGTGGTCGCGGCGCGCGTTCTCCACCCACATGACGTCGTCGAACAGCAGCGCGTCGCAGTTGCTGGGGGTCAGGCGCTGATGCGCACGTCCGGGCTCGCAGACCATGACGGTGCGCAACGCCCCCACCTCGGAGTGCACCCCGAGGGCGGCTGTCGTGGCCTGAGTGCCCGCGTCTGGTCCGGTCACAGGAGGCATTGTGCCGGGCGCCGCGCGGTCTGCGCTGCTGCTTGACCGGCAGCCGACTGCACGCCAGCGTCCATGGTCGCTCGGCGGGCAGACATCATCGGCGTGTCAGGCCTCGACACGCGGACACATCACGCAGGCCAAGCGTCATGGACGCGCCACGGCAGCCACCCGGGCAGCGGAAGGACCTCACGCCACTCGGCCGATCTCGCCGAGGGACGTTACGCGCACGACCGGCTCGCCGGCCTCGTCGCTGGCGGCCAGGTCGACCACGCAGGTCAAGGCCCAGTCACGATGCTGGTCGGGGTCGTCCAGGCGCTGGACGACGCGCCAGGCGCCGGGCTGCTCCTCGACGAGAAAGAGATCGGGGCCGCGGGCGTCCGGACCGGTGCCGACCTCGCCGTGCTCGGCCCAGAACGCCTCCATGGCGGTGGCGTAGCGGTGGGCGCTCCAGCCATCGTCGCTGTCGATGTCGCCCAGGGCGGCCCAGTCGCGGCGCGCGAGCAGCTGAACGCGGCGGAACATCTCGTTGCGTACCAGCACACGGAATGCACGGGCGTTGGCGGTGACCGGAGGGGGAGCGGAGTCGACCTCGGCCGGTGCCGTGATCGGCGTCCCCCCGCCCAGCAGGCGCTCCCACTCGTCGAGAAGGCTGGAGTCGGTCTGGCGGACCAGCTCGGTCAGCCAGGCGATCAGGTCGACGAGCTCGTCGGTCCGGGCGTCCTCCGGCACGGTCTGGCGCAAGGCCTTTGCCGCGTCGGCGAGGTAGCGCAGCAGCACACCCTCCGACCGCGCCAGCCGGTACACACCGACGTACTCGGTGAAGGTGGTCGCCCGCTCGAAGCAGTCGCGGGCGACCGACTTCGGGCTCAGCTCGTAGTCGGCGACCCACGGATGGCTCGAGGCGTACACGTCGTAGGCGTGCTCCAGCACCTCGGCCAACGGACGCGGGTAGGTGACGTCGTCGATCAGGTCGATGCGCTCCTCGTACGGAATGCCTTCGGCCTTCATCGCCGCCACTGCCTCGCCGCGAGCCGCACTCTGCTGTGCCATCAGCACCGGCCGCGGGTTCTCCAAGGTGGCCTCGATCACCGACAGGACGTCGAGGGCGTAGTCCGGCGACTCCCGGTCGAGCAGCTCGACGGCAGCCACCGCCAGCGGGGAGAGGGGCTGGTTGAGTGCGAAGTCCTTCTGCAGGTCGACGGTGAGCCTGAACCGGCTGCCCGTCTCGTCCGGCTCGTCGAGGCGCTCGACCACCCCGGCAGCCAGCAGTGATCGGGCGATGGCGATGGTGCGTCGGACGTGGTGGCGGCGTGCTCCACGCGGCTCGTGGTTGTCGTCGATGAGGTGTCGCATCGCGGTTACCGGGTCGCCGGGGCGTGAGAGCACGGCGAGCACCAGGGCGTGGGTCACCCGGAACCGAGAGGTCAGCGGCTCCGGGGCAGCGGCGACGAGACGGTCGAACGTCGCCTCGTTCCACGACACGACGCCATCGGGGGACTTCTTGCGGCTGACCTTGCGTCGCTTCTTCGGGTCGTTGCCGGCCTTCAGCAGCGCCCGGCGGTTCTCGATGTCGTGCTCCGGTGCCTGCACGACGACCCGCCCCACGGTGTCGAAGCCGGCCCGGCCGGCCCGCCCGGCAACCTGGTGAAACTCTCGCGCCTTCAGCAACCGCTGGCGCCGTCCGTCGTACTTGCTCAGCCCCGAGATCAGCACGGTCCGGATCGGCACGTTGATGCCGACACCGAGGGTGTCGGTGCCGCAGATGACGGTGAGAAGTCCCGTCTGGGCGAGCCGTTCCACGAGGCGTCGGTAGCGGGGCAGCATGCCGGCGTGGTGCACGCCGATGCCCACGCGCAAAAGTCGCGACAGCGTGGAACCGAAGCCCTTCCCGAACCTGAAGTCGCCGATCGCGTCGGCGATGGCGTCCTTCTGCGCGCGCGTCGCCATCGGGACGCTGGTGAGCGCCTGCGCCTGCTCCACGGCAGCCGCTTGGGTGAAGTGCACGACGTAGACGGGAGCGTCCTTGCTCGTCAGAAGCCCAGCGATGGTCTCGTGCAACGGGGTGAACGCGTAGGAGAACGTCAGGGGTACCGGGCGTTCGGCGTCGGTGACGGCAGCGGTCGGGCGACTCGTCCGCCGAGTCAGGTCGTCGGTGAAGAACGAGACGTCGCCCAGCGTTGCGGACATGAGCAGAAACTGCGCGTCCGGCAGCTCAAGGATCGGCACCTGCCAGGCCCAGCCGCGGTCGGGCTCGCTGTAGAAGTGGAACTCGTCCATGACGACCTGGCCCACCTCGGCGTCCTGGCCCTGCTGCAGCGCCGTGGTGGCCAGAACCTCCGCTGTGGCGCAGATGATCGGTGCGTCGGGGTTGACCGCCGCGTCCCCGGTCAGCATGCCCACGTTCTGGGCGCCGAACGCGTCGATGAGGGCGAAGAACTTCTCCGACACCAGCGCCTTGATTGGGGCTGTGTACCAGGTGCGCCGTCCCTCGGTGAAGGCGACGAGATGGGCGCCGAGTGCGACGAGGCTCTTGCCCGACCCGGTTGGCGTGCCGAGGATGACGTTGCTGCCCGACAACAGCTCGAGAAGCGCCTCCTCCTGGTGCGGGTACAGCTCCAGCTGCGAGCGCGACGCCCAGCGGACGAAGCCGTCGAGCACCTCGTCGGTGGAGCTGCCCGGGGGCACGTAGTCGAGGAGCGTCACGTGCCTCACCTAACCATGGCCGCCGTGCCGGGCTTCACGACTCAGCTTGCCCAGGCGATGCCCTGGGCAACGATCATCGTGATCATGGCGAGAACTGCCGGCAGTGGATCGGGGACGCGGGTGAGGCGGACCAGGCCCCACACCGACAGTGGGAGCGCCAGGAACGAGGCGACGGCGACTCTTGCCGGCAGGGGGTCGGGCGCCAGCACCACCAGCAGCGTGAACGCGACCGTCACCCCGGCCGCCGCCAGCCGGCGCACTGCGGGGGCGGACAGCCGGCTGGTCAGGGTGTGCTTGCCGACGGCGCGGTCGGCGACCCGGTCGGGCCACTGGGTCTCCAGCAGGTTCACGAAGACGACAAGGGCGAACGGAACGAAGACGGCGACGTCGGCCGCCGATGCCTGTCCGGCTACCGCCGCCACGCCGTACACCGGGAGCAGCAGGCCGCCGAGCACGGCGTTGACCACCTCGCCCCAGCCGTGGCGGGAGAAGGCGAACGGCCCGATGGAGTACAGCCATCCGCCACCGAGGCCTACGCCCAGCAGCAGCAGAGCAAGGGGAGGCAGCACCCCGGCCAGGAGTGCACCTGCTGCCACGAGCACCCCGGAGGCCGCGGAGACCAGAGCGGCAACCAGAACGGTCGTGCGAGACACGTCCAGCCCGGCCATCGCGCCACTGCCCCCGGAGAACGGCGTCCGACGGGTCCGGGCGTCGGTGTCGGCATCCGCGTACTCGTTGGCAACGTGCACGCTCGCGGCGACGAGCACGAGGGCTGCCCCCGCCAGGGCCACCCCGAGGTCGGGTCGAACCCCTGGAGCCCTCCCCGCGGCGACGCCCGCACCGAAGACAACCACGGTCAGCAGCACCTGGTCGGGTCGGCTCATCCGCGCCAGCGCGAGGGCGGTGTCGCGCTTGCGTGGCGGTCCGACGAGCACGGATGGGCAACCCGGCTCGGCACCGATCTAGTCCTGCAGCGGAATGCCGACGTGCGGGCACGGGGTTTCGCGCCCAGCATGAACCACGTCGTCGATCCGCGAGGAGCACCGTGACTCGTCCCTGGGACCTGCTCGTTGTCGGGGGTGGAAGTGCCGGGCTTGTCGCCGCCTACACCGCCGCCGAGCTCGGTGCTCGGGTCGTGCTGGTTGAGAGGCACCGTACCGGTGGCGACTGCCTGTGGACCGGATGCGTGCCCAGCAAGGCGCTGCTCTCGGCGGCTGACACGGTGGACCGCGTCCGCCGGGCCCGGGCGTTTGCCACGATCGGTGAGCCCGAGGTCGACTTCTCCGGAGTGATGCGTCACGTCCGCTCGGCCATCGCCACCATCGAGCCTGTCGACAGCGTCGAGGCTCTGCAGGCCGCGGGCGTGACTGTCCTGCTGGGCGAGGCCGTCGTCACCGGGCCGTCGACAGTGACGGTCGACGGGGTCGGCCAGCACTTCCAGCAGGCCATGATTGCGACCGGGGCCGCCCCGCTGGTCCCCGACGTCCCCGGCTTGGCCGACGTCGAGGCCCTCACGTCGGAGACGCTGTGGGACCTCGAGCAGCTGCCCGAGCGCCTGCTGGTCATCGGCGGCGGCCCAGTGGGCTGCGAGATGGCACAAGCGTTCGCGCGGCTCGGGTCGAGCGTGACGCTGATCGAGGCCGCCCGCCGGTTGCTGCCGCGCGAGGACCCTGACGCAGCGGCGATCGTCGCGTCCGCGTTGCGCCGCGATGGGGTCGACGTGCGCCTCGCTCGGCGCGCGGTCAAGGTCGTCGGCGATCCGAGTGGCGGCGGGGCCCTTCTCGGCACCGGCTCGCACGAGGCGAGCGTGGGCTTCGATGCCGTGCTCGTGGCCACCGGTCGCGTGGCACGCACACGCGGGCTGGGTCTGGACCGGGCGGGCGTGTCGTTGACACCCAGCGGGGCGGTGAAGGTCGATCGGTACCTGCGGACGTCGAACCCACGGATCTGGGCGGCCGGCGACGTGACCCCGTTCCCGCACCTGACCCATCTGGCCAGCCAGCACGCAGGTCTGGCGACGGTCAACGCCCTGCTCGGGACACGGCGAGCCGTGGACTCCGCCGCGGTCCCTCGGGTGGTCTACACCGACCCAGAGGTGGCCTCGGTGGGCCGGCCGACCTGGTCGTCCACCCCAGGCGACCCGCCGCGAACGATCACCCGTCACCACGACCACGTCGACCGGGCCGTTGCCGAGGGGCGCACCGACGGGTTCTCCCGCTTGGCGCTCACCGGCAACGGGTCACGCATCGTGGGAGCCACGCTGGTGGGGCCCCGCGCCGGCGAGTCGATTGCCGAGATGACCCTTGCCGTTCGCCGTCGGATGCGGGTGACCGACCTGGCCGCCACCATCCACGCCTACCCGACCTACGCGGACGGCCCGTGGAACGCCGCAGTCGACGAGGTGCGGCGCCGCTTGGCCCACCCGCTGGCGCAGCGGGCGGTGGGCGGCTTGCTCGCCGGGCGGCGTACCTGGTTGGGCCGGAGCTCAGCGTGACGCAGAGTGGCCCTGGTCGGGAGCCGACACCTCGCTCGCGTCGGTGCCCGGCTCGACGACGACGAACTGGCCCATCATCCCCTGGTCCTCGTGCAGCTGAAGGTGGCAGTGGTACATGTACGGGAACCGCGGGTCGGTGTAGGTCTCGAATCGCACCAGGATGTCCACGCTGGTCGTGGGAGCCACGTAGACGGTGTCCTTCCACCCGGACAGCAACTGTGACGGCGGTGAGCCGTCCACGCTCAGCACCCGGAACTGACCGTCGTGGACGTGGAAGTTGTGCGGCTGGCTCGACTGGTTGGTCACCGTCCACACCTCGCTGCGACCGACCGGGACGACCTCGTCGATGCGACCCATGTCCATGAGACGGCCGTTGATGACCCGTCCGCCCAGCACGAACGACCGGCTGTGCTCCGCCGCGGCCCGGTCGGCAGCGGGGATCTGTGCTGTGGTCGCCGGCAGCGGGTCCGACGGCTCCAGCCGCTGTGCGGCGCGGATCTGCAGGACCTCGAACGTCCCCGACCCGAAGATGCGGGCAGCGTCCACGCGCGCCCCCAGGTCGGGGGTGCGGCTGACGAGTGCAGTGGTCGCGCCAGGCTGGACCTCGACCACGATCTCGGCCCGCTCGGCGGGGGAGAGCTGCACCGACTCAACCTGGACGGGCTCGGCGAGCAGCCCGCCGTCGGAGGCGATGACCTGGAAGGGGCGCCCGTCGGCCATCGCGAAGTCGTACACGCGCGCCGTGGAGGCGTTCAGGATGCGCAGCCGCACCCGCTCACGACCGACGTCCAGGTAGGCCCCGATCGCTCCGTTCGCCACCAAGGTGTCGCCGACGAAGCCCACCGCCGTGGTCGATCCTGCGGTGTAGTCCAGGCGTCCGTCCGGGGTGAACGCCTTGTCCTGCACGATCAGCGGGATGTCGTCCACGCCGTACTCGTCCGGCAGCCCACCGGGATCGGCGGCCGGGTCGTCGACGAGGAAGAGTCCGGCCAGGCCCCGGTAGATCTGTTCTCCGGTCCGTCCGTGCGGGTGCGGGTGAAACCACAGCGTGGACGCCGGTTGGTCGATGGTCCAGGTGGGCGACCAGGTGGTGCCCGGGTCGACCATCGAGTGGGGTCCCCCGTCCATGTGGGCTGGCACGTGCATGCCGTGCCAGTGCAGGGTCGTTGTCTGCGCGGTGTTGTTGGCGACGTTGACGACGACCGTCTCGCCGCGCTCCGCCCGGATGGTGGGTGCCAGGTAGGTGCCGTTGGCCCCCCACGTGCCGGCGACCTCGCCCTCACCGAAGTCGGTCGTCGTCTCACGCACGTCGAGGTCGAAGACGCGGCGGCCCTGGTCGTCGAGCTGGGACTCGGCAAGCGGCGGGATGGGGAGCGGCTGGAAGGCCTCGATCGCGCGGATGCCTCCTGTGCCACCGGTCGAGCAGCCGGCGAGCATCGAGGCGATGATCGCCGCCACGACCGCCAGCGCCCGGCCGGCTGTCGGGACGTCAGCGGGGAGTCGGGCTGGCACGCAGGCAGCGTAGGCAACGGCGTCGGCCTGCCGGTGGCAGACCCGAGGCAGGCGACGCCGATTCGTCCTAGGCTTCGCGCGTGAGCCCGTCGCGCAAGACACCCAACGCCCTGTCTCGTCGAGCCAGCACGCCCCGGCGCACGCACCGCTCCGGCAGCTACCGCCGGGTCGTCACGGCCGGTGACGTGGCGCTCGGGCTCGGGCTGGCCGTCAGCCGCCCGGCGCGGCAGGTGACGACGGAGGCCGTCCGGACGGCCGAGCGCTTCACCAAGGCGTTCGGCACGGCTCTCTTCGAGAGCCTGCCCGAGGACCAGCAATCAGCCTTGCGCGACCAGACGGACGACCTGGCTCAGTCCGGCCGCCAGGCCAGGGTCGACACCGTCGATGCGCTGATCGGGGTGGTCGTCGCCGAGACGCTGTCCAGCGACGTCGTGCGCACGGCGATGGTCTCTGCCGCCAGCCAGGCCATGGACGAGGTCGTCGACGCGTCGATGCCGGCGGTCGTTGACCAGTTGCGCAGCGAGATCGCCACGGTTCGCCTCGAGGAGATGGTGCGCGCATCGGTGGAGCGTGTCGTGCCCGAGGTCATCGAGCAGGACCTGAGCAACGCGATCATGGCGGCGGCCGGTCTGCCCGGGCGCACCGCACGCGGCCTGGCCCGTCTGCCCAGCTCGGTGCGACGGACGGCTGTCGTGGACGAGGGCTACGACGAGTAGGTAGCGCCGCCAGATGACGATGGTGCGCGATGGCGCCCACGACCTGCCGTTCGCTGACGGGGTTCTGGCGCGCACGCTGATCGCCACAGGTCTGCCCGACGCCGCCGCCATCGAGGTGGCGGCCCAGGTCGGGGGCGTGCTGTACCGAGGATCGACGTTGGTGGTAGACGTCGAGGACGTCCGTGCGGCAACCGGGGAGGTGCTCGCCGAGCGCGGCGAGCTCGAAGTGCTGCGTCGGCTGCGGGCGCGGTGGTGGCTGGGTGCGACACGCCAACCGGTGGTCATCGCCATCGGCGGGACGTCAGGTGTGGGCAAGTCCACCGTGGCTGCCGGGGCCGCCAGAGTCCTGGGCATCGATGGGGTGTTGAGCACTGACCTGGTAAGGGCCGTGCTGCGCGGGACGATGAACCCCGACCTCATCCCGGCGCTGAGCGGATCGTCGTTCTCTGCCCAACGGATGCTGCGGTCGAACCTCGAGGGTAACCGTCTGCTGCTGGCCTTCGAGCAGCAAGCGGCCATCGTCGAGCAGGCCAGCATCTCGCTGATGCGGCGTGCGCTGAAGGAGGGCATGCAGCTGGTGCTCAACGGGGTTCACGTCGTGCCCGGGCTGGTGGCCGTGCCGGAGGATTGGCCGGTGTTCGGCTACGTGCTCACGGTGCCGGAGGTGGCTGAGCACGAGCGGCGCTTCACGGCTCGTTTCGCGACGAGTGATCGCGACCCGCAGCGCTACCTGTCTCGGATCCACGCGATCCGCGAGCTCGACGAGTACATCGTCGCTCATTCACGTGCGTCCGGAATCCCGGTGATCGAGTCCGGCCAGCCGGAACAGACCATCTACGACATGGTCGGGGCGATTGCGTCGGACCTGGAGCGGACTTTCGGTCTGTGACCCAGCTTCCCCGACCGGTATGGGTCAGCACCGGTGACGGCAGGCGACTGTCCGGCTGGTGCACAGCGGTGCGCCGAGACGACTCGAGACGCTGGCGGGGATTCGTCTCCTACACCGATCACAGCACCGGGCTGCGGTACCTGCACTGGCTCGACGAGAGCAGGCTTACTGCGCGTACCCGGACTGCGCCAGTGTGAGGGCCTCCTCGAGCCGCCCGGTGGCGATGTAGTCGAGCATGGCCTGGAAGAACGTGCCGGAACCGACGGCCGGGTCCATCTGGTCGGAGGCGTCGAACCGGACGATGTCAGCATCGGCGAGCAGCTGCGCCACCCGTGCGTCGAACTCGTTGGGGTAGTCCTGCGGTCCCACGTCTCGGTGCGGGCTGAGGAAGCCGCCTCGCTCGACCCAACCGGCCGAGCCCTCAGCGGAGGCCAGGAACGACATCAGGCTCCAGGTCTGCGGCGTGTCTGTCGCCGCCGATGCGAAGGTGCCGCCGATCAGCAGGGGTGGCGGGCCGGTGCCTGTCGAGGTGGGCGGCAGCACGAAGACGTCGGTGTCGCCGTCCGGCCCGATGGTCGTGCCTGGGCCGAGGTTGTCGGCCTGGAACGAGGCCTGCCGGTGCAGCAGGCATCCGGCAGGGTCGGTGAACATCGGCGACTGGGCCGAGCCGACCGGTGTGTTGAGGATGCCGCGCCGAGCGCCGAACGAGCGCCCCGTCGCCAGGGTGATCTCGGCGAAGGCAGTGAAGGCCTCCGCGATCTCCTCGTCGGTGAAGGCGATGTCGCCGGCGACCCAGGCGTCGTAGACGTCGGTGGGCTGCGAGCGCAGCACGATGTCCTCCACCCAGTCGGTGGCCGGCCAGCCGCTCGCCTCGAACGACTCGACCCCCAGGCACCACGGTGCCGTCCCCTCGGCCTGGATACGCGCGGCGAGCGTCTCCAGCTCGGCCCAGGTCTCGGGCACGTCGTACCCGCGGTCGGTGAAGACATCCGGCGGATACCAGACGAGGCTCTTGACA
>Ga0316197_10000243_pt1 | contig 39344 bp, 31 predicted proteins | sample OudBiesiAoxic_MG_FD_204939 | JGI IMG/M metagenome (GOLD analysis project Ga0316197, IMG submission 204939) | Coastal sediment microbial communities from Oude Bieten Haven, Netherlands - site A oxic | ecosystem: Environmental > Aquatic > Marine > Coastal > Sediment | place: Netherlands... | reverse complement strand
CTAAATACATTTAACCCTAAAAAAAGAGCAACATTCTCAACTTACCTTTCATACTTACTAATAAAAGAGATCCAAAGTGAAATACCAAAGAACTCATTTATTTACATCCCAGCAAACCTTAGACCAAAAGTATACAAAGTTAATATTGCGCTGCAAAAACAAGGCATAACGCTACCAACGGAAGTAGAAATTAGATATGAAATGGAGAAGCTAGGGTATGATCAAGTATTGTACAATACAGTGAAAGAAGCGCTCCCATTCATCGCTTTACAATATGGGAGAAATATTAATTACAATGAAGACTATATATGGACGGAAGTCGATTCTACATATAGGAACGGATCTGGTGATTTACTGAGTGAATATTCATTGACTAATACGTACAAAACAATATTTTCTTTATTAAATGAAGCTTTGGAATTGTATTGCGAACCGAACGAAAAAGAAGAAATAAAAACAATATTACATCAAGTAATGTATTCCAGTTATTCAACCCAAGGCTGCTTAGATGACATATCAAATTTTTATAATTGTAAAAAAACCAATTCAGCAGCAAAACTAACTCAAGCATTAAACTTCATAAAGGATTATTTAACTGTAAAAGGCCTAAATATAAGCGATTTTCTCTAATTTTTAAATTTTCATAATTTGCACATATTCAAATGCTACATTATAGTAAAGTAGATGAAGCACATAAAAAGTATGTTATAACACACAAATATACTCATAAATAAATGCATTGCGGAAAAGAAATTTCTAATAAAGGCATTATAAAAAAACTAAAGTTGAATTTGACCTTTTCTGTTATTAACAGGAAATAAATTGTCAATAATCAATTAATGCAACATGCAGATAATACAGGCCACGGTTAATGATAGCTGTAAAAAACAATAATGAAGATCTAAATGTAAAACCGGTAAAAAAATTAACAAAAAAACAGCAGAACCAAGAAAAATGGTATTTGTTTTTTCAAGAATTAGCAAAATCTAAAGGTGGGGAAGTTGTATCGACGCATTATGAAAAAATGCATGCAAAAATGACGTTTAAATGTGGTAATGGCCATGAGCCTTTTACTGCAAAATGCCACGATGTAAGACAAAAAGGAACCTGGTGCCCAGAATGTGCAGGAAACAAAAGGCTAACTATTAGCAAGCTACGAGAAGTCGCAAAGAATAATGAAGGCGTTTTATTGACACAAGCCTACATGGGGCTTGATATTGACCATGTGTGGGCTTGCTCTAAAGGTCATCAATTTGCTCATACACCATTAAATGTCCTTTATAACAACGCTTGGTGCCCAATATGCAACAAAGAAGCAAAGAAGAAACAACGTAGAGAAAGAAATTTAGCTGATATTGTAAAGATAGCGGATCGCGCAGGGGGAAAAGTCCTAACAACGGAGTATGTTAACTCTCGAAGTCCAATTGAATGTGAATGCGCAAAACAGCATAAATTCACAACAACAGCTGAAAAAATTAATAGAGGCGAATGGTGCCCTGTATGTAAGAGAGAAGAAGAGAACGAACCAGAATAAGCCATCTTATATTTTTATACTAAATTGTTAACTGGAGACGTTAGCTGCTAAGGCCGCAGTCATTCCTTTAAATCTTATCCTTAATAAAATGCCCTAATGGGCAAAAATCAAATGAAATTCATAACTAATTACTACACTGTGATAAAAAAGTCATAATATATAACATCAAAACTCAAGGATTCATTGTGATTAATCAATAATTATTTGTAACGTTAATTGCTGCATATGCGCTTAATGAGCTGGTGGTCTGCCATTAGCTGAAACAGTCAAAAGGGCTCTATTTGTTAGCCAAGAGCAATGTTTACCAGTCAACTTGCTTACCATTACCATAAAGTCGATTTAAGCAATTAAATGTGCGATTATAAAATAGTTTGATATTTTATATAATAGTTTAATGATTTATAAAATAGTTTGATATTTTTATGCCTCCTGCTAATATCCATTTAGACAGGGGGCTTACTTTATGCGAGATTCAGAAAGACAGCTAGATCCAAGTGATGAAAAACGACTTAAGACAAGAGGTTTAGGCGCTGGTCGTTCGTATGAGCCTTTCATCAAAGTTCACGAAATAAGCAGTAAAGGTGAAAGCTTTCGTATTTTAGGAAGTAACTCAACTCGCCCTCACCATTTGCTTTCCCGTCTTGAACTCTCCGCTTTTCTTGTTTTTGACCGATACAAACCAACAATAGATATTAAAGAGCAGTTTCCTTTAGCTATCGTCGATAGCTTAAGTATTTGTGAGCGATTGGGCATAAAGCATCCTCAAATAGCAGGAAAGCTAAAGGTTGTAACCACTGACCTAGTCGTTGAACTTAAAAATAAGTCTGGTATAGCTATAGCTGTTAAATATGCGGATGACTTAGATGATCTAAGAGTTGTTGAAAAGCTTCAAATAGAAAAGGTCTTTTGGGAGCAACAAGGCTATAAATGGAAACTATTTACTGAACAAGAAATCACTCCATCGATTAAAGAAAATCTAGAATGGCTTCATGCGGCAAATCAAAATTTAGACGATCTTTATTCGGAATTATCCACACTAGATATCCAACTTATATTCCAGCGATTAAAAGGGATTAACAAGCGTTTATCAACAACATGTGCGGCTTTAGATGATGAGTACTTGTGTGAACCAGGATTTCATATCGGCCTTTTTCGTAAATCAGTTGCTACAAACTTAATTGCTGCACCGTTAAATACTGTATTTAGGCAATGGCTATGTTCCGATCTCACTTTAACTAAGAACATTGATTTAAAAAATGGCGGTCTTTTAGATGTATCTTAATCAAGTTTATCAGGACCAACATTCTGAAGTGCTAACTCAGCTACGTGTCGTTTTCGAGCATGTCGATTTCTTGATGCTCATTGATATTAACGACATTAATGCTTGGCCTTACAGAATTACTTTATCAGAGTTTGATTCATTAGGATTTAATCTAATCGATGATCCTGTAATTTTACTAACACCAGAGCCTAATTCGAAGTCTCAAGAAACACGAGATAGAGCCTATAATGCTATTTCCCCATTACTTGACAATTATTTTGAGTTATTTGATAAAAAAATACGCAATAAACACATCAAATCACTCCTAAATACAATAGACGAATCTAGGCTTTATATTACTCGTCAATTAAGGCGTTATTGGCAACGAGGCATAACACCAGATGCTTTATCACCTGATTATGTAAATTGTGGTGCACCTGGCGAAGCACGAAGAAACCTAAAGAATAAGGTGGGGAAAAAGCGAACCATTGCAGCAGGTGAAGGGTTGATAATCACCGAAGAAATAGCCAGTTTTTTTCGATTAGCGATAGAAGGATTTTACCTTCTCAGAGATGATGTTGATTTATCTAAAGCCAGAACAAAAGCAATTGGTTATATTAAGTCAAAATACCCTAAGATACATAAAAATGATTTACCCACAGATATGCAATTCAGGTATTTCTTTGAGAAAAACTACAGTAAGACTGATGTTATCAAGGCGAGAACCCCAAGTATTGTATATGATAAAGATATAGCTCCTCTCAAGAGCACTGCCACAATCAATAACTTTGGCCCTGGTGCTCGTTACGAAATTGATGCCACTATTGCAGATGCATACCTTGTATCAGAATTAGATCCAGATCGTATAGTTGGCAGACCGATTATTTATAAAGTTAAAGACGTATTTAGTCGTATGACGGTTGGATTGTATGTTGGTCTAGAAAATCCATCTTGGGCAACAGCCTCAATAGCATTAGCGAACGCATTCTGTGACAAAGTTGAGTACTGCCGGCGTTATGGTATTAATATCTGTTATGCTGATTGGCCAAGTATGGGCACGCCAGCAACAATAACTGCCGATAGAGGCGAGTTACTTTTCAAACATGGTGATATCCTAGTTAATCGATTTGGAATTACACTTTCTAATACTCGCGCTTATCACGGTGATGATAAAGGTATTGTAGAGCAGTCATTTCATACAATGCATACCGATATTTTGCCTTATGTGGATGGAAAGGTTGAGCCAGTCAACGGGAAAAAGAAAGCCGGCAAACGAAATGAACTATCTGCAAATTTAACATTATTTGATTTTACAAAAATGGTGATCGTTTCAGAGATAAACCGTAATACAAACATGCCCCTCAATAGTTATGATTTTGAGTCTGATATGCCAACTGCCCTTCCGCCTATTCCCGTTCGATTATGGCAATGGGGTATTGCTAATCGAACAGGTATTTTGCGGACAATCGATGAAAAGTTAACCTCTATTAACCTTTATCCTCATGATAAAGCAACTGTTTCAACGCTAGGTATTAGCTTTAAAGGGTTATATTACACCTGTTCAGAAGCGGTAAGTTTAGGTTGGTTCCATAAAAACAAGGCAAACCCCAGGCCCTCCAGTATTGAAATCGCTTATAACCCATTAAATACCAATATTATTTATCTTAGACCTGATAATCAGTTCGATAGTGTATGGATATGTTCATTGCAGCCTCGCAGTCGTCGTTATCAAAATATGAGCTTCACCGAAGCGGTTAGTATTCAACAGGAATCGAAAGAGACAATAGCTTCAGCCAAGCAAGAAGCAGATTATAAAGCACCAGATGTGCAGGCGGAGCTTGAAAAAATTGTTAAACATGCAGCTGAAAGGCAAAAAAATACAGCGTTATCCAACAAATCTCGCAGACTCCAAGGGATTAAAGATAATCGTAATAAAGAGAGAAACTTAGAACGCCAGAAAAAGCGAGATTTAGAAATCAAACAACCTGAAGTTGGTCATAAAGCGACAGTCACACCAATTCATTCAACAGATGAACCTAACCAAGGATACGATTATCCTGATTTGGACGATTTTTAAGGATCATATGTAATATGGATATGTTTAAAACTGCGACTTATATTGATGCTGAAATTACAGAGTATGAAGGTCATCCATTAATTAACGCTTTACCGCCTATTAACTCCCCTCAGCAAACCGCAGAGTTAATTCGGCGCACGCCAATAATTCGTCCTGAAGAAATTGTATTGCCTGCTCATATTCGACGGCATGCAATGCTCCGCATTATGGATGCTTTTTTATACCCAACTCAAGCACACCTGCAACTCGAGCAAACTATCTCATCAATGATTAGGCAAGGTTATCTAAGTAGAAATATCGCAGATAAAAGTTATCAAGAAACGCTCAACAGTACTACTAATTATACGCAAAAGGTCAGTCGTAATGCAGGCAACGAAGCTCTTGTGAGTTCTGTTATTGGTTGCTCCGGCGCAGGGAAATCAACCGCAGTAGAGGCTGTTTTAGCAGGCTATGATCAAGTCATCATGCACCCAATTTATCAACATGTGCAGTTGGTGTGGTTAAAGGTTGAATGCCCTCATGATGCATCTGTAAAAAGCCTTTGTATTAACTTTTTCAGAGCATTAGATATTGCGTTGAATAATAATAGTAAATACGAAAAAGAATATGTAAGACCAAGATCAAATGCAGAAATGTTACTTGGAGATTTTGCTCGGATTGCAGCGCTGCATTCTATCGGTTTATTAGTAATTGATGAGATTCAGCATCTTGAGCGTTCAAACTCTGGAGTCTCAGAAAGAATACTGAGATTTTTTGTACAGCTAACCAATACAATTAAACTTCCTATTTTGTTTGTCGGAACACCTAAAGCTTACGAGTTATTTTCACCAAGTATGCGATCAGCTAGGCGTGCATCGCAGTTTGGTAGTATTAATTGGAATCGATTTAATACAACAGATAAAACAGGTAAAGGTTCTGATTGGGATCGATTTTTTACCCGATTATGGTCATTACAGTGGTTCAAGTCAGAACAACCAATAACAAATGAAATCAAGAATCTATTTTGGGATTACTCTCAAGGCATTGCTCATGTAGCAGTAACTATGTTTTACCTTTGTCAGACAAGGGCAATAACAGTGGGGAAAGAAATAATTAACAAAGAATTGGTTGATCGTGTTTTTAATGATGAACTGCATATGATTAGGCCAATGATTCGCGCCTTACAAAGTGGCATTGAAGATGAAATTGAAAAATATAGTGATCTTGAAATTCCAAAGGCTGCTTTAATCCAACATGACCCCGTCTATGGCATTCATGCAGAAGCTACTAATATAGAAACAATTAAAAATGAAGACTTAACTAAATTACAACAGCTTACAAGCATGCTAGAACAAATGGGGATAGGTGAGGATATTGCCCCAGCAGTAGCTGAACAGGCAGTTTATGAATTACCCAATGGTAATTTATTTGACCTCATCGCACACATTAAAAACTTAGAAGAGAAAAAACTGTCTAAGCCTGAAAAGAAAAAAACTAAAGTGGTTAAATTAATACCTGCTTATGTAGAAAATGATCTAAGGCTCATGGTTAAACGTAAATGTGGAACTTACAAGACAATGAAAAATGAAGGGGTTATACTCAAATTGAGTGATTATTTATAAAATTAAGCAGTCAATTAAAAGGACTTTTCAGAGCAAGCTGATTTGGCGGCTAAAACAGTGGCACAACCGAAACTTACGTTAACTCGACTCAGTAAAATTGAAATTCCAACATGTCCAATTGATGAACAACGAATGTTAGTAGCAAGAGTTGATGCTATAAGAAGAAAAATTCATGGTACTGAAGAAGTTTTGTTATCGAAAGTGAATGACCTTCAAAATCTAAAAGCCTCAATTTTAAATGCAGCCTTTAAAAGGCGAGCTATAAGGAAATAATATGGCTAGGTTTTTACCTGAAGATTTCAGTCCAGAAAAACTAAATATAGCAATAGAGGAAGTTTTTCCAAACTGTACAGAAGTGTTTTTTATACCAACTCAAGCTGAATTAGAAATAGCCGGTAAAGGTACAGAAAAACCTAGCCAACATCGAAAAAGTATCGCAACTTTTAGCGGTCAAGATGGGGTTATATCCATAACTCCTATTATTACCTTGCCTACACACCCTAATTATTTAAGCCAAAAATACGATCAGATTGAATCAATTAATGTGGACATTGACTTTGGTTTAGCTCCAGATACCAAAGAGGAAGTTATTAATTGCTTACAGTTCTTACCAAGTGGATTTGTTAAAGACGTACGCTACGGGTTAGGTTTAACAAAGGATTACCGTTTTATTATTTCGGCAATAGAAGATCAAACAGATTTTAATCAAATATGGATTGGACAAGAAAAAACAGGTTGGGACTTTAATCGAGACATATTTAATTTAAATGTGAGTGATTTTGATGAAATGCGTCGTAATTGTGACCGTATCACACGAAGAGCGAGACAAGCAGCTCAAGTAACTAAAACAGCGACAATATATAACCAGTTAGCCTATCACTTAGGTAATGAGCAAAGAACATTACCTACCGATAATGATGCCATTAGTAAAATGCTTCGGATTAAGATAAACGATACCGATAAACAGGCAGCGATGAGTTTAGTAGTAGAAGACAAATCAACTGTTAAACAAACTGATCCTGTTACATTAACAAAGTTAAAAAATGATATTGAACTTGTTTCTTTAGAACGGCTAATTTCTTCTTATGAGGAGTTACTGACTAAAAAAACCAAAGAAGATACATGGCAGCGCTTATTTAATGAAAACCCATTTATATTGAGCCTAGCCTTTGGTTACCCAGCGATAAAAATATCAGATCAAGCCAGTGTTGGCGGTAAACGCTTGTCTGGTGATGGCGAAAAGATTACCGACTATTTAATTAAAAATGGTGTTACCAATAATCTAGCACTTATCGAGATCAAAAAGCCCTCATCTACATTGTTAAATAAAACAGCGTACAGAGGCTCAGTTTATTGCGCATCAACTGAGCTAACGGGCTCTGTAACTCAAGTTTTAGATCAATGCTATCAGCTACAACAAAACATCGCATCGATAAAAAATAATAATAGAATTTACGATATAGAATCTTATGCTATTCATTGCATTTTGATTATAGGAACCATGCCAAGCGATGAAGACGAGCGGAAATCATTTGAAATATATCGTCGCAACTCAAAAAATGTCCAGATTATTACCTTTGATGAGCTGCTACTAAAACTGAAACAGTTGCATGGTTTTTTGGATGATAGCAGTGAAGGAATAATTACTAATTAGGCAACCTCAGTAGTTTGCCCAATTAAAAATATAAAGGATTGGGGTGTAAATGTATTTACGTAAGTTAAAGGCACAAGGCTTTAGATGTTTTGATAATACATTCGAGATTGAGTTCACGGATGGGCTAAACGTAATAGTGGGTGAAAATGGAGCGGGTAAAACAGCTATAATCAGTTCTATTCGTCAACTTTTTCAAGACTCTGAGTCTGGGCGATATAGCATATCTAGCGATGACTTTTTCAATCCATTTATTACAGGTGGAAAGGCGGCCTTATCTTTCTCTATTAGTGCTGAGTTCGATGGCCTTGATGTAGATGATAAAGTAGCGTTTCTACCTTGGGTCGGTGCTTCTAATACAGCCTTATTAAACCTACAAGCTGAAAATAAGGAAATACGAGGCCGATTCAAAAAAATCATTTGGGGAGGGAATTCGAAAAGCTCACAGTTTGACCCTGAATTGATTGATCTTATTCAATGCATTTATTTACCGCCGTTAAGGGATGCAGAGTCAAAACTCTCGAATGGCCGTCAGTCTAGGCTATCTAAGCTTCTTAAAGCTCTGAATCGTAAACAATTAAAGCAATGTAGAAAAGACGATAAATTACACCCCCTTGAAGAAAAACTAAAAGATTTCAATACGTCTTTAGCTACTGACGAAAAATTAAGTATCAAACATGCAAACGAACTCATAACAGAAAACCTAACTAAAGCTATAGGTCATCATTTTGGGCAAAAAACCAGTATCCAGTTCGCGGAAAGTGACTTTACTAAAATTACTGAAAGTTTAACGTTACTGTTTTTTCCTGATTTATCCGCAGAAGACCAGGGATTATTTCGTGATCTCAGCCAAAATAGTTTAGGTTATAACAACTTACTCTACATCGCATCAATTCTTGCAGAGCTAACACTTGATGAAGACGATGATGAGCAACCCCTTTTTAAATTATTACTTATTGAAGAGCCTGAAGCTCATTTACATCCACAACTACAAATTAGGCTTTTAAATCACTTAAAATCAGTAGCAGAAAAAAACACAAATGTTCAGGTAATTGTAACTACCCACTCAACTGTTTTAGCTTCTTCTGTCGAACTTGAATCAATTATTCACTTGTCTAAGTCACAAGCACCTGTGGCGACACCATTACGAACCTGTGGGCTTCCTCACTCGAGTAGTCAATTCATTAATCGTTGGCTAGATGTAACAAAATCTAACCTGTTATTTGCGAGTGGTGTAATTCTGGTTGAGGGGATTGCAGAGCAAATGATAATCCCTACTTTGGCCAAAATAGTTTTAAAAGATCAAAAGGATGGATTTAAAAGCCTCGAAGATCTTGGTATATCAACAATTAACCTTAATGGAATCTACTTTAAGCACTTCATGCAACTTTATTGCAATATAAAAAATGAAGACGATAGCGACGGAGAAAGTGACGGAAATAATATTCCAATAAGATGTGCAGGATTAACTGATTTAGACCCTCCTAAAAAATTAACAAAACAAATTCCAGATCCCGAAAATGCAGGAAAAACAAAAGAAGTTAGAGGTGAAGACTTTATTCCTTACGAAGGAAACATGAAAGAAGGGACTAATCATGCTCTAAAACTTGTTGATTCAATTAGTAAATCAACTGATGCCCGATTGTTTGTAAGTAAGTACAAGACATTGGAATATGACTTGGCGATGGAGGGCAATAATGCTGCACTAATGTCTGGAATAATTGCTACCCTATGGCCTAAGCCTAAAGAAAATGAAAGCCCCATAATTAAAGAATTTACTGCAATGTCTAAAATTGATTGGACTAAAAAGTCACCAAAGGAGGTCGCGCAGGCTGCTAATAACATTCTAAAACGCATTGATGATGACAACATTGGAAAAGGTATATTTGCTCAGGTAATGACTAATAAAATCCAGAGTGATGATTTTAATTTTGTCATACCAGAATATATTAAACATGCAATTCTGTGGGCTTCGTCGCTAGAAGTACCAGAGGAAGAGTAATGACTATTGAGTTTACCCAAGAGCAGCTTGATTACGTAGACTCAAGCATAGTAGTGCATACTTTCTTAGAAGCCTGTCCTGGTAGTGGTAAAACTGAAGTTGTTGCCGCCAAAGTCAGTAAGGAAATCATAAGTTGGGAAGGAAACCCTGGTGGTTTAGCCGCACTTTCTTTTGCTAATAGTGCCACTGACGAGCTTAAAATAAGAGTTTCCAAGTACCTTACTCATGGTCGCAGCATGTTTCCTCATTTTTTAGGCACATTTGACAGCTTCATCTATAAAAACATTGTCTCTCCGCTATCAATAGAACTTACGGGATATATTGGCGAAGACGGTGACTCATCAATTCGTATCGTCGAGCCTAGTTCACATTTAGGTTACTGTACGAAGTATAGCTATGCAAAACGCAAAATAAGAGCTCACCATTACTCTTTCGATCTGATAAATGAAAGAGTCATTTTTGAAACAGGGGAGCCAGTGTTAAATAGAGCTTTAAATGCCATTATACTCGAAGACTGGGGATTTAACGATTTTATAGATACCAAGAACAGAATGCTAAAGGGAGGTTTTGCAACTTACCGAGATATTGAATGTTTAGCTCTTGAGGTTCTAGCAGAAGAAAAATATGATCATTTTGTTAACCTACTTGTAAAACGCTACCCGCTTTTCATCATAGATGAATGCCAAGATCTGTCTGTAGAGCAATTAGCCATTCTTAAAGCGTTAGCTGACAAAGGAGTAAAGTTACATTTTGTTGGCGATCTTCATCAAGCCATTTATAGTTTTCGAGATGTAGACCCTGCCAAGGTAAAACAGTTCGTTATAGATAATAACTTTACTAACTTACCACTAACAAGGAACTTTCGAAGTAACCAAAATATAGTTAACCTTTGCGCGAAGCTAACAGGCCGAGAAAACATTATGGGAAATGTTTCTTGTTTTGAATCAAGGTGTTTGGTTCTTCAATATGATAACTGTCCTACGGAGTTAATTAGCACTTTTGAGGAAAAGTGCAATGGATTTGACAATAATGTTGTTTTAGCTAGGGGGCATTCAATACTTAGAAAATTTCAAATTTCTCTAGCGGAATTGAACAATATCCAAAAGTTGGCTCTCGCCGTTAAGAGCTATAACCCTGAGGATATGGAAGGTTTAGGTCATTCTTTACAATATTTTTCCGAATTTATTCGTCATCACCTTAAAGAAAGTTATAAACCAAACAGCTTTAACTGCCCTCAATCAATAGACTCAAACCTTACTTGGCGTAAGTTCTTATGTGAATCATTAAAGTATTTTCATAATAACGAATTACACAATATAGACGTTACTTGGTCAACTTGGACAAAAAGTGCGAAAATGTTGATTCGAGATCTTCCAAACCAACACTTTTGTTCCGACGCTGTTGTTCACATATTAGCCCCATTGAACGAGGTAAATTTAACGTCTCCCTCTGGTTTGGCTAAACAAGAAGTCGCTAGCTCATTGGGTGTGGCAGCTAAGCCCACATTATCATTTAAAAAATCAACTATTCATGGTGCTAAAGGCGAGACTCATGATGTTACTATTTTGATTTCATCGGCTCGTGCAGGAAATGACTCTCATTGGTCAAATTGGATAAAGGACTCAAAGAGTGAAGATGCTAGGTTTGCTTATGTGGCATCATCAAGGCCAAAAGAGTACCTGATTTGGGCTGTAAAAAAATTAAAAGCATTGGAAAAAGAGAAGCTTACTGCTATTGGTTTTACTATCGTTTAGTTTTTTAGAAAGTTAAAAATAGAAAATAAAATTAATTATTCTCGTTGATTTGAGTTTTGCTAAGAATATTTTTAATAGCATTCAAACGACCATAAAAATCTGTGGCACGATCTCGGCAATCATCAAGAAGAGAAATTATAACCTTATGACTTTGTGGGTATTTTTGTAAATATTCTTGGTATGCCTCTATCTCCCCTAAAATAAGTTTTAATTCAGAGTTGGTTTTTATTTCTTCATTAAGCAATTCTTTTGACATTTCATTGTCATGTAAGATAGCCATAAGCTCTGGTGTAATATGGTAGATTCTTTTGTTTTTTTCACCCGTAGCTGTCACCTGTTTTTGTTTTTTTAATAAATATATATTCTTCGAGACAAAACGAGTTGCTTGAGCATTTGATAAGTTAAACCTTTTTTCTGTCTGAGCTATAAGTTTCTGACGACTTACCTGATTACATTCTGATTGTATTAAGAGCTCTCTGAACTTAGGATTCAAAGAAATTGATTCATTTATCATCTTTTGATCTCAAAAACTAAAAGCTTAGGATTGCTAAGTATACACAAATAAGTAAAACTTAGACAATCTAAGTATCAGAGATTTTTAAGATGAAAATAATTTGTATAATAGTCCACTCCCAGATCGACTCAAGCAAGCACGAAAGAAGCTTGGTATTTCACAAAAAGAACTTGGTGTAAGAGTCGGTATGGATGAAAGTTCTGCCAGTGGTCGAATGAATCACTACGAAAAAGGTAGGCACGTTCCAGATATTCAAACGCTTAAAAAAATGGCGAATGAGTTGAAAGTTCCACTAAACTATTTTTTCTGTGAAGATGACCAAAGTGCAGAATTAGCTATTCTTATCGCCTTATTAAGTGATGATGAAAAGTCGTCATTAATTGCATCGCTTACCCAGATTGAAAATGAATAGCTAATTTATCTAAACCGACCTCATTAAATTGGGGTCTTTATGATTATGCAATTTCCAGTTGCACATGATGATGAGTTGCTTTTTAGCATCTTAGCTCGTTTTGTAACAAGGCATGGATTGAATGACGATAAGGTAGCATTAGAGATTCTTTTTGGATCTAGAAATGTTGTGCCTTCCGCATTAATACAAGGACATATTCATGCATTATTATCTAAAGTCGGCCATATTTGGCCTTATAGCGCAAATGAAGTTATCCAACGCCACTCTATAATTCCTTTTTTTTATTCATTTGTTGAACCCTCTCGTATTAAAGAAGTTAAGAATAATTTAACGCATAGTGATAAATCACATGCAATGACGAGTATAGGCGTTAATGCTTCAACGATTAAGTGGCCTAGATATTTTCGTTATTGCCCTGAATGCTTAATTGAAGATCAAAAAAACTTAGCTTATTCATATTGGCGTAGACTTTTTCAACTTCCTGGCGTACTAATCTGCCCTTATCATCACTGCTATTTGCTAAATAGCCCATTTAAATTAACCCCAAGTAGAAGACATGAATTAAGAGATGCTTCTGACCTTATAAATCAAGAAAAATTATCTTTGATACATGTTGCAAAAGATGACAAGTTACTGAAGCTGTCTAATGAAATACATCAACTACTAAAGATCCAAACGCCATATGTTACACCATTGCAATGGACAGTCTTTTATCAAAAACGAATTATTGCTTTGGGGGTAGTGACAAACCAAAGGCCCGATCATGTGAAAATTAGAGGTTTGGTTTTGCATTTTTGGGGAAAGAGGTTTTTAGAGCAACATGGGTTAAGTCTTGATCTAGAAAATAATTGGTTGTTGGCTTTTTTTCGTAAGCACAGACGGCATTATAGCCCGTTACACCATATAGTATGCATCATGGCATTGTTTCCATCTGATTCTATTTTAGATGCGATTCATAATGCGGTACTAATTGATGCTAGTTTCAAGAAAAAAAGACTTTATACAAATATTAAAGCTACTGAGCGGTGCTCTGAATATCGAACTGATTGGTTATTAGTATGTTCTCAATGCTCAGTCTTAAAAGATATTAGAGCGACTACTGAAGGTGCACGGGTTTATTCATGGCTGTATCGTTTTGATAACACTTGGTTGCAAGCACATTTACCAATGCCAAAGAGAAACGATGTAGGAAGACGAATTGATTGGGCCAATAGAGATTTCGAATTAATCCGGAAACTGATTAAACTTATAAATGTAAGTTATGATGATTTAAGTTTACCTCGAATGACTCAAACTTGGTTTATAACAAATATTAATGTGACTTGGGGAGTCACTCGTCATTTAGCTAAGTTGCCACTATGTAAAAGCTTTTTTATAAAATATACTGAATCGATTGACGAGTACCAAATTCGTCGAGTTTTAGCTATTATAATCAATCATATAAACTTAAATAAACCGATACCCAAAATATATGAAATTGAACGTATTGCCGGACTTAGCAAAAAACGCAGCCGAAAAGCTGTCAAACTCATTTTCAAATTGGATTTCGAAAAAATTTCCTGCCTTAAGTTACCTCCCAAGAAATATTGAATTAAAAAAAGTTAATGGTGTATTCAAGTCAAAAAATCTTTTAAAAAATAAACAAATTTTTGTCGGAGTTGAATGGGAAGATGGGGTGTGTTCTTCATTACCTATTGAAATGGCTAACCTTGTATCTCCAGGTCGAACTTACTCTGGGAGAGAAGTTTTAAAAGAATTGGAATACCAAAGAGTTACGGTTAGTATTTCTGGCCTAATCAAAGTTGATAAATTATCCTCAAACTGTCGATATATCTATCAAACAGATAAAGGGATAATTTCAATTTCAGGTTTTGAATTAGCCAGAACACTCTTTTTCCATAATAGGCATTTAGTACAAGCTGCTTATACCGCAAATGGATTATCGGAATTAGCATTCATAGACAAATCAACTTCTCCAGTAACGATTCGCTTTCCTAAAACTACACACTATCCAGTCAGTTACGTATTAACCAAAAGAAAGGTCGCTCATCTTGCTTGGCTTTTTTTAGATCAAGAAGCTAGGGCCAGTTTTTTTTCAATTTATCAAAACTTTCAAGAAAATAACAATTCAATTAACTTTAAGTTCACTCCACCTGATTTAGTTGGTTGGGAGTTTGATTTATCAGTGATTAAGGAATCACAATCTGAAGTCCTCGAGGTACAAAGAATTGAGTCTATTTTAGAGGCACGTGTTAGTGAAAAATATTTTGGGGTTGAAGTTATCCATCCTAAAAAAAGGGAAAAAGATAAACTTGGAACTGGAAATGAAGAAAAGCCCTTTAAGACGCCTAATATTGATTTAAACCCCGAACTAGATGTAGGAGAAATTCCCTCTTTTGGAGGGAGGCTACATACTCAAAAATTAAAAGGCTTCTCATTTAATGTTTCAGGTATTCAAGACGTTTTTTTATCTGATGGGAACAAACCTTATAAACCAAGACCAGGTTTCAATGATAACCAAAATGCAAAACCAGAAAAAGCCGGCGTTGGGTCACCTGAAAAGGGAGGAAATGCACAGGAGTATGATCCTGTTATAAATCAAGATGATGATACATTTGAAGAGGCAGAAGAATTACCTTCAAAGTTTTTGATATTTGAGCAAGTTATAAACGAGCTTGGTAAACATAAAAAAATAAGGCTTGAGTCGATCAAATGTGGGATATTCCCTGCCCCACTAAATAACAGCCAGACCATTTTTAAAACCAAAGATGGTACAACTCTCAGATTTTTTGTTGCCATTCTTGAGATAAGCGAAATAAAAATTGTTGTATTAGAAGCTGATACACCAAGTTTATTAAAAGCTAAGGGAGGAGGTACCTTAATACTCGGCCTAAAAGATGATGCCAATACAAACTTTAAAGAAATTATTCAGCATTTTTCTGATAGCAGTGCTCAATGGCAACATCAATACATATGGGAAAGAGCTGATGTTTTTCTCTCTTGTAATCACCCACGAATTAAAGAAGGAAATAGGGTTATAAGTGAAGAAGAATATAAGAACAAATGGGTAAGTATACTTAATAAAAAACTTAGCGAGGCTTTAGGTTGGAACTTATAAATAGGCATTAAATAGTAATAATCGCCCCTGTAAATAATCCTGTGTAATTGCCATTTTTAATCTATTACTTTTATGACAATTTTGAATCTAATAATAAAAATTACTTTTTCAGTAAAACTAGACAGCCTAAATAAACTCCTATTAAGCGTTAAAGCCATAAATTTGTACTCCTTGTTAATTTTTAAGTATTGGTTATTGCATAGGCTCAAAGTAAGTTCTAATGTCAAACATCTTTGGGTTTTCGAACAAAAATAAGAATTTCTTTCCTTAAAGTAGAAGGGGCAAATATATGGTCCATATGGTGCAATTTTTCGCTGCGAAGTTCAAAGAAAAAGCAATTAATAGGGCTTCTAATCAATCAGTAGACTCCTTAATTGGTAAGCGACACATTATTACTGTTGCTCATGACTACGCTAACCCCATACATTGGATGTTAGAAAGTTATGTTGCGGGTACCAGCTTTGTGTCCATGTAGACGACGAATTCTAAAAATGCAAAATTTCTATCAAATATGAGGTTCATTAAGCAGAAATTGATGCTTTTAGATAGCCACGAGGGTAGTTGTTTTTTTACTATGTTATTAGAAAATTAACTTTTCCTTTAAAAAAGGCGAGTATAATTATTTCCAGTTACTTCTTAAAGTTTTAATCGAGCCATAATCACATTCCCCATAACTCAATTTGATTTTTTAGTGATTTGTATATAATTTATACTATCTATATTAAAGTTGCGAGAAGAATATGAACGGACTCTTCAAAGTAAAATTAATTTATGTAATCTTTATCCTAACGCTATCTTCTATTTCCTTTTTATCGTTCAGTGAAACTATTTATCTCCCTGGTTCATTAAAGGGAGATTTTCAGGTTACTAATAGTGGTGCCGCAACATATAACATTCCAATTGAAGTAAGTCCCGGAACCGCTGGTATGCAACCAGCGATATCTATTTCATACAGTAGTCAGTCCAGTCAAACCTCTTTAGGTAGAGGGTGGTCATTAAGTGGTTTGTCTTCGATTTCACGAGGAGGAAGAAACTTACTAGACGATGGAGTCGTATCTGGTGTTACGTTTACAGACTTAGACTCTCTATTTCTAGATGGGCAAAAACTTATACCAGTTAAATCAATCTCTCCAAATAAAACTGAATACAGAACCTCAATAAATAATTATTCAAAAATTGTAGCTACAAATAATGGTATTGGAGCAGAAAGCTTTATTGTTAATACTAAAGCAGGTTTAACAATGGAGTATGGGAAATCATCTTCAAAGGTTTTATTGGGGAATGACCAGGTACTGATATGGCTTTGTAATCGTATCCTGGATTCATTTGGAAACTATATCGATTTTGAATATTCCTTTAACGGTTTTGGTAGTTATGAAGTTAGCGAAATTAAGTATACAGGCAACATTAATACTGGTTTAGAAACGTACGCTTCAGTCAAATTTGAGTATGCTGATTTAAGTGATAATTTTGCACCAGAAGAAAAGTACTTACTGGGCTATCAAATTAAAAGTGATAAAAGACTGGTTAGTATCGAGTCTAAGTTTGGAGATTCGATTTACAGAAAGTATGCCATTAAACACAAAAAAGGATATTCAAAAACAGAATTCTTATTGAAAGAAATAGAGGTATCAGGTCAAACAGGGCAAACATACAAACCAACAAAATTTAAATACTTTAGTGGAGGAACTGATACTGGAGACTCAATCTGGGAAGAAGTTAAAAATACAGATGGAATCCCACTTTTTTCACAGTATAATTTTAACTCTAAGGCCTATTTAATTGAAGATTTTAATGGTGATAATTACCCTGATTTATTATATGGCGAGGTTGTTTCTGGAGAATTAGTTTCAAAATATTTTGAAGGTTCGTCATCAAGCTGGAAAGAGCTATCTGGCCAAGACTACAAAATACCATTCCCTCTAGCAGACTCAAATGAACCAATAAATGTTTCTTTGCTGAACATAAATAATGATGCAACTCCTGAGATTTTAGTCTCTGGAGCAAAAAATTATGAGAACGGTATTTATGAAATAAAAGGCAAAAGGTGGGCATTAAATGGCGGTTTATCAAAGCTGCCAGACATTAAAAAGAACATTGGAAATATTTCACCAATATTTATAGATATCAATAATGACAATCTAAGTGATATTTTAATTCCTGATGAAAGTATTGAAAATAATTTTAATGCTTACCTCCAAAATAGTTATGAATGGGTACGTTCCGATAACTTTGATATAGAGAAAGTTGAAAAACTAGAGTTAATTGATATCAATGTCGATTCCATTGGGGACTTGTTGACGGTTAATTATTCAGATTCGAATAAAGTATTTGATATTGGTGTTCTATTGGCTAAACGAGATGGCTGGGAGCGTGAGACAAAAGAGAAATTTAATCTTTCATTTACTGGTTTCAATAGAGATGAGATTTCATACCATTTAGTTAATATAAACGATGATGAATTTTTAGATTTAATTGTTAGTACTAATAAAAATGACGTTAAAAAATCAAATTTTTATCTTGCTGGCCGAGATGGTTGGGAAAAGCAAGAGCTGTTAGGTTCTACTCTAAATGGTGTAAATTTATTTAATCAATCTAATATAATATTTTCACATATCAATAATGATGGACTAATTGATATTATTTTCCATGACCAAGACTTCGGAGAAGTAGTATTAATTCAAGATGTAGAAATTGATGCAGGCATTAAGACTCACAAGTGGATAAACAATTTTAATAATTTAAGCCCTCTACCACTAACCCATAATCTAGCTGACACATATAAAAAGTCTATTGACCTTGATAATGATGGTTTAGATGAATTGGTATTTTTTTATAATCATGATGGGAGCTTCGCCCCTAAAGTTTATAAGGTGTTTAATGATTCTTGGCAGTTGGCCTCTGATAGGCAGCCACCAGTAAAAATTTCTAAGTTCGATAAAGCAAGCCTAGGGACTCAATTTATTGATCTTAATGGAGATGGTTTGCAAGATGTTGTAACAAATGACAAAAGTTACAGAAATACAGGAAATGGATGGCAAGGGTTTAATGATTCAAACGGAGATAAGTGTGAAAGTTGCTTTAAGCCCCCAATAAGTATTATTTCAGAAAACGGTGGAGATACCGGTATACGAATCATAGATATTTCAGGCAATGGCTTGGTAGATTTTATCTATGCGATAAAGAAAAAAGATGGAATGGTAAGCAGAGGTGTATATTTAAATACGGGGCATAGTTGGGAAAATCAAAGTTCATTAGCAAAAAGTTATACTGCAGCTCTAAACAATAATAACGTTTTATTAACGCACCAAGGTTCCGGCACAATGGGAACACAATTAATTGATTTAAATGGCGATGGTAGAGTTGATATTCTTTCATCGCGAAGAGAGTCTTTCACAGAAAGTAAACGGTTTGCTCTTCTTAATAATGGTAGTACTTGGCAAAGTAGGCAAGAGTATATCCCATGTGACTTGAACATGAATATCTGCGTAGATTTATCCGTATTCTCTGAAGATCTTGTAAACCACAATCAACATATATCATCCAATAATCAGATTAAGTTTAAAAACCACTCTACAGGTAGTCAAATTTTGGATCTAAATGGGGATAGTTTGCCTGACATACTATTTTCTTACAGAGTAGCTAATACAAAATGGACATCAGAAGAAATAGTAGATGCCAAAGAACTTTGGAATAAAGAAAATCCATTTGACCCACTTCCAGAAGGTTTAAATCAAGCAGTGGTAGGGGGAATTAATAATTATCATAAACAGAATTTGAAAGGTGCATTAATTAATAGTGGACAAGGCTGGGTATATAAAAGCCAATTTTATGATGGAATAGCTTATCGTTTAGATGGAGAATTAGAAAAAATTTTAGGCACTATTAATGCTAAAAATAATGTATTAACTGTATACCCAATTGACCACAATAATGATGGTCTTATAGACTTACATTTTGCCGAAAGGCGCTGGTTAAAAACTGGGTTTAAAAAAGCATATATAACCTATACCAATACAGGTAATGGTTTCACATTAACTAAAGACGATCAGTGGAATATTTTAAAAATTGATAACAGTCTGATCCCGGATGAATCTATAAATGTAGGAGATTTTGGTTTTAGATTTCTAGACCTTAATGGTGATAGCAAACTTGATATCGCTCAAAAAATACTCACTGAAGATGGCTCTACTCTATATGAAGGTGCATGGTTAAATGATGGGACAACATGGGTAAAGAACAAAAAATATACGCCTAAAGTAGGGTTCGCCCGTATAAAAAGAGGGGACATAGGAGTAAGATTAACCGATCTTAATGGAGATGGACTACCCGACTATGTAAAAAGTACTGTTGAGAGTAAAAATGGCAAAGATGAACATGTTCAATCAGCATGGTTAAATAAATCTAATGGTTTACCTATTCTTAATAGCATTGAAGATGGTTTATTTAATTTAATTAACATTAACTACGAATCAATGTCTTTAGCGGTTGATGGGGCAAGTAAAATATATCAACAGCCCAATTTATCTCAACGTAGTGTATACCCCATTATTGATGCTTTACCTCCCGCTTATCTCGTAAAAAATTCACAGCTAATTTCGCCAGGTTATGATCTTGCACAAGTTAATTATCAATATGGTGGATTTCGAATCAATGCTCTAAGCGGGCAGTCCATGGGTTTTGAATGGTTTAAGCAATTGAATCTATCTACAGATACTTACAATTACATTAAGTATCATCAAACATGTACTTTAGAAGATGTTGCTCAATGTTATCTTAATGGAAGATCTTTTCTACATAAGTCAGGAGTGATATCAGAAGGTCAGAATTTATTACTTAAAAAAGCAAATTCAACTTGGAACATTAGTAAATCAACGAATCATAAAAACTTTAACGTTGTGCTTTCAGAAAAAATTGAAAATAAGTTTGATGAATTTGGTAATAAAACGGGAAAAAAAGAACAATCTTTTATCTATGATTTAGAACAAACAGAAAAAGAGAGCAGTGGAAATGTTGTTCAATCAAAAGTTGTAATAAATGACCATTTGCAAACAGTTACTCATAATAAATATGAAGATAGATTAGATAAGTGGTTTTTAGGAAGGCTTACAGAGTCTAAAGTAACAATTACAGACATTAATTCTAAACAAAGTGAAAATAAATCAGCCTGCTTTACCTATTCTAAGGAAGAAGGTGTTCTTACTTCGGAAGTAAGTAATTGTGGACATGAAAAACAAGTTACTACTCAGTATATACGTGATAAATTCGGTAATGCGATTTCAACCACCGTTTCTGCAAAAGATGTTGAATCACGAAGTACTCAAGTTAACTTTGTACGCAGTAATGGCCGTTTTCCAGTTGAAGTAACGAATGAGTTAGGTCATACAAATAAAGTCGTTGAATATGATCCTGTAACTGGGAGTGTTATCACTCAGGAAGACAGTAATGGTCTTTTGAGTCATTCGTACGTTAATGATTTTGGACAACTAATAAAATCAATAGATAGTAGTGGTTTGCTCACAACCATTGATAGTCGAGTTCACAGCACTAGTTGTAAATCCCATTTAGATAAAAAGTGTTATTCCGTTAAAACGAAAGTAGGTGATTTACCAGAAATCACATCTTTTTATGATTCCGCATCTAGAGAAATAAAAACTACCGGTACAGGCTTTGCCGGCAAACCTATTGTTCAAGAGTACCAGTACAATAGCATAGGACAATTAAAGCAGTCGTCTATCCCTCATTTCACCCAGTTAAGTCTCGAATCTAACAGCACCATTTTCAATGATACTCAAGACTTAGGAGAGGCAAATTGTTCAGAGTCATATTCAAATGGAGGGCTTGCTGAACAATTGTCGAAAAAACAATATCAATCTTATTGGTCGAAAAACTACTTTGATAGCCTTGGGCGACCTACTTTAAATATTTCAACCAACGGTGCCGTTACGTGTAAAGAATATAGTTATCGTAAAACCACTGAATATGATGCGCTTGGCAATTACTCTATAACTTTTTTTGATGATTTCTTAAGGCCCACTAAAATTGTTGATGCACTAAAGAATGAAACGAATTTTCAATACGATTTCAATGGCCGCTTAGTTAAAACAGTAAATGCTAATGGTGAAAATATTGTTCATAAATATAATGAACTTGGTGAAAAAACAGATACAGTTGATCCTGATCTTGGGCATTGGAAATATGAATATAATTCATTGGGCTTATTAAAAAAACAAGTAGATGCTAAAAATCAAATAACACTATTACATTATGATGTACTAGGACGATTGATAAAAAAAATTGAGGCAGATAAAACTTCTCGTTGGCACTATGATGGCTCTACACATGGTATTGGTAAACTAAGCTGGGCTGGTGATGATAAAGGATATTTAGAAAGATATTTTTATGACCGTTTGGCTCGACCAATCAAAACCATAACAACAGCCAACGGAGAAAGTTTTACTACAAAAGGAGACTATGACCCGTACAGTAGATTACAGTCGAGTACCTCTCCTACTGGATACAAGGTAGTAAATTATTACGATGATACTGGCTTCCTAATAAAAGTTGAGGGTGAAAACGATAACGAAAAAAGAGTTCATTGGCAGGCGATAAAGTATGATGCCGTAGGCAGAGTTCTAGAAGAAAAACTAGGCAATGGTGTAGTATCTTCTAATAAATATAATGAATTTTCAGGTCATTTATCACATATAACTTCAAAAAAATCTAATCAAGAAATTCTTCAAAATAATTCTTATAACTACGACTTAACAGGCAATATTACAGAAAGTGAAGATTCTGTAAATAAACTAAAACAGGCAAATGTTTTTGATAGTCTTGGTCGTTTAGTTTCAATTTCAGATAGAACAAACTTTAAATCTAAATCATACAAATACGATAATGTTGGTAATTTTATACAAAAATCTGATTTTGGCCATTACAAATATGATGACAATAGCTCAAATAGGCTGACGGCTGTAACTACAACAACAGGAAAAGAACTGCTTTTTGAGTATGACGGTAGTGGTAATATTACCAATTCTTACAAGGGGCGCTTTAGTTACTTTGCCGATAACCTGGTAAAAAGCATTGTTAATAATGATAAAAGCTATTCCTCTTTCAAATATACGCCAAGTGGACAACGGTATTTTCAGGATTATGTTGATCAAAGGCGGCATATAAAAACAACTTATATTGGCAGTTACGAAAAAATTAAAGAAATCGGAGTAGAACCTTTACTACCAACTTCAGAGAGAATTAGACATAGACATTATATTAGTGGGGCAAATGGTTTAATTGGAGTTTATGAAGAAGTTGATTGGCTATTCCCCGTTAGACATAGCCGATCATTTGAGAAAATTTCAGGTTTTAAAAAGCCCGAACATACTGTTAAATCAACGACTCAAGAGAACTACTTTATTAAAGATAATATTGGCTCTATTGTTGGTGTACTTGATTCTACAAGTAATGTTCTTGAAAAGTTCTTTTATGACCCTTGGGGTAAACGTCTTCGTCAAGAAGAAAGGCAATATAATACAATAAGGCTTGGATTTACAGGGCATGAGCATTTAGACAACCTTGATCTAATTCATATGAATGGCCGTGTTTATGACCCCGATGTTGGCCGGTTCGTAAGTGCCGATCCATTGATGCAATCTCCCGGTTTTAGTCAAAACTACAGTCGATACAGCTACGTTTTTAACAACCCCTATAAGTATACTGACCCATCAGGTTATTGGGGAATAAATATAGGTAGCGTTTTTAAAGGAATAGGTAGTGCCATAGGTGGTTTCTTCGGAGGGTTAGGCAGTGCGTTAGGGGGACTATTTAATGATGCGTTAAAAGCCATTAACAAAGTAGGAAAATGGTTTGAGAAAAATTGGCGAGAAGTAGTAACTGTAGTTGTTGTAGTGGCTGTCACAGTTGTTACCGCTGGCGCTGGCACACCAGCAGTATTGGCTGGTATGGCAGCAGGTTTTGCTGGCGGGGCTACTAGTGCTGCGCTCTATGGGGGGAGTTTTAGTGACATACTAAACGCTGGATTTAGGGGGGCAGTAATCGGAGGTATAAGTGCAGGTTTAGCTCAAGCATGGGGTGGTGTTGGAGGAATGGCTGATGGTATGGGTTTAGCGGAAGGTAGTGTAGGAAGAGCCGTTGGGCATGGAGTAGGAGGCGGAATAACTAGCGAAATGCAAGGAGGCGAATTTATGCAGGGATTTGGTTCAAGTGCCTTTACCCATTATGCATCTGCTCAAATTAATGTTGATGGTATTGAGGGGTTTGAAGGTGAACAATTTGCCAGAGTTTCAGCTGATGCGGCGATTGGTGGTACTGCTTCTGTTTTAGGTGGGGGAAACTTCGTAAATGGTGCTATGTCGGCATCTTTTCAACGTATGTTTAATGCTGAGCCTCATAGAACTTCACGGCAGAAATTGGAAAGGTGGTTAGCAAACAATGAACTGCCACAAGGAGTGGTTGATGGGTTTGCTGGATTCGGAGATGCATTATTGCTCGGTGCAGGACCAAAACTTCGAGAGTGGACAGGTGCTAACTCTTATGTGAATGTAAACTCAAGTGAGTACTCATATGGCTCTATGGCATCAATAGCAGTTGGTGGGGCAAGGCTTGCATATGCAAGTATTGTAAAAGGGTATTCGATAATTGCTCGATCTGGAGCAGCGGCATCAGCATTTAGAAACAGTGCCAAAACGTTTTTTAGAGGAAACATTGGTAAAACGTGGAGGCCTGCGAATATAAATCGGTATACAACAGATGCAGCTCTAAGGGCCGCTTCTGGGCGAACAAATCCATATGCCAACGCATATGGAACAGGAGTGATATACAGTGGAGTTAAATCAAAGTAAATGAAAACCTACCCTATTAAAGACGAGTTTAGAAAAAGTGTCGCTTTTGAAATAGATTTAATTCTTATTTCTATACATGATTTAATTATTATATTGAATGCAAACTCATTAATTAATTCTGTTAGTAAAGTTAAGAATTGCAGGATTGAAGGAGAACGAGCTGGGTTTAACTATAAAGGTAAAGAGTATTGTGTAATTGAGCCTTTTAGCGACAATTCTAGATATTGGATAGGACCTTCTGATGGAGTTACCAATTCGAGTGAAGATTTAACTCCTTTAATAGCCGACTTTGAAGTGTATAAACCAAGTTTTTTACGACAAGTAATATTTCAAATTTTATCTTTAGAATTCCTAAAGACTAAAGATAAATAGCAGGAGTTTTTTAATGATGAGGTATTATTCAATAGCGTTATTAGGTCAGTTAAGTATCTTTTGCTGTCTTTCCTTTTTAAATACACCGCTAGTGTGGGCTGGAGGATTTGTTAAATCACCACATCCTAATTCACTTCAAATTCTTGGCTTAGGCTCTTTTTTTAACAAAAACTTTCGGGGGAGATCTCTAGGCAGCCACAGTAACGAAATATATTTGGATAGCAATTATATTGGTTGGCAAGTTGCAGGACGATTTGATTTTTCTGGTAACAATAATGGACAAGAGATATTGGCGTCATATGGCTATGCTTTGGAAGAAATTTATTTTACTACAGGAATTAAATATGTTGATTACTTTGAATTATCACAGCCAGAGTTATTTATTGAATTAATGGGTAGAGAAGATTATTACGGCTTTTCGCCATCAATCTACATAACACGAGGACTGAGCGATGAAACAACCTATGGTGAAATAGGAATGTCAAAAGATTATTTTGTAGATGATTGGTTATTGAATTTACATACGAATGTTTCTTTTGGACAATTCTATACAGACTCATTTGAAATGAATCATTTTGACTTAGGCATTGATGCTACTACGTTGATGACAGAGGACGTGTTTTTATCCTTTTCTGTAAATGCATTTACACCGCTACAGGCTATTAAATCGGTAACGGGGGAATCGGATACTGAGTTTCAGTTAGGTATGAGTATTTTATTTCGATTCTAATTATTTCTTACTTGATTGGTGGGCTTCAATGATAGTTTTCCTTTATACTTTACTACGCGTTATTCTCATTTTTATCTCCAGATATAAGGTATCTGATATTGAATGTTAAGGACAGAAGATGTTTGCTAGACGCTTATCTTTAGTTAAATTTAAGTGGGCGTCTTTGGAACTGCTCAAAAGACTCTCCAATAGTGTCCAGTATCGGTATTAATTTAATAATCTAGAAATATACAAAGAAAATTTTTTAAGAAAAATGAACATAATAGTAATTTTAGCTATAAAGCAAGATTGATGGAATTAATTGTTAAATGCGAGTGTAATTGAGTTGATAGTCGCAACAAAATATTATTGCACTGTGAGAGTGTTGGTTTGTAAAAATTATCAAACTTTATTATATTAAATAAATAAGTATCTGCAGGAAAATTATCAAATATTAAGCTCATTTTGAGTTGAATTGCCTATATTATTTATCAAACTTTATTAACGTCGTACATTAAAGTGGTAAATTTTTAATAAGATAGTTTACCACTCTGCATTATAACTTAAGAATACTAATGCCTATTTGATGAGATGGGCACCATCCCTAATTATTACACTCCAAACTTCCTGCCTTAACCTACTCTACCCATTAACAAATTAATAATCATTGTAATAAGGCACGAAAATTTATATGCGGAGCCAGTAAAAAAGGAAATTCCATTAAATATAGAGATACAGAGGAAACTCCAAAATACCCTTTTAAATCAAAGAGATACCTTGACAACTAAAGGTGTGAAGTATTATATTTAAGCTGTATAAAATTACATAATTCACAAAAGAGGTTAACATGCTCAAAAATAACAGAACTTTAAATCTAAGCCTTACAAAAGAACTTACGAATTCATCACACCCAGAAGAAATACAAACATTAAATACAGTAAAAGAATTTATTCAATACCGGTTAAAAAATATAAGCTCATCTGAGAATTTAAACTCTCTAAAGCAAAGCATAGATATTTTAATAAAAGCTGAAGATGCTGCGATAAATGGGGGAGTTGACTCTAAAAGAGTAGCAGTTTTAGTCGATACCGATCACTGTGATAAGAAGTCGCTTGTTGCACTCAATACGTTCTATCAAACATTCGACGCCAATAATCTTGCTTTTTTTAAATACTTTAATGACTTCATGAAAATTTCTCAAAGTTTAACATTCCCAGATTATGATTTTTGCCAGGTAGTCATAAAGTGCCTGTGTACTATCAACACAAGACTAGGACCATTACATAGTTGCCCTTCAATGATGTCAGAAGAAGAATACTACGCACAAGATTTTACCGCTCTATTGGAGCAGTTAGTAAGGGAAGAAGAGTTTACTATAGAGGTTGATGGAGTCCCACACGATATAGTTTCTAATTTAGAGGGGTGGGTAACCGTTGACGGCGAGAAAATAGCTAAAATATCAGAAGCGAGTGAAAACACTTCAACAATAATGACGGCAATATATCTACATCAACCGACGACTCTACACTAAAAAGGGGCGATGAAAATGCACAATCAAACAAATCAGATAATAAAAGTATTAAAAACATATGCAAATAATCGCAAAAGAGACGTAGATAATAATTTGGAGTCAAAAGAATTATCGTCACTTCTCTTAGAAAAATATGCCGTTGGTATGGTTGATGTTGTTAGGGTATTGGGCCTTAAAGTTAATATAGACGCAATATGCGCTGAAGCGGATAGACTTTGTTTTGAAATAGACAAAAACACCATAAAAAATAGAGAGTTACGGTATAAGAATTATTCAAGCCTGGATCTAAGTAAAAAAAGAAGATCCAGCCAGTTAAAACATATCGACATTTACGCATATGAAAAAAATGCAAGCGGCGAATTTATACTAGAAGGAGAAAAATATACATTAAATAGTTCTGATTCTTGCACGTTAGTTCAGCAATTATATGACGAAAAAGGGATAGACCTATATGATGCGACCTTGTTGTATTCAATTCCCATCGGAAAAATAAAAAGCTATTTGCAAACGGGAATAGAGGCACCTAACAAATTTGCGAGAGAAATAGACAAATGGGAAGATTTAGGAGCAACAGAAATTCGTTTCGATCTTTGTTAGCCTAAAAAGATCTGCTCATGCCCACATTTATTAGCTAAAAGCTATCTCTTTTAGCTAACATGAAACTGTTAGAGTATTACTTACTCTTAATTAAATCCAAACAACAAAATTAATAACATTCAATGTTATTATAAATTACTAATAGTAAGTTGGTAAAAGAAAAAACAAGTAATTCTGAATATCTTTAATTGACATAAAATTCACCATTAACTTTGCACTTGGCTTCAATTATTCAGCTGAATAATTAGGGATTACCAAAGCGCCACAAATAGCCCTCTAGTGGATTAACCAAGAATATTAAGTATCGGTACTGATATTTTTCATGAAAAGCCATTTTTTTATGATTATTGAGAAATAAAAGGCTTTTATCCAAAAAAATAGAGCTTTCTTCCAATACTTTTAAAAAATATTGATTAATCATGGGTAATAAATTACAAAATAAATTTACCTAAAAACCTACCTCTATAAAAATGAAATCCGATATAAAAAATGCCAACATCCTAGAATACACTTTTGTTTGACCTTAGATTGATTTTTTATGTCGTGGTACATGTAGAAAAACAAGCTGCGGTTTTGTGCGCATCCCTCGAAATGAACCTCAAGGTTATTTATTGGAAGGTGGAATGCTTTATATTTAAAAACAAAGCAAACACAACCTTACGTACAACCAAGGGCATAAATACTGTCCGATTTAGAATAAGTTGGAGGAAAAGCTTAATATCGGGAAAATAGTGTGAGACATGTCACAATATACCCCTCTACTTACGAAAGTATAGGCTTTCGTAAGTAGAGGTAATTATAATGGACTTAAATGAGCGGTTACCCTGTAAAAAGAACTGTGTGAGCGGATTGTTTTTTGAGTCACGCGCAATTATATTATCTTTTATTAGAAATAGGTAAGGAGCAAAGATGTACAGAATAGAGGCTACAATAGGAGAAGATGGAGTACCAGAAGTTATTACTGGACTTTGCACTTCAAATGAGCAAGTTTCTCGAATCATGAAAAAAGCAAGGGATAAAAACTTGCCACTTTTCGATGATTTAACATTTGCTCGCCTCACAATGTACGATGATGATGGAAATTGGCTCTTATATTCTACCATAAGCCATGATGACTATAAAAAAATCATAGAGATGATTTTTACTGAAAGGGCAATAGAGAATAGCGTTTCATTGCCCGGCATTTCAAAATCAGAATTGCCTAATGTCACTTCAACTTTATCTATTCAACAAGCAGAAAAAGCTAAAGAGATTGAGGCTTACGGGAAAACACTAAACCCTGCTGTTCAATATATTAAAAACCTTAAATCAGAAAACAGCAAAAAAGTTTATACAAGAGTGCTTAATATAGTGTCACAAAGATATGCGGATTGTGACCATGACGTATTTGATTGGTCCACTTTGCGTTACTTTCATATTGAGTCTCTAGTAGCAGAACTTAGGGAAAAAAACCTTTCGGGATCCCGTATAAATTCATTTTTGACCGCGCTAAAGGGGACTGCTAGGCAAGCTAGAAAATTAAAGCAACTTCCTTTGGATGATTATGAGTCAATAATTGACGTAAAAGCAGAAAAAGCAGATAGGAAGCCAAAAGAAGATTATATGAAAAAAGAGGAAAGGGATGCGATATATGAGCATTTAGAATTAGAAGGAAAAGCTTCCTCTATTAGAAACTTAGCTATTATCGCGTTAATGCTCGGGTGTGGCTTACGTAGAGATGAGGTATGCAATTTAAAACTACTGACGAAAGATGGGCTAGCAGCTTATAAAAAAGATTTTTCTATCAAAGGCAAAGGTGGCGTTCCTGCCTTAATTAATATGCCAGGTTGGGTTTATGAGTGGGTAAATGAGTGGCTTGAAACGCGTATAGACAGTGGAACTCAAACAGGGGAGTTTGTTTTTACTCGAGTTGAATCTAATGATGATTTAAGAATTAAAAATAAAGATGGTACTTTTAATCAATTAACAGGCCACGGAATTGCCGAAATACTGAAAAATGTATGTATAAATGCTGGCGTAAAAATTTATAAACCGCATGATTTAAGGGCTACTTTTTGCACAAACCTTTTGGCTTCAGGAGTGCCTATACATGACGCTAGTCACTTAATGCGGCACAAATCAGTTATGACCACTGAATTGTATGACCGGACAAATATCCTAAAAAGGATAGAAATGTGGGAAAAAGCTAACACAAAATGAGTAAATTAAACTATGCTTAATGATAATTGCGAAGCGAAAATACTAGGGTGATTTCACATAACATTCAAAGTTATATTTTTCTATATATTTTGTTTTTTTATAATGTTTTTTATTTAAAGGTGTCAATATGGATTTTGGTAGCGGAATCGGGTTAGTTTCAGCACTAAGTTTTTCTATTTTAATGCAATTATCAAGGCAAATTTCTTATAATGCAGGACTGTATTTATGGAAAAGTTATCTTTTTCCTGCTTTGGTTCCTGATCAGTACAAAAACGTAGAATGGTTTAGTGATAAGTCTTCATTTTTTTATATTAATAAAGATGAGTTTAAATTTAAAACATTAGGGGTATTGAATCAAAATAACGCAAGAACGTTTGTGATTTACTTTGGGTTAATTTATTGGATGTTTTCTACTCAGCCCTTATCAGACATACAAGAAGCCTCTACCGTCATTTTGTCCGCATTCACATCATCTTCTATTGCAGTCGCAGTGATCATGTTTGTATGTAGGCTTACTTTACGAAATACTAATCCAGATATTTTTGTAACGGTATTTCTGCATGGGGCAAGTGTTGTTTTTTCTTTCTTCGTGGCGTTGTTCCTGGTGAGTTAAGTTAATCCACCAGCGAGGATAAAACAATATAAACTTATTGTTTTATCCAAACACGAAACGCACAATTGGAAATTGGAATATCAAACTCGTAACCTGCATTTTCAAGTGCATGACTTCTTTTTGTTTGAGGGACTACGTTATAAGCAGAAACCTTAGTGTCAAATATCATTAACCCAAATCGAACCGGTAACATATCACCATTAACTTTAAAGACACGCGCCCTATATTGATAACCAGTGCTTTTTCGTAACTGCAAAGATTTAGTATTTGATAATTTGATTAATTCATCAGAACTAATTAGCAATTTGATTGTTCTAGCTAATGGTTTGGCATTCAATGTTGCAGTTTTTAACCCAAATCTAATTAATAGCTTCTGTTCTTCTTCAGCTACCGCTTTTAACGAATTAAAGTGGTTTGAATTATCTGCCCTGTATGTTTTTAATAATAAACGCTGATCTTCGCCAATACTAATCTTACTAGAAGAATAAGCGGGGGTAACAGATAGGTTAACTTGCCTTACACCAGTATAAAATTCAGGGAATCTACTTGGGTACTTACCTATTAGCTTTTCGACCTCCTCTTTTTCAAGGTTATTCTCTTCTGCCTCGGTCATAACAGGCAGCATATATGCAGACTTTAATGCGTTAATTCGCTCATCAAGTTCAGCTGAATCGTCTGCGTTAACTAAATAACAAACGTGTCGAAAAGCTTTAGGGGGCTTAGTTTTAGCACCATCTATTTTTTCATAACTTAATAGCATATTAGGCTCATTAGAGTTGATAGCTTCAGTGTTACGGTTAAGCCAATCAAGAAAGTTTTCTTCTAAAACAAAAAACTTATGCCATAGGTTGCGTACTTGCTCTGAATGAATGTTTTGCATTATGGTCTCCATGATTTTTTAGATAGCATTTAAAGTTATTGTTTAGTTTAACATTCTATTTAATAACTATAAACAAAGCTCTTAGTTATGGCTTGACAAGAAAAATAAGCAGTTAAAATAGTAGTTACAAGCATAAACATTAGGAGCAATAATATGATAATCGATTACTCATCTTTAGAGCATAAGCTATACAGCTCTAGCACTGTAGTTTCTGTAAAAACGAAAGATACCAAAGAAAAAATAGCCACTATTTATCTTCAGTTTGCACCAGTATTAACAACACAATCTAACACCAAAGGAAAAGCAGGGGATTGGAGTAATGGAATTAACTTTCAATTAGAAGAAAGCACTGAATTAATTAAATTCGCTTTAATTCTGTTGGGTAGAACGCATGAAGAAGCGTTTAAATTCCATGATGGAAAAAACCTTTCTATTAAAAGAAATGAAAACGGTAGTTTGTTTTTCAATCTAGCTAATCGAAATAAATCATTAACTATTGTGGCAAACACCACAGATATATTTCATATATTAGTCTTAACTTGTGCAGCAATAGGTAATCAATACAACATGTCTAATGGTGAAGCTCTTAATTTTATTCGTGCACTACCTTTATTCGCGTAATTAATATGAGGGATGGTAATACAGATCGAACTATCTGGTAACTATCCCTAAAACTCTAATTAACAATTTGAACATATACCAAAGGAAATGAATTCATGAAAAAAACTATCTTATTATTCGCAACGCTTACCTTGTCCCTATCTGCCTATGCAGAAACAATGAAAATCGCATCATGGAACATTGCTTGGCTTGGCTCTCATAACTTCAACGAAAGAACATCAAATGACTACGCGGCACTAGCTAAATACGCAAAAGAGTTAGATGCTGATGTTATAGCACTACAAGAAACAGAAAGTGGTGAATGGGCAAGTAAGGTCTTTGGTGAAGAATACAATTATTACTTTTCAACAAGAGACTATGTTCAACGAGTCGGAGTGGCGGTAAAAAAATCTTCTGGTTATGGTGTTTTATTTCAAGAATATAAAGCTTTAGGTTTAGAATCTAGTTCTGTTCGCTATGGTGTTGACTTAACACTAACTAAAGAGGGAAAGACAGTTAGACTACTTGCTGTGCATTTAAAATCTGGTTGCTTTGAGCTGCCCCTGGATCAAAGCAGTCTTGAAACAATTAGCAATAGTAGAGATAAAAAGTCTTGCTCTAAGCTTGCCACTCAAATTGAACCATTAGAGCAATGGATAGACTCTCGGGCTGCAGAACAAGTCCCGTATATAGTGTTAGGTGACTTTAATCGAAGATTTGCAATTGATATCGAAAAGTCTTATTCAGAAACTCAAGGTTTATGGCAAGCGATTGATGATGATGGATTGGAAGATTTATGGACACCAACACTGACAGAGAATTCAATGTGCTGGGGGGGATATTACAAGGATTACATAGACCACATTGTTTTTGGCAAGCAAGCTAAAGAAATGTACATTGAAAACTCATTCAATCAATTGGTTTTTGATGGGAAATACTCTAAAGCATTAAGTAAGTCTTTAAGTGATCATTGTCCTATCTCTGTTAAGTTAAATTTTTAGTTTTAGTTTAAATACTTATATTTCACACTAATTAAAATCGTTAATGTGAAATATAAGTAAAGGGTATCAATATGAAAATAAAGATAAAAAACAGAACAGAACATTTTAAAAGATTTGATTATTTCAGCGTCATTCACAATAAACATGATTTAAGTAACATAATCAAAAAAGTAGGATTTGAACCGTTGGTAACAAAACAAAAAGAAAACGATTTATATCAGTCATTATTTGCAAATATTGAAAATTCAGCAAATAGAATAGATAGCAATATTGTTAAAATCAATAAATATAATATTTGGGAGTACATTTCCGATGAAGTTTATTTAGTGAATAATAACTCATATTCTAATATCAACGAGGCATTGGCAATATCAAGGGATTTAATCTTTTTAACTCCCACAAGCTTAATTGGACAATTTAGCTATGACTTAATTAATTCTTTACATAATTACCCGTCTAACACACCTTCAGTGAACAACAAAATACAAGCTCAATTAACGCTGGAAGCCGTTTATTTAATGTATATTCATTACATAAAAATTAAAGAAAGTACCCATTTTAAAGCCAAATTAACAAGTTTTTTTAATTTGATAAAAAGTGATCTAAATAAAATTGCCATTGGTTGTAGTTAAGCAGTGGTTTAAAAGCTTTATAGTTAAGCATTATAACAAGTAGTATTAAGTATTCTAAAGGGGGCCAATCATGGTTAAGTTTACCTTGCAAAAATGGGTAGACAAGGTTTACGAGCAACAAAATGAACTTCCGAAGTACAAGATAAAAATCATAATTAGAAAGACTGTGTTGTTACTGCAATCAATAATTCTGAATGGTGATATGTTAGTTATTCCTAATGTGGGTAGGTTTGTTGTTGTTGTTAAAAAACCTAAATTCGGTGTTAGGAATTTATCTGATTTATCCCAAGCTCCGTTTACTTTACCTGAACGTAAAAAACTTTGTTTCTTTGCACAAAGGCATTACAAAGCTTTACAGCTAAATACGATAATGAAACCTGATTTCAAAAAGGTGAGCATCAAAGATTGTTTATCTAAGATAAAGATAATCACTAATAACAGTGATTTAGCTAAAATTATTTTGCTAACACTAACAAGCACCATGGAAAGACTTTTAGATGTTAACTCGCCCTTTAACAAAATAGAGATAGAAGGATTGCTGGTTTTAACGGCCGCAATAGCAAAAGAAAGAAAAGGAAGGAATCCTAATACTGGCAACCCCATAATTATTAAAGAGAAATTAAAATACTCATTCAATGAACCATTAGCTTTTAAGAAACTTCTTAGCAACAAAAACACGTTAAAATGATATTATAAATAAAAAGACATTAAAGGATATTTAAAATGAATATAAAAAACTGTGTTGCATCATTACTTACTATTGCATTGCTATCGAGCTGTGCAGCTTTAGAAAAGCAAAGTGTTACTGACAAAAGCTTACAAGACAAAGCTGCATTAGCAATTGGAACAAAATCAGAGAATATTAAAGTATCAAATATAGGGGGCAATATACAATCAGTTACCTTTGATGCTGTTGCAAACGGATTTAATTATAGCTGTTATTACACTACAGCATTAGTTGTAAAGTCAGACGCAATTTGCACTAAGTTTGATGAACTTAATAACAAACCTAAAAGTGAATGTAACGCATTAACTGCAGCGGCAGGACAATGTAAATAAAGGTAAAAAGCGAAATAGTTTACGCGGCTTATAAGCCGCGTAGTTAAAATTAAAATAAGTATTAGAACAAAAGGAATGCATGTCTCAATTTATTTTAAGAATATCTGAATTACCAATAAACATTAAATTTAACGATATTACAATTAATCATAAGCATATTGAAAGTTACATACTGGAAACTGCCTACATTAGAAAAAATCTTTGCATAGCAACGTTTGTAATATCTCTGGAGGAGGGGAAATATGCTAAAGCAGACCAATTCTCTAAAGATATGGTTGTTTCCTCTGCAATTCACACTATCAAAAAATCAGATCTAGATTTGGTTAGTTGGTAACTCAAACCTAATCCCCTTAAAACAACACTAAAAATGCCATCAAAAAGCAAACCCATAAGCAATAAAAAATTCTGTATTTGGCTTTATTATATATAAAAAACACAATGTTGTTTTGACAGATTTTTTTTATAATTTTAAAAAAACGACACCAAATAATAACGCTTACTGCTGGTGGCTAACAACTCAAATTCAGAAGCACTCTTTTGTAATAACCCAACCTTTATTTCTATAGATAAGTACCGGCTATATAAAAATTCATGATGTGACTTGTAAAAAATACAGATACAGATATCATTTAATTTCTACTGTCTACTGACAGATAAACCCGAAACTGAAAAGTTTATTTTATATGAGGAAATCCTATGAGTTTAATAAAGAAAAACCATAACATAATTGAGATCGATATTTCTGGTGCCAATGGAAATGCCCTTTGCATTGCACATCATTTAGATACCTTTTTAGGTAAAGCTAAAGGCTTAGAATTTGTCCTAGAAAATACATATTTAACTTCAGTAGCTAAACTGTGTTATTTGTATTCTGGTTTTAATATTTTTCATGATTTATCTGACGATAATTTATTAATAGTCAAACAGAAAATGGAAATATTAAAAATACAAGACGATAAAGAAATGGCTATAGAAAAAGCAAAGCTTACGATACCGCACCCTGGTGTTTTCAAGCCAACACTTCAACTTTAATACAGCGGATACTACCCGTTAAAATACAAGGTCTTTAAGACCTTGTATTAATTCTGTCTGCAATTCGAGCTACAACTGGATTAAGAATGGTAATACCGTTTTTAATCCAGTTTTTGCTTATTAGCATTAATCGTGTACCTGACACTATTCAGGCAAAGTCGAAAGACATTTATTTTTAGGAGAGAAAATATGAATAAGTTACAAATAGTAAAAATGGTTAATGAAGTTAAAGATCAAGTATGTGAGCAATTTATAAATAATTTTGCTAATACCACTCTGAAATTTCAAGGTGCTAACTCAAACCCTTTCATGGGAAGTTGTATCATAATTAATCATCTTTTATGTGAAACTCTAAAAAGCAAGGGTTTAAATGCGGAATTAGTTGCAGGTTCAGCTACTTTCGGAATAAATCATAATAATTACGGAGTTATTGAGTACGGTTACATAGGTAACATGTCTACATTAACACCGGATGGTTCATTAGCAATTAACAATGGATTTAAAGGTCATGCTTGGGTAACTATTGAAGAGTTGGACTTAGTTATTGACCTAACTCTAATGCACCTAAAAGAACTAGCAAAGCTTGATAATGACAATCGAGGAATTATCGATAAAGATTATCTTCTTGATCAAAGTGAATTGGTATTAAGTACCAATCAATTAATTGGCCGAGATAAAATAATCGCTGGTTCTATTGGCTACCATTATTGTGAAAATAATGAAATTACTGCTAAAGCACTTGAACAACTTGCTAAGATATTAAATCTTAATTGATTAATAACTTTAACAAGTTTTTAAAATATTAAAGGTAACAATTAGTTACCTTTAATTCTGTCGAAAGACATTATTATAAAGAGAAAAATTATGACTAAATATTTTATAAAAAATAAAGATGAATTTAAAGAAATCACTCTAGACCAGATCAGTGAAGATATTGGAAAAGAAAAAATTCTTTATTTAGCATCTGAAATCCATAAAAATAAGCTAATTACTGATGGGGAGAGTTTAACTTCATCAAAAAAAGCTTCGGATCTTGTTAATTGCTTGCTAAAACATAATGAAGAAGAGCAATTTATTATGCTCGTTTTAAATAGTCAGAATAAGCTAATTGATTCGGTAGTAGTATCCATAGGAACTATCGATCAAGCGTCAGTTTATGTGAGAGAATGTGTTAAACATATGCTAAGACTTAACGGTAAATCCGCTATTCTTGCTCATTCTCATCCAAGTGGGGACCCTACACCTAGTCAATCCGATAGGAGGATAACTACTAAACTACAAAGTGCATTTGGACTATTAGATATGCAAATATTGGATCACCTTATTGTAGGTGACACCATAGTTTCTTTTGCTGAGAAAGGGTATATATAAACTAATTTTTATAGAATGGTTATAAAATTTAAAAGTCTAAAAAAGGAAACTTTTTTTGACTTTTAAATTTCATTAATTAAAGATAGTTAAAACAAATACACCGCGCCCGAACTAATCGATGCGTTGTCTTGCGTAGTCTCTTTTCCATTAACGCTCACGCCAACAACACCGCTAGTTTCCCATTTAGCTCCTACAGCAATGGCATCACTACTAACAGCAATACTTCCTCCAAAATAAGATGCTGAGAGAGGATTAGAGGCTTTAATGTAAGCTTTTTGAGACCAATTACCGCTTAAGTCATCAAATAAATAAGCCGCTCCAAATCCAGATGAACCGGTATCGTTAACTTCAGAACCATTTTTAATTACGCCAGAAATAGAATTATCTTCGCTATACGCGCCCACACCCAAGATATGGCCATCATAATCAAGGCTAACGCTTGCACCGAAATAATCGTTAGCCCCAGAATTGGATGCTTTTACATAAGCAATCTGCTGCCAACTGCCATATTGACTACTGAATAGGTACACGGCACCTACTCCAGATTCATGATTTACACTATCTATTTCAGAACCATCAAAGATAATTCCTTTTTCGGTATTACTTTCGTTCGGCGCTCCTACAGCAAGAACATTCCCCTCATTATTTAAAGATAAACTTTTACCAAAAGAGTCACCCGAACCGGATTTTGAAGCTTTAACGTAAGCAATTTGATTCCATTGACCTAGCCCTTTAGTAAATAAATAAACGGCACCTGAGTTTATTGCCTCACCTGAATTTGTAGTTTCAGAATTATCAGTTAATACCCCACCAGCCGAACTATCTTCAGACCACGCACCTATAGCTAAAGAACTTCCATTACCACTTAAAGCAACGGCATAACCAAATAAATCACCCTGCCCAGGATTAGACGCTTTCAAATAAGTAGTTTGACTCCAATTACCAAATTCTTTCGTAAATAAGTAAACCGCTCCAGAGTCAGAGATTATACTGGCGTCAGTAGTCTCGCTACCATCGGAAACGATCCCTGAAAAACCGTTATCTTCGCCATACGCACCAACAGCTAATGATGTACCATCATCGTTCAATGAAACACTGAATCCAAAATGATCTTCTGATTGTGAATTTGAGGCTTTTAAATAAGCGATTTGATCCCATTCACCAGAGGCATTGCTGAACAGATAAACAGCACCGGAATTGGAAGCTAACCCAATATCATTTTTTTCACTACTATTAGTTATAACGCCTTTTTCTGCATTATCTTCTCCGTATGCACCAACAGCTAAAGAATTACCGTCACCACTTAATGAAATACTGTAACCGAAAAAATCAAATTGATCTGTATTTGAAGATTTTATATAAGCTGTTTGCGTCCAACGGTCATTAACATTTCTGAATAAGTAAACCGCTCCTGAATTATAAGATTCATCAATGTCATTTATTTGAGCAGTGGTTGTAACGCCAACACCAGCGTTATCTTCAGCCCATGCACCAACGGCTAATGTTTTCCCGTCTGAACTCAAAGAAACACTTTGTCCAAATTCATCAAATTCTCCAGTGTTGGATGCTTTTATATATCCAATCATGGCATTAACCGTTTCGCTATTTAACTTCTCTTCGTTTGTTATTTTTTTTTCATTATCTTTAGTTGCAAGTACGAAGTAATCAACGTTTATAGCATCTACTAAACTGTAAACGGGTACGGTTATTGTGTAAGCGTCCTCAATGTAAGCAATCTCACCACAGTTATCTATTTGAGATGTGTCTTTTAAACAAACTTTATAATTAACTCCACTACCATTAAAAGCCGATGTCCACTTTAAAACTAGCTTTTTAGCATCCAGGTTGGATGCGGTAATATTAGAAATACGAAATGATGAATCAACATTAAATGAGGAGTCAGAGTTAGCTTGGTTATCGTCATTTCTATCAATGCTTTCGCCACCACCTCCGCCACCGCAAC
>Ga0316197_10000242_pt1 | contig 39557 bp, 40 predicted proteins | sample OudBiesiAoxic_MG_FD_204939 | JGI IMG/M metagenome (GOLD analysis project Ga0316197, IMG submission 204939) | Coastal sediment microbial communities from Oude Bieten Haven, Netherlands - site A oxic | ecosystem: Environmental > Aquatic > Marine > Coastal > Sediment | place: Netherlands... | reverse complement strand
ACTTCCTCAATTGTAATTTTAATCATCTTAATCACTCCTTTTATTTATTTTTGTTTATACATAATTATAACATAAAAAACAGTTTTTTTCAATAGAAAAAGATGTTTTTATGTTATAAAATATAAATATATACAATATAAATTATATATACAAAAAGAAATAAAAAAATAAAAAACAAATAAAAACTTATAAAGTGTTTTACAACAGTAAAAAGTCCGTTTGTGTCGCCGCGACACTTTTAAACGAAAGTTTTTTTTCTTTTTAAAAGGAAAATAGTTTATAATTAAGTATAAATCAACTATAAAGAAATTAAAGGAGGAAAAAAAATGCTTTACTGGACCATAGGAGGAATAATTGCAATTATTATTATAAGTTCAATAATAACATATATATTAATTTTTTTAGGAGTTTTTACCAAAACAGGAAGAGAGATAACAGACGAAATAGAAGAAGCAACAACAAACGCAGAACGACAAAAAGAAGTTAATAAAATGTTAGAAAAGGATAAAATAAAAAAAATGTATGAAGAACAAAAAAATCAATATAAATAGGAGGTGCAAAGCACCTCCCCTTTTTTTTTTTTTTTTTTTTTACTTTTTTTTAGTATTCACCAAGATTTTCCTGGAATAAATACCGCAGCAGATAAGGAAAATTTCTTTCCTCTTCAACCGTTAAATCCCCAAAACCGCTGAAGTAATTTTTTCTCCTCCAAGAGTTTTATTAATTAAACCACTCTGAATTGCAACTAAATCACCCTGATCCATTGGAAACTTCCCAACAACAATTAATGCACCTGCATCCTCAAACTTTAAAACCATTTTTCTCCTTTGAAGCTCAGAAGTTTTATTAATTGTAGCAACTTCATTAACATATTGATCATTATAAAATTTATCAATTCTACCAATAACTACACCATTCGTATCTGCAATAGTTGCTCCCATCAAAGCATTTTCAATTTTATCAACATCAGAAATAGTAACATTCCCAGAAACATCTACACCAAAATTAACATCATTAAAACTCTTACATCTTATAGTTGATCCATTAAATTTATTCATTATGATCTCACCACCCCTTCCTGCTTATAAGAAACCTCTTTAATATCTCCAATACTCAAACCTGTTAAACCCTCTAATGAAGCCTTAATAGCCATAATATCATCTGTAACAACACCATCATAATGTAAAGGTATTCTTACATAAGTAGCTTTTCTTTTTTGACCTACAATTTTAAACAAAAAATTTATTTTTTGTTTTATTGTAGTTGGAGCAGAAGGAAGTGCAAAACTAGAATATTGATCACCAAGTCCAAATCCACTACATTTCATAGAAGGAGTTCCACCGAGAACATCAACAATACTATCAACTTCCGCCTCTGTAACACCTGTTTGTATCATAAACGAATCTTTTAACCCAGTAGCTTGCCGACCAAATGTCAATCTAGCAAATTTAGGTAATCTTGAACCAGTACCTTTTGTAAATCCCATAATTAAACCTCCATTTTTTTTATTATTCTTTTCTTATGTGTTCGTATATAATAATATTTTAAATACCCATTGCCTTAATTATTTGGGCTTCAGATCCAAACAATTTTTTCACTTCAGAATCAATCTGAGCTAATCCTACAGCTTTAGGAACTCGAGGTAAATAAAATTTATTAGTAGCTATATATTCCGAATTAAATAAATATCTTATTGTAAGCGAAACATCTCTAAAAGGTGCTTGGGAAACTACTCCCTCAACTTCACTTGTTTTATAAACAGAACACTTTTTAATTTTATGAATTTCTACATCACACAAATTATTAAAAAACGTTCTTATTTTCTGATCAGTTGCAACCTGAGAAAAAAATCCGACATTCATCGACCGTTTTTCTTCTGGGGACTTCATAGAAACTTCAAACCTATCACTTGTTAATAAATCACCTGTCATAATTACCCCCCATATTTTTTAGATTCTAAAAGCGAAGCTAAAACATTCTGAAATTCTTCAGTAGTCATATTTTTTTTCTTTAAATTATTAGTATTATTAGCAATTTTTAAATTAGACATGCTATTTAACATTACATCAGCATTACGTAACCCTAAATCTTGTTTATAATATGCAACTTTAACAAACTTCATATATCCTTCTGTTAATTCGTTTGTTTGTGCCTTAGCTAATGCAGTAGTAGTTTCTGCTGCAATACCACCTGCTGCTTTTCCTAAATTAATCTTCCCACTTTTTAAAGTTTTATAAGAATCAAGAACAGTTTTAGCCAATTTAAAATAAATTTTAGTATCTTTTACACCATCAATAATACGATTAACCATAGGCTCAATATATTTATTCATAATGTCTGAGCTTTGTTGCATAACCATCATAGTAGTAAACATAGAAAGCCTTTCTGGAAGTTGATCTAAAAAAGTAGAAATAAATTCATCATCAATATTTGAATCAGGAAATTTTTCTTTTATTAATTCTCTCAATTTAGTTACAGTTAAATCTACCCCTGTATCCATTGCAAGATCAATAACAGTCATCATAATCATCATTTTTACAAAATTCATTATTTCACCTCCATTTTAGAAGTATGAACCTGTAAATCTTTTAAATCAGAACCAAAACTTTCGCCTTGAGAAACATAATCAGAAACACCAGGATAAACAACTTTTTTAAGACCTCTCAAAATATCTTCTTTTTCTTTTTCATTTTCATCATCTTCAGAATTATCAGAATTTCTTTCTACTTGATCCGCCATAGCTTGAGCCTTTACATTTTCCAAACTTTTAGACATTGCTCCTTCTCTTAAATACTCAATAATACCTGCACCAGTTAAAGCACCAATCAAACCTTTTGTTACATTTATTGGATTACCTGCTGTATCCAATTCACCAGTATATGAAGTATCAAGGTTAGAAGAATGTATACCTTGCCATGCTTTTATATCTCTATCTATTTTATTTACTTCTGTTGTACCCTCAACAACAGTTGTTTCATATTCTGTATTTTTCCAAGTTGCAACACCTTTTTCTAAAGTTCTTACTCCTTGCTCTCCATATTCGATATCATGGGCAACTATTTTATTTTGTAATTCAGTTGTTTCATTAGCTGCTAAACTATTTTTGTGATTTAATTGTGATACAAAATTAGTTAAGAAAGTAGTCCAGAGATCCCCAAATCCTTCTAAAGATAATAAAGAATCAGTTGTATCTAATTTAACGGTTGTTCCTTCGACAACATCTAGATTAATAGAATCATTAACAGTAACAGGAATAGATTTTCCATCAACATTAACAGGAATCGTTTTCGTTCCTATATCTAAAGGTAATGTTTTTGTTCCTACATTAACCCCTATCTCAGTACCAGGTGCTAATTCCATAGGGACAGTTGTTCCTGTGGCTAATTCCATAGGTATAGTTGTTCCTGTAGCTAATTCCATAGGTATAGTTGTTCCAGATGCTACTGTAATTGGATCAAAACTTATTTTTGTTGTATCTACTGTCAAAGTTCCTTTTACATCTGCCACTTTTACCCCCTCACCTTTTGTAACAGTATTCATTCCTTTAGTATATGCTTCTGAACGAACATCAGTATTCATTATATCAATATTTTTATCTCCTGTAGAAGTCCAACCTTTATATAAGTCTTGTGCCTTTTTAGATAAATAAGTCAAGCCTTGAAATCCAAGATCTACTGTTTTTTCTGCTGCTGATTCAATCAATCCACTTTGCATAAGACCAATAAGACCAACTGTTCCAACATTAACAGCAACACCACTACCACCTAAAGAATAATCATTAGTAGTAGAAAGAGGAATATATAATTCACCATCAGATAAAAAACTATTTTTAGAATCATTTGAAATTGTATAATTCCCTGAACTGTTAACCTTTGAATCAGTTTTAATGTCTAAAATTTGACCATCTTTTTTAAATCCAACTCTTAAACCATCCATATTAAAATTATAATTCTTAGATGTATCAAGTCCATTATCTCCATAATAAGATACTATTTCAGGGTTATTAGGATCATAAGAAATATTCATATCTCTATAAATTTCATTATCAGCAGAAGACATAAACAAATCTTTAGTTTTTGATATAATAGAATCAAACCAACCTACCTCTTGTTTTTGCAACTCTTCTTGAATATAATCATATTCTTCCTGAGAAAGATCATCTAAAGTTTCTATTTGTCCATTTTCTAATAGATCATTATAAAAAGGTATATCCTCCACATTCTCAGGAGTTAATTTATCTGGTGGAGAATATGAAGGTAGTCCACCAGGTGGTATAGGTGTTCCTGTACCAGGAGGGACTTCCACAACTTTAGACGCAAAATAAGATCCCCTTAAATAAGTAAAATTATGAATTATTCCATTATGCCTAGGTCTAATACCATTAATCAGTAAAACGACTCTATATCCACTATAACTTACCGCTTCATGGTCTTTATAGTAAGTAGCATTCTTACCACTAATATTAACAGTTTTATCAAAAGTTAAAGTGGCAACATAAGACTGTAAAAGACTATCATAATTAGAATGAAAATCGTTTGATTGAAAATAATTTTTTAACCTAATATCATTAGCATAATAATCAGACTTAATCCAATTATCAAAATGAATATCAATAGTACCTATATCCATAATCCACCCCCCCCTTATTTTTGAAAAATAAATTGAAATAGAACTAAATAAACTGGCAAAACTAATGATATTAACAAATACATTATTTTTTTCATATCATCATTTGATTTAGATATTATTTTTCTCATATCCTCATTAGATTTATTTATTTTTTCAATCAAAAACATCATTACTTCAAACATATCTGGATGATTTTCTTTGCATTTTTTTAAATATTCTTTTTCAAAATCATTCAAATAAATCACCCTTTAATTTTTCTTTATTTTCATTCCAAGCTTTATAGCCAAAGATTCTCAAAGATCTATAAATAAAAAATCTTTTAACCTTAAAAATCTTATCTTTTTTCATTAATTCAAGTAAAACATCATCCCAAAATTTACGATCTGTATTTTTCGGCTGCACTCTATAACCGTAATCGTGGATTATAAATGCCACTGTTAAAACTCCAAACCTAGAAAAAATATTTCTAAATGGTACAGGAACACTTCCTAAGTCCGTAATCATGCCCTTAGGGATAGTAAATAATTTTAAATCAACTGTAAAATCTAAGGGTTCAGATATTTTAAATTTATCTTTATAAGGTTTTAAAATAATATCCCCTGAAACATAAACATTCATACCTTAACCCCCACAATTTTATTAATCTATTATCTTTTCAAATGCTACTATTTCACCTAGTGCCCATTTATCCTTGTACATTTTCAAAGGAACAGAAATTTTAACCTTATCTCCAAAACATAATTCATTAACCATTTTATCAGCTAAACTAGGACTTATTTTATAACTTGGAGTTGCTACCCCACCCATATAATTTTCTTTTAAATTTCTATAATTAATAACTTTTCCTGTGGTTTCATCCGAAAATTGACCAACAGCTACCTCATAAACTTCTATTTCTCTAACAATTAAATTACCTTTCATTCAAATCATCTCCATAATTTTATTAATAAACTAGTCAGCTAGTATTATTTACACCAAATCACACCTTGCACTTTATCTTGATCTATATCAACATGAATAAAAGTTTTATATATACCTATCCTTCTAAACCCTGCTAAAATCAAGCCATTTAAAATTTTAAAACATTCACTACTACTTGTATATCTTATATCACTTGCTAAACCTTTCATGTGTGATGAGGTAGGCGATCCACCAAGAATTTATAATAAAAGGAGTTCCAGAGATTTCACGAGCTTTATTTATTTTTCGTAAAAGTTCTTTTGAAACAGTCTTTTTCTGACACAGACCACATTTACAATAAAATTCTTTATCTTTAAAATATTTTCTCTTTACCATCTTTTAAACTCCTTTTTTTAATTTTTTTTAGGTATCGTTTTTTAAGGTTCTAGCCCTAGCCATTATTGACGTTACACCAATTGCCTAATGCTATGATATAAGGGTAGCATCTCAAGAGCAAAAGCCCTTTAATTAAAATTTTATATCAAATTTTATAACTCTAAAGATTTCAACTCTTCTTCCAGATCATCAGATTTTAAAAAACTTATTCCTTGTTCACAATATAAAACTATAGCCAATCCATCAAAAAGCCACCCTTTTTCCTTTAAATCTACCAGTTCACCAATACAATCAATATAAGAACCTAAAATATCAGAAACAATCCATTTACCATTCATAAAAATTTTTACTTCCCATAACATAAGAAACACCTCCAACTAAATCAAAGATAAATTATATTCTTCTTTAAAATCATCATATTCTATAAAATCAAGTATATTATTTCTATATTTCCTTAAACTAAACATTACTTTTTCATTGCTCCACATCTTATTATAAAAAACTAAATCATAATAATTTTGAAATGTAGATAAATACTGTCTAACATCATAGTTGGTAACTACTTCACCATGTTTAACACTCATTTTTTCACCTAAATTAGCCAAATTTGAAAATATCATCCTAACAGATCTAATAATAGAATTATCTATCTCACTATCTAATTTTTGTATTATATTAATAGATCCCTCATTTTCTAAAGAATCAACATAAAACTGAACGTCTTTTTCATAAACTCTAATTGTATTTTTATAATCTTCTTTTACGGCATCAAAATTTTTAGGTGTTATTCCTGAATGATGTGTAAATGAAAATTTTACTAAACATTTAACATCTTCATAATTAAGATCTGAAACATATTTAAATTTATTTTCTAAATAATTACCTTTAAGTTGAAATTCAAATCTAACAACTTGATAATCATCTTTGAGATACTCTTCTAATAAAAGATTATTCCAATATTGAATATCAATATTTTTTTTATCAAATTCTATTCCTACTCCTCTATCTAATAATCTATCTTTTTTATAATAATGATTTAACACAGTTTCACATTTTCTTTTATTTTCAGAATATTTCATAAGTGATTCTAAAACTTTATCATAAACCCTAAGTAACACAGACTGAGATCCGACATAAAAACCAGTTGTTACAGTTCCTATTTCTCCCCCAAAATCCTCTGAATAATAATTTTTTTTAGCTGGTCTTAATAAACTAGAATAATGACTAGTTAGTCCAGAACTCAAAAAACCTTTCCTGTTTGCCCATATATCTATTTTTTTCTTTTTATATGCTATATCAACTGCATAATCTAATCTTTTAACTTTCATATTCTCAAGATCTACCCCAAAAACTTCCAATTTATCCTGTAAGACCTTTTTCAATGCACTAAAGCTCTTATACTTAATAAATGCTTCAGCAAGTACTTTAACTTGAAATATTTTCTTAGTTTCTGAAAATACAACATTAAATAAAAACAATTTTTCGGTATCATAGAAAGACCATGCAAATGGATTAAAACTTGTAGATCTCATTAAATACTCACAGTGACCTTTCAAATCCTTCCAATTTCCATCTATCATCATATTTTTATCAACATCATAAGAAAACCCATATAGTTTATTATTTTCTAATCCTGCCAAAGTTTTACTTTCTGCAAAAAGTCCGATATTATCAACAAAAAATTCTTTTGTTGTAAAAACCAATGTATCATAATTTGAATTTAATAATTCCCTCATATAACCCACCCCATAATTTAAAATTTTAATTTTAAAAAGGATGGAGGGTAATTATCCCTCAAATTCCTTTTTTCTGTAATTTCTAAAAAATAACTAATAATTATTTTTTTTATTCTGTAATATTAATATTAAATATAAAAAAAGTTTCTTATAGAAAGAAACTAGATTTAAGAGTTACTATAAATGTTTATATTATCTAAAGTAATTTTTATTACTTTACAAGAAAAATAAAACCTAAATATAATAACTGTTATATTTAGGTTTGTTAATCACGTTAAAATTATCCGGGGTAATTTATCGTTGTAAGCCTTTAAAAACAGATGATTTAATAGTAAATTTATAAAAAAGAAGTTAAATATTATTATTATTTATTAAATACTCTTTTTCATTATAAAGATAGTTATTTGGACTAATTATAATTTATATAATAAAAGATATATAGGTATACTATATATCTTTTAAAGTTTTATTTGATTTGAAAAAAATAGATAATATAGTTCCAGTGATTGAGAGAAAGTCTGGTAAAAACAGTCTACTTTACAAAAAAATATTATATATTTTTTTTTATAAAAATCATGTACTTGCACAAAGAAAACACACAAACTATAGATTCTACTTGATTTGATATAATATTATATAGATAAATTTTATTTTCATATTCATTATTATTTTTAATTTTATACCTATAATTTCATTAATTATTCCGGATAACTTTTATTTATTTAATTCTGTTATCAATTATATTATGAATTTTAAAAATAATTACATACAAATACAAAGACGTTGATTTGAATCCAAAAATTTTTATTTAAAGGATAAAAATCCATAATTAAATTAATAGGACTTTATTTTGTTTTTCTAAGTTTTCTAGTAATTCTTTTTTATTTTTCCACTTAAATTCAAAAACTAAATATTTAATATTTAATTTTTTTAAAATTCTATTTATAGAAATATCATCATATATTTTATGGGAATCTAAATTGGTAATATGATCCATTATAATTTTATATCTCTCTACTCTATTTTCAGTTATAGCTATTTTGTCTTTATTTTGTTTTAATTTATTTTTTCTATATAAAAATGGAAATGTAATATTTAGGTGGATTCCACAAATATATTTTATTAAACTTGGAGAACTCAAAATCATCTTTTCTATATAATTTTCAACATCTTCAAAATTATATATATTTTTATCTGTTAATGTCAAATGAGAGATATCTAACATAATTCCCTTATGGGGATAATTTATTTTTTCTATAAATTCTTTCGTTTCTTTTTCATTTAAAAGATCCATTCCAGGCCACCATAAATTTTCTAGAAGTAAGAGAGGCCCATCAACTATATCTTTGAAAATTTCATTTAAAAGGTCTGTTGTATAATCTAAAACTTTTTTATTTCCATATTTAAAATTATCGCTAAATACTTCGTCTAATCCTACATGCCCTACATGAAAAACCATATATTCAGATTTCATCTTAATAGAGTCTAAAAATTCTGCTCTATAAAAATCAACTAACCTTTGTCGTCCCCACCCACCATAAACTTCCATAGCTTTTTCTAAACTTTCAAATTCTTTTATCAACTCTTCCTCATCTTCTAACCACATATGTATCCAAGATGGAAAATATAATAGATGGTGTCCAACTGTTTTTACTTTTTTTATATTTTCTGGTTTATAAAATCCCCCTGTCATAGTTTCAATCCCATCTAATTTGTATTTTGGTAAAATCTTATCTAATTCATTCCATCCATCTCCTATCTCTTCTAAATAACTATCAGATGCTATAAAACTAAGTAATTTCTTCATATCTATCCCCTTGAAATATATTATTTTCTTTAAGATGTTTTTCTATTGAATTTAAAACATTTCTTTTATCTAAACTCCATCTAGGTTCAATAAGTGTTTCACGACTTCCATCACCGGTGAGTCTATGGATAACCATATCTTTATTTAAAATTTCAATTCCTTTTCCAATTAAGTCTATATACTCATCTTTAGTTAATATATGAAATTTTGTTTCTTTATACAATTTTTCTAAAGCTGTATCTTTAATTATATGTAAAAGATGAAACTTTACTCCCCAAACTTTTTGTTTAACTATATACTTTACAGAAGATAACATAGTATCAAAATTTTCATTTGGTAGCCCAAAAATAATATGGGCAACTACCTTTATACCTCTGTTATTTAACTTATTTACAATATCATCAAAAACTTCTAACTTCCATCCCCTATTTATATTAACTGCTGTTTGTTTATCACTAGTTTGCAAACCTAATTCTATCCATAAAAAAGTTTTTTTATTTAAATCTTCTAATAGATCTAAGATCTTCTTATCTATACAATCTGGTCTAGTAGCTATTGCTATACCTATTACCCTAGGGTGAGATAGAGCCTCCTCATATATTTTTTTTAGATATTCTATATCTCCATATGTATTTGTAAAATTTTGAAAATAAGCTATAACATTCCCACAAGGAAACTTTTTGCTGATTAATTCTAGTTGTTCATTTATTTGATTTGTTATACTTTTTTTTCTAGAACCTGCAAACTCTCCACTTCCATTTTCACTACAGAATATACATCCTTTTTTACTTAATGTTCCATCTCTATTAGGACAAGTAAACCCTCCATCCAAAGAAACTTTATATACCTTTTCCTTAAACTTTTCCCTTAAAAAATAATTCAATGAATTATATCTTTTATCTTTCCATCTCATCATATTTTTCAACTCCTATTTATTTCATTATTATACCATGTATTTAGTTATGACTATTTTAATTTTACAAAATATGGTAAAATTAAAGGCAGATATAATTTATGAGGTGGCAAAGATGAATACAGAAATTTTTTTAATTAGACATGGAGAAACAATTTGGAATACTAAAAAGTTAATACAGGGGCAGTTAGATAGCCCGTTAACAGATAATGGTATTCGTCAATCTAACCTTTTGTCTCAGAGGATAAAAAAAATAAATCCCGATATAATCTACACCAGTGATTTAAAGAGGGCAATCGATACAGCAAATATAATAAATCAACATATAAATAAAGATATCATTGAAATTTCTGGTGTTAGGGAAAGAAATTGGGGAGTATTCCAAGGTGCTGATTGGTCAAAAGTTAAGAAATTTTTTCCTACTCAATATAAATATTATAGAAATGATAGTAAAAATTATAAGATCCCAAACGGTGAGTCTTATACTCAAGTAACTAAAAGGACAATGGATAGTCTTGAAGATATCGTTGAAAATCATAAAAATCAAAAAGTTGTTATTGTAACACATGGTGGAGTTATCAGTCCATTGATTAGAGACCTACTCTCTATCCCCTATAAAACCCATAAAAAATTTGTGATCTCTAATACTAGTATAACTAAGTTACTCTATAATGATTTTGGATTTTCTATATTATCTTTAGGTGATATAGCACATTTAGAAGGGGAAAAAAATAATTGATCTAAAATAAAATAATAAAAAAGTAGGACCAACTGTTTTTAGTTGATCCTACTTTTTTATTATTTTATATCTTCTACAGAAGTTAGAACTAATAAAACTTGTTCATTATTTAAAAGTTTTAATTCATCTCCGACAACCTCATAGGATGTAATTTTTTCTAAAAGAGCAGTAAATATATCTTCTTGTCGCATAATATCTTCTGGTCCCATCATTAAAGTTTTTCCAATTCTACCTATGTTAATCTCATTGTTATTTAGTGTATAGCTTCCAAAATACCTATTTACACTTCCATTACCGTAAAATTTTCCATCTTCAAATCTCAGATCAGCTTTTGAAGTAACTGTTACATCTTTTAGTTTCCCCTCTGAAAAATACTTAGACAACTTCCAAGTAGTTGCTGTCAATTTATTTTGAATAATTTCTATATTTATAGGCTCTGATCTTGTTTCTGTAGACTTGTTAGCAGAACATGAAATAATAAATCCTGACAATGCTAATATTAATAATATTTTTTTCATAATATATACCTCCATAAGATAATCTATTTTTAAATTAATTTTTATTGAAAAAATAAAGTTCATACATATTATATACCATAGATCATAAAAAAATCCTAGTTATATCTAAAGTTTACTATTTTATCAGTTTAGGTTATAATATGCTATAAACTTTTATTGAGTTAGATTAAGTTAGAAATACAAGGAGGAATTATGAATACAGTTAAAACATTTTTATTGATGCTCTCTATGACATTGATATTATTATTTATAGGAGGAGCTATTGGAGGACGAAATGGAGCTATGTTTGCTTTAATATTTTCCTTTGGTATAAATATGATAAGTTATTGGAATAGTGATAAGATAGTCCTTAGAATGTATAAGGCACAAGAGGTAGAAAAAAATTCCGAAATATATTCTATAGTAAGGGAGTTAGTAGAGAGAGCTGACCTTCCCATGCCAAAGGTATATATGATCAACGAATCACAACCAAATGCATTTGCAACGGGAAGAAATCCAAAACATGCAGCAGTAGCAGTAACTCGTGGAATTACAGAAATTTTAGATAGAAATGAATTAAAAGGTGTCTTGGCTCATGAACTTGGACATGTGAACAATAAAGATATATTGATTGGAACTATTGCCGCATCCTTTGCTGGAGCCATTGCGTATCTAGCTACCATGGCAAGATGGGCTGCTATCTTTGGTGGGAGAGATGATGAAGATAAAAATCCTATTGCTCTTATTGCAGTGGCTATATTTGCTCCAATGGCAGCTATGTTAGTTCAAATGGCGATTTCCCGTACTCGTGAATATAAAGCTGATAGATATGGAGGGAAATTAGCAGGTAATCCATTATATCTAGCCAATGCATTAAAAAAATTGGAGATGTGGAGTACTAGAACACCTATGGATGCTAAACCAGCAACAGCACATATGTTTATTGTAAATCCATTAAAGGGACAAAATATGGCTAAGTTATTTAGTACCCATCCATCTACAAAGGATAGGATAGAAAAATTAGAAGAACAAGCAAGACAACGATAGATAATATTAGAGAGCGTTCTTTAACGCTCTCTTTTTTTAGAAAAAAAAAGATAAAAAAACTAAATACCAATGTGAGGGATAGTTGTCACATTGATAATTTTTAATAATAATGTTACAATTTAATTCACTAAAATTAATAACTATATAGGAGAAATAAATTGAATAATAAACAAAAAAAAGGATTTCATTTAAAAAATCCACACTCAGGAAGGTATGATCTTAAGTCTCTTACTAAAGTTTCTGAAAAACTAAAAATATATATAAAAAAAAATCCAAATGGTGATGATACAATTGATTTTGGAGATGAAAAGGCAGTTATAGAATTAAATAGAGCACTACTTAAATTTTATTATGACATTGATAATTGGGATATTCCAAATGGATTTTTATGTCCCCCTATCCCAGGAAGAGCAGATTATATCCACTATATTTCAGATCTAATATCAAAAACTAAAAAAAATATCAAAGTTTTAGATATAGGAACAGGTGCAAACTGTATCTATCCTATTATTGGAAATAAATCTTATGGATGGAAGTTTATAGGTTCAGACATAGATCCTATATCAGTAGAAAATGCAAAAAAAATAGTCAAAAGAAATAATTTGGAAGATAGTATCACCATTAAACTTCAAATTGATAAAAATAATTTTTTTATAGGAATTATAGATGAAGAGTATATCGATATAACAATGTGTAACCCACCATTTCACACTTCTTTAAAGGAAGCTTTATCTGCTAATAAACAAAAAAGAAATAATTTAAATAAAACTAGAACTTCTGATTTAGATGAAAAATTAAACTTTGGTGGGCAAAAGGCAGAACTCTGGTGTAAGGGTGGGGAGATTTTATTTCTAAAAAAAATGGCTAAGGAAAGTCTATTATTTTCAGATAAAGTAGGATATTTCACTTCTCTAATCTCGAAAAAAGAAAATATAAAACCTATAGAGAAGATCTTAAAAAAACTAGGTGCATTAGATATAAGAGTTATAGAGATGACCCATGGAAATAAAATATCTAGGATTATTGCTTGGAGTTTTAATCAAAAATATATAGAAACTATTTAGAAAAATAATAAAATTTGAATATTACTAAAGAGGTTTATCTCTTATATTTTATAAGAGATAAACCTCTTTTTTTTTTCTTTTATAAAATTATTTATACTATGATATTTTTTGAAAGGATGTTATCTTATTAATTTTATTTTATCATAACAACCCTTATTTTTATTGGCATATATTAGGGTTAACCCCAATATAATATATAGATAATAAAATCGATTTATATGTTATTTTATCTATGTATTTTTATCTTTTTCAGACAATAATTGAATGTTTTTGATTATTTATGAAAGAAAATGATTGATTTATGTTTAAATATATAATATACTAAATATAGGTGGTGTGAAATGATACAAATAAAACGAGAAGAGATAATAAAGTCGATATTAAAAATAAAAAAAACAGTAACACTAAAAGAATTAACTGAAAAATTAAAAACTTCTGAGTCTACAATTAGAAGAGACCTAGGAAGGATGGAAAAAAATGGAATTTTAATAAGAGTCCATGGGGGAGCACAAATATCTAATATCTCCTATGAGGAAGATCTAAATTCTAAGATCAGTCAAAATAATGAATCTAAAGAAAAGATAGCTTTTTTTGCTTCTACCTATATAAACAAGGGTGACTGTATTTTTTTAGATGCTGGCACAACTACAGAGTATCTTATAAAATATATGAGGACAAAGGATGTTACTGTAGTAACAAATGGAATCCACCATATAAAGGAACTCTCTAAATATAAGATAAAAAGTTATTTTACAGGGGGAATATTAAAATATAAAACTGGTGCTTTGATTGGAAAAGATGCATTAAAAACTATTGAAAGTTATAACTATGATATATCATTTATAGGAACTAATTCCATAGATATAAAAGCTGGATTGACAACTCCAGATCCCGACGAAGCTTTAATAAAAGAAAAAATTATTAAAAATTCTAAAGTTTCATATGTTTTAGCAGATCATACTAAATTTAACAAAATATCATTCTCAAAATTTGGAAATTTAGAAGGGGTAAAGATAATTACAGATAATATTATAGATGAAAAATATCGTAGGATAGACACAATTGAGGAGGTTATAAAATGATCTATACATTAACATTAAATCCATCTATCGACTATATAATAAATTTAGAAAATTTTGTTCCAGGTAGTATAAACCTAACAAAATCAGAATATAAGTTACCAGGTGGAAAGGGAATAAATGTAAGTCAAGTTTTAAATAATTTAGAGGCTCCTAATACAGCACTAGGATTTATAGGAGGATTTACAGGAGATTTTATAAAAAAATCATTGGAGAAAAAAAATATAAAAAATAGTTTTATAGAAGTTAGTGGAGATACAAGGATAAATATAAAGATGAAAGATAGTAATAATGAGAGTGAAATAAATGGTAATTCTCCCGAGATATTGTCAGAAGAATTAGAAAAATTAAAAGAAAAATTAAAATTATTAACATCTAAAGATACTCTAGTCCTTTCTGGGAGCGTTCCTAAATCTATAACATCAAGTATATATAAAGATATTATGAATACTCTACCTCATGGGGTAAAAATTATTTTAGATGCCAAAGATGAGGCCCTTTTAGAGGGAATAAAAGGTAAACCATATATGATAAAACCAAATAACCATGAGTTAGGTGATATCTTTAATGTAAAATTAAAATCTATAGAAGATATAATATTATACGGAAAAAAATTGATCGATCTAGGTGCTCAAAATATAATTGTGTCTATGGCTAAAGATGGAGCTCTCTTAATAACTCCAAATTTTTCTTATATAGCAGATGCTCCAAAGGGCAAATTAATAAATTCTGTCGGTGCAGGAGATTCTTTAGTAGCAGGATTTACATATGGTATCTATAAAAATTTAGATATTGTAGAAGCATTTAAATTAGGGATTGCATGTGGAAGTGCTTCTGCATTTTCAGAAAATTTATGTACTAAAATAGAAGCAGAAAAATTATTAAAAGAGATAACAGTAAAAAAAATATAAATTAGTAGAAAATAAATATTTAATTTTATTATAGATAAAAAGGGGGAAAGATATGAAAATTACAGATTTAATAAATGAAAACAGTATTACTCTAGACCTGAAAGGAACAAATAAAAACGAAGTTATTAGAGAGCTCTGTGAACTACATTATAAAAATAATAATATAAGCGATTTAGATGGATATATGGAAGATATAATAAAGAGGGAAGCTCAGAGTTCAACAGGATTAGAGGAGGGAATAGCAATCCCCCATGCAAAATCTAAGTATGTAATAAACTCATCTTTAGTATTAGGAATTTCAAAAAATGGAATAGACTATGAATCTTTAGATGATGAACCTAGTAACTTATTTTTTATGATAGCAGCTCCTGAAAATGCAAGTGATTCCCATATAGAAACACTATCTAAACTAACTACATTTTTAATCGATGATGACTTTAAAGAATCTATTTTAAATGCTAAAACTCCTAAACAAGTTATCTCTTTAATCGATAAAAAAGAAAAGGAAGAGGGACAGAACATTAATTTAGAAGTAGAAGCAAAAAATAAAAGTATCTTAGCAGTAACTGGGTGTCCTACAGGGATAGCCCATACTTATATGGCAGCAGACGCTCTCAAGAAAAAAGCTGTAGAGATGGGAATAAATATAAAAGTACAAACCAATGGATCTACAGGGATAAAAAATAAACTTACAGTAGATGAAGTTAATAATGCTTCTGGTATTATAATAGCTGCCGATACAGCTGTAGATATGGATATATTTGATGGAAAACATGTACTAATAGTTCCAGTAAAAGATGGTATCAAAAGACCTGAAGAATTGATCAATGACGCTCCTAAAGCTCCAATATATAGATCGAATCAAAAAAAAGAATCTAATAATGAAAATACTCCTAAAAAAAATGGTTTTTATAAACATCTAATGAATGGAGTATCAAATATGTTACCATTTGTTGTAGGTGGGGGAATCTTAATAGCTATCTCATTTATGTTTGGAATAAAAGCTTTTGATCCTACAGATCCATCTTTTAATAAATTTGCAAAGTTCTTGATGGATATAGGTGGAGGTGGAGCGTTTGCACTTATGGTTCCAATCTTAGCAGGTTTTATAGGAATGAGTATTGCAGATAGACCTGGATTTATGCCTGCTATGGTTGGTGGAATGATGGCCAATTCTAACGGTGGTGGATTTTTAGGTGGATTATTAGCTGGATTTATTGGTGGTTATGTTGTTAACTTTATTAAAAAAGCAACTTCTAATATGCCAGAATCTATGGAAGGATTAAAACCAATATTAATATTTCCTGTATTAGGATTATTTCTTACAGGTGGAATAATGACAATTTTATTAGGCCCTATAGCCTCTATAAATAGTGGAATGGTAGCTTTTCTTAATGGACTAGGAACAAATAATTTAATAGTTTTAGGAATAGTTTTAGGTGGAATGATGGCAGTAGATATGGGTGGGCCTGTTAATAAGGCAGCATTTACTTTTGGTATTGCAGCTATTGCTTCTGGAAATTTTGCTCCCCATGCAGCAGTTATGGCTGGTGGAATGGTGCCACCATTAGGAATAGCCATAGCTACAGTATTATTTAAAAAGAAATTTACAAAAGATGAAATAAATTCGGGTAAAACTAACTTTATATTGGGAGCTTCATTTATAACAGAGGGAGCTATACCATTTGCAGCAGCAGATCCATTAAAAATAATTCCTGCATGTATAGTTGGTTCTGCTCTAGCAGGGGGATTGGCTATGTATTTTGGAACAGAACTACCTGCTCCCCATGGAGGATTATTTGTCCTACCTATTATAACTCATCCTATGATGTATCTTCTTTCTGTAATTATAGGTTCCCTTGTAACAGCAGGTTTAATCGGTACTCTTAAAAAAGAAATTTAAAAAAAAGATTGAGAATTAGTAAATACTAGTTCTCAATCTTTTTTTCCTATATTATTTATTTCCCATCCCATGGTTTTATTACTTTTTTTCTTATTTCTATCTTCTCCCTAGTTGACAACTTATAATATCCATCTACAATTCCACTATCAAATCCACCATACTCTGGATTTGGTAAAATTATAAATTTAGTTCCATATTTATCTTTCATATCTTTTACGTGAGTTCTTCTATCTATATTTAATTTATGATAAACCACACTATCAAAATCATCTAGATTATCTCCACCTAATAAAACTATTTTATATCCTTTCTCTTCTATACTCTTTAATCTTGATGCTTTATTCGATGTAGTAGTTTTACACAAAACATGTTCTTCGTCTGCAAATAATGCTTTTATATTTTTTAAATTTTCTATTGTTGGTTTTGTTAAAGTAGCATCTCTATTTGAAACATAAAATACTTCAACACCTAGTTCTTTTGCAGTTTTTATAAAATCTATAGATCCTGGAACTTCTGTTGCTTCTTTGGCATTGACCCATCTTTCCCAATCTTTAGAACTAAATAATTTACTATTAACAGCCTTCCAAGCAGCAAATGCACTATTATCTAAAACTGTCTCATCTAAATCTAAGACAACAGCTAATTTTTTTCCAATATTTTGTTCATCTTAAGCAACCTCTTTTAAGTAGTTTTTTCCAGAGTTATAAGCTTGATAAGCAAGTGCTCTATATTCTCCAGAATCTCTCATCCAAAGTGTTCCAAGTGTTGACTGATTTGTAAAATGTACTATATCTTGATTTTCTTTGGATATCATATTTATTTTTGAAGTTTTTGTACAACCTGTTCCTAATGTTAATAATACTATGATCAATAAAATTTTATTTTTCATTTGAACCTCCAATTAATTTTAACTATAACTAAGTGTAACATAGGCAAAAAAATAATTCAATAAGACCTCTATATCTAATAAATATAGATAAGATTTGAGTATATAAACAATAAACTATATAAATACATTTGGAAATTTGATTATTTATAATATATAATATATAATACATTTATAGGTAAATAACATATGGGGGGTAGGAGATGAGAAGAAGAAGAAAGATTAGAATTAATAATAAATCAGCAGCTAGAAAGGGTGGATTCCTCAAGTTTATATTTTTTTTTATAGTTATATTTCTAATTCTTTATATACTTTTCAAATTTAAATAATGAACTCTTATAGTTCTATAAAAAAATAAGGAGTCTATTATGATTTTTAAGGAAAAAAATAAATTTATAAAAAATATCCATAGAACAAATAGTACCCTAAAGATAAGAGACACTTATAAATTGATGAGGGAAAAAAATATACTTTACTTTATAAGGGAGATAACAAAATCTTTGGTATCTTCTAATTCAATTGAAGATATGTCTAAAATGATATATTTTTTCTTAAAAGACAGATATGGAGAGTGTACCATTGGAATAGGAGTAAACTTTCCTAAGGAAAAAAAAATTTCAGATTGTTTTTTCTTTGAAGATGATAAAAGATTAGATTTTGAAGATATCCTATATAGTGAGGGAAGTGCTAGTAAATTATTAAAATCAGTTTTAAATAAAAAAGAATATATATTCGAGGATAAAACAAGAAAAGAGATCTCGGTTTCTATAGGTAAAGTTCCTAAAGCATCTTATTTTACACCTTTGACCTTAGAAAAAGATATAATTGGAGCCTTTACTTTTCAAATATATGAAAGAGATTTTTTTTCAATGGAAGAATTAGATATCTGTAGAGAATTGATCCCTTTTATGACTATTGCTCTCAATAACACCATTCAAAATAAAAAGATCTTAATGGCAAATAAAATTTTAGAAAGATATTCTAAATATGATGATCTCACTGGAATCTATAACAGAAGATTTTTCTATGAATCTTTTGATAAAATTTATAAAAAATCTATCTTAAATAATAAAAAAGTATTTTTATATCTTATGGACCTCGATAACTTCAAAGGTGTAAATGATAATTTTGGTCATTTTAAAGGAGATGAAGCTCTTATTAAAGTTGGTGAAGTATTAAAAAAAATATTTTTTGATAATGGAAAAATTGGAAGGTATGGAGGAGATGAGTTTCTCTGTGGAATAACCAATATTTCTAAAAATAAAGTAATTGAACTAGCTGAAAAAATTATAGATGAAATAGATAAATTAGATATATATTATAACCAGCTAGGAGAAAAAATAAGTATCAGTATTGGAATTTTAGAATTAAAGTCTAAAAAAGACTTGAGAGACTATTTTTTACAACTAGATAAAAATCTTTATAAAGCAAAAAAATCGACAACAACAAAAATCTTTATCTCTTAAATAAAAAAGGTCTTTAAATAAAAAATTTAAAGACCTTTTTTATTTGGAAACATCTTATAGATATATAATATATATCTGCGTTTATTTTCCTTCAAGTATAAGACATTATAAAAAAGTAATAAAGTAACAATATAAAGTAACAATATAAAGTAAATAACTATAAAGTACCTTTTATATAGTACATTAAGTTAATTTAATATTAATTAACTATCAATAAAAATCATAATCCCTTGAATTTCAATTTAATATATATATTTTTAATATAATGAAATAGTTGATATGATATCATTATAAATAAGATTTTAATAGGGGGAATATAAATGGCAAAAATTAGAAGAGTAGGAAAAAAATTTTTAAATTTTTTCAAGGCAGAAGAGATGTTACCAGCAGAATTCAAAGGAAACTATGAATTAGAAAATTTTGATCAGATACAAAAAACAGAGTTCTATATTAATTACTAATAAAAATAAAAAAAAGATCCTTGATTTAAATTAATCTAGGATCTTTTTTTTTTTGAACAATAAAAAATTAATAAAGATAAATAGTTTAAACAAGGTATAAATAAGGAACACACATAACATTATTAAAAAAGTTAATAAAGAATAGTAAAAAATTAATAATTTAAACTTATATACTCGAAAAAACGTTGACTTTTTTTCGTTTTAAAACTATACTTTTATTATAATAACAGTACAAAAGGAGGTTTATAAGTGGGTACAAATGAAATAAATGGTATACATTTCAAAACTTTAGAAAACCAAAAAATTAAAATTAAAATATTGCCTAATTATGGAGGAAAGATAATTTCTATTGTTAATAAAGAAAATAGTAAAGAGATATTATTTCAAAATTTAAAAGAATTAAAAACTCCACTCTATGGGGGTACATTCTCAGAATATGATTCAAGTGGATTTGATGAATGTTTTCCGTCGATAGATGAGTGTATCTATCCTGAAGGAAGCAGAAAAGGTTTAAAAATACCTGATCATGGAGAAGTTTGGACCATGCCTTGGAAGGTAGAAATAAAAGAAAACAAAGCTTATTTAGAAGTGACAAGCGAGAAGTTTCAATATACTTTAAAAAAGACAGTCAATTTAATTGAAAATAAAATTAAAATTGATTACGAGGTAATTAACTTAGGAAGAGATGATTTAGCTTATATCTGGACATCTCATATGTTACTTAATTGTGATGAAAATACTAAAATAGTTGTCCCAAACTATTTAGATAAAATAATAAGTTTAGAATCATCTAGCACACATTTAGAATATATGAAAGAATATAGTTATCCATATACAATTGATAAAAATAATGAAATCTTTGATCTATCAATGGTTGAAAAATTAAATAAAAACAACTGTGAAAAATTTTATTTTTTACAACAAACATCCTGGAGTAAAATAATTAATTTAATAACAAACGATAGTGTAACCATAAGAGTTCCCAATGATAAAGTTCCATATTTGGGAATTTGGAGGACTCAAGGAGGTTACCGTGGTGACTACAATATAGCTTTAGAACCTTGTACAGGAATCTATGATAGTGTAGAAGACGGTATAAAAAGAAAAGAAATTCAAAGAGTTAAAAAAAATACCAGTAATACATGGTGGTTAGAGATAGAAATAAATTAATATCTATAAAATAAACAAAAAGGAAGGGATTTTCCTTTTTAAACGTAATACTTTGCTAACTAAAGTAAAGAAGGAGGGAAAAGCATGTATTTTGGAGTAGATTATTATCCTGAACATTGGGATAAAAATATGATAGGTGAAGACTTAACAAGGATGAGTAAAATAGGAATAAATATTGTGAGGATTGGTGAATTTGCTTGGCATTTAATGGAGCCAATAGAGGGAGAGTATGATTTTTCATTCTTTGATATGGTTATAAAAAAAGCTAAAGAAAATAATATGAAAGTGATGTTTGGGACTCCTACTGCAACATTTCCAGCTTGGTTAGCGAACAAACATCAAGATATCTTATCTGAAGAGATCGATGGAAATAAAAGAGTATTTGGCGGCAGACGCCAATATTGCTATACTTCAAAAACATATAGACATTATAGTCGAAAGATCTCAAAAAATTTAGTTTCCCATTATAAGGGTGAAGAAACTATTATAAGTTGGCAAGTTGACAATGAATTTGGTCACGAAGGAAGTGATATGTGTTACTGCAGCAACTGCCATATAGATTTTCAAAATTTTTTAAAAAATAAATATCAAAATATAGATGAATTAAATGAAAAATATGGAACTATATTCTGGGGACAAACATACAATAATTTTGATGAAATTCCAATTCCAAAAATAACAATCACAACACATAATCCATCATTGAGATTAGATTGGTCAAGATATAGATCGTTCACATTAAATCGATATGCAATTGAGCAGATTGATATTGTAAAAGCTAATAAAGGACCTCATCAAAAAGTTACAACTAATGCTTCAGGGGGATTTTTTAATAAATATTTCGATCACGATGAACAATTTAAAGAATTAGATTTTTCATCCTATGATAACTATCCTGTTTGGGGGGGATTGGTAGAACCTATGCCTCCTGAAGAGATTGCTATGACACTTGATTTTATAAGGGGCTTAAAAGATGAAAACTTCTGGATAGTGGAGCAATTAATGGGAGCTCAAGGTCATGATGTTATAGGTTATTTGCCACGACCTAATCAAGCTAAGATGTGGGCTCATCAGGGAATGGCACATGGGTGTAACAATATGATTTGGTTTAGATGGAGGGGGATGACAAGGGGGGCAGAACAATTTTGCTTTGGAATAATTGATCATGATAATAAAGATGGAAGAAAATACAAGGAAGTTCAAGAATTTATAAAATATATGAAACCTCATAAAGAGATAATAGATTCAAAGATAAAATCAGATATAGCAATTTTATATAGCTTTGATAATGTATGGTCTTGGAGGATCCAAAAACAAAGTTCAACTTACAACTTTAACAATGAGTTGATAAAACTATATCGTCCTTTTTATAGAAAGAATTTAAATATTGATGTTATCCCGACTTCTAGAGATATTTCTAAATATAAAGTAGTTTTAATTCCTAACTTAATGATAGTTGAGAATGAATTAAAAGCTAGACTAGATAAATTTTTAGAAGATGGTGGAAGGGTTATATTTACATATCGTGCTGGGATTAGAGATACCGATAACAATATTAACTTTAAAGAAACTATTCCTTGTTCCCTTAGAGAGATGGTAGGTGCCAGAGTAGAGGAGGTAGAATCATTAGGTGAGGGTATTTCTGCAGAAGTAAACTATAATAATGAAATTTTTAAAGCTAAAGTCTGGCGTGATCTACTTAAGTTAGAGACAGCTAATGAACTAGTTAGCTACAATGATCTTTATAAAGATTATTCTTGTGTTACTGAAAATAAATATAAAAATGGAAAAGTTTATTACATTGGAAGTAGCTTAGATAATAAGTTAATGGATCTTTTATCAGATAAAGTAATAGAAGGATTAGATTTAGATGTTATAGACTCTCCTGAAAATTTAGAAGTATATAAAAGAACATTAAATAATGAAGATTACTTTTTTATTTCAAATCATAGTGATAAAGAGTTAGAATTTAACGGAAACAAATTTAAACCTTATGAAATAAAAGTGGAGAAAGATCTATGTTAGGTAAAATAAGAAACTTAAATTATTTAGCAATATTAGAATTAATAAAAAAAGAAAAGGAAATTTCAAGGGCTGATATAGCTAAAAAAGTTAATTTAACTCCTGCAAGTATTACAAAGATAACAAAAAAACTTATAGAACAAAACCTTTTGAAAGAATCAAAGATGGGAACAACTAACGGGGGAAGACCACCTGTACTTTTAACCTTAAATAATAAAGCTGGATATGTGATTGGAATTAATTTAGCTCCTGGATATTTAGAGGGAACAATAGGAACATTAAAGGGTGAATTAAAAGAAATCAAAAAAATTGATTTAAAAAAACAAGTTCAAAAAGAAGAAGTTTTATTAAATATAACAAATATGATTGATTATTTTATAAAAAAAAAGAAAGGTATGCCACTATGTGGTATTGGTTTAGCTTTTCATGGTTTGGTAGATAGTAAAAACGGAGTGAGTATCTATGCCCCCTACTATGGATGGAGTAATTTTAATATAAAAAAACTCCTACAAATGAAGTACCATACTAATATAAGAGTAGATAACGACGTGAAAGCAATGGCTATTGGTCAAAAAAATCATTTAAAAACTAAAGGAAATAAAAATTTTATATTAGTTAATTTATCTAATGGGATAGGAGCTTCAATTGTTATTGATAATATGATATTAAATGGAAGCCGTTCAGTTGCAGGTGAGATTGGGCATATAGTAGTTTCAGAAAACTCAAACAGAATGTGTAGATGTGGAAAATTAGGTTGTTTAGAAACCTATATATCCCATGGATCTCTATTGGATAAGGCTAAAGAGAAAAATTTAAACTTTAAAAATATAAATGAAATGCTTTCAAATAAAAGTTATGAGGTACAAAAAATAATTGATTCATCGGGGAAATACCTAGGGAAAGTCTTAGGTGATTTAGTAAATGTAATAAATCCAGAATATATTTACTTAGTTGGTGAGTTAGCTGAAAAAAGAGAAGATTTTATAGAAAAAATAGAAGATGAAATTAAAAAATCTGCTTTAGAATACTCTAGAAAAAATTTAAAGATAGAAAAAATAGCACTGGGATCAAAGATAGCTCTTCTAGGTGCTGTAACTATGGTAATAGATGAATTATTTATTAAAAAATAAAACTTAAATATTTTGGGGGGAAGCAATGAAAGAACAATTAATAACTAGATTTAAAGAGGTCTTTAATAAAGAATATTCAAAGGCATACTTTACTCCTGGAAGGGTAAATTTAATTGGTGAACATATAGATTATAATGGAGGTTCTGTTTTTCCATGTGGTTTAACAATTGGAACGTATGCAATCGTTAGATTAAGAGAAGATAATAAAATTAGATTATTTTCAGAAAATTTTAAAGGATCTGGGATATTAGAGTTTACTTTAGATAGACTAGTAAAGGAAAATCAGTGGACAGATTATCCATTGGGAGAGTTAAAAATATTTTTAGATGAAGGATATAAAATTGATAGAGGATTTGATATCTTATTCTTTGGAAATATTCCCAATGGAGCAGGTCTTTCATCGTCAGCTTCCTTAGAAGTTTTGACTGGATTTATTTTAAAAAGCTTATTTAATTTAGATATTGAGATGGTTGAGATTGTAAAATTAAGTCAGAGAGCTGAAAATAAATTTGTAGGAGTAGATTGTGGAATAATGGATCAATTTGCAGTTGGGATGGCTAAAAAAGATAAGGCTATTTTACTTGATTGTAATACACTAGACTATAGCTATGTTAAATTAAAGTTAGATAACCATAGTATCTTGATTGCTAATACGAATAAAAGAAGGGGCCTAGCTGATTCTGCTTATAACGAAAGAAGAAATCAATGTGATACTGCCTTAGCAGAACTTCAAAAAAAATTAGATATTAAATCTCTAGGAGAATTAAGTATCGAAAAATTTGAAGAAAACAAAAACTTAATCAAAGATAAAACAAGACAAAGAAGAGCAAAACACGCTGTATATGAAAATGTAAGAACAGCAAGAGCAGTAGAGGCTCTCTCAAAAAATAACTTAAAAGAATTTGGATTTTTAATGAATGAATCTCATATATCACTTAGAGATGACTACGAAGTAACTGGATTACATCTAGATACAATGGTAGAAGCTTTGTGGGAAGAGGAAGGAGTAGTCGGAGCTAGGATGACTGGAGCTGGATTCGGTGGATGTACAGTTAGTATTGTAGAGGATAAGTTTATAGATCAGATTATTGAGAATGTGGGGAAAAAATATACTAAAAAAACTAAATTAATTGGAGAATTTTATAAAGTTAAAGTAGGAGAAGGAGCAAGGGAGATATAATTATGAAGATATCAAAAAAAATAGATACTTTAGTAGATTATAGTGTTAGAAATAATTTTATAGAAAAAGAAGATGAGATATATAGTAAAAATATATTGATGGATATATTAAATTTAGATGATTTAAAAATATCTAATAAGGTAAACCGTCAAGATAATATAAGTGAAATATTAGATGGAATATTAGATTATGCTTGCGAAAATAAGATAATTCAAAATAATATAACTGAAAGAGATCTTTTAGATAGTAAGATAATGGGAACTCTAATTCCAAAACCATCACAGGTAACTAAAAAATTTAATAAAATAAAGGAAAAAGAAGGAATAAAAGCTGCTACTACTTGGTATTATGATTTTTCTAATAAGAGTAACTATATTAGAAAAGACAGAGTTGCTAAAAATAAAAAATGGATCACACCTACTAAATATGGTGATTTACAAGTCACAATAAATTTGTCTAAACCAGAAAAAGATCCCAAGGAGATAGCAAAAGCAAAATTAATTAAAAAAGTTAGCTATCCAAAATGTCTATTATGCAAAGAAAATGTTGGATATAAAGGAAGTTATACCCATCCAGGAAGACAAAATCATAGGATTATTCCATTTGATTTTAATAATGATCCTTGGAACCTACAATACTCACCATATGTTTACTATAACGAACATTCAATAATTTTTTCTAGTGAACATAGAGATATGAAAATTGATAGAAAAAATATTACAAATTTACTTAATTTTATAGAACAAGTTCCCCATTATTTTGTTGGATCAAATGCTGATCTACCAATAGTAGGAGGTTCCATCTTAAGTCATGATCATTTCCAAGGGGGATATCATAAATTTCCAATGGAAGAAGCAGAGACTATCCATAGGTTAAAATTTGAAAAATTTGAAGATGTTGAAGCAGGGATATTAAAGTGGCCACTATCAGTTGTTAGATTAACAGGTAGTAAGGAAAATTTAATAGATCTAGGAGATAAGATATTGACAGCTTGGAGGGAATATAGTGATAGATCACTTGATATACTTGCTTATTCAGATAATGAACCACATAATACAATAACTCCCATTGCTAGAAGAAAAGGTGAAAGTTATCAGCTAGATTTAGTTCTTAGAAATAATAGAACAACCCATGAGCATCCCTTAGGATTATTTCATCCACATAGTGAGTTGCATCACATTAAAAAGGAAAATATTGGGTTGATCGAGGTAATGGGTTTAGCCGTTTTACCTGGAAGATTAAAATCTGAATTAGATTCTCTTAAAGAGATAGTTTTAGAGGATAATTTTTTAGAATTAATAAAAAATAATGAAATATTGAAAAAACATTACGATTGGTGTGTTGTAATAGAAAAGAATTTAAAAGATGGTAAAACTACTTTTGAAACTGAAGTTGGAAAAGTTTTTGAAAAAGTATTAGAAGATGCAGGAGTATTCAAACAAGATAAAACCGGAATTAATGGTATGATTAAGTTTTTAAAGAAAATAAAGTAAAAGTTTTTTGAGGAGGAATAGATGAGTAAATTAGTTTGTGGTGGAGCAGGATATATTGGAAGTCATGCAGTTAGAGAACTTTTAGATCGAGGGGAAGATGTTATTGTTGTAGATAACTTATCAACTGGATTTAAAAAAGCTGTAGATCCTAGAGCAAAGTTTTATAATATTGATCTACATGATGAGGAAGCTTTAGATCTAGTTTTTAAAGAAAATAAAATTGATGGAGTGATTCACTTTGCTGCTTTTTCATTGGTAGGAGAGAGTGTGGATAAGCCATTAAAATATTTTAAAAACAATGTAGATGGTACAAGAAGTTTATTAGAAGTTATGAATGTAAACAATATAAAAAATATCGTATTTTCTTCAACTGCTGCTGTTTACGGGGAGCCAAAGAGAGTTCCTATAAAAGAAAGTGATGAAACATCTCCGACTAGTCCATATGGAGAATCTAAATTAACTGTAGAGAAGATATTAAAGTGGACTGAAAGAGCATATAATATTAAATATATAGTTCTGAGATATTTTAACGTAGCAGGAGCACACAAAAGTGCAGAGATAGGAGAAGCACACAACCCTGAAACTCATCTATTACCAATAATTTTACAAGTAGCCTTAGGTCAAAGGGAATTTATCTCAATCTATGGTGATACCTATGATACAAAAGATGGAAGTTGTATCCGTGATTATATCCACGTAAACGATCTTGTAGATGCCCATATCTTAGCTTTAAAAGCTTTAGAAGATGGGAAGGCTAGTAACATCTATAATTTAGGTAATGGAACAGGATTTTCAGTTAAAGAGATTATAGATGTAGTTGAAAAAGTTACAAAAAAAGATATAAAAAGAGTTATAGCAGACAAGAGAGCTGGAGATCCAGGAACTTTAATAGCTGATTACTCTAAGATAAGAAAAGATTTAAATTGGAATCCAAGTAAAAATATTGAAACAATTGTAGAAGATGCCTGGAAATGGCATAATACAAATAGATATGATTAAATAATTTATTAAAAACAAAGATATTAATGAGGGTGTCCAAAAAAGTCTGCAAATAGAAAAAAAGTTCCTATGATAATTCTTAATACAATAAAAATTTGATAAACCAAGTATAAAAAAATCTCCCCTTAATTAAAAGGAGAGATTTTTTTTTATACTAAACTTTGTACAAGTAACTTTATTATAGCTCCATCTTCTCATATTTCTTCATAATTTTTTCTAATTTTTTTCTTTCTTCCCAGGAAAGTTTTTCCTCAAAATATTTTTCTACATCATCTAATAAAATATTTTTTTCCTGAAGATTTGTTAAAAATTTAATCGCTTCACTTGGTTCTTTTGTAAAATTAGTAAATTTAGATTCAATTTCTAAGAGAACATAAATATCATTTTTAAAATGATATTTCAACCCTTCTAAAAGATAACAAAATCCTAAAATTTCTAATTCTTCTAGAGGTCTAACATTAACTTCTAAAGAATCTATCTTGTCTATTTCCTTTTTAAATATTCCAAAATTTTTATACATGGTTCTTTCAATTCCATTATCTTTTGCCTTCAATATCTTTTGACCTATTTCAGCTAAAGATTCATTATTTTTAAAAAATTTTATCTCTATACCTAGATCAAAAGCAAAACCTATTAAAGTTTTATGTTCTAATATCTCTTCTAAAAATTCTAAAGTCCCCTTTCCTATTCCAACTTCATCGAGGATTAAGGATCGTATATTTTCTAAAGCTTCTCTTATCTCTTGTACTGATATACTAATCAATTTAATCATATGAAAAACCACCTATTTCTTTTTAAGATATTTTCTTGTATCTAAACCTACAGCTATAATAATAATTAATCCTTTTATAATATACTGCCAGTATGGACTAATTCCTACATATGTTAGTCCATAGTTTATAACTGTAAAGATTATAACTCCCGTTACTACTCCACTAATTTTTCCTACTCCTCCACTAAATGAAACACCCCCAACTACACAGGCAGCGATAGCATCTAATTCATACATAAACCCAATATTATTTGTTGCTGATCCAATTCTTCCTGCTTCTAAAAATCCACCAACAGCATAGAAAATTCCTGAAAGAATATATACTTTCAATAGATTGTTTCTTACATTTACCCCAGAAACTGCTGCAGCTTCTGGATTTCCACCAATGGCAAATATATTTTTACCAAATTTAGTTTTATTCCATAGTATCCAAGTAATAATAGTTGCAATAGTAGCATAGATTATTAGGTATGAAAAACGATATCCCGAAATTTTAAAAACTCCTTGAGTAAACTTTGAAAATCGTGGATCAAAAGATGCTACAGGCGAAGCTCCTATCACATCAAAATATAGTGAGTTAGCACCATACACAATAATCATAGAACCTAAGGTTGCTATAAATGGAGTTACATGAAAAATTGCTATGACTACCCCATTTAATAAGCCAACTATAGCACCTATTATTATAACTAACAACAAAACAGCTATTAAAGGCATCTCTCCTAAACTAGGAAAAACCTTATTTGCAGAATTAGTAGCTTGTAAAAGTGATGCTGATATTAAAGCCGCCATCCCAACTTGACGCCCTGCTGACAGATCGGTTCCTTGAGTTACAATAAGACCCGCAACTCCTAAGGCAATAATTACTCTAACTGATGACTGAGTTAGTATATTAGTTAGATTTCTAACTGATAAAAATGTTGGTTCCTTTATAACTATAAACACCAGTAAAGCTACCAATACTAGGTATATTGCATTTTCTGTTCCCCAGTTCTGTATTTTTTTCTTATCCATATTTCCTCCAAATATTATAAAAATTTAGCCGATAAGGTCATTATTTCCTCTTGTGTAGTTTTACTTGTATCTACTATATCCGCTATTCTACCATTACTCATAACTAAAATCCTATCTGTAGTCCCCATCAACTCTGGCATCTCCGATGAAATTATTATTATTCCTTTATCTTTTTTTGCAAGTTCATTCATAAGTTGATAGATTTCAAACTTAGCTCCTACATCTATCCCTCTAGTAGGTTCATCCAACATCAATATCTCTGGATTTGTAAGTAGCCATTTTCCAATGATAACTTTTTGCTGATTACCTCCAGATAAACTTCCAATATGAGTTTTTTGAGTAGGAGTTTTTACACTCATACTATCTATAACCCATTCTGTATCTTTTTTCATCTTTTTATCATCTAAAAAATGTCCAGCTCCCTGATATTTATCGAGATTGGATATAATTGAATTAAAAGTTATATCTAATCCTGCAAATATACCTGTAGATCTACGTTCCTCTGTAACTAGTGCAAATCCATTTTTTATAGCTTCATGAGGGTTTTTATTGGTAACAATTTTTCCATCCAATATTATTACCCCTTTTTCCCTTTCTCTCATCCCGAAAATGGATTCTACTATCTCTGTTCTTTTAGCCCCTACTAAACCTGCTATACCTAAAATTTCACCCTTACGTAATTTAAAATTTATATTTTTAAAAGAAGGTTGCTCTTTAGCAGTAAAATCTTTTATTTCCAAAATAACTTCTTTAGGAACATTGGTTTTAAGGGGAAATCTTTCGCTGAGATCTCTTCCAACCATCATATTAATAATAATATCTGTGGTAAGATCTTTAGAATTATCAGTAGAGATCCATTTCCCGTCTCTCATGACAGTCACTTCATCAGCTATCTCTAGTATCTCCTCCATCTTATGGGATATATATATAATTCCACATCCTCTATCTCTTAATTTATTAATTATTTTAAATAGATGTGATACTTCTTTTTCTGTTAATGAGGATGTCGGTTCATCCATTACTATAATTTTAGAATCATAGGATACAGCCTTAGCTATTTCTAGCATTTGCATCTCTGAGACAGATAATTTTTCAACTTTTTTCTTTGGATCTATAGCAATATCTAACTCATCAAATATTTTTTTTGTATCATCATACATCTTCTTTTCATCTATGAAAAATCCTTTTTGAGGATATCTCCCAAGCCATATATTATCCATAACATTTCTTTGAAGTACTTGATTTAACTCTTGATGAACCATAGAAACACCATTATCTAAAGCTTCTTTAGGAGAGTTAAAATTTATTCTTTTTCCACAAAATGTAATTTCTCCATGATCTTTTTTATATATACCAAAAAGACATTTCATCAAAGTTGATTTTCCTGCTCCATTCTCTCCCATAAGTGCATGAACACTGGACTCTTTTATCTGAATAGTAACTTTGTCTAGAGCTTTTACCCCTGGAAATTCTTTGGTTATTTCCTTCATCTCCAAAAGAAATTTTTCTTCCATCTTTAAGATCCTCCTCTTTCTATAAAATAAAGCTGGGTTTTAATTCCCCAGCTAGAATATATTATTTAAAATCTGCAAGGTTATCTTGATCTATTCCTACATAAGGAACTCTTACAGCTTTTTTATCATCAAATTTCCAATCTGTTCCATCTAATGCATCTTTTCCAAGAGCTAAATTATGAGAAAGATCAAAAGTAGCTTGAGCTTGGTTTTTAGCATCATTTAAAACTGTTCCTTCCAATTGTCCTCTTTCAACCATTACAAGAGCTTCTGGAAGTGCATCTATTCCAAATATAGGGATATCAGATCTTCCTGCTGCCTTTAATGATTCCACTGCTCCAAATGCCATACCATCATTGTTTGCTATAACAACTTCTATCTTATCTTTGTTAGGTCCTGCAATCCATGCATCTACCTTATCTTTAGCCATTGCTGTATCCCACATTGCTGTATCTAAATGTAACACTTCTGTGTCAATACCTTTTTCATTTAATGTTTTTACTACCCATTCAGTTCTAGCTTCAGCATCTGGATGTCCAGGTTCCCCTTTTAATAAAACAAATTGAATCTTTCCATCTTTATTTAGATCCCATTTATCACTATTAGCCATCCAATGTTTAGCGATAAGTTCTCCTTGAATTACCCCTGACTCCTTAGAATCTGTACCTACATAATATACTCTATCATATGAATTCATATCTTTTTGAGATGGTTCCTTATTAAAAAATACTACTGGTTTATTTTCTTCTTTGGCTTTATTAATAATAGTTGGAGCAGAGGCCGGATCCACTAAATTTATAGCCAATACATCCATTCCCTTAGATAAAAATACATCTACTTGATCATTTTGAGTAGATTGACTGTTTTGTGAATCTACTAATTCTAGTTTGATTCCTTTATCGTTTGAAATTCTATCCAAATTTTGTCTTAATATAGCCATAAAGTTATCATCAAATTTATATACTGCTACTCCAATCTTAGGTGCTGCTTTACCTTCTACTGCTTTTTCTTTTTCACCACAAGCTGTTATTGCTGCTAACATTGTCATTACTACAAATATTTTTTTCATATTATTCCCCCTAAAAATTTATTTTTATTAAATAATCTCTACTCTAAATCTACCTCAAGATTATTTAAATGTCAATTTAATATAAATATAAACTATTTTTAATACCTATTAGAAATAATGTATTATATTTTATAAATCAAACTATTATCTTTCAAATTAATTATTGTATCGATTAATTTTAACTTTTAAATAATATTTCTTTATTAATAATAGAAAGTATCTTTTTAGCTATAATCTATCTTTTTTTTCATTATAATACAACTTATATAAAACAGTTTATAATTTTCCTTTTTGTTCTGTTATTCTAACAAAAGTATAGTTTTAAAACGAAAAAAAGTCAATATATATTTTTATTTTTAAGATAAATTTTTGTATATTTCATTTGTACTTTGTTAATTTTTTTAAGGATGTTATGTATATACCTTATTTTTAAATAGTTTAAACTATTTAACTTTGTTAATCTTTTTTACTTTTAAAAAAAAATTAACAAAAAAGATCTGAGTTTATAGTGTTAGATCAAGTTCTTGGATAATATTTTTTTCGCCTATTTAAGAAGATTTTTTGTAGTCAAGAGGAGACTTCCAACCTAATTAATCTTTTCATTTCTTTTTTTATCTGATTGTTTCTTTTAATTTATCACTAAAGCTCTTTTTGCCATATTAGACCTCTATTTTTTCTGAAAATTCAGATGCTTCTTCAAACATAAGCTCCTCCTCTATATATTCTTCCATATTTATTCCTCCCACTTATTTTCAGGACTTTTAAAGATCCATAAATTACCCCAAGACTTCTATTTTTACTGGAATAGCTGTAGAGCCTTCTTTTTGATTCCATTCTAATTTCAATTGAATTATATCAGATATTTTATTTAAATTGGTCATATTTTCAATTATATAAGCTCCTCTAGATTCTGTATATTCATCTATCTTTCGATGATCTTTCCCATGTTGAATTCCATGAAGATCTATTCCTATAAATTTTATGCCTCTATCTATGAGGGAATCTACTGCTTCATCTGTCAAAAATGGAGCGTCTTTTAAATCCAAATATTCCTCAGTTCCATAACCAAATTTTTCCATAAAACCAGTTCTAAAAATAATAAAATCTCCTTTTTCAACTTCTATTTTCTCTACTCTTTCACAACCTATGATATCCAAATCTCTAACGTCAACTACTACTCCCCTGCATGACTTTAAAGATAGATCCAAATCAGAATAGTTGTACACATCTATATGCGTTCCTATATGTCTCGCCTGATGTTCATCCTGCTTTTTAGCCCACTCTCTAAGTTTTTTAGGCATATCAAAAGTTTTTAAATTTAAGTTCATATCTTTACCTCCTTTTTGTTTACAAGGGAATAATAAACGTTCTTTTATTTCTTTGTCAATAAAATTTAGTTGTTCATAGAATTATTTTTAGGGTGTTTTTAATTTAACCAAAAATAACCTCCTTAAGCAATATTATTACCACAGGAAGCTATTTTTTCATTTTAAAATTTTTTTACCCTACATCTAGCCCTTTTTCTCTAAATATTTGTCTAGCATCTATCATCTCTTCCATAGTAGGTTCCTTAACATCTTTTAGTTGATATTGAAGATTCATCTCTTCCCACTTGTGTGTCCCAAGTTGATGAAATGGGAGCAACTCAATTTTTTCTACATTTTTTAATTTAGAAATATAGTCTGCTAATCTTTCTAAATTTTCCTTCTTATCTGTTATTCCAGGGACAACAACATGTCTTATCCATACTGGTTTCCCTATACTATCTAAATATTCAGCAAATTTTAGAGTGTTTTCCAACTCTACCCCTGTCAATTCTCTATAAACATCTGGATTTATACTTTTAATATCTAATAACACTAAATCTACATATTTTAGTATTTCTTTTACTCTATCATTAAAAATATATCCAGATGTATCTACAGCAGTATGAATTCCTTCTTCTTTTGCTCTTTTAAATAAAGCTTCTATATAATTTAACTGTACAAATGGTTCTCCACCTGTAACTGTTAATCCACCACCATTTCTAAAGAATGGTTTATATTTTTTTATTTCATTTATAGTAAACTCAATATCTCTTTCATACTTTGCATCTTTAATATCCCACGTATCTGGATTGTGACAATATTTACATCTTAGTGGGCAACCCTGTGTAAATATAATAAATCTGATACCAGGCCCATCTACGGTTCCACAACTTTCAAATGAATGAAGTTTCCCTGTTAGTTCCATCTTTTGTACCTCCTATTATAACTATTTTCTATAGTTATATTATAACATAAAAGTGGCAGTTAAAATTAATTAACTACCACTTTATGTTTATTGCAATGTGTTATTACATAGTTGAGTTAATAGTTCTTTTTATAACATCTAATTGTTGTTCCTTAGTTAGTCTAACAAAATTAACTGCATATCCAGATACTCTTATAGTTAATTGAGGATATAATTCAGGTCTCTTCATAGCATCTTCTAATAAAGATCTATCGAATACATTAACATTTAAATGTTGTCCACCAGTTGGAGAGAAATATCCATCCATCAATGAGATTAGATTATTTCTTCTAACAGAATCTTCTTTACCTAAAGCTCCTGGAGTTATAGCGAATGTATAAGATATACCATCGTTTGCATGTTCAAATGGTAATTTTGCAACAGATGACATAGCAGCGATTGCTCCTCTTCTGTCTCTACCGTGCATAGGGTTAGCTCCTGGACCAAATGGTTCTCCAGCTCTTCTACCATCTGGTGTATTACCAGTTTTTTTACCATATACTACGTTTGAAGTAATAGTTAATAGAGATTGAGTTGGTCTAGCTCCTCTATACATATGATGAGTTCTGATCTTGTCCATAAAGTTTTTAGTGATCATGATAGCAAGTTCATCTGTTTCATCATCGTTGTTTCCAAATGGAATATAATCTCCTTCGATCTCATAGTCAACAGCTAATCCCTCTTCATTTCTGATTACTTTTACCTTAGCATTTTTAATAGCAGCTAATGAGTCAGCAACAATTGAGATTCCTGCAATTCCATGAGCTTGTGTTCTGTCTATTTCTAAATCATGTAATGACATTTGGAATGCTTCGTAAGCATACTTGTCATGCATATAATGAATTATGTTTAATGCTTTTCCGTATACTTTAGATAACCATTCCATACTTTGATCAAATTTTTCCATAACTTCATCGAAATCTAAGTATTCAGATGTAATAGGAGCAAATTGAGGTCCTACTTGTGCTCCACTCTTCTCATCTTTACCACCATTGATAGCATATAATAATGCTTTTGGTAAGTTTACTCTGGCACCAAAGAATTGCATTCCTTTACCTATTTTCATAGGAGATACACAACAAGCGATTCCATAGTCATCACCAAATTGATTTCTCATAAGGTCATCATTTTCATACTGTAATGATGATGTATCCATAGATACTTTTGCAACAAATTGCTTAAAGTTTTCAGGTAAGCTTGGAGACCATAAAACTGTTAAGTTTGGCTCAGGTGCAGCACCTAAGTTATATAAAGTATTTAATGTTCTAAATGAAGTTCTAGTTACTAAAGTTCTTCCATCTACACCCATTCCACCAATTGATTCTGTAATCCATGTAGGATCTCCTGAGAATAATTCATTGTATGCTGGTGGTCTTAAGAATCTTACAATTCTCAATTTCATAACGAATTGATCGATATATTCTTGAGCCTCTTCTTCAGTGATGATTCCTTCAGCGATATCTTTTTCAATATAAATATCTAAGAAAGTAGATACTCTTCCTAATGACATAGCAGCACCATCTTGGTGCTTAGTAGCAGCAAGGTATGCAAAATATGTCCATTGGATAGCTTCTTTTGCGTTTGTAGCTGGCTTAGATACATCAAATCCATATGCGTTACACATATTAATTAAAGCTTTTAAAGATGCAACTTGCTGTGTAACTTCCTCTCTACTTCTGATAATATCTTCAGTCATCTCATTTGTATCTAAAGTTTTCTTTTGAGCTATTTTATCTTCTATTAATCTATCTACACCATAAAGAGCTACTCTTCTGTAATCTCCTATAATTCTTCCTCTTCCATATGCATCTGGTAAACCAGTTATGATTCCAGATCTTCTCGCTCCTCTGATATCTTCAGTATATGCTGAGAATACACCGTCATTATGACTTGGTCTATTGTTTTTAAAGAATTCAGCTGTTACTGGATCCATTTCATATCCATAAGATTCTAATGCATTTTGAACAGTCCTTAACCCACCTTTAGGAAATATAGCTCTCTTTAATGGTGCATCTGTTTGTAACCCTACAATGCTTTCTAAATCTTTTTCTATATACCCTGCTTTATATGCATCTACATTTGAAGGCATTTTAGTCTCTACATCATAGATACCTTTTTCTATCTCTACTTTAAACATTTCTGTTAATTTATCCCATAATTTTTTAGAGTTATCTGTAGCACCTGCTAAAAACTCATCTCCACCTTTATATGGTGTATAGTTACTTTGTATAAAATCTCTTACATTGATCTCTTTTTTCCAAAGATCTCCTTTGAAGCTATTTAAATAATTACTCATTTTATTCCTCCTAAAATTAATAGTAGTCTTACCATGTGAAAAGTATAACACTAAGTCGATAAAAAGTCAATATATTAAATTAAACAGTAGTTACTTTTTAATATCAGTGTTAATCTTTAATTAACAACATTTTATTACTTTGACTTACAAAATTAATGCTATCTTAACTCATAATCCTTTAAAACACAAGTTATTTTTATATATTTATTAGTTTTTTTTTAAAATTTCAAATTTATATATTTATATGGTATAAATAGTTCACTTTCCGCATATTTTTTTATGCAAATCATATCCTTGTGAAAAAAACTATTATGTAAACATAGTAAATTAATAATGTTGATTTAAATTTCATCCCATCCATCTATAGATGAACTCATATTGTATGAGGTAACACTACCTTCAAAAAAGTTAGCTTTCACATTTCCTTCTCCTTCAGTATCAGCTAATTTTTCCAAATGTTTATATGGATTTTTGTCATATCCAATATAGATTTTCTTTAACCCAAGACTTTTAAGTCTTTCATTAGCTAGCCATTTAGTGTAACCCTCAATGGTTTTTTCTGTAACTCCTAATATTTTTTTTCCAATTATATGATTACTCCATTTTATCTCTTGATCTACAGCCACTTTAAACATCTCATAGATCTCTTCTTCACTAAAATAATCTATATTCTCTTGTTTAATCTCATTTATCATATTTTGAAATAAGACTACGTGGGATAATTCGTCTCTATTGATTAGTTTTATAATATCAGAAGTACCCATCATCTTATTTCTACTAGCAAGAAGATAGAAAAAATTAAATCCATTATAGAAATATAAAGATTCCAATAAAAAATTAGCTATCAATACTTTAGAAAAATTTTTATTATTAGGTAGATCTATAAAGTCTTGATATATCTTTGCTATATATTGATTTCTTTCAAATAAAACCTCATCATCCCTCCACTTATCGTATATAAGATCTCTCTTTTCCTTAGGAAGGATACTTTCAATTATATATTGATAGGACTGAGAATGGATAGCTTCTTGATATGTCTGAATGGCTAAAATTAAATTTACTTCTGGAGCTGTTATATAATTTGAGATATTTGGTATATTATTAGTTTGGATACTATCTAAAAATATTAAGAATGATAATATCCCATCATAAGCATCCTTCTCTTCATTTACTAAACTAACGTAATCATTTTTATCCTGAGTTAGATCAGTTTTTTCAGGGATCCAAAAATTTCCCATCATGGTTCTATATAAGTTATTTGCCCACTGATACTTAACATTATTTAAATTAAATATATTTGTTGTATCTCCACCTATTATCTTTCTTTGTTCTAAATTATCTATTCCTTTTGGATTAAATATTTTTTTTCTATCCACTGCAGCTTTCACACTCCTCTTTTTCCATTGCTATATTACTATTTTTTTGAATAGTCCTAGTATAATATATAGATTTACATTGAGTTTTCCATGCAGTCATTATAGTATCATATATATCTTTAGCCTTTATGTCTTTATTCAAATCAAATAATAACTCCATAGAGACTCCTTGGGTGATCCATCTAGAAATATTACTCATTACAGTAACATATTCTTTGGGATCTATTTTTTTAGCTTCACTATAAAACCAAGATCTATCATTTAGATGTTTTACTACCCTTGGAACAGCTCCTTTTTGATTTTTTTCAATAAAAAATCTAGAAAATACTGGATTTACAGATGCTGTAGCTCCCATTAATAATGATGTAGATGTATTAGGAGCCACTGCTGTTAGTTCACCATTTCTAATTCCATAAGTAGCAACCATATCAAATACTTCTTTCCACTGTGAACTTAACTTTGAATTATCTATATAATATTGTTCTATTTTTCCAAAAAATATTCCTTTATCCCAGTTAGATCCAGAAAACAACTTATATTTCCCCCTCTCTTTAGCTAATATAGAACTTCCTTTAAGGGTATAAAGTGCAATTTTTTCAAATAACTCATCAACTTCTGTTGCTGAGTCTTCATACATAAGATATCTATAGGCCAAATAATCAGATAGGCCCATTGCTCCCACTCCAATGGTTCTATATAACTCATTGTGTCGATCAGATTCTCTAATTGGTGATTTGGTAAGATCTATTGTATTGTCTAGTAATCTCACAGCTAATATACTGATCTCTTCTAATTCACTATCTTCTATCTCTGCTAA
>Ga0316197_10000241_pt1 | contig 39919 bp, 34 predicted proteins | sample OudBiesiAoxic_MG_FD_204939 | JGI IMG/M metagenome (GOLD analysis project Ga0316197, IMG submission 204939) | Coastal sediment microbial communities from Oude Bieten Haven, Netherlands - site A oxic | ecosystem: Environmental > Aquatic > Marine > Coastal > Sediment | place: Netherlands... | reverse complement strand
ATAACGTCCTCAGTCGCCACGTAGTCGAGCAGGAATGCTTGTGCGACACCAACGTTCTCGCTGAAGCTGTTGATGAAGAAGCCCTGGGCGCCGACGAACGGCCCGGGAGCAGAACCGGCGGCGGTGGGCATCTTTGCCACGCCGTAGTTGATCCCAGCATCGTTGAAGTCGCCGAGCTGCCACGGACCGCTGAGGAAGAACGGCGACGTTCCGTCGAGGAACTGGGCCTTTGCGTCATCCTGGGTCACGTTGGCCACGTATCCTTCAGTGATCAGCGTTTCGAGGGCGGTCACACCTGCGATCGCCTCTTCGCTGTCGAGGCCGACGTCGGTCGTGTCGTAGCCCGTGCTCAGGCTGAAGTTGAAGATATAGCCACCCAGCACAGATACCCACGGGTAGTGGTGGTAGGCCGCGGGGCCGACGTCGTCAGCGCCGCCGGGGATTCCGAGGCAGTTGTCGATGCCGTCTAGTGCATCACAAAGCGCCGTCATTTCCTCGAATGTCGCTGGCGCTTCGGGGACCAGGTCAGCGTTGTAGTAGAGGGCGATTGCCTCAGTCGCATACGGCAGGCCGTAGAGCGACCCGTTGTAGTTGAAGGCGACCTTCGACACGTCGACCCACTCGCCTTCGCGTCCGCCGAGATCGATCGCCGTGGCAATACCGTCAGCTGCCAATTCGCCGGTCCAGTCGTGCGCGCCAATGAAGATGTCTGGGCCTTCGCCGGCTGGGGCTGCCTGGGTGACTTGCTCGCGCAGGTCGTCGAAGTTGAACTGCTCAATCGTCAGCGCAACCCCGGTCTCTTCGAGAACCTTCGGCGCGACCTCTTCCAGAACTGGGGCACGCTTCTCATCGGCCCAGATCACGAGTTCGATCGCTTCCATCGCCTCGGTAGTAGTCGTGGTCGCAGCCTCGGTGGTCGTCGTGCTTGCTTCGGTGGTGGTGGTTGTTGCCTCGGTGGTCGTGGTGCTCTCGTCACCCGTGTCGTCACTGCTGCAGGCAGCGGCGACGAGGGTGAGGGCGAGAACCAAACCGACGAGGATTGTGAATCGACTCCTCATTCGGGAGTTCCTCCTTGTGGACGGTTTTCGGGTCGCTGGATCGCGACCGTCGGGGAGTCTATGCCCCGGTGTTTGATAGTCCTGCAAGACGTTGCAATCTTGCTGCAAGCTTGCAGATTCCTTGCAAGAATAGCCCTCGGTGGCGTACGCTTGCAAGTGATGAGACCCAAACTTGCCGAAGTTGCCCAACTTGCCGAGGTCAGTGAAGCCACGGTGAGCCGCGTCCTCAACGGCCGCCCCGGTGTGGCCGACGGTACCCGGCGCCGGGTGCTCGACGTGATGGGTGACCTGGGATACCGCGACGTTCCTTCGCTTGCCGACCGGACCGAAGTTGTGGGCATTGTGACCCCTGAGCTCGAGAACCCCGTCTTTGCCTTGTTCGCCCAATCGCTCCAGTCAAACCTGGCAATCCGAGGTTTCCTCCCGGTCGTCTGCTCTGCGACTTCTGAAACCGTCAACGAGCAGGACTACCTCGATCACTTCGTCGCGTCTCGCGCCGCAGGCGCGATCGTCGTCAACGGACGATACGCCCAGCCCGATGTCGGCTACGACGCATACCTCGACGTTCGCGACAGCGGCCTCCCGTTGGTGCTCGTGAACGGCATCCGCGATCCGAGCCCACTGCCGGCGATAGCGATCGATCTGAAGGCTGCGACCGCTGCCGCGGTTCGCCACCTCGTGACGCTCGGTCATCGGAAGATCGGCATGGTTGTTGGCCCGATTCGCTACTCCACCTCTCTGGACATGATCGAGGGTTGCCGCGGCGCGGCAGGGCGGCTCGGCGTGTCGTGTGATGACTCCATGATCTCCGAGACCGTGTTCACTTTCGAAGGGGGGCAAGCCGGAAGTGCCCAACTCCTGGAGGCCGGCGCGACCGGCATCATCGCCGCGAACGACCTGATGGCCGCCGGCGTCATTGCGGCGGTACGCGCATGGGGCGGCACGGTGCCGGAGGACGTCTCCGTCATCGGATTCGACGGCACCCCGCCCATGTCCTACACGTCGCCGCGCCTCACGACGATGCGACAACCAATCGACCGGATGTCGGCGGCTGCTACCGAATTGCTGGCCGATTCGATCGGTGGCAACGGTGTGAGCCAGACGCAGGTGTTCGCCCCTGAACTCGTCGTCGGACGCTCCACCGGTCCAGTGCGAGAGACCACGGGCGCATCGCGTATGAGTAGATAGCGGTCGAGCGCCATCGACGGGCCCGCATCCGCGGCGGACCGCATCGTCGCGTTCCAAGCTCCCAGGCTGCCCCCTCTGCGGCCGGACTTCCGTCCGGCCGCGTCTCCCCCACTGCGTGGTGGAGACGAAGACTCAGGCCGCCCCCTCCCGCCTTCGCTGCGCTCGGGCACCCTCCCCCACTGCGTGGTGGAGGGGAAGAGGTACTCTCCCGGCTATGAGGATCCTGTTTGTATCTGCAGAGTTTGCTCCGTACGTCCGAACCGGAGGGTTGGGGAACGCCGTTGCCGGGCTTGCGCACGCCGTGGCGGCTGACCACGAGGTCACGGTTGCCGTCCCCGGTTATCGGGATGCGGACGCGCCGGGTCGCAAGGTGTCAGGTCGTCCGTGGCGACGGCATCGCGACGGCGATGTTGATGTGCTGTTCTGGCTCGACGAGTCGTTCGATAGGCCGGGTGTCTACGGGCCCGACCCTTCATCGTCCTACGACGACAACTGGGAGCGATTCGCCAGATTCTCTGTCGCAGTCTCTGAGCTTGCCGACGAATTCGATCTGATCCACCTGCATGACGGTCACGTTGGGGCGGTGGCTCTCACCGCCACGGTGCCGTCGGTCTTCACGATCCACAATGCGTCCTATCCGATGATCGGACCTCTTGGGCCAAGCATCGAGATACTCGGTCTCGGTCCGAAGGCATCGGTGATGGGCGGCGACATGGAGTGGTTCGGCGAGGCGAACTACCTGAAGGCGGGCATCGTCGGTGCGACCCAAACAACGACGGTGAGCCCTGGGCATGCCCGCGAACTGCATGTGGATGCACTCTCGTTCGGTCTGGGTGGGATCATTCGCGGGCTTTTCCGACCCATCCTCGGCGTGGTCAACGGCATCGACATCGACGATTGGGATCCGACGACGGATTCGATGCTGCCGAAGCCATTCTCGGCAGCCGATCTGACCGGCCGCTCGGCGTCGCGTGCTGCGCTCTTGAAGGCGTACGGCCTCGAGGATGGCTTCTTGCTCGGCAACGTGGGGCGCATGTCGGGTCAGAAGGGCCTCCGCCTCATCGAATACGATCTCGCGACGTTGGTGGACGAGGGTGCTCGATTCATCTTCATGGGAAACGGCGATCTGGATCCGCTTGTCGACTCATGGGTGGAGCGCTACCCGAAAGCGGTCGTGCACGTGCCGTTCGACGAGCCGGCGTCCAGGCTGATATTCGCCGGTTCAGACGCCTACCTCATGCCGTCCCAGTACGAACCCTGCGGACTCGGACAGATCTACTCGATGCGATACGGGACACCGCCGATCGCACACTTCACGGGTGGCCTCGAAGACACGGTGTTCGATATCGACGAGGACCCGACCAACGGGACCGGGTTCGTGTTCCGGTCGTTCGATCACCCCTCGCTGACGAAGACGATCCGCCGCGCCATGCGCTACAGGTTGGCGATGCCGGGGCTGTGGAACAAGATCCAGACAAACGGCATGACCCACGACTGGTCGTGGAGCGCCCGTGCGAAGGAGTACGAAGCGATCTACGAGTCGGTGCTCCCGTAGGGGTGTTTGGCCTCGTCTTCTGTGCGCAGGCTCCCAGAGTCCCTCCGCGGCCGAGCTACTCAACGATCCATATTGCGGCGGATCTGGGGGCTATCGAGATGGACGTTTGGTTCTCGCCGGGCGACAGAGCACCGTCGCCCCACACGAGGGTTGCGTCTTCGAGTGCGAACTGCTCGAGAGTGATCGCTTGTGTTTCGCGTTCGCGTCCGGCGTTGACTACCACAAGAAGGCGGTCGCCTTCGGCGGCCCGTTCTACCGCGAACATCATCGATCCATCACCGTCGTCCGGTGGCCAGAGGGTCCGGTAATCGGTGCTGCGAAGTGCTGGATGCTGATGCCGTAGCGCGATGAGGTCCTTCGTGGCGTGAAGGATGCGCTGGTTCCAATGGCCTTCGTGGTCCCACGGGAAGGAGCGTCGGCAGTCGGGATCGAGGCCACCCTCAAGGCCGATTTCCGAGCCGTAGTAGATGCTCGGCGCACCGGGGAAGGTGAGGAGGAGCGCCAAGGCGAGCACAACTGCGTCTTCATCGCCCGAGGAGATCGACAAGATCCGGGCGGTGTCGTGAGAGTCGAGGAGGTTCAAGTTGGCGAGCGTGGCGGGTTCCGGGTAGTGGCCGAGAAGCCACTCGATCCTATGGCGGTATCCGGAGCCGTCGATGGCGGGGGCGACGTCGTAGTGAGGGTTGTCCATCATCGTCGAAGGGTCGAGGCGGTCGCCGACGGTGAACGCGATCGTGGCCGTGGTGAACGGGTAGTTCATCGTGCCGTCGAAGCGGGTCCCGTCATTGACGAAACCACCCGCCTCCGACCAGATCTCACCGACGATGTAGAGATCGGGATTCACGGCGCGTGTTCGCTCCCTGAATTCCTCCCAGAAACCTTCGGTTTGGATCTCCTCGGGGACGTCGAGGCGCCAACCGTCGATCCCTCGTCCGGCCCAATACTCGCCAACCCTCATCAGGTAGTCGCGGGCTTCGGCGTTGTCGGTGTTGAACTTCGGCAACGCGCGCAAGCCCCACCATGCTTCATAGTTCGCCGGTTCGTCCATGGCGTACGGATTGAGCGGGAATCCGTTGATGTGGAACCAACCGACGTACGGCGACTGTTCACCGTTCTCGAGCACGTCGTGGAAGCGGAAGAAGCCCCGGCTCGAGTGGTTGAAGACGCCGTCGAGGATCACCCGGATCCCGCGTTCGTGGCATGCAGTGAGCAGTTCGTCGAAGGCCCTGTTGGTGCCGAGGATTGGATCGATGCGGTAGTAGTCGTGCGTGTGATAGCGATGGTTGGAGGCCGATCGGAAGACGGGGTTGAAGTAGATCGCGGTGACGCCGAGGTCGGACAGCCAATCGAGGTGCTCGGCAACACCAAGGAGGTCGCCGCCCTTGTATCCGTGGAACGTTGGTGGCGCGTCCCAGGGCTCGAGGTTGATGGGCTTGCGAACGCGGTCGGACTTGGCGAAACGGTCGGGGAAGATCTGATAGAAGACGGCATCCTGTACCCAGGTTGGTCTGTCGTGAAGGCTCGTCGAGACGCTCCGATTTCGCTGACAGTGCGCACAGGTGTGTGGATCGTGTTTGCGGCTCGTCGTCACGTGGCAGGCCCTTCGCGGTGATTCCGACAGGTCGACCATGTTACGCGAATCATCGGCAACAGCGGGCATCTGCGGTGGTGATCAGACCGTGAGGTCGAGCGGGATCTCGAGCCCTTCGGTGTGCCCCGGGGTCTCGTAGTAGACGAACCGACCGGTGTCCTGATCCCAGCTCGCCACCACGGGGACATCAACCTTGCGGTCACTCTCACACCGCTCGCCGGCGAGATGCATCGCGATGTCGTCCGGGTACTCCTCGACGAACCCGCCGACGAGTGCCTGCTGGCCGGCACCCAACCCGCAGCGATTCCAGTCGGTGACCTTCGCCACCCAACCGGAGATCTCATCCATTTGTTGCGCGCCGCCACGGCCCTCGGAGAGCGCGATCAGCCGCACAGCGAGTTCCGTTGTGCCGACCTTGCACGGGACACACTGCCCGCACGAGCCGCGGGCGTTGAACGCCGCATAGGCGCCCATGGCCTGCACGGCGCAGATCGTGTCATCGTAGAGCGTGAAACCTGCCGATCCGAGCCCACTCCCGATCGACTGCAATCCTTCGTACGACAGGGGAACGTCGAGGTGTTCGCCGCGGATCGGCCGGTTTGACACGCCGTTGGTGATCATCTTGATCGGACGTCCGGAGAGGGTGCCGCCGGCGTGGATCTCCACGAGTTCGCGCATCGGTGTGCCGAGAGAGAGTTCCACGACCGTGTTGACCGTGGTGTCACCACCCAGAGCGAAGATCATCGTGCCGGGGGATTGTTCGGTTCCAACGGAGCGGAACCACTCGGCGCCCTTCGCAAGGATGTTCGGGAGGTGCGAGAGGGTCTCCGCATTGTTGACCGAAGTCGGATTCAGGGGTGATCCCTGCACCTCGAAGAGACCTTGCATGTAGGGCGGGTAGAGGCGTGGCTTGGCTTCGCGGCCCTCGATCACTTCGAGCATGCCCTTTTCCTCGCCGAAGAGGTATACGTCCGGGCCGCGCACGATGGTGATCGGCACCTGACCGATCATGCCGGCATCCACCATCTCGACTGCCGCCCGCTCCAGGGCGTCAATCGCTGCGTGGTGTTTGTGCTTGATGCCGATGAACGCCTGCTCTGCGCCGACAGCCATGCCCGCGATCGTGATCCCCTCGAGGAGCGAGTAGGGGTTGTTCTGGAGCATCCAGCGGTCTTTGAACGTGCCCGGCTCACCCTCCGAGACGTTGGCGACGACGAACTTGCGATCAGCCACTGCGGAAGCAACTCCACCGAGCTTGATCGCCGTTGGAAATCCCGCACCCCCACGCCCGCGTAGGCCGCTGGAGCGGATCTCACCGATCGCGGCCGTGGGGCCCATGCGATCGAGTGCTTCAAGACCGGTGCCGCCCCCGGTCGCGACGTAGTCGTCGAGGTTCCGGTACGGAGTCTCCGGGAGGAGCCGGTGTTCAACCGTCATCGGGATGGGCTCGTGGTGGAAGAAGGGCCTGCCATGGGCGGCATCTTACGCATTGAAGTTGGCGCGTACCGGACGAACGGCGGTTGTGACGACCACCGCCCCACCGCGATAGACAATTTGTCCATACGATATGATAGAGTGTCTACTGCACGATAGGACCAACGAGAGATGACGGACACAACCATGAACCAGCCGAATGGCGCCTCCCGCCCGATCGCCGTCGCAGCACGCGGCCTCTCCAAGTCGTTTGGAGACACCCACGCAGTTCGCGACCTGAGCTTCGATGCGCGAGCCGGTGAGGTGACCGGCCTGCTCGGACCGAACGGCGCAGGCAAGACAACCACGATCAAGATGCTGACAACGCTGCTCTCGATCGACTCGGGGACGGCCTCAGTCGTTGGAATCGACGTGTCGCAGAGGCCGGATGCGGTGCGGCGCGTCATCGGCCTGGCGGGTCAATCCGCTGCGGTCGACGAGAAGCTGACTGCCCGTGAGAACCTCGAGTTGTTCGGACGTCTCTACAAGATCCCGAGCGCTGAAAGAGCGAAGCGAATCGACTACCTCATCGATCGATTCGATCTCTCCGACTTCGCAGACCGTGTCGCCGAGACCTACTCGGGTGGCCAGCGCCGCCGGCTCGATGTTGTTGCGAGTCTGATCGCGTCGCCTCCCGTGCTGTTTCTCGATGAGCCGACAACCGGCCTCGATCCCCACACACGGACGGAGTTGTGGGAGGAGATTCGCGAACTCGCCGACAAGGGCACGGCCGTGGTCTTGACTACCCAATACCTCGAGGAAGCCGACCGCCTCTCAGACTCGATCGTCATCATCGACGAAGGTGTCATGAAGGCTTCGGGGACGAGCGAGAACCTCAAGCGGGATCTCGAGCGTGACGTCCTTGAAGTGCGCCTCGCTTCCCGTGAAGAGCTGCCCCACGCCACAGAGACGGTCGCCAACGCCGGGGCAGTCGCCACTTCAGATCCCGAGGGCACGCGGCTCCAGATCCCCCTTGCCGGTGGAGCGCGCCAGAGCCTGTCGATCCTGAGGGCTCTCGATGCGGACGACGTCGAGGTTGCAGATTTCCAGTTGAGGAAGCCGACTCTCGACGACGTCTTCCTTGCGATGACCAGCGGCGGAGGTGACCGATGACGACGGTGGAGAAGGCGGCGGTGCCGGAGCCGGGTGTATGGCAGCGTGTTCGGTGGGCAGTGCAAGACACCGTGACCATGACGTGGCGCGACCTCATCAGGACTCGGCGTCAGCCCGAGATGCTGTCGTTCGCTGTGATCATGGGTGTGTTCTTCCTCCTGCTCTTCTACTGGGTGTTCGGTGGCGCAATCGCCGCCGGGGCCGGCGTGGACTACATCCAGTACCTGGTGCCCGGTATCTTCGTGATCACGACGCTCACGGGTGCCCAGCAGACGGGTACGGGACTCGCTGCGGACCTCGCCGAGGGAGTGACCGACCGGCTCCGGTCGCTACCAATGAGCCAATTCGCGGTTCTCGGGGGCCGGACCATTGCCGATGCGCTGCGCAACATCGTCGGCGTCCTGCTCGTCGCAGCGGTCGGATACGTGCTCGGTTTCCGATTCGCATCGATCGGTGGCGCGATCGGCGCCATCGCCCTCGCCGTGGGTGTGGGCTACGCGTTCTCGTGGATGAACGCTGCGATCGCCGCCCAGGTGAAGAGCGCCGAGATGGTCGGCATGCTCAGCATGTTCTGGCTCTTCCCGCTCATGCTTGCGAGCACCGTGTTCACACCAGCCGAGCAGATGCCCGGCTGGCTTCAGGGATTCGCCAAGTGGCAGCCGATCTCGGTGGTCGGCGACGCGGCCAGAGACCTGTGCAACGGAATGCCGGCCGGGGACACCGTCCTCTGGTCGATCATCTGGATCGTCGTGCTCCTTGCGGTGTTCGTGCCGCTGTCGGTAGCCGTCTATCGGAGGTCTTGATGATGAAGACAAACGGAGCCCGCGGCGAACCGCGGGACCGGATCATGGTTGCGACATCCGAGTTGGTGTCCGAGGAGGGCCTTGGCGCCGTCACCATGACGGCAATCGCCGACCGCGCTGACGTCGCTCGGCAGACGCTCTACAACCACTTCACCGACGTGGAGCAGATCGTCATCGCCGGAATGGTGGAGTACAACGCAACGGGGTTTGCCCACCTGACGGAACTCCTCGGGGCGACCGCGACGACCGAAGCAAAGCTGGACCTCCTGGTCCGGCACACGGTCGCAGCGACGAGCCACGGTCATGCGGCTTCCGACCTCCGCAGCGCACTCTCCGCTGAGGCTCGAGCACACCTCGATCAGCATGCAACATCGTTCAGGGCTCTCATCGAATCGATCATCGCCGAAGGTGTTTCCGATGGAACACTCGACGAGTCGGTTGATCCCGGTGTGTATGCCGTTCTCATCGAGGGACTCGTTCTCGCTGCTGGACACCTCGCGACGCACGCGGACGATCCCGCGGGCGCCGCTTCGGTGACCACAGACGCGATTCTGAGAGTGCTAGGAGCAGCACCCGGTAGCTAGGAGCCTTCCCTCTACCACGCAGTGGGGGAGGGTGCCCGAGCGCAGCGAGGGCGGGAGGGGGCGGCCTGGGGGCCAGCATCGCGACGATGAGGTCAGGCGGGTGTTCGTGTCTCGTGCCAGCCCGATACGATTGACCTCCCCATTCACCCATCAGCGGAGTCCTCACAATGCACTATCGACGGCTTGGCAGCACCGGGTACAACGTCTCCGACATCGGGTTCGGAGCCTGGGCGATCGGCGCAGACTGGGGGGACGTTGACGACGACACGGCCATGGCTGCCCTTCATGCTGCGGTTGACGCCGGTGTCAACTTCATCGACACGGCGGACGTCTACGGCGATGGGCGCAGCGAGCGGTTCGCGGCTCGGCTCGTTCGCGAGCGGCCCGGCGATGACCTGGTCGTTGCCACCAAGGCGGGAAGGCGGCTTGATCCGCACACGGCGGACGGGTACACCGGCGAGAACATCGAGCGATTCATCGATCGCAGCCTGACGAATCTCGACACGGACGCCCTCGACCTCCTGCAACTGCATTGCCCGCCGACCGACGTCTACTACCGACCCGAACTATTCGGCGAACTCGAAGCCCTGAAGGTGGCGGGGAAGATCCGCCACTACGGGGTCAGCGTCGAGCGGGTAGAAGAAGCGATGAAGGCGATCGAGTACCCCGGTGTTGAGACGGTTCAGATCGTCTTCAACATGTTCCGGCAGCGACCGGAAGATCGGTTCTTCGAACTCGCGACGCAGGCCGATGTTGGCGTGATCGTGCGAGTTCCGCTCGCGAGTGGCCTCCTGACCGGGAAGATGACGGCCGATTCGACGTTCTCGGCCGACGACCATCGCAACTACAACCGGAACGGAGAAGCGTTTGACGTTGGAGAGACGTTTGCCGGAGTGCCGTACGACACCGGCCTTGACGCCGTTGCCGAACTGACTGGACTCGTGCCCGACGGGGCGACGATGGCGCAGATGGCCCTCAGGTGGATCCTGATGAACGAAGCCGTCTCAACGACGATCCCCGGGGCGAAGAACGCCGATCAAGCCGTGGCGAACGCCGAGGCTTCCGATCTTCCGCCGATCGACGCAGCAACGATGGCTGCAGTGTCCGACGTGTATGAGAGGACAATCGCGCAACACGTCCACGCACGCTGGTAGGACGCGGCAGGCCTATCGTCACGCCATGCGTATTGGATACCAAGGTGAACCGGGCTCGTACAGCCACCAAGCCGTCGGGGAGCTGTTCGCCGACGGTGAACCGATCGGATTGTTCGGATTCGCTGCAGCCTTCACGGCACTTGAAGACGGGGCCATCGACCGGCTGGTTGTTCCGGTTGAGAACTCGACCACCGGTTCGGTCCTTCCGGTGCTTGATCGCCTGCCCGGCGGCAACGGCCACCAACCGTTCGCGATCGTGGCCGAGCATCTCGTGGAGGTGCGACATGCGATCCTCGGGATTCCGGGGGCGCTGGTTGAGGACCTGGTCGAGGTTCGCTCTCACCCGCAGGCGCTTGCCCAGGCAGAGCGCCACCTGCTCGATATGGGTGTGGAAGTTGTTGCCCGCCCAGACACGGCGGGCGCCGTGCGAGAGGTCGCCGAACTACGCGACCCGGCGGTTGCTGCGCTTGCGCCGCCTGCATCGGCCGAGATCTACGGCCTCGACATCCTGTTGAGCGACGTGATGGACCGGGCACACAACACCACCCGTTTCGTGGTTCTCGCTCCCGGAGCGCCGCAGGTCGACCCGGACGACGACAAGACCACCATCCTCTTCACGACGTCACACACTCCGGGTGCCCTGGCACTTGTTCTCGCGGAACTCGGCCTGCGTGGTGCAAACCTCACCCGTATCGAATCCCGCCCGTCGGATGAGGCCTGGTCATACCGATTCTTCGTAGATCTCATCCACGATCCGGGACCGGAGGGCCTCGCTCGCGTGATCGAACCCCCTCCCGCGACCTGCGCAGGTATCTGGGTTCTTGGGAGCTACGCCCGGGTCGCCGAGTAGCCGCCAATCGGAAGGTCCGCGTCGCCGGAGCGCTGCACAACTACCGTTGTTGCCAGGAGGCATGACGAATGGCGACCAGCACAACGAGCTTTGGCGCGAGCAAGCGGGAGAGTCACGACTCGTCCGCCTACTACGCCAGACGCATGGTCCGAACGCCGGCCCCCGGCGACGTTGGTGACGTCCGCGACGCACCGGCGAACGTGCTCGACCAGGTGTTTGTTCAGTCGTCCGAGTCGATGGACCAACTCCCGAACGACTGCGTCGCCCTCATGGTCACCTCGCCGCCCTACAACGTGGGCAAAGACTACGACGAAGACCTCGACCTCGACGAGTATTTGAACCTGCTTCGCCGGGTCTTCACCGAGACCTACCGAGTGATTGAGCCGGGCGGCCGCGTGGCGGTGAATGTGGCCAACCTCGGTCGCAAGCCCTACCTGCCGCTGAACCATCTCGTCGGCGTGCTCCTCAGCGAAGTCGGCTTCCTCCTCAGAGGAGAGATCATCTGGAGGAAGGCAAAAGCCGCTGGTGGCTCGACGGCGTGGGGGTCGTGGCAGTCGGCGAAGAACCCGACGCTGCGCGATGTCCACGAGTATGTCCTCGTCGCCTCGAAAGCCTCGTTCCGGCGGGAGCGTGTCGGGACCGACACGGTCTCAAAGGAAGACTTCCTCGAAGCCACGATGTCCGTGTGGGACATCCTCCCAGAATCGGCCCGCAGGGTCGGCCACCCCGCCCCATTCCCGACCGAACTGCCGCGTCGCCTCATCGAGCTGTATACGTTCGACGGCGATCTTGTTCTCGACCCATTCCTCGGCTCGGGTTCCACGGCGATCGCCGCAGTGCAGACCGGGCGTCACTACATCGGATACGAAACCGACGCCGACTACGCCGCCCTCGCCGAGAAACGCATCGCGTCGGAGCGCGCAGGACATCGGAGCACTTCCCGGTGACCACGGCGGCTCCCGGAGCCGATGCACCGATGGAGCGCGCGGTTCTTGCGACGGTGCCGTTCCTCGGGATCGGACTGGTCGCGTCGCTGCCGCTGCTTCTGGTCCGATGGTCGTCGCCGCCGCTTGGGCTCGTCCTCGTGCACCTGACGGTGCTCGTTCTGCTCGGGATCGCTGCATCGATCCGGTTGGCGCCGCTCGCGGGTTGCGACTGGTTCCAGGGCCGATCGTGGTCGCTGTTCGTGCGATCACTTGCGTCCGGCGTCTCCGTTGTCTTCCTGGTGACGGGACTGGTTGGCCTCGTATCGATTGCGTCTTCGGCTGCGCTGAGGTACCCGCCGTCGCTGCAGTTCCTGCAGCTGCTCTCGGCCCTGGATATTGCCTGGGCGGGAGCGGCGCTCGTTGTGGGCGTCTACCGGGCCTGGCGGATGCCGGCCGCGATCGCCGCAGGGTTGATGCTCACCGTGATCTGCGTCTGGTCGATCTGGTGGTACCTGGATGCCGTCGGATTCGGCCCGAGCGGGGAGTGGATCGTCGACGCAACAGTTCTCATGAGCCGCGTCTTGCCGTTCGACATCGCCGCAGCTGTGATGGCGATTGGAGCGCTCCTCTTTGGAACGCACCGTCAGGCGACCGAACAGGCAAGTTCCCAATCGTAGGCCGCATACTCGACGTTCGGTGAAGACCCGATCACCCAGTTGGCATCTTCGTCCGGCAGCCACTGTGAGACCGACCGTGCAAGATCGTGGCGACGAGCGGGGATCCACGTTGGCATTCGCCCCGGGCGGACGAAATCGCCGCCGTACCAGAGGAAGACCCGCGACAGATGGAGTGTGCCGGTGTCCCGGTCAACCCGTGCACCACCGCGAGCCAGGAACGACCGCATCTGTTCGTCCAGCTGGGCGTCGAGATCGTCACCGAACGGCTCGTTGCGCAGCGACGGGCAGGACACGGACCCACATACAAGGGCGGCGTGGATCCTGGGATCCTTGAATCGGCGAATCTTGCCGTGCTCGATGTCGTTCAGCGAGAGAGACTCCCCGCCGACCATGGCCCAGGGTGTGTCGAACGCGCCGGGGACCCGAAGGACACTGGCCTCACCTTCCGTGAATGCGTCGGCGGCAAGTGCCAGTGCCCCTGCGTTGTATAAGTTGAGCCAGAACGAAAGGGCACCGTCCACGGAAAGGCCGTCCGGGTCGACTTCCTCCATTCGAAAGCGGAAACGGGCTAGCGATCCTCGTTCAGACGGGAGAACCGCGATCCCGTCAGAGCGAAGGAGCGAGAGAACTTCAGCAAAACCGGTCGACTGAACCAAACCCGTGCCGGTTGGTCTGGGTCGTCGCGTTCGCCGTGCGCGGGCGATCGACCATGCAACAGCGAGTGGATTTGGCTGTTCCGTCATCGGGCGTCCCCCCCGGATGCGGTCTCTCGGCTCAACGGTGCGGCGGCTCGGTCTGTTCCCGAAGGCCGATGATTATCTTCCTGTCGACTTCCCCTTGTAGATGCGCAAGTACGTGAACCCGATGACACCGGCGAGGATCGAGCCGATGAAGATCCCGATCTTGGCTTCGTCGGTGAACACGTCGCCGTCGGCACTTGACCGGAAGGCGAGTTCGGCGATGAACAGCGAGACGGTGAACCCGATACCTGCAAGGAATCCAAGACCGACGATGTGGCCGAATCGCGTGTGGCGCGGGAGCTGTCCGACGCCGAGCTTCAACGCGAGCCACGTGGCGAGCGCGACACCCACGGGTTTGCCGACTGCGAGGCCGACGGAGACACCCAGAGCGATCGGGCTGAGCACGGCCTCAACGACGTCGACACCGACGAAGCGAACGCCGGCGTTCGCCAATGCGAAGAGTGGCACGATGAGAAAGGACGACCACGGGTGCAGCGCGTGCTCCCACCGCTCGAGCGGTGACACTGACTCCCTCGCTATCGCGGCGAGTGCCAGCGCGTCCTGGTCAAGTCGCGCATGGGCTTGCGGTGAGGCCTGATCGCGGTCGAAGCGCACAAGAATCCAGCCCGCTCTTCTCCGGAAGTCCGAATCGCTGTAGTAGGCACGTGCCGGCACGAGCAAGCCGAGGATCACGCCGGCAATCGTCGCGTGGACACCCGACTCGAGGAACGCGAACCACGCGAGGAGCGCCAGCGGGAGGTAGATGATCCCGGCACGAATCCCTGCCTGCCTGGCGAGGAGGATGATCAGCAGAGTCGCGACGGCAACAGCCATCCAAACGAACGAGAGGTCGGAGGTGTAGAAGATCGCGATTACCACGATCGCTCCGATGTCGTCGACGATTGCCAGCGCGAGCAAGAACAGCTTCGCTCCGACCGGGACACGGCTGCCGAGCAGTGCGATCACTCCGACGGAGAAGGCAATATCAGTTGCCATTGGGATTCCCCACCCAGAAAGTGCATCGGCCGGACCGCTCGTCGCGACGAACGCCACGTAGATGAGGGCTGGGACGATCATCCCGCCGAGAGCAGCCATCGCGGGAAGGGATGCCTTCTTGACGGTGTTCAGCTCACCGACGACCAACTCGCGCTTGATCTCGAGTCCGACGACAAAGAAGAAGATTGCCATGAGGCCGTCGTTGACGAAGTGCTTCAGCGACTCGTCGAAGTGGAAGCCGCCAATCGAGATCGTGATGTGGGTTTCCCAGAACTCGAAGTACGAGTCACCCCATGCCGAATTTGCCCAGATGAGGGCCGCAATCGTTGCGGCGAGCAGCACGAAGGCGCCCGAGGCCTCGGTCGCCATGAACGACAGGGCCGGGCGAACGAAACGCCGCTGAAGTGGCCCGTCCGTATGTATCCAGGTTCGGTGAAGCGGTTCGGTGTCTTCATCCATACGTTTGGTTGAGGCTAGTGGTGGCAGATCGGTTGACATCCACTGAGGACAGGTGCCGCCCATGGATCAACGGACGTCTGCCGCGGCCTTGTACCATCTCACCGCCTCTCCGGGAGGGTCCTTTGCTCCTCGACGCCATCAGAATCATCGTGGGCCTCGTTGCGCTGATCTACGCAGCGGATCGCCTCGTCAAGTCGGCCGTGCGCATCTCGCGCGCGTTTGGCGTGTCCGTGGTGCTGATCGGCGCCGTCATCGTGGGGTTCGGCACGTCGGTGCCGGAGTTCGTGGTCTCAGGGATCGCGGCTCTCGAAGGTGAACTCGACCTGGCGGTCGCCAACATTGTCAGCTCGAATACCTCAAACCTGACGCTGGTCCTCGGGTCTGCCGCACTGATCACACCGATCATCGCGCGGCGACAGGTCATCAAGCGTGAAGGTGCGCTCATGTTCGCGGCGGTTGCCGTGTTGACCGCGTTCCTCGCGAACGGTTGGCTGAGCGCATGGGAGGGGTTTGTCCTCCTCGGCTTGCTGGGTGTCGCGATCTGGCTCATGATCCGCTGGTCGAGTGACGATCCGGATGCCGTCATGGCGCAGATCACCGACGCCGTGGAGCCGGACGAAGATGTTCCGAAGGGCAGGCCTGAGTGGCGGACGGCGGTCGGCAAAGAGATCGTGATCGGCGTTGTCGCACTGGTCGTGACAGTAATCGCAGCCGACTTCCTGCTCGATGGCGTCGTCGGGGTTGGTGAACGCTTCGGTCTCTCAGCAGTCCTCCTCGGTCTCATCACCGGCGTTGGAACCAGCCTCCCCGAGCTTGCGGCCGGTATCTCGGCTGCTCGCCACCGGGAGCCGGAGCTTGTGCTCGGAAACGTCCTCGGCTCCAACATCTTCAATTCGCTCGGAGTTGTTGGCCTCGCCGCGGTGCTGGGTCCCGGAGCCATTCCCGAGATCACCGTCGTACCCCTGGCAATCATGGTTGGCGCTGCCTCCATCGCCGGAGTCTTCTCACTCACCGGCCAGCGAATCGACCGAAGAGAAGGCGGCGTTCTGTTGGCAGGGTTCGTCGCGTACGCGGTGTATGCGTTTGTGTGAGCAAAGAGCAAAGAGCAAGGAGTTGGGGCGTCCCCGGGTCTCACCCGTCGGCCTAGGGGTCGGACTCGGTCGCCAGGGGGTCGCGCAGACTATGGATCATGCGCTGGATTTCCCTGACTTCGGCAATGAGCCGACGCGATGCAACCGTCGGAATCAAGTCAAGATCGCGTGCGATCTGAATCTCAGTGTCGAGTTCGTACGCAGAGCCAAGAGCAATGGATAGGAAGCGCTTGAAATCTCAGTCCGAACCCCGTCCGGACCCTTCAGAGATATTCGAGGGGATTGAGATTGCCGACCGAACCAACTGATTGCTGAGTGGGTAGCCAGCGATACCGTTGAAGTTGCCAGCGAGCCGGATGATCTCGAGTGACAGTCGGTACCCTCGCTGCCAGACGGCAAGATGCCTGAAGTTGTGCACCCCACCGATCTATCAGATTCTGCTCCTGCTTGATAGAGTCGCGATCGCCAGCGTCGATGACCGACGACCTCGGACTCTCACGTTCCGGCTATTCGTCGGCGTCGTTGCTCTTCTTGCCCTTGTCCTTCGCTCCTTTCTCTTTGCTCTTTGTTCTTTGTTCTTTGCTCTCGTGTCTCGGGTCTACTCACCCGGGTTCAGGATCTGGGTCGCTTCTGCTGCTGCGTCTATCTGAGCTCTTGTCCAGTTCATGGGGGAGTATTCGCCGGCGAGCCAGAGCGGGATCATATCGTCGTAGTGGGGGTGGTCGGCGTGGCCCGATTGTCCGGTGGTGTGTGTCGTCAACGATCGGGAGAGGTCGCCGAGGTCGACGAGCATGCGCATCGACGGCAGCCAATCGGTCTCGAATCCTTCGTACGCCGTCCAACCGGTTGCGTTGACCAGATCTCTTCCGCCTGGCGTCTCGTAGGGACCACGATTGAACCGGTCCTCGATGATGCCGATCCCCGAATCTCCGAGGGTCTGGTTACGGAACACCGAGACGTGCATCTCACCCCAACTCCACTCGTCTGGATCGTCGCCGAACCACTCCTGCATGTCGGCGTATCCATCGGCGAGCGAACGCTCGAGGATGGCGTCGCGGTCCTCTACGGCGTCGGTCGTCTGGTCGTCCCAGAACGGATCGCTGGGATTCTCGAGCATCGCACCGACGACGGTGAACCAGCGTCCCCCGCCGTCCGGCCAGTAGTCCTCGGGGAGATCATCGTGGAACGTGTACTCCAGGAGGCGAGTCCAGACCGCGTTGAACGCTGCGGCCCCGCTCGAGTCGACCTGGTTCCCGAGATCCCACGACGCAAGAACGTCGCGAACCGGAGTATCGAATTCCAAGAGATACGGGACGACGGTCTGAGCGTTCAGACTGAACGAGTCGAATTGGATCGACCCGTGCTCTGCGAGACCGATTCCGGAGTTCGACCCAACGAGGTCGACGATTCGCCGCGCCCGATATCCATGGTTCCAGTCATACGTGATCGAGTACGGGTAGGAGTCGTCGGCAACAGCGTTGTTCGCAGTCACGATGTATCCGCTCTCCGGGTTGTACGACCGAGGCAATTCATCGAATGGAATGAACCCGGTCCATTCGTAGTCATCGGTCCATCCCGGGACAGGCAGTGTGCCGTCGCCGCTCGCCCGAATAGGGATCGTGCCGGGTGCCTGGTAGCCGATGTTCCCTGACGTGTCGGCGAAGATGAAGTTCTGCGCCGGCACCGTGAACGAAGCGAGTGCTGTGCGGAAGTCTTCCCAGTTCTCCGCAGCATCGAGGCCGATGAAGGCCTGCACAATCCCGGGGTTGGTGTCGAGCGCCGTCCATCGAAGAGTTATGGCGTATGGCTGGGGTGCGTCGATTCCCGACTGATCGAAGTCGTCGAGTACCTCGTAGGCACCGGAGATGACCGGCCCGTGGCGGGTTGTTTTGACGTCGATGGTGACGGGGTCGCTCCCGGCCACCTTGATCGTCTCCTCATGCACTTCCATATCGACCCACGCCCCGTTCACCTCGTACTGGTTTGGGTTCTCCGGGTTGACCTTCTCGACGTAGAGGTCCTGAACATCTGGTCCGAGATTGGTGACACCCCACGCGATGTTTGCGTTGTGGCCGATGATGACACCCGGGACGCCGGCAAACGAGAAACCCGCGACGTCGAACGGACAGGCGCCCGACATCTCGGTGCAGTGGAGCCCGTTTTGGAACCAGATAGACGGCATCTGGATCGCGAGATGCGGGTCGTTGGCGAGGATTGGGGAGCCGGTTTCGGTGTGCGCTCCGGACACAACCCACGAGTTTGAGCCGATCCCAGCCTCCGGGTCTGCGCCACCCAGGGCTGCGATGAGATCAAGGTTGTCCTGGACGGATGCAAGCGCCCTCTGGACACCTGGGACGCTGTGGAGAGAAGCTGCAACCGCCGTCGCCTCATTCTCCAGCGTCGGGACGATGTACGGATTGATCTCACCTGGGTAGGGCGGGAACAACTGCGCCACTTGCGCGTCCGTCAGCGTTCCGAGCAGCATCGCCCGCTCGATCTCGGAATCCATGTTGCCGCGCAGCTCCCACGCCATCGCGATACCCCAGCTCAGGGTGTCGACCGGACTCCACATCTCGGGTGTGTAGCTGTGATTGGTGAGCTCGAGCACCGTGTATTCGAAGCTCAAGTCTGCCGGTGACTGAGTCGCCATGTAGGCGTTGACGCCGTCGGAGTAGGCCTCCATGATCGCCTGCATCTCCGGCGGCGCGTTCGTGAATTGACTCTCAGCGATCTCCCGCCAGCCAAGTGTCCGCAGGAACGTGTCGGTCTCCACTTGGGAATCGCCGAACATCTCCGAGAGGCGGCCGGAGCCGATGTGCCGCCAGAAGTCCATCTGCCAGAACCGTTCCTGGGCATGGACGTACCCCTGTGCCATGAATAGGTCGTGTGACGTCGAGGCATAGACGTGGGGGACTCCCATGTTGTCGCGAACAACCTCTACGGAGGCGTCGAGGCCGGCAATGCTCACCTCGCTGTCGACATCGGGGAACGCTCGCCTGACCGAGACCCGCATGAACAGAGCGGTTCCCACAACGACGACGAGGAGGATCGTCGCGATGACCCCGAGCAGGATCTTCCACCACTTCCGCGACCGCTGCTGCCCGTCGCTCGGCGCTTCTGCGTCACTCATGCGGCCGAGGGTACCGCCTCGACTCTCGCCGTGTCGTCGTACCATGGCGCCATGGAGAACTCGATAGAACCGTCAGACCCACACGATGACCAAGAACCGATCACCCCACAGGTGCTCGAACCCGCAGCGGAAGAGGTACCCGAAGATGAGGGCACGTTCGTCAGCGAACCGTCCAAGCTGATCCGAATCGCCGCGATGACGCGTGCGATGCTCGAAGAGGTCCGTGCCTCCGGCATGGACGATGTCGGCCGTCAGCGGCTTCTCGACGTCTATCACCGCTCGATCGATGAACTGCGCGACGTGCTCTCCGACGACCTCAAAGAGGAACTCGATTCAATCTTCGTGCCCCTCGAGCGGGAGACACCAACCGAGCCGGAGATCCGCGTTGCCCAGGCGCAGTTGATCGGCTGGCTCGAGGGATTGTTCCAAGGCATCCAGGCTTCATTGTGGACGCAGCAGATGTCGGCTCAAGCGCAACTCGAGCAGATGCGCCGTCGTCATGCGCTCGAGCCCCCGAGCGACGAGGAACAACCAGGGTTGTACTTGTAGGAAGACCCGGTCCGAGCTCACCGGCACGTCGGGAGCTGTCGCTACGATGCACGGACCGAGCGAAAGGACGAGCCATCGTGCAGGAGAGTGACTTGCTGCCGGTCACGTCGGTGGTGATCAACCGCTACTACGTGGATCTCACCAACGAAACGGTCCGCTTCGAAACGGTCCAGGCAGAAGATCTCGAAGACGCCCTGGGTGGTGTTGCGCGAGCAACCAAGCTGCTTGGCGACGTTGTTGTCGACGACCCATACGCCCCATCCGCGCCGCTCGTCATGAACCTCGGTCTGTTGAGCGGCACGCGGGTCATGACGGGGTTGCGCACCTTCTTCCACGGATACTCGCCGCTGAAGGTGGCCGACAGCGGTGCAGCCGGCCTCATGTGGACGGCCGGGAGCGGCCACTTCGGCACGAAGCTTCGCGGCCTAGGAATCGACGAGGTGATCTTCACGGGTCGCGCTCCGCAACCGACGCTGCTCAGGCTTACCGAGGGAGACGACGGTGGACCGGCGAAGTTTGAGTTCCTCGCGGCATCCGACCTCGCGGGGCAGACGGTCAACGAACGTATCCAGACGCTGCATCAGCGGTATCCCGAGGCGCATTTCGCCTCGATCGGCCCCGCTGCCGAGCACTACGAAACGGTGCGGTATGCCGCGATCGGACTCTCCACCGACAATCAACTCGAGACCGGCGATCCGAAGCAACGATTCTGCGGTCGCGGCGGGTACGGGGGCGTCATGGCATCGAAGAACCTCTGGGCGATCGCCGCCGACGGTCCCGACCCGGGTCGAACCCGCGGTCTACGAGATGTCAATCGCGAGATCAACCTCGGCCCGGGGAGTGCGCGGTACCGGGATCTCGAAGGCGACCTCGGCGGGACGTGGCGGACGCTGAAGTGGATGCACGAGGAGCAGGCCCTCCCTGAGTTCAACTACTCACCGACGGGAACCGATGCGGGCGTCGCCTTGTACCGCCCCACTGTCGAAGCCGGACCGTTCGTCGTGAAGGCGGAGGGCTGCTACCTCTGTGGCATCCGGTGCCACAAGAACGTGTACGACGAGGACCGGGACGGTCAAGCAGGGCGTTTCCGCGCGAAGGTCGACTACGAGCCGATGGCTCTCCTGTCTTCGAACCTCGGGATCTACGACGCCGATGCGGCGTTGTCGCTGATTCATCTGTCTGACGAACTCGGGATGGACTCCATCTCCCTCGGCGTGACTCTCGCCTACGTAATGGAGTACAACCGCCGCAACAACGGCGATCTGGTCGGCGGCCTGAGCTTTGGAGACGTCGAGGGAGTGACGGCTGCGATTCACGCGGCGGCCGAAGGGCGTCTTCCGGAGCTCGGTCAGGGCGTCAAGCGGTTATCGGAACGTATGGGCGAACCCGGCTACGCGATGCACTCGAAGGGCGTCGAGTACCCCGCATTCCATCCACACGTGAACCCCGGGTTCCCGTGGGCCTTGGCCGGTGGGCACATGTCGATGCGCACCTTCATGCTGTATGCCCAGGAGAAGCAGACCGATCTCGACTACTGGTTTGATGCCATTACCGCCACCGGTCCGCTGTATCTGCTCGACGATCTGACGGGACTCTGCAAGTTCGCCAATGCCAGCCCCGAACTGGAGGCCGAGGCGGTGCGAATAGCAACGGGCCTCGACGTGACCGGCGACGAGCTGAGTCGAGCGGCGATACGAACCCAGCTGCGCGGCTACGTCAACGAGCGGCGCTGCGGCTTCGAGATCGACGACTACCGGGTCCCGGAGGAAGCACACGGACCGATGGGCGACTCGGATCTCGAGGTGTTCAACACTCGAGAGTTCTTCCAGGAACTACAGGGACGGGTGATCGAGGCATTGGACACTGAGGCTGCAGCTGCTGGTATCTCGTAGACGTCAGTTCCGTGAGCTGAGTATCGTCGGCGGGGATGAGTCTGCTTTCGCACGCGTCCGATCTCGAACTCGACCACCCGATCATGCTGCTGGCCATGTCGGGCTGGGTCGACGCGGCTTCGGTTGGAACCGACACCGCCGAGCGGATCGCCGACGGAGGTGATGTGGTGGCGGCCTTCGAACCGGACGCCCTCTTCGACTACCGATCGTCACGGCCCACCCTGCATTTCTCTGACGGCGACCTCACCGACATCGTGTGGCCCCGCCTCGAGATCATCCACCGGACGATCGACGGAGTGGAGCTGCTCATTGCAGCGGGGAACGAGCCCGATTTCCGCTGGCAGGAATTGACCCGCGAGTTCGTCGAACTCACTCAACGGTACAACGTGAGCAAGTTCGTCACACTCGGAGCCGTTCCGGCCCCCGTGCCGCACACCCGCCCCGTTCGTGTGGTGTGCACGACGTCCGACCCGGAGCTTCTCCGAGACGGTGATGAGGTTATGCCGGAGGAGCTTGTGGTCCCCGGAGCTGCCGTGAGCGTGTTGCGTCAAGGTGTCGCAGACGCCGGTGTGCCGGCGATCGGGTATTGGGCTCAGGTTCCGCACTACCTCCAGAGTCCGTTCCACTCGGGTGTGCTGGGGCTCATCGAGCGGGTTGGCGGACAGGTTGGTGTGCGGTTCCCGATCGGAGACCTGGCAGTGGAGGCCTCTGCCCAGCTCGAACAGATCGATGCGGATCTCGCTGAGCGCGACGATGCCCGGCAGTACGTTGAGCGTCTCGAGTTGATGCAGGACGAACGTCCTGAGCTCGTAACCCCGTTCCAGGAAGTCCCGTCAGCAGATGAGATCGGAGCCGAAGTGGAGAAGTTCCTCAGGTCGACAGACGACGACAAGTAGCAAGAGCAAAGAGCAAAGAAGTCCAGGTCTTCTCCGGGTCCAGTCTTTGCTCTTTCGTCTTTGTTCTTTGCTCTCTCCGTCAGTTCCCGATGATTCCTACGAAGAGGGTCAGGATCGCGAGGACGGCGGTGACGGCGATCATCGCCCACACAGACCAGGTGAGGCCCCGCATCGACTTCACCGTGTCGTTGAGTGCCGTGATCAGGTCATCGAGGCGTGGATCCGCACTGCCCGGGCTTGGAGGTGTTGCGGGGGTGACCCGGGTCCGTTGCACCGGGGCCGGCGCGGCAGCCTGAGTTTGTGCGGAAGCTTGTTGAGGGGCCGGGGCCGGTTTCGAAGCGGCCGGGGTTGGTGTCGAGGAGGCAGGCTTTGACGTGGTGCTTGCCGTCGGCGTGAGGTGCACTTCGGCGCCCTCCGTGGGATGGCCGAGTCGCACCGTTGTTGGCCCCTTGATATCAAGGAACTGGATTCGGGCTCCATTGTGGAAGGTTCCGTTCCTGCTCGAGGCATCCTGCAATACCCAGTGTGAGCCGTCGTACTTCACCACGGCGTGGCGACGCGAGATACCCGGACGGGCGACCCTGATGGTGGCAGACGCGTCTGCGCCGATTACGGCCGTCGTTCCGGTGGGAACGGTGACTTCATTGCCGGTGGCAGCGACCCTCAGGTCCATGAATCCCCATTTGCACGAGCTTGCTGAAGGCTGAAATGTAGTAGTTCCGGGGCTGTTGTATCAAAAGAGTCACCTCACGACCACTCAGAGCGGCAATGAGGCCCGCACGGTGGTTCCCGCTTCCGCCTCCGAGTTGATCGAGATCTGCCCGCCGGCCCGAGTTGCCCGCTCTCTGAGATTCGTGAGTCCCAAGCCCCATGCGACGGCCGCGGGATCAAAGCCGATGCCGTTGTCCGAGATCAGGAGGGCGAGTCGGTCATCTCCGCCGTGAATCTCGATCGTGACCCGGTCCGCCTGGGAGTGACGGAGCGAGTTGCTCAGCGATTCACGAACAAGCTGCATGGCATCCTCAATGACCCTGCGGGGGAGTGTTTCAAGAGTCCCGGTGTACGTGACGTGCACCTCGGTGTCGTGTGGCCCGGTGAGACGGGTTACGAGCTCTCGAAGCTCTGACCGCAAGGTGCGCTGTTGATCTGCAGGGGAGCCCAGGTCGAAGATGAAGCCGCGCAGTGAGGTGATCGTTTGGTCGAGGCTTTCGACATCCTGCTCGAGCGCCCGCCGAATCTCCGGATCCGCAACCTTCAGCGCCTGTCCTTGAAGGGAGAGGCCGACAGCGAAGAGATTCTGGATGATGGCGTCATGCAGATCACGAGCGATACGTTCACGATCCTCGGCAACCGCGAGGCTCTGGAGGCGGCGTTGGAGCCGCACCGTTCGGATGGCGGTCCCCGCGATCATCGCGAGCGCTTCGACGAGAGCTTCGTCCTCATCAGTGAAGCCGCCATCTTTGTCTGTGAGATAGAGGTTCCCAAAGAGGTTTGGTCCTGCTCGAACAGGGACTCCGAGGAACGGACCCATAGCCGGATGGTGCTGTGGCATCCCCACCGCATCCGGATGGTCGGCGACTGAGTTGAGCCGGACCGTCCTACCTTCCCTGGAGATGACGCCGAGAACGCCGCGTCCTTGTGGAGGGCTGCCGATCGACTCCGCAATGTCGGGATCGAGGCCGGCGTGCACGAAGTCCACGAGTGTTCCGTGTTGGCCAACCACCCCGAGAGCGCCATGCGGCGCACCGGTGAGGTCCATGGCGATCTCGACCGTCGTAGCAAGAATCGCTTGCAGATCCGTCTGGCCGGCTACTGCGGCGGCACCTTCGACGAGGTCGCGAAGTCGCGCGGGAGTGAACTGTCTCAACACCACGAGAGAAGGCTACTCGGTCCCGAGCAGAGCCAATCAGCCCCGCGTCAAGTCCGCGGATGCAGTAGTTTTCAAGGGTGCCACGAAAGAAGAAGCCCGCCGGCTCGCTCCGCGTTGTGCTCGTCGACGACCACGAGGTGGTCCGTCGAGGGCTGCGATCCCTCATCGACTCATACGACGACCTCAGTGTGGTCGGGGAAGCCGGAACCGCGAAGGAGGGTGTGCGGCGGGTCGGCTACGACGTGCCGGACGTCGTGGTTATGGATGTCCGCTTGCCGGACGGCTCCGGCGTCGAGGCGTGCCGGGAGATCGTCGATCGTTGGCCGGAGGTGGGGGTGTTGATCCTGACGTCATTTGCCGACGAGGAGGCGCTGATGTCGGCAATCATGGCCGGGGCCGCCGGGTATGTTCTCAAGCGGATCGATGCGGAGGCACTGATCGACAGCATCAGGAGGGTCGGTGCGGGCGAGACGCTGCTCGACCCGGCCATGGCCGAGCCGCTCTTCGATCGGCTGCGAGGTCACACGGTGGACGACCCGCTCATCCGCAGACTCTCGCCTCAGGAACGCCGGATCCTGGATTTGATCGCCGACGGAAAGACCAACCGCCAGATCGCTGAGGAGATGTTCCTGGCGGAAAAGACGGTCAAGAACTACGTCTCGAACCTCCTGGCCAAGATGGAGATGTCGCGCCGGAGCGAAGCCGCCGCGTACGCCGCCCGCGTGGCGACAAAACACGAACATCAGTATCCGCCGGAGGAATGGAGCCAATGATGCTCCGCTGGAGAACGTGGTATGAGGGTCGTTGACGTCATGACGACCGATGTCGTCGCGGCGCTGCCGGATTGGTCGTTGAAACAGGCGGCTCGGGTGATGATCGACGCCGGAGTTTCCGGGCTTCCCGTGGTGGGAGACGACGGCACGGTCGCCGGCATCATCACGGAGGCAGACTTCATCGAGACCGAAGCAGGTCGGACCGTCGGCCGCCAGCGTCTCTTCGATACCGTGTTCGGCGAGAAACGAACTCGGACGCCCTCGACCGTCGAGGCTGCAATGTCACGTTCACCGATCGTCGTCGACCGGAACACCACGATCGCTGAAGCCGCTCGCCTGATGACCGACCGCAACGTGAAACGACTGCCCGTCGTTGACCCGAACGGGCGGCTTGAGGGCATCGTGAGTCGAGGCGACATCCTCGTTGCGTTCGCACGCGACGATGACGCGATCGCCGATGCTGTGGAGCGCGGCGTGATCCGGAGAATCCTCATGCTCGAATCCCGCGACGTATCAGTCCACGTCGCAGACGGCGTGGTGATCCTGTCAGGTCAGGTCCCGAACCGGTCCGACGCGAAGCTGCTGGAGGAACTCGTAGGGCGCATCGAGGGCGTCATCCGATGTGACAGCGATCTGGTGTGGTCCTTCGACGACATCTCGGCTGGACCTGCGCTGTAGTCGGCCGGTCGGACTTCAACTTCGGGAACAATCGCGACACGCCCGGCGTTTGTTTCGCACAAGCGCAACGGTGGAGCGACATATGGTGTCCGTAATTGGTGAACCGTACCTCGACGCAGTCGAGCCGTGGCATGAACAGGCTGCGTGTGCGACGTACTCAGCGGAGGTCTTCTTCCCTCCGATTGATGTGCCTGGGTCTACACGAGCGGCGAAGGCGATCTGTGCATCATGTCCCGTGCAAGACGAGTGCCTGACATTTGCGTTGGAAACTGGTCAATCCGACGGTGTGTGGGGTGGGATGGATGCCGGCGAGCGGCGACGCCTCCGTCGTCGGATTCGCGATCGCGCCCGTCGTAAGGCCTCGTGAGCATCGCGGAGTCGGCCGCTTGACTGCCGCTACGATTCCCGGCATGAAGACCAAGAGATACAACGAGCAGCTGGGTGAACTCGAGGTTGAGCTGGCCAAACTCCAGGCCTGGATCAAGGAGAAGGGGCTTCGCATCGTCGTGATCTTCGAGGGTCGCGATGCTGCAGGGAAAGGCGGGACGATCAAGACGATCACCCGAAGACTGAGCCCCCGCGTCGTACGTACCGTTGCGTTGCCGGTACCGAACGATCGTCAAAAGACGGAGTGGTTCCTCCAGCGCTATGTCCCTCACCTGCCTGCAGCCGGGGAGATGGTCTTGTTCGATCGGTCTTGGTACAACCGCCTCAACGTCGAGAAGGTCATGGGTTTCTGTACCGAAGAGCAGTACGAACGGTTCCTCACCCTGTGCCCTTCGTTCGAGCAGACCTTGGTCGATGACGGCATCACGCTGATCAAGTACTGGCTGCACACGAGCGACGACGAGCAAGAACGCCGTTTCCAGGCCAGGAATACTGATCCAAAGAAGCGATGGAAGCTCAGCCCGATGGATCTGACCGCACGGTCCCGCTGGGTCGACTACTCAAGAGCTCGTGACATCACGTTTGAACACACGAACACCGAGTGGGCGCCGTGGAATCTCGCCAACCTGGAAGACAAGAAGGCCGGCCGGCTCAACGTGATCACCCATCTCCTCAACCAGATTCCGTACGAGGATCTCACGCCGCCGCCGCTCGAGTTGCCGGACCGGCAACCGGCCGGCGATTATGTGGAGCCCGACTGGAGCGGTCTCGAAATCCCCCGGATCTACACATAACGACGAGCGTCGCCGACGCCACACCGGATAGTCGTTGCACAAAGGGTGTTCCGCCATACACTCTTGGTCACCAGGACCGACGGGGATTCACGTGCGCCGAATACTGATATCGATACTCATCGCCGTGCCGGTTGTGACCGTGTTGATCATCGCGGGCGTGTATGTCTACGACGAGGTGTTGCACCCCGACCGAGTCGGACGGAACGTCTCGGCCGTCGGTGTCGATCTTTCCGGTCTTTCAACCGAAGACGCGGTCGCGGCCATCGCCGCGTACGAGCAGCAACTCGTGGAGACGCCAGCGACGTTCGTTGTCGACGGCATTGAGGTTGTCCTTGATCCGGCAGACGCCGGACTCGCAGTGGACGAACAGGCAATTGTCGACGAAGCGTTGGCCCAAAGAAGGGATGGAGGATTCTTCTCCGACTTCACGGGCTGGGCCGGCGCCCGATGGGATCCCGTTGTTGTCGAGATCCCCACAACCGTCGACGACGAGATGATTGAGGTCGTCTTGCACAAGTGGGATCGAACGGTCGTCGATCACCCGGCCTACGAGGGAGCCGTCCTTGTGGAGAACAACGTTGCGGTGCCCGAGTACCCGCGCCCCGGGGCCCTGATCGACCGGCCGCCCGCGTTTGCCGCAATCGCCTCGTCGCTCCACACGCTCGAGCGTTTCCCCACTGCCCTGCCGCTGACCGACCTTGAACCGACGGTCACCAACCGCCAGATCGACGACGCGGTCGCCCGAGCGAATGACCTCATCGGGGAACCGGTGATGCTCTGGCGCGAGGGATTCGATGGTCGTCTCATGTTCACTTCTGCTGGACTCGCATCGGCTCTGCGGACTGAAGTAGTCGTCAACTCGCCGGCCACCATTGTCGTTGAACTCGATGAATCGGCACTGCGCGACCTCGCCGTTGACGACGTAGGACGATTCTCGACACCACCCGTTGATGCGTCATTTCGTTTCAACAAGGACACCGGCGAGATCACGATTGTTCCTTCAACGCCCGGCACCGTGGTCGACCTCGATGCACTCCCCGAGATCGTCATCGAGGCGGCGCTGAACTTCGGGTTTGCGCGAGTCCCGACCATGATCGGCGACGCGCCTGCTCTCACAACCGAGGCGGCCGAGGCGATGGGGCCGTTCGGGGAGGTATCGACGTTCACGACCTACCACCCGTGCTGTGCGAGTCGAGTCACGAACATCCAGAAGCTCGCCGACGAGATCGACGGTTCGGTTGTCATGCCCGGCGAGACGTTCTCGGTCAACGACACAGCGGGGAAGCGGACGACGGCAGAAGGGTACGTCCGGGCCGGGGCGATCATCGGCGGCGAGGTGTACTGCTGCGACAACCCCGCAAACGTTGGCGGTGGCACCAGCCAGTTCGCTACGACCTTCTACAATGCCGTCTTCTTCGGGTGCTACGAAGATGTGGAGCATCAGCCACACAGCCTCTACTTCTCCCGATACCCGTATGTGAGGGAGGCAACTCTCGGGTTCCCCGCTCCGGACGTGAAGTTCCGAAATGACTCAGACGCTCCCGTGTTCATCGACACGTCGCATACGGGGGGATCGATAACCGTCACGTTCTACGGCAACAACGGCGGTCGGACCTGCACGTCGGAGCGCTCCGGCAACACCATCACTCGCGTGATGGCACACCCGGACGGCACCACCACCACACAGTCGTGGACGTGGAACTACAAGCAGCCCAAGCCGAAGGTGACACCCACAACCGTACCGACGGAAACCACAACAACCGTGCCGGCGGACACCACGACGACCGTGCCGGCGGACACGACGACCACGACGGTGGCGCCGGAACCAACGACGACGACAACGGTGGCGCCGGAACCAACGACGACGACAACCGCTCCTCCCGCCTAGCTGCCACCCCACCTCCGGGTTTGGGCGCCCCTCGATCCACTCGGGCACGCTGGCGGCAGACCTCATCTTGGTGATTCGGGCTCCCGGGCCGCCCCCTCCCGCCCTCGCTGCGCTCGGGCACCCTCCCCCACTTCGTGGTGGAGGGGAGGAGAAGGGGAAGTCTGGGCTGGCGCCGCTAGCTGTCGGTGATTGTGACCGAGTTGATGGTGACCGGTTCGATAGGACGGTCCTGAGGACCGGTCGGGTTCTGCGCAATCGTGTCGACGACGTCGAGACCATCGGTGACCTCGCCGAAGATCGTGTAGGCATTCGGCAGCCCCACGTTGTCGTGGCAGATGAAGAACTGGGAGCCGTTGGTGTTCGGTCCTGCGTTCGCCATGGCCACCGTTCCACGGCTGTAGGTCGTCTTGTCGTGGAACTCGTCGCGGAAGCGGTAGCCGGGTCCACCCGTTCCCGTCCCTGTCGGATCTCCACCCTGGATCATGAATCCGGGGATGGTGCGGTGGAAGATGACCCCGTCGTAGAAACCCTCGCGAGCGAGGAACACGAAGTTGTTCACGGTTTGGGGAGCGTCGGCGGCGTAGAACTCGACGGTGATCTCACCGGCACTGGTGTCGATCTTCGCCGTGTAGGTCTTCGAGAGATCGATCGTCAACTCGGGCGGGGCATCATATTCGGCGGCCATCACGGCTCCTCAGGTCGGTTGCTGTGGGGTGAACCCTAGGGAGGTCTCATTCTTGAGCGGCGACGAGAATGCCCTTCCGTAGTCGGGGTAGCGGCTAGAAACCGCGACGACGGCGGCGCTTGCGTTGTGAGCCGGGCTTGAACGGAGCCTGATCCTCGGGAGGTTGCCACGAGAAGAGATCTGCGACCCGGTCGTCGTTCGAGAACATCTTGATGATCGGCACGTTCAATCCGGCGCGACGCTGAATACCGAGCACCTCGTTCACCTGATCCCACTCCACAAGCGTGACGACAAGACCCTCCTCCCCCGCTCGCGCAGTGCGACCGGAACGGTGCAGGTAGGTCTTGGGGTCATCGGGCGGGTCGTAGTGAATCACGATATCGACGCCGTCGATATGGAGGCCTCGCGCGGCGACGTTGGTCGCAACCAATGCCGTTGCTTTACCCTCGCGGAATCGGGAGAGCGACTGCTCACGCTTCTGCTGAGGAAGGTCGCCGTGGATCGCCGCTGCGGAGACGCCGAGATCGCGAAGCTTCTTGTGGAGGTCGTCGGCCGCCCACTTCGTTCGCGTGAACATGAGCGTCCGTTCGGCGGTGCGGCTGAGGGCCGCAGCCATCTTGGGTTTGTCAAGGTGGTGGACCTTCAGGAATCGGTGTTCGAGCGTATCCACATGCTCGCTATCGGATTCGACCTCGTGGCTGACCGGGTCGGTCATGTAGCGGTCGACCAACTCCTGCACCTGCGAGTCGAGCGTCGCCGAGTAGAGGTAGGTCTGGTGGTCGTCGGGAATGGCCGCCATGACCTTGCGAACCTGGGGCATGAAACCCATGTCTGCCATCTGGTCGGCCTCGTCGAGACACACAACGCTGATGTCGTCGAGACGCGCCTTGCGCCGCTCCATCAGGTCGATGAGACGCCCCGGGGTTGCGATCAGCAGTTCAACGCCGGCGTCGAGGGCGTCGATCTGGTCCTTCATCGAAGCACCGCCGTACACGGTGACCAAGCGGAAGCCGCGTGCTCCCACGAGGGGCTGAAGATCGCGGGTGACCTGCATTGCCAATTCGCGGGTGGGGACCAGCACCAGGGCTCTTGGATGGAACGGTTCGGCACGTTCGAGGCCCTCGACGATCGGGAGCCCGAACGCGAGCGTCTTGCCCGATCCGGTCTTCGCTTTGCCGAGTACGTCAACGCCGGCGAGTCCGTCCGGGATCGTCGCCGCCTGAATCGGGAACGGCGATTCGAATCCCGCTTCGGTCAGGATGGATACAAGTTCAGGGGAGACGCCGAGGTCGGCGAAGGTCGTGTCTGTTGCGAGTTCGTTAGTCATGATGAGGAGGTTGGTTCGTTAGTCATGATGAGGAGGTTGGCCGGAGCCGGCCACTATCAACGGTAGCCGTGGGCCGGCAATACCCCACCATCTATCCGGTAGCCTGTCGAGGAGGCGAGACGGGAAGGAGAACCGACGTGCCGTGTGGCTGCTGTCTGGCGGCAACGCTTGGATCCATGGTTCCGCGCCTGACGCTCCTCTTCGTCTGGCTCTTCACCGACCTTGTGGATCGAGCCTTCGACGGATGGGTCGCACCACTCGTCGGTCTCCTGCTGCTCCCGTTTGCGACCCTCGCCTTTGTGTTCATGTGGGCGCCCGGCCGCGGAGTGACCGGCTTTGGGTGGGTCGTCCTGATCGTTGCGTTCCTCTTCGACGTTTCCTCATACGCCGGCGGTGCCTTCGGACGGGGACGAAACGGTCGGGCGTCCGTGTAGCTTCGGACCGTTTCAGCCGAGGACGCGGCGCACGAGGCTCTGGCGGGCCGCAGCCCGCTTGCCGGCGGTGACACCGACGCCGAACGCGATTCCCGCCATCGCGGCCGCTCCAACGGCGGCGGTGGTCCGTTTGACAACGGTCTTGCGCGCCCTGCTGAACTCAACGATGGGCCAGCCGCGATGGTACGCGATCGCCTCGAGGGCACGGTCGGGGTTCACCGCCACAGGATGTCCTACGAGCTCGAGCATGGGGAGGTCGCCGGCAGAATCGGTGTAGGCATAGGAGAGGGCCAGATCGTAATTGCGCTCCCTTGCGATTTTCGCGATTGCGATCGCCTTGCCCTCGCCGTAGCAGAACGGTTCGGCGAGCTCGCCCGTGTACACGCCATCTTCGATGGCTGCGACGGTGCCGATGCCACCGGTGAGCCCGATCGCAGTGGCGAAGTCTCCGACGATCTCAACCGGAGATGCGGAAACGATGAAGGTGTCGCGATCGGCGGCATGGTGCAGGTCGAGGAGTCCGCGCGCCTCGCGTCGAACCTCGCTCTCGAGCCGCGGCACGATCTGTTCCCCGAGTTCCGCCATCTGATCGACGGGAACACCCTTGATCGCCTGGAGTACCCGGTTCTTGACGGCTTCCGTCTTCTCGTCTGACGCTCCTGCAAAGAGGAATGTCGTTGCGTTGGTTGCGTCGGCGAGGAGTTCGCGCTTCGACACCATGCCGGCTCGAAAGGCCGCAACGCCCAAGGCGAAGACCGACGAGCCGCTGATGATCGTGCGGTCGAGGTCGAAGAATGCTGCGCCGCGTCGCGTCTCGGTCTCGCTCATCTGGCTGTCTCGAGACTTCCGGCGGGGATGGCGAAGAGCTCAGAAGCTCCGGCTGTTGCCGAAGGGAGCCAACCGGCAGCGCGCGGCATGATTTGATTGGCATAGAACGCCGCCGTGTCGATCTTCGCCTCGAGCCACGCGTCGCGTTCTTCGGCCGCCGCGGCCAGTGCCATGCGTATCAGGTAGGCACCTCCGGCGACCGTGCCAAACATGTCGAGATATGGTGATGCCCCTGCGAGCCGGTCGTTCGGGTCGTCGCAGGTGATGAGCCATTCCGTCGCTTCGCGGAGCGCCGCCAGGGCCGGGACGAGCGCTTCACGCATGACCGTGAAACGCGGGTCACTCGACTCGGCCAGCGGAGCGGCGAGTGCCGCTATCTCGTCCAGATACGAACGAACGACGGCACCGTCGTCCATCGGCAGCTTGCGCATCACGAGATCGATCGCCTGGATCCCGTTGGTGCCTTCATAGATGGGTGTGATCCGGGCATCCCGGTAGTGCTGGGCGGCACCAGTCTCTTCGACGTAGCCAACGCCGCCGTGAACCTGGACACCGATTGATGTCATGGCGACGCCGAGGTCGGAACACCAGGCCTTCGCAACCGGGGTGAGGAGTGCAACCCGATTCGCCGACTCCTGCCGACTGGCTTGCCCTGGATGGCGGTGCGCTCGTTCTCCGGCTGCGGCCGTGTCATAGAGGAGGCCGCGTGATGCTTCGTTGTACGCCTTCATCGTCATCAGCATGCGGCGGACGTCCGGATGTTCAACGATCGGCGATACGTCGGTCTTCGGCGTGCCAACGGCCCGGCCTTGGGTGCGCTCCTGTGCGTACGCCACGGCCTGCTGGTACGAGCGTTCAGCGATGCCCAGTCCTTCCATGCCCACCTCGCGTCGCGCCTGATTCATCATCGCGAACATGTAGCGCATGCCGTGGTTCGGTTCTCCAACGATGTACCCGACCGAGTCCTCGAACGAGAGCACCACTGTCGGGCTGCCGTGGATACCGAGTTTGTGTTCGATCGAAACCGTTTCGACATTGTTCCGGCTGCCGATGCTGCCGTCGTTGGCGACGAGCATCTTCGGGACGACAAACAGCGAGATCCCCTTGGTACCGGGGGGTGCATCAGGCAGTCGCGCCAGCACCAGATGGATGATGTTGTCCGTGAGATCATGATCGCCCCACGTGATGAAGATCTTGGACCCGCTGATTCGATAGGAGCCGTCATCGGTGGGGATCGCTTTGGTGCGCAGTGCACCCACATCCGACCCGGCTTCGGATTCGGTGAGCACCATGGTCCCGGTCCACTCTGCGGTCACCAGCTTCTCGAGGTAGGTGGACCGGAGGGAGTCGTCGGCGTGGTCGCGGATCACGGTGATCGCCGAACCGGTCAGCATCGGGTTCAGGGAGAATGCGAGGTTCGCGGCGACAAACATCTCGCTGATCGCGAATCCCACCGTCTCGGGGAAACCGTGTCCGCCGAACTCTGGAGGTCCAGCGACGGCGCTCCAGCCGGCTTCGACGTACTTGCGCCACGCATCCTTGAAAGCCTCAGGTGTGGTGACGGACCCGCCTTCCCAGGTACACCCGATCTCGTCTCCCGCACGATTCGTGGGGGCAACAACCTCAGACATGAACCGGCCGGCCTCGTCGAGCGCGCCGTCGATGGTGTCGGGGTCGACGTGCTCGAATCCGGGATATCCGATCATCCCGTCGAGATCAGCGATATGCCGGAGGTTGAACTTGATATCGCGCAGGGGAGGTGTGAATTCAGCCATGCCGCGAGGATAGGCGACGGGACCGCTCTCGGGCACCGGTGTCGGCTACGCGTCGGAGCTGATCTTCAGCCGTTCGTCGCTCTCTGCGAGTGGGTCGGATGAAAGGAGTGTCCGGACGTCGAGGGCGAAGTCCATGACCCGCGCATCGACCCACATTGCGTTCTGGTCCAGCCAGGAGTCGATGAACTCGACCGTCTGGAGAGTGTGAGTTGTCTCGTTCGTTCGTTCGGCGGTCATCGCTTCTCGTTCGCTCGGTTACTCAAGGGTACGTCGTAGTCTCTCGTATTCCTCATACATCGACCAGAGGTGCCACATGCTCAAGCGTCATCTTCTTGCAGCCTTTGCCATCGTGGCTCTGGGCCTTGTTGGGTGCACGTCCGGCGACAACTCCGCGGTCGACGACACCGCAACCACCAGCGCCGAGGGAGGGTACATGGCTCAGGACGGAGATCTGGTCGAAGTCCACTACAAGGGCACACTCGACGACGGATCGACCTTCGATTCGTCACGCGAGCGCGGCGCGCCACGCTCCTTCACGGTGGGTGCCGGTGAGGTCATTGCCGGGTTCGACGACGCGGTCCGCGGACTTGCCGTTGGCGACTCCGCAACGGTGAGGATGCTGCCTGCCGATGCATACGGGGAGTGGACTGAGGACCTCGTGCTTGAGGTGCCCTACGGTCCCTCTCAGGGTGACGTGGCTGTCGGAGACGAGGTGTTCCTCAACACCGGACAGCCTGCCGTCATTCTGGAAGTCAAAGAGGGCACGGTTGTGCTCGATACGAACCACGCGCTCGCCGGCGAGGCCCTGACGTTCGAGATCGAAGTCCTAGCGATCACCAGGCCGCAGTAGGACGAAAGAGCCAAGAGCAAAGAGCCAAGACCGGACCTGAGCAACGCTTCTTTGTTCTTTGTTCTTTGTTCTTTGTTCTTTGTTCTTTGTTCTTTGTTCTTTGTTCTTTGCTCTGTGCGGGCTACGGGCCGTTCACTTCTCCGGCCCACAGGTGCTGGAACTCATCGCTGGTCTTCAAGAGTTCGTCGGCTGTTCCCTGGGCCTCGATTCTTCCGTCTCGCAGGACGATGACGAGGTCGGCTCGCTGGAGAGCGGGTTTCCTGTGCGACACGACGAGCGCCGTTGCGCCCGAGCCGTCGGCAAACAGCCGATCCCAGAGGAGCTGCTCGGTCTCAACATCCAGGGCGCTCGAAAGATCGTCGAATACCAGCAACTCCGGTCGCCGGAGCAGCATCCGGGCCGCAGCAGAGCGCTGGACCTGTCCACCGGAAAGCCGCACGCCGCGTGGACCAACCATGGTCTCGAGACCCTCCGGCATGCTTGCGACGTCCTGCTCCATGGTCGCCGTGTGAATGGCTTCCGCGACCTGTTCGCTGGTCGCGTCCACACCCAGTTTGAGGTTCTCGTCGAGGGTGAGCGAGAAGAGCCGCGGAACCTGCGGGGTGTATGCGGTTCGGGGAGGTTTCATGAACGAACCCGGATCAGCGACGTCCTCGCCATCCCAAGCCACACTGCCGGCGTCGGCGGGTAGGAGGCCGAGCACGGACCTCAGCAGTGTTGTCTTGCCGGAGCCGACACGCCCGGTGACGACGACGAACTGTCCTCGGTCGACAGCGAGGTCGATCGAATCGATGCCCCCGCCGGACGACGGGTACCGGTAGCTGAGCCCGCGAGCAGCGATGAGCGGAATGTCGTTCTGTTCGAAGCTGGCCGAGGACAGCGACCTTGGCTGCGCTCCGGGAGCTGCCGGCGCGAAGAGGTCGCGGGGTGCCACAACGTCGCGCCACGTTGCCCCACGCATGAGCGAGATCATCCGATCGGCGGAAACACCCGCCTGCTTGACCCTGGCGAGGAACAGCCCAATGAAGTATGCGGAGTCGGTGACCATCGCCAGGAGATACACGAACAGGCTGAACTCGCCGACCGTGATCCCGGCCGAACCGTCCGTCGATATCGATCCTGCGGTGAGGATCAGAATGAGTCCGGTACCGATGCTGACGGTGTTGTGGAATACAGCCTCGAGTCCTGCGGTGAACGTTCGGTCGCGCACCATCATCTTGCGCCGGACATCGTTCAACTCGTTGAAGTGCGCCAGCATTGTCGATTCCGCACCTGCCACCTTCACCGATTGAACCGAGCCCAGCGTCTCTCCGAGGAATCCTGTGATGGCTTCCGTCGATTCGCGTGCCGCGGTGCGATACCGACGGATCGTCGAACCCGTGCGGCTCACGACGAGAATGACGATGGCCACCGGAGCGAACACGACAAGGGTGATCACGGGATCGATCGAGAAGAGCAGGATCACCGCGACCAGGGCGGAGAGCATCGATCCGATGAAATCGACGGTGAAGTCCATCGCCTCAACGGTGTGGTCGACATCGTCCCGGAAACGCGAAACAACCTCACCAGGCGTTTCATCGATCGGTCGTGCGCCGGGCAGCGAGAAGATCCACGCCAACATCGAACCGCGCATCGAAGCTCCGGCGCGGAACAGCGTCTCTGAATGAAGCCGCATCCCGCCGAACACGATGACGATGCGGGCGACGAGATATGCCCAGAGCGCTGCGATGATCGTGGGCAGGTTCCAGCCGGCCGTCTCACCGGTGAGCTGATCGAAGAAGGCTGCGACGATCAGGCCGATCACGATCGGCATGGTCCAGATGGTGATCCATAGGGCGACGCTGAAACCGTACCGCACGGGCTGGTTGCGGATGAGGGCGAGGATCATGCGAATGATTGGTGCCTCGGAGCGGGTCGTCATGCGAGCACCTCCTCCATGCCGGTCGCGAGCAGTCGCGTGAAGCGCGATTCTGGGTCGGCGGCGAGGACGGCGCGTTCGCCGAATTCCGCGACGCGCCCTTCGTCGAGGATGAGGATGTCGTCGGCTCGGGTGACCGTCCCGAGCCGGTGAGCGATCACAATGCCGGTGCGGTCTTCGAGGAGATGGTCGACAGCTCGTTCGATCAGCGCCTCGGTTGCCGGATCAAGGCGGGACGACGCCTCGTCGAGGACCACAACCCCCGGGTCCTCGAGGAAGATCCGGGTGAACGCCAGAAGCTGAGCTTGGCCGGCCGACAGTCCGCCGCTTCCCGAGTCGAGGAGGGTGTCGAGGCCTTTTGGCATCGACGCGAGCCACGAGTCGAGCTCGAGGCGATGGATCGCGTCGAGGATCTGTTCCTCGGGAATGGCGTCATTGAAGAACGTGAGGTTGTCCCGAATCGAGGCACGGAAGAGCTGCACATCCTGGGTGACCATGCCGACGCGTTTTCGGATGTCAGAAACGTGAGCGTCCCACGTTGCGACATCGTTGAGGCGCACCGAACCGGCTTGTGGCTCGTACAACCGTGTCACGAGCCGCGCGATCGTGGACTTCCCACTCCCGGTGCGACCGAGCAGACCAACGACTCGACCGGGTGCAATGTGGAAGCTGACATCTCTGAGGACGATCTCGGAGGATTCTCCGTCGTCGCCATCGTCGCCATCGTCGTACGAGAAGCTGACATCGTCGAACTCCACGCTGAGCGCACCTGAACCGATCGAATGATCTCCCTCCGCCTTCAGCTTCGTCACGGTCGTCATCAGCTCGTCGACCCGTGCGATGGCGGCTCCGGCCTTCTGGAGATCCTCCATCTGGGCGCGGATCTGTTCCATCGGGTGCCGGGTCATTTCCACGTAGTGGAACACCAGGTAGACCGCGCCGATCGACAGCGTCCCGATGCCGTACAACCACGAGCCCAGAATGAAGACAATGGAAGTTGAGAGGCCGTAGAGGACGATGGTCGAGCTCCACATCGTTGCCCACCCCATCCAGGCGCGCACCGTTCGCGGCAGCCAGCGTTGCTGGATGTCGTTGAAGCGCGTCTCCATGTAGGGGCCGGCCCCGTTCGAGGTTATGTCCTCGGTGCCTTCAACCACCTCGCCGACAAATCCGTACGCTTCGGCAGCGGTTGCCCTCACGGCTTTCCACCATGGAACGGCGACGCGGTGGAACCCGGCCATCGCAACGATTGCGAGGGCGGTGAAGATGCTGACGCTCAGCCCGACGATCCAGCTCTCGAACCACAGCATCACGATGACCCCGATCACGAGGCCACCGTTGCCAACAACCTTGATCATCATTGCCGAGAAGAAGTTCGAGAGCGATGTCACATCCCCGTCGATGCGTTCGATGAGTTCGCCTGCCGAGTGTCCTTTGTGGAATCCCATGTCGAGGTGAATGACATGGTCGGTCAGATCTCCTCGCAGATGGTTCGTGGCCGACCATCCGATGTCCTCGGCGAGGTAGGTCGCCCAAATCGCGAGCGCCTGCTGTCCGATGGCGATCAGCATGAAGGTCACGGCGAGCGGGATGAGGGCGCTCGCGTCGCGACCGTCGATCGCCCCGTCGATGAAGCGTTTGATGAGTTGTGGGTTGACGAGTTGGAGCGCAATCGTCGAGAGCAGGACGAAGCTGAGCAGCACCACACGCGGCCGGAGGGGCCTCAGGTAGTTGGTGAGGAGGCTGAAATACGCTCGTACGGGAATCATGTCGTGTCCTTGGTCATCCGGCGGTGGTCGCTGCGGCCATCAAAAAAGCCGCCCGGTGGGCGGCTGTCTCGCTTGAACGCTGCTGCCGGGTCAGAACCGGAAACGGGCGCGCGCGAGGGCCGCCTGGGGGGTGTTCGGCTGTGTGGCTCGGAACATCCGTAGGTCACCTCGCTCGACGCTGCGGCCCGTGGGTCGCCTGACAGGGGAACTCTCGCGCGACGCGCAGTCCATGTCAAGCCTCCGATCTCGGTCGAGTATCCCGTCGGGCTGGTCAAGCTTCGGGCGTGGTGAGCCGACATCAATGAGATGGCATCGCCCAACTGTGCTACATGTGGATCCGATCTCCTCGATCCCGAGGCACGCTACTGCAGCGGTTGCGGGGCCTCGGTTCCCGAAGCTGAGCCGATTCCCGACGATGCGCCTGTCCCGGGGGAGTCCGATCTCGAGAACGATGTGTCGGCGGAGCATGATCCCGATCCCGAGGTTGCAGCGACGTCCGGCGATCTGTCGAAGATCGGGCTCGAGGTGCCGTTTCGTCTCCGCCTCACGGAGCAGCAATGGCAATACGTAACTTGGGGTGCCGTCGCTACCGGCGCCGTGGCGATCGTTGCCCTTCTTGCGGTGGTCTTTGGCCTCCTCTCGAGCAGCACCGAGACCTCCCGCTCACCCGTCGCGGCTGTCAGCGAGTCGACGACAACGACCGCCAGGTCCTGGATCGGCGTGGTCACAGAGTTTCCGGTGACCGATCTGTCGACCGTTGAGTCCCCGCTGATCGGAGATCCTGCCGGCTATTACGAGGACGGGGCGTACATCGCCGTCAGGCTCACGGTTGATACCTGCGAGCGCAGCGATGGGATGCTGAGGGCGAGTGGTTCGATTCGAAACGAGACGCGCATCGGTCAAATCCTCGACTACCACATCGCCGTCGAGATGACGCGTCGCGTGGTAGGTACGTCGCTTGCCTCGCTCGAAACCACCGTCGAGGACCTCGGCCCGCGCGAGACCGCCGAATGGACTGTTGAAACGGTGTCGACCAAGACGGTCAACGTAGCGTGCGACGTCGCCACGCTGACGGTGGCTCCCTCGGAGGGTTCCTAGGTGTGACAACCGGAGAGGTTGTCCCTGGCGGTGTGGTGTGATCGGTTGATGGAATGGTGAGCCCTCCTTGCGAGACTGTGGGTTGGACAACTCACGACTCGAAGGAGGGCCCGTGCCTAA
>Ga0316197_10000240_pt1 | contig 39947 bp, 34 predicted proteins | sample OudBiesiAoxic_MG_FD_204939 | JGI IMG/M metagenome (GOLD analysis project Ga0316197, IMG submission 204939) | Coastal sediment microbial communities from Oude Bieten Haven, Netherlands - site A oxic | ecosystem: Environmental > Aquatic > Marine > Coastal > Sediment | place: Netherlands... | reverse complement strand
TTCAGCGCCACCCGCAGACCGGGCGTCTCACCTGAAAAAGATCAGAATATTCAAACCCTGATCGATGCCGACACTCCCGTGATAACCATTTTCGGTAAGACCTGGGACCTTCATGTTCATAAGGTAATGGATAATACCTTGGATGAAAACCTGGCCATGATCGCTGAATCCGTGGCCTGCTTCAAGAAACATGCACGCGAGGTCATCTACGACGCCGAGCACTTCTTCGATGGATACAAGGACAATGCCGAATATGCGATGCAAACGCTATTTGCGGCCATCGACGGTGGCAGCGACACCGTGGTGCTTTGCGACACCAACGGCGGTAACCTTCCTTTTGAGATAGAGGCCATTCTGACGGAAGTTAAGCAACAACTGATTGAAAAATACCCGCCCTCAACCGTCGCATCGAATATTAACATCGGCATCCACACCCACAACGACTCCGGAGTGGCTATCGCCAATTCCATCGTAGCGGTAAAGAAAGGTGCCATGATGGTTCAGGGAACTATTAATGGATACGGGGAACGCTGCGGCAACGCCGACCTGACGGCTATTATTCCGATCCTCTGCTTGAAAATGAACCGGCCATGTATTCCCATAAACAACTTGACCATGCTCAAGAAACTATCACGCTTCATCAGTGAAACAGCCAACCTGGTCCCCGCCAACAACCGGCCGTTTGTCGGAAAAAGTGCCTTTGCGCACAAAGGTGGTATTCACGTCAGTGCCGTGATCCGGGAACCCCGGGCTTACGAGCACATTTCCCCGGACCTTGTGGGCAACCGTCGCCGCGTCCTAATTTCAGACCTTTCCGGTAAAAGTAATATCGAATACAAAGCCAAGGAAATGGGCGTCAGTCTGGGTGGCAACGGCCATGACAGTCGCGAAATCGTTTCCAAAATCAAGGACCTGGAAGAACAGGGTTATCAGTTTGATGTGGCCGATGGATCATTTAAAATCCTGGTGGAAAAACTCACCAAGCAATATCAGCCATTGTTTGCGCTGGAATCTTTCCGCGTCACCATGGAAAAAGACAAGGAACAATCCTGCTCCGCTCACGCCACTATTAAGATATCGGTAGATGGAAATAAGGAAATTACTGCCGCCGAGGGCAAGGGACCGGTCAGTGCCCTGGATAATGCCCTTCGCAAGGCCTTAAACCAATTTTATCCGGGCCTTGATCATATGCGTCTGGTGGATTTTAAGGTTCGCGTCATTGACGGCCGCGATGGAACCGCCGCCAAAGTTCGGGTGTTTATTCAATCCCGGGACCAGGACGAAGTCTGGAGCACGATAGGGGTTTCTCACGATATCATTGAAGCCAGCTGGCAGGCGTTGGAAGACAGTTTTCAGTATAAATTATCCAAAAAACAGGAATAAAAAATTATAAATTAGAGGAGACAAGAATGAAACGGAGAAGAAACGCCGCGGGGGCTGATTTTTTAATCATCCCGCGGCCCATGCTTGGCGGACATGTTCTTTTCAGCAATGAAAAATGATTTCTAGATCTTTCACCAATAAGCAATGGAAGGAGCATCGCGACATGGAAAAAGTAATAATTTTCGATACGACTTTAAGAGATGGGGAGCAGTCACCCGGAGCAAGCATGAATGCAGCCGAAAAACTGCGGCTGGCCACCCAGCTGGAAAAACTGGGCGTAGATGTGCTCGAAGCGGGCTTTCCAGCGGCATCGGAAGGCGATTTTAACGCCGTATCCCAAATTGCCCGGAAAATGAAACGCGTGCGGGTGGCTGGCCTGGCACGGGCCGGAAAGAATGATATCGATCGGGCCTGGGGCGCCGTTCAACACGCCAAATTCCCCCGGATTCATACCTTTATCGCCACCTCCGACATTCACCTCGAATATAAGCTGAAGATGTCCCGGGAGGAAGTACTTAAAGCTGCGACCGAGGCAGTAACCTATGCCAAAACCTTGACGGATGATATCGAATTTTCTGCCGAAGACGGTTCTCGCAGTGACTGGGATTTTTTGTGCAAGGTATTTGAGGCGGCCATTTCCGCCGGCGCCACCACAGTCAACCTACCGGATACCGTCGGGTATGCCATCCCTGGGGAGTTTTCCGATTTGGTCAATTACATCCGCAAGCATACCCCCAATATCGACCGAGCCGTGTTGAGCGTCCATTGTCATAACGACCTGGGCCTGGCCACGGCCAACACCCTGGCAGCCATTAACGCCGGCGCGCGGCAGGCCGAAGTCACCATCAACGGTATTGGGGAGCGAGCCGGGAACACGTCGCTCGAAGAAGTCATCATGGCTTTGAACACCCGACCCAACTTTTTACCATTTGAGACCAATATCAATACCGCGCTGATCCACCCCAGTAGCCGGCTGGTCACCATGATCACGGGTATGATTGTTCAACCCAATAAGGCCATCGTCGGGGCCAACGCCTTTGCCCATGAGGCAGGCATTCACCAGGACGGCATGCTTAAAAACCCCATGACCTACGAAATTATGAGGCCGGAAGCCATCGGTTTAAATCGCAGTGAGCTGGTACTGGGTAAGCATTCCGGCCGGCATGCCCTACGGGAGCGGTTAAGTGCGCTGGGCTACGAACTGGCCGATGAAGAGCTGAACGTGGTCTTCAAAGCATTCAAGGATCTGGCGGACAAGAAGAAGCACGTCGTGGACGACGACCTGGAAGCCATCGTGGCCGAAGGCGTATTGCGAGTGGCGGATGTATTCAAGCTGGAGTATCTTCATATCGTCAGCGGCACTACCGTCATGCCCATGGCCAGTGTTCGCTTATCCATAAACGGTCGATCCGTCAAGGGGGCTGGTTACGGCAACGGTCCCATAGATGCGGCCTATAACACGATCGCCAAGCTGACCGATACGGAATCGGAGCTGCTACGGTTTACCGTCAGTGCCCTGACAGGCGGCACCGATGCGCAGGGTGAGGTGACCGTCCGCTTAAAAGAAAGCGGGCTGGTTGCGCTGGGCAAAGGGTCCGACCCTGACATTATCAGCGCCAGTGCCAAGGCATATGTAAACGGTCTCAATCGATTGGAATACCTGAAGACCAATCCGGTGAAAAGAGCGATTTAGGCAATCTCAATTGAGAAGAGAATAATAATGTTATAGGGGCGACTGGCTGGTCGCCCCTGCGGATTAAACGACCAAGTTCCGCTAGGTTGGTTTACTCACCTATTTCACCCGCCGGATATATTGTTTTCTCTTCCCGTTATCTGCCGCCACCGCCGGAAGAATCGTTGTTTTTACAGCATCAAATCCCAGCAGATCTTGTAGCTCCCGGTTAAGAGTTGATCCGGCGGCCACTTTTAAATCATCCGGCAGGGAAATAATCGTTTCCGTTTTCGATGGATCGGTTAGATGAAAAAATACCCGACAGGCTCCGGGATGACTGGACAAAACCCCATGAAGACGCTCTAAAATTTTCCGGTTCATCCGGTGGACATCTACCATCAAATGGATATCGGCAGTCCATGTTTCTTCGGCCTTCTCAATCGGGATCACATTGCCGGCCAGAATTTTTATATCCCTCTCTCTTTTCTGGACTTCTCCTTCGACAAAAACAACTTGTCCTTCGCTAACCAGCATTTCCACTTGTGAATACAGCCGGGAAAAAACTGTCACCTCTATTCCACCGTTGATATCTTCCAGAGAAACAAAACCCATGCGACCATTTTTGGAAGTAATTTCTTTGATGGCGGAGACAATTCCGCCAACCCGAACGGTTTGTCCATCCTTTTTTTCCGGCAGGGTCAGGGTATCCACGTCGGAATATTTTTCCAGCGCGTCCCGATAAGCATCCAACGGATGGCCACTGATATAAAAACCGAGCGATTCTTTCTCCAGGGCCAGCATTTCTTGCGGGTCCCATTCGTCAACTTGCGGTATGGTGGGGTAATTGGAAATGGATTCATCCACGCCAGTCATATCAAACAGGCCCATCTGGGGATTATTCTTTTCGCGTTGGATCCGTTGACCGTATTCAACGGCATCATCCAGTACGGCCATCATCCGCGATCGAAATTCGCCGGTACTATCGAAAGCGCCGCTTTTGATCAAGCTCTCGACCACCCGTTTATTGATTTTGGTCGAATCCATTCGTTCACAGAAATCGAAGATGCTTTTAAACCGACCTCCCTCCGACCGAATGGCAATCATCGTTTCAATCGCCCCCTCCCCCACGTTTTTCACGGCCACCAATCCGAAACGGATCTTTCTATCCTGAACGGTGAAGGTGGTTTCACTGGTATTGATATCCGGGGGCAGCACGTCGATACCCTGATGGCGACATTCAGCAATATATTTTACGACGCCATCCGTGGAATGCATGGCGCTGGTGAGCAGCGCCGCCAGCATCTCCACCGGAAAATGGGCCTTTAAATAAGCCGTCTGATAGGCAATCAGCGCATACGCCGCACTGTGGGATTTATTGAATCCATACCCACCGAATTTTTCAATCAAATCGAAAATGGTCGCTGCCTTGTTTTTCGGGATCTGATTGTCGGCGGCCCCTTCGATAAAACGCGAGCGATGTTCAGCCATGATGGTTTTGATTTTCTTTCCCATGGCCTTGCGCAAGTCATCAGCCTCGGCCATCTGATAATTGGCCAATACAGCGGCAATTTTCATCACCTGTTCCTGGTAAACAATGACGCCATAAGTGGGTTTTAAGATCGGCTCCAGTTCAGGCAAGAGATACTGCACTTTTTTCCGCCCATGCTTTCGTTCAACGAAATCATCCACCATCCCGCTTTCCAGGGGGCCCGGCCGATAAAGGGCGACCAGGGCAATGATATCATCGAAGCATTCCGGTCGAAGCCGGGCCAACAGGCTTTTCATACCCGAACTCTCCAGCTGAAAGACGCCAGTGGTATCCGCGGCCTGCAATAAACGATATGTATCGGAATCATCAAGGTCCAGTTCGGACATATCCGGGGCTTCCTTGCCTTGCTCCTCCACCAGACGAAGCGTTTCCTGGATAACCGTTAAGTTTCTTAACCCTAAAAAGTCGAATTTTATCAATCCTATTTTTTCAACATAATTCATGTCGTATTGGGTAGTCACCTCACCCCGTTTGCCACGATACAAGGGCATATAGTTCACCAGAGGTTTATCCGCGATGACCACACCGGCGGCATGGGTAGATGCGTGGCGTGGAAGTCCCTCCAGTACGCGGCAGATTTTGATCAGTTCAGCTACTTCCGGTTTAGCCTTGGCCATCTCGTTAATGCGGGGTTCCCTGGCCAGGGCTTCATCAAGGCTCACCCCAACCACATCCGGAACGATTTTGGCGATGGCGTCCACTTCCGGCAACGGAATATCCAGCGCCCGTCCCACGTCCCGAATAACTGCCCTCGTTTTCATTTTACCATAGGTGATAATCTGGGCTACATAATCCTCACCGCCGTATTTGTCGACCACGTATTTAAAAACTTCTTCCCGGCCGTTAATACAAAAATCCACGTCGATATCCGGCATGCTCTTGCGGGCTGGATTGAGAAATCGTTCGAAAATCAATCCGTACGCGATGGGATCCAGGTCGGTAATTCCCAGGCTGTATGCCACCAGGCTTCCCGCAGCAGATCCTCGGCCAGGCCCTACGGGAATATTTTTTTTCTTTGCATAGCGGATAAAGTCTGACACAATGAGAAAATAGCCGGCAAATCCCATTTCAACAATAATGGCCATTTCTTCTTCCAACCGCTTTTTATATAGGGCTTGATCGACCTGGGGATCCTTCCGGCGCACCTTTCCCATGACGGTTTCAAAACCGGTTTGCACCTGGTCACGAAAAGCATCTTCCACCGATTGTTCGGTACCGGTGTCAAATTTAGGAAAATGAAACGTATCAAAATCAAATTCCACCTGGCACCGTTTGGCTATCTCCACCGTATTAACCAATGCCCCGGGATAACCCTCAAAGTCGGCAGCCATCTCTTTCGGAGATTTAAAATAAAGCTGGTCGGTTTGAAACTTGAACCGGTTGGGATCGTGCATGGTTTTTCCTGTCTGGATGCACAAAAGTACTTCGTGCGCCGTGACGTCATCCCGGTCAAGGTAATGGCAGTCGTTGCTGGCCACTAGGGGAATGGAGAGCCGTTGACTCATTTCGCGCAGGGCTTCGTTGACCCGGGCCTGGGCTTTAATGCCGTTATTTTGTACTTCTAGAAAGAAATTCCCCTCGCCAAAAATCTCCTGGTATTCAAGCGCCGCTTGATCGGCTGCATCCATTTTGCTTTCCATAATACCCCGGGGAACTTCCCCCTGCAGACAGGCGGAAAGCGCGATGATCCCTTCGGCATGTGATCTTAATAGCGCTTTGTCCACTCGGGGACGGTAATAAAAACCTTCCAGATTGGCAATGCTGACCAAACGGCACAAATTCTGATAACCTGTAGTTGTTTCAGCAAGCAGGATCAGATGGAACCGTCTCCGTTTATCGACCTGGGTACGATCGCGGATACTGCGCGGGGCCACATAGCATTCACATCCGATGATCGGTTTAATACCAGCCGCTATGGCTTTCTTGTAAAAATCGATTGCGCCGAACATGGTCCCGTGATCAGTGATGGCCACGGACGTCATACCAAAATCCTTTACCCGATCCAGCAGCGGATCAATGCGGATGGCGCCGTCCAAAAGACTGTATTGAGTATGAAGGTGCAGGTGAACAAAATCAGGAACGGCATCGGCCATTTTTATAGTCCTCTTAGTAAGTCGCTTTATTTTTATTTGAAACTCAAAGCTGATGAAAACGAGAAAAGCAATTTTTAGATGTTAAGAAATGACTCCGATTTCAGACGGTTTCGTAATCCGTTTAAGGCAGACAAGATCAGGGCGCGCTTTTTTTGTTTTGTAAGGCGCACTTTTGTACGCCGCAGCAAATACGAAATGAAGCGCAACGCAGATATTGGGCTTTTTACGGAACCATCACTCAATCCGGTAATTCGGTGCCTCCTTGGTGATAATCACATCGTGGACATGGCTCTCGCGCATGCTGGCCGCACTGATTTTTTGAAAACGTGCCTTTTCTCTTAATTCCTCTAAAGTACGGCTACCCACATATCCCATTCCAGCTTTCAACCCCCCGATGAGTTGATGAATATTGGCTGCCAGAGATCCACGGTATGGGACCCGCCCCACGATGCCTTCGGGAACCAGTTTATCATCTTCCTCTTCCTCGGTCTGATAATACCGGTCCTTGCTTCCCTTTTTCATGGACTCCAGTGAGCCCATTCCCCGATATACTTTATAACTTCGCCCCTGAAAAAGCACCTGCTCCCCCGGGCTTTCATCGGTCCCCGCAAACAGGCCGCCGATCATCACCGCTTGAGCTCCGGCGGCCAACGCCTTGGTAATATCACCTGAATATTTTATGCCGCCATCGGCGATCAATGGGATGCCACTTTTAGCAGCGATGGACCGGCAATTCATAACGGCCGATATCTGGGGAACGCCGATCCCGGAAATGATGCGAGTCGTGCAAATGGAGCCAGGCCCGATCCCGATTTTTACGCCATCCACCCCGGCTTCAATCAGATCCTTGGCCCCTTTGGCGGTACCGACATTACCGGCGATTAAATCAATATCGGGAAAGGTTTGCTTTAATCGATCAACACCATCGAGGACATTCTTGGAATGGCCATGCGACGTATCGATACAGATCACGTCGGCTCCTGCCAATAACAAGGCTTCGGTGCGTGCCATCATTTCGGCTCCGACACCGACAGCGGCACCGACCCTGAGTCTTCCCCTCCGGTCCTTACAGGCAAAAGGGTATTTCTTGATTTTTTCAATATCCTTAATCGTAATCAACCCGACCAGTTGACCAGCTTTATCGACAACAAGCAATTTTTCGATTCGGTGGTCATGCAGCAATTGTTTCGATGCTTCAAGAGTAATCCCTTCCTCCACAGTGATCAGGTTATCCGATGTCATCACTTCAGAAACCTTTTTGGTCATATCGGTTTCAAAGCGTAAATCCCGGTTGGTCACGATCCCCATCAATTTTTGACCTTTTACCACCGGCAATCCCGATATCCGGTATTGTTCCATCAATTCAACCACTTCTCCCACTAACTGGTCCGGATGAACGGTCATCGGATCCACAATCATACCGCTTTCCGATTTTTTCACTTTATCTATTTCCCGAGCCTGGGATTCGATGCTCATGTTGCGATGAACAAACCCAACGCCTCCCTCTCGCGCCATGCTAATGGCAGTGGCGGACTCTGTGACCGTATCCATAGCCGCGCTGACCAGGGGGATATTTAAGGCAATTCGAGGGGTCAGCTGTGTTCCTATATTAACATCCTTTGGCAGGATGTCCGAGTAGCCGGGCAGCAATAGCAAATCATCAAAGGAATAACTCTCTTCAGGGGGAATGTTGATCATATATTACCTCCACAGTTTACGGCAAGCTGATTTATTTCTTTATCTAGTTTCCATCCATAAATGGTCTTTTTACCCAATCCCGGCATCAATCGGCGGGATCGCTAGTGCAGCGTACCACGGCACGCCTCCGTGTGATCCCTTGATGTCCTTGATCTTGGACAACAATCCTCATTTCTGAATTGGAAACGTCCCAAGTTGTCCTTCCTTAAAAAAATAATTATTGGATGGAGACTATTTTACAATCAATGGGTGATATTTGAAAAGGGGTGTAACAAATGACCCTGGCTTTCGCAATGCAATTTTTTGGATATTGACAACCCGACGGGATATGAATAGACATAAGGCTTTGTGATCATATTGAATTAAATAAAAAGAAGAGAACGGCACCAAAACGGTATGCTGCTAAAAATCAATCCTCACTCGCCACCCCAGAGATTAATCGACCGGGTAGTTAAGATTTTAGATCAAGGGGGTGTAATCGCCTACCCTACCGATACCTATTACGGAGTGGGATGCGATATCATGAACAAAAAAGCGATTTCCCGGATCTATCAAATCCGGCATCGAAAAAAGACCAAACCCTTCAGCTTTGTCTGCTCTGATCTAAAAAACATCAGCCACTATGCCAAGGTTTCTAACTATGCGTATAAAACCATGCGCCGGTTACTCCCGGGACCATATACGTTTGTTTTAGAAGGTTCCCGACAAGTACCCAAAATGATGTTGACCAAACGCAAAACCGCAGGGATTCGGGTGCCGGATCATGCCATCTGTATCGAGCTTGTGAAAGGGCTCGGTCGCCCCATCCTCTCTACCAGTGCCAAGTCTCTGGAAAACACCAACTTTCTTGACCCGTCCTTGATCCATGATTATTTCGGAAAGCGTATTGACGTGGTCATCGACGGTGGGGTTGTACCTGGTCAGCCCTCCAGTGTGATCTCGCTGATCGATGACGAGCCCAGGATAATCCGGAAGGGATTGGGAGATGTGTTTAGTTTTGAATAATCGCAGGAGTTAGGTTACAATAATTGTCCAATACAGTGCCAAATTTCATATGCAACCCCCCTTGATCTCTGGCACCTGTCACCCGCCGGCCGTTGCGTTTTTATTCAGCCGGCAGATAAAGATAACCGGCATATAATTGCTTGAACAACGTTTTTTCCATTAAAATCTTCAGCGTGGTTTCGGAAAAATATTTAAGAAGAGAAAACGCTTTGTCCCGTGCGTATACCGCTTTAACCTCCCCTTCAACCCCGGCCAGGCGTCCGGCCCATTGAACGGCATCGTCCATATTTCCTAATCGATCGACCAGTCCCATGTTTACAGCTGCTTCGCCGGTAAAAATTCGGCCATCCGCGACTTTTTCAACCTTATCGATGGCCAACCCCCGACCCTCAGCGACATCACTGATAAACTGACGATGAATCCCATCGGTAACTTGTTGAAGTAACTGTTTCTCCTCGAGCGACATGGTTCTGGCCGGTGATCCGATATCCTTATATTGTCCGCTTTTCACAACTACAGGAACCAGTCCGATCTTTTCAAGTAGCTGTTCAAAATTCGTATATCCCATGATCACCCCGATACTGCCGGTGATGGTACCGGGATTGGCCATAATTTTATCAGCCCCGGCAGCAACGTAATAACCGCCGGAGGCTGCCAAAGCTCCCATGGAAGCAACCATTTTCTTTTTTTGCTTGGTTTTAATTATTTCGCGATAAATTTCCTGGGCAGGCCCAACGCTGCCTCCGGGAGAATTAATCCGAAGGACAATCGCCTTGATGGTTTTATCTTCACGGAATTGTTTCAAGTGAGCAGTGGTCTTACGAGAATCGGTAATCACGCCCGTAAGCTCCACCACTCCGACCTTCTCCTTCCCGCTAGCCCGCAGTTCACCGAAATTATTGAGTTTCCCGAAACCAAGGGTGATAACCAGTCCCAGCACAATAATGGTGACCGAAACAATTCCCGAGAAAACAAGAATTGAAAAGAGAAATGGGTGCCTGCGAGAAAACAAAACCTAAATTACCCTTAAGGACCTCCTTACTCTCCAATATCTGTTACTTTTTCTTTTGCTGGATCTTCTACTTTTTCTTGGCTGCCATCCGCTTCGATTTTTTCCGTCTCGCGATCCTTGAGCTCAGTATTTTCGACGTCTTCAATTTTAATCGGATCTTTGGTAGTCAATGCTTCCGTTTCTTCCACTTCGATGGATTCCAATTTATTATTATCAAGTTTTTCCTGAAGATTTTCTCTTAGAATTTCGCCGAAAGTCGATGTGGGTGATTTAGCCGTATTAATGTATTCATTCAGCAGGCTTTGATCATCCTCCATTTTCATACGTTTAACGGAGAGCCCGATTCGCCGCTCTTCGCCATTTATATTCATCACTTTGGCTGTGATCAGATCGCCGACATTAAACATATCCACCGGCGTTTTTACCTTCTCTTTGCTGATCTCCGACACATGTACCAATCCCTCAATTCCTTCTTCCAGTTCTACAAAAATGCCAAAATCGGTAACATTCGTGATGGTGCCGGTAATCTCCTTTCCGACGTCGTAGCGATCACTAATCGTACTCCAGGGATCGGGTTCAAGCTGCTTGATTCCCAGTGAAAATCGCTCCCCTTCCTTATTGATGTCAAGCACCTTGGCTTGGACCATGTCCCCTTTTTTATAAAGCTCGGAAGGGTGTTTGATCCGTTTGACCCAGGAAATATCCGAGATATGAACCAACCCGTCGATGCCCTCATCAATACCGACAAACATACCGAAATCGGTAATGTTCTTAATTTTTCCTTCGATGATGGTGCCGATTGGATATTTTCCCGAGATCTCGTCCCATGGGTTGGGAACCACCTGTTTTATGCCGAGCGAGATCCGTCGGTTTTTCGGTTTGATATCCAGCACCACCGCCTCGACTTCGTCTCCCACGGAAACCACCTTGGATGGATGACGGATTTTCCGGGTCCAGGACATCTCCGACACATGAATGAGTCCCTCGATACCCTCTTCCAGTTCTACAAACGCACCGTAATCAGTCAAACTGACAACCCGACCGGTGACGCGTGAGGTAATCGGATATTTTTCCTCTGCCGATAACCACGGGTCCGGAGTCAATTGTTTGATGCCAAGAGAAACCCTTTCTTTGTCTAAGTCAATATTCAGGATCTTAACAGTGATCCGATCTCCCACAGAAAAAAGATCGGACGGATGCTTAACACGTCCCCAGGACATATCGGTAATATGGAGAAGGCCATCTACGCCACCGAGGTCCACAAACACACCGTATTCGGTAATATTTTTGACTTCCCCTTCCACTTCCCCACCCTCGCATATCGATGCCAGGGTGTCCGTCCTCTGGGATTCCCGTTCAGCTTCCATCAGAACCCGCCTGGAGAGAACGATATTGCTCCTTTTACGGTTAAACTTTAACACTTTGAATTTGAAGGTGCCACCAACGATATCGTCAAGGTGACGCACAGGACGCAAATCCGCCTGCGAACCGGGTAAAAAGGCCTGCACACCGACATCTACCGAAAACCCCCCTTTGACTCGACTCGAAATGACCCCCTCGATGGCTTCTTCTTCCTTGTAAGCCTGTTTGATGGCATCCCAAACCTTGACCTTTTCGGCCTTTTCCTTGGATAAGTTGACAACCTCGTTTTCATCATCCCAGAATTCCACCATGACTTCCACACGATCACCGATCTCGGCAACTACGTTACCCGATTCATCGAGAAATTCATCGATGCGGATTTGTCCTTCGGATTTGTAACCGATATCGACAAGGACATGATTCTTGTCGATGGAGATGATCCGACCGGTAACGACCTGACCCTCTTCAAACTGCTTGAAGCTTTCCTCGTACATTTCCATCAGGGATTCCATGGTCTCGGCCGGTTCCGGCCCGGATGATTCGGATGATTCGGATGATTTTTCGGACGGCGCCATCTCATCACTCGACGAGCTGTCATTTTCCGACACGGTTCCCATCTCCGCGGTCACGTCTAGCTCATTTACCGGCCCTGCTTCAGTTTCCTGTGGCTTGTTTTCATTCATTTGATTGGTTGACATGTTTTCACCTGCATCGTTCATTGACTTAATCCCCCTTGGCAATATTTGTCTCTGCGCCACGTTCTTTGATAACGCATAACCTTAATTAATAACAAAGTATAAATGAATATACAACTAAAAAATGCCTAATTGCTGCAAAATATAATAATTATCGGGAAAAAAAGAGAGGGGATTAGAACCGATCAAATGATCGACCCATTCAGAGCACGCTTCTTTGTAGAAAACGGTCGGTAACATACGCTATCATAAAATCCACCACCTGACGGATGGACAGATCCGTTGTATCCACATAAACGGCATCAGCGGCTGCTTTCAGAGGTGCCACGGTCCTCGAAGAATCATTTTTATCCCTTCGCGTCATATCCTCTTGAACCTGTTCTAGAGTAAGGTCATGGGTTATCTCGCGATGCCTTCTTTCGGCCCGCACCTTTATATCAGCGTCCAGAAAAAATTTAACGTCGGCATTCGGGAAAACCACGGTTCCCATGTCACGCCCTTCAAATACCGCCTGACGATCACGACCGAGATCCTGCTGTAATTTCAATAGATATCGGCGAACCACCGGTCGGGCAGAAACCGCCGAAGCGGCCATGGAGATATCCGGCATCCTGATTTCCCTGCTAACATCGGCTCCGTTAACAAAGATATGCAAGCCGTCCTTTTCAGTCACCATGTGGATGGCTATTCGGCGGCATAACCGATCCAGAGCATCATCATCATCCAGTTTCATTTTAGCGTTAACGGCTGCAAACGCGACACCGCGGTAAAGGGCCCCAGTATCCACATAATCGAACCCCAGTCCCTCAGCCACCAAACGGCTTACCGTGGTCTTGCCCGATCCAGCCGGCCCATCGATGGTAACGATAAAAGATCCGCTAACGATGGCGCCATCATTTTTCATCTATCAACCCGCATTATTCAATTGATTGGATTTTGGCAAGGGACTGGACTAGCCGCTCGTTCTCTTCAGGCAAACCAACATTCACGCGAATGTATTGGGGGTAGCCATAAGCAGACATGGATCGGACAATCACCCCTTGTCGGAGCAACTGCTCGTAAATATCATCCGCGGACGTGACCACATCAATTAGGAAGAAATTTGCCTGGGTGGGAAAATAACGAAAACCGAGATCGTCCATTGCACGGGTTAAATAATCGAGCCCATCGCGGATTAGCCGCTGGGTTTTATCGATAAACTCTGTATCATCCAAAGCGGCGGCGGCACCGGCCTGGGCAGGGATGCTCACGTTAAACGGGATCCGGACACGGTGAAGAATAGCGGCAATGTCAGGGGCCATCAATCCATAGCCAATGCGTAGTCCGGCCAACCCGTAAATTTTGGAAAAGGTGCGTAAAGTCACCACAGCCCGATTACCGCCGATATATTCAATCCCCCGGGGACAATCGTCTGAGCGCACAAATTCCCCGTAGGCTTCATCCACCACGACCACCAGATCGGATGGGATTCTTTCGAGGAATTTTTCAAAAGCTTTCCGTGAAACAACAGTGCCAGTGGGATTATTGGGGTTACATAAAAAAACCATGCGGCAGTCGTCGGTAACTTGTGCCAGCATTGCTTCGAGATCAATCGTCATATTCCTTAAAGGAACAAACCGGCACTCCGCACCGGCCCACCGAACAACCAACTCATACATCAAAAATGAGGGTTGCGGGATGATCGCCAAATCACCGGGACGTAAAAACGCCCGAGCGAGCATGGTCAGCACCTCATCTGATCCGTTACCCAACACGATGGCTTCAGGGTTCAAAGACAATTGCGTCGCCAGGCGATGAATCAATTCGTGCCCCCCATCATCGGGATAACGATGCATGTTATCCAGACCCGACCGAATCGCATCCATGGCCAGAGGAGACGGGCCCAAGGGGTTTTCGTTAGACGCCAGCTTGATGGAGTCTCGAATACCATATTCGCGCTCAAGCGCTTCGATCGGTTTTCCCGGAATGTATGCTTTCAGCGAGCGGATATGTTCGGGAACGGTGAGTGACATGGGCTTCAGGTTCACGACTTCTCAACCCGCTTGAGCCGCTTTTGAACCCGCTTCAATCGCTTTCATGTTGATCGGAATCAGTTTTTCTTTTTGGGCAAACTCCGCCTTGACACATTCGCGCAACCGGTCAAGATCAACCACCTTGGAGCGGGCCACAAAGGACGCCAGGGCGACAATATTGGCGGCCCGGACATTCCCAATTGATTTGGCAATATCGACTACTGGTACGGATAGTTCATCCACATCATTACGTCCTGATTTAATATCGATTAGAGAACTGTTGATAAAAACTACACCCCCGGATTTCACCATCGGTGCAAATTTCTCCAGGGACGGCCGGTTCATGGCTACCAGGTGCAAGGGATTACGGATAATCGGGGAGCCGATGGGCCGATCACTGATCACCACCGTGCAATAGGCCGTACCACCCCGCATTTCCGGCCCGTAAGATGGAATCCATGCCACTTCATGCCCTTCTTCCATGGCCGTATGGGCTAGAATTTTTCCGATTAACAGGATCCCTTGGCCACCAAATCCGGCAAACATGACTTCACTTTGCATTTATCCCTCTCGAGTAGACGCGTAAAAATTGTTTACGACCAACTTTAAAAAATTTATCTGTTTTGACAAGTCAACTCCCTTCGGCTAAAGCCGAAGGCTTGGGGTCCAGGAATCCAAGGGTTCGAGGGGTCAAGTGAAAAGACCATCCCAGCCTTTGCTTGAATCCTTGAACCCTTGACCCCTTGAATCCTTGCGGCAGCATCAACATTTAAACTAAAGTCTTCGCCTAAAGGCGAGGGTTTTTCTCCCATTCCCCGAGTGGGACAATAACATCGGATTCTAAATTGCCAATAGGCTATTGCCGCTTGACGAAATCAGTCGAACCTTTCACGCCGATATCCTGAAAATGGTTGCAATTTTAAGCCGCTAGCCGCCCTTCTTCCGGAGTTTTAAAATCACCCAAAGGGTAGTAGGGTAACATGTGCGCTTCTGCCCAGTCCAGAGATTCCACCGGCGTCATTCCCCAATTCGTGGGACAATTACTGATGACTTCAACAAAACTATAGCAACGATTTTCCATTTGATAGGTGAAAGCCTGCTTGATTGCTTTTTTAGCTTTGACGATATATTTGGGCCGGATCGCCGCCCGCCGAACAACGTAACCCGGCGTTTCCAAGGTAGCAATTAGTTCGGCCACCTTGATAGGCATACCAACTACTTCCGGATCGCGCCCCATGGGAGATGTTGTCGTTCGCTGGCCCGGCATGGTGGTAGGAGCCATTTGGCCACCAGTCATCCCGTAAACAGCGTTATTGACAAAAATGGTGGTAAACTTCTCGCCGCGGTTGGCGGCGTGAATGATCTCAGCCATACCGATGCTGGCTAGGTCCCCATCTCCCTGATAGGTAAATACCATCAAATCAGGACGAACCCGCTTAATCCCGGTGGCCATGGCCGGTGCCCGGCCGTGGGCGGCCTCCTGGAAATCAAAAGTAAAATAGTTATACGCCAGTACTGCGCATCCCACCGGCGCGATTCCGACGGTACGCCCCCGGATGCCCAGTTCATCAATGACTTCAGCCACCAGCCGATGGATGACGCCATGGGTGCATCCAGGACAATAATGAGTAACAGCGTCCGAAAGGGCTTCTGGCCTATGAAATGTCTTTCCCATGGATTATCTCCCTATTTAGGATTGACGTTTGTCAATCTTCAATCATCCCTTTACCGCCCCCATTACCTCTTCCGGGGTCGGTACATCGCCACCACATTTCCCGTACCAATAAACCGGCCGTTCGCCCATTACGGCCAGACGTACATCTTCAACCATCTGACCCATGCTCATTTCAACACTATAAACACTCCGGCAGCTTGCCTTGGCAGCAGCATCGTGCACAGCCTGTTCGGGAAACGGAAACAAGGTCTGGGGCCGGATCATACCCACGTTGACCCCCTCTTTTTTCAAGTTATCGATGGCGGTCCGGCAGACACGGCTCATGGTGCCATAACTAACGATGAGACATTCATAATCCGAATCGGTATTGTATGTATCAAAGCGGATCTCTTCCTGGGCCATGCGATCGTACTTAGCCTTAAGCATAAGGTTGTGCTCATTTAACTCACCGGGAACCAGGTAAAGCGATTTGACCAGGTTACGCGTTGTCGCACCCCGGGCATCCATGCCGCTGGTGGCCCAATCATCTTTATTGCTCGAATCGGTTCGAAAATTATCTGGAAAGGCTACCGGCTCCATCATCTGGCCGATAAGGCCATCACCTAATATCATCACCGGATTGCGGTATTTTTCGGCCAGCGGGAATGCTTGCATTACCATTTCCACAGCCTCTTGAACACTCGCCGGGGCCATGACCAGCATTTTATAATCGCCGTGTCCGCCTCCTTTGGTGGCCTGAAAATAATCTGCCTGGGAAGGAAGTATACCCCCCAGACCGGGACCGCCCCGCATAATGTTCACAAAAACCGCCGGGCATTGCGCACCGGCGATATAACTGATCCCTTCGGACATTAAACTGATGCCGGGACTGGACGAAGTGGTAAAAACCCGCTCACCACAAGCGGCTGCACCGAAAATCATATACGATACAGCCACTTCACTTTCTCCTTGTAAAAATACACCTCCCGCTTCCGGCATGCGCCGTGACAAATACTCGGCCACTTCCGATTGAGGTGTAATCGGATAGGCAAAATAATTTAAACACCCGGCCCGGATGGCGGCTTCGCCGATGGCTTCATTGCCTTTCATTAAGACTTTACCCATTGTCTCCTCCCTTACTTACGACGACGTCTTTTCTTCAACTGTTTCAGCAATGGTGATGGCCACGTCCGGGCAGATACGACAACAGGTGGCACAAAAAACACAATCATCGGGACGCGCCTGATAAGCCGGAAAATAACCTTTTGGGCTCACCTGGTTGGCGATTTCCAATACTTTTTTCGGGCATACGGTGACGCAGAGGCCGCAACCTTTGCAGTATTCAATGTCAATAGAATATTTATATGTCATTTCGTCAACTCCCCTTTCATCATTTCCAAGGGCCGCATAGAACTAAATTCCTGCCCCGGTTCCTTGTTTTTCTGGAGCTTCACCATCAGGCCTGGCCCTCAATCTTTAGACCCGGGCCTTGACCCTTAAAGCCGACCGGTGAACGCCAGGGGGGAACGAGTTGGCGATGAATAGGCAGCACCGGGCAGGAAAATCGATTTGGATCAACCCCATCCAGAACTCTTTTCTGGGCAGTAATAAACAATAGCGGAAGTTCACTTTCGATGGATAGCTTACGCATAAATGTATAGCCAATTATAATATCATCAAGGGTTGTTTCATCAATCAAATTAGCGTTCCCTACCAGACCGGTAACGGTCATCCGGGCCGCGTACTCAATCTTCTCCCTTATTTTCAAACAACCTTCGATCGTATCGGTATACGGCCGATAGGGATTAACCACCTGAAGCATCTGCACGGATTGGTCGTGTAGCGGTTCATATAGAGACGATAATACCGTTGCCCCGACTTCGTCACCACCGGCATCCAAAAGGGTTAACTGACTCGGCTGACGGATCATCCCGGCCACTTTCGGACTCAAGATGGGAAGGTCGGCATGAACGTAACGTTCCGGTGGTATTACCACTTCGATTCCCATTTGGCCGAGAGTACCACGCACTTCACGGCTTCGAAAATAGGGATTGACCAGATCGAGGTCGGCAATCCTCACATCAATGCCCGCCTGCAATCGATGAACCGCCAGATTGACGGTAACTTCCGTCTTACCGCTGCCGTAGTTCCCCACTACAGCCACAATTCCTTCAAGATTGATCCCCGTCGCCAACCAAACACCTTATTTTTTTACAACCCATTTAATGCCGAAGCCCGTTTGTATTTTCAACGTCCTCTTTTGTCAAGCCATGTGCAGACGATTCATGGCGAAATAACCAAACTTTTTCTCCACCTCTTTCGTCATTTCAGCCCGTATGCTATACATCCTTCCGAGAGAATCGCACCCGGCCAAATTAGCATCATCGGCTATCATCCCGTATGGATATGTTAATGACAATCGTTCAAACCGGTCTTGAAAAAATGATCGCATCACCGCCTGAATATTTATCCGGGCGTCGTCTGGGACTGTTGTGCAATCCGGCATCAGTGGACGGTAAGTTGCGCCATGCCCGTGAACTGATCAACGACCGCTTTCCCGGCCAACTGACCGCTCTGTTTTTCCCACAGCACGGATTTTTTTCGGAAAAACAGGACAACATGTTGGAATCAATCGACATGCGGGACCCGAAATTGGATATCCCGATGTTCAGTCTTTATGGGAAAACCCGGATCCCTACCACTGATATGCTGAGCCACCTGGATGTCTTGGTAATCGATCTTCAGGATGTGGGCACGCGAGTATATACCTTTATCTATACTGTTTCTCATTGTCTTGAAGCCGCCCGACAACACGGTAAAAAAGTGTTGGTCCTCGACCGGCCCAATCCGGTAAACGGATTGTCAGTGGAAGGAAATATGCTGAAACCTGAATGGGCCTCTTTTGTGGGGCGCTATGAAATCCCCATGCGCCATGGATTGACCATGGCGGAGCTTGCGCTGTTGATCAATGACCACTTTAAAATCGGATGTGATTTATCGGTTATCTCCATGACCGGTTGGCACCGCAAAATGTTTTTCAATGATACAGGTCTATTCTGGGTACCACCGTCTCCTAATCTCCCGACGCCAACTTCTGCACTGGTTTACCCGGGCCAAGTTTTGTGGGAGGGAACCAACGTTTCTGAAGGACGGGGAACTTGCCTGCCCTTTGAACTTTCTGGTGCGCCCTACACGGACCCTGACAAAATTATCGCTTCTATTGGCGGTCGGTCTCAGATGGGCGCTGTTTTGCGGCCAGCGGCTTTCGAGCCTGTTGCCAATAAATGGAAAGGCAAACTATGCCATGGGTTTCAGATTCATATAACCGATCCGTATTTGTTTAGCCCGTATCATTTAACACTCAAGCTGGTTCAGGCGACCATGGAACACCATCGCGCTGATTTTCGTTACAAACCACCGCCTTACGAATACGAATATGAGCGCCTTCCCATTGACCTGATCATCGGGGACAGGGACATCCGCCTTCAAATCGAGAATTTGGAACCCATAGACACCATCGAAGCATCATGGCGACCGGCATTGGAAGCGTTCATCGAATCCAGCCGCCCCTACCTGTTGTACCAACCATCTTCCCAAAGAGAAATCAGATGAGCAAAGTTGAAGCCCAGTGGCAGCGCATGCAGTTTAAAGGAAACAAGGTATGGATGATGGTCAACACGGAAGGAAACCCCATCGTCAGAGAAAATAAGGTATTGATTAAATACAACTTAAAGCAGGACTATGAATATTGGGTGCATGAAAAAAGCATCTCAGATATCGATTCGAAACAATTGAAGCAGAATTTTCCCGGTAAAAAGAAATTCCGTCATGAAGAAAAATCCTCCTCTAAAAAGGCAGCAATCCATGAAACGGCCAGACAGCAAGATGCCGTTGTTATCTTCACCGACGGTGCTTCATCAGGAAATCCGGGTCCAGCCGGTATCGGCGTGGTAATGCGCCATGGAGAACACAAAAAGGAGATATCAAAAGCGATTGGGAAAGCCACCAATAATATCGCCGAACTGGAAGCGATCCGGGCGGGCCTGGCCGCGTTAAAAAACACCCATCTACCGGTTCGGGTCTTTACGGACAGCGCTTACGCGCAAGGCGTTTTATCTTTAGGATGGAAAGCCCAAAAAAACACTGCATTAGTACGGTCAGTCAAACAATTAATGTCGCAATTTAAGGATATAGAATTGATAAAAGTTCCCGCCCATTCGGGGATAGCGGATAATGAGCGGTCTGATGCCCTGGCCGTCGCCGGAGCCAAGGCGAACAAAAAGAAACTTAAGAGCAAACCACAAGGCGCTAATGATAATGAAGCTCTGTAACCACTAATAAACCCCGCATTCAATCCAAGAATGCAGGGTTTAAATTTTTCCCGAATGACCTGATTATGCTTTTTCTGATTTCAGGGTATCGATCTCTTTTTTCAACTCGCCAATCTCTTGTTTGTATTTCTCGCTATCATCGCTCATAGTCATATCAGCCGGACTGCTGTCTTTCTTCCAGGTATCCTTTAATTCGTCAAACCCCAGGTAAAGGGCCAATCCACCACCTAAAAGCAGCATAATCGGCAACACGCCGGCAATGACCTGAAGAAACTCCCCAAACCAAATCGAAATTCCGATTAAACCAAGAACCGCTGCAACCGCGCCACCAATTAACGTTTTCATAGAAAAACACCCTCCTCATCCTTCTTTTCGCATAAAATTGTAATAAAATTATTTACTTGATTTTAACCGCCAGCCTGACAATCATGTCAAATTTCATTTTATTCTCGCACTACCTATCACGCGAAAAAGAATAACGCAAGAATAAAAATAATGCAAGGTTGCAAAGCCAATCTGCTTTTGATAACTTTTAAGTATTGATTTGATGTCAATCAGATCCTAACTTTGATGGTTTTGTAAAAGTCTGAAATCCTTTTCGAGCGTCATTCCGGTAAAATCCGGAATCCAGTTATTTCAATATCTTCTGGGTGCCGAATCAAGTCCGACATGACGGTTGCGAAATTATTCACCAGTTTGTCAACTTTTAACCTTCGAAAAATTTAGCTCTGTGAATATGTTGATCATCTCGAAAATTATATTTTAAGTATGACCCCTGAAATGGGTATAAAAGATCATATTTCAAAGATTTCAACCTTTAAAGCAGACCATTGGCTTTATCCGACCCACGCCAAAATACTACTGCAAATTTAATACATGAACCATGATTAATAAATTACGGCAATCCCCTTTAGGGGGAAAGATAAAAACGATATTGAACCGGTTGCTACAGGGGAGTCAGGATCATTACTTATGCATGCTGCCTTACCCAACAGGACGCCTATCTACCTGGTTTTTAAAACATTTCTACTCGGGAATCAGGATAGATCCGGACCAGACCGATCTGATTCGTAATACCCCCAAAAACGCCATCATCGTCTATGTGAATAAATTTCGGAGCAACTTTGAATACCTTTTTTACCATACCCGCTACGGCGCTTTGGATCTACCCGTACCTGAAATCTGGCTAAACGCTAACGCCGTTGTCTGGCAACCATTATCAAGGCTTTTTCGGACTTTTTTAACCCATACCCACCACGCCATTTCAAAACGCCGTATCCTGACCCCCTATAAAAGTGGTTATATAAACCGAGCTTTGACGGGGGGTAAAACAGGTATGCTGTCCCTAGTCGGGAAGAAGGGCTTTGACCGCTGGTTCATAAAAACCAAAACCGACCCCCTTAAATACCTTATTGAACTACAACGAGAGACTAACCGGCCCATTATTCTGGTTCCTCAGCTTCAATTCTATGACCGAAAGCCAGTCAGCCGTACGGTGACATTTACAGATGTAATCTTCGGCAATCGGTATAAACCCGGTAAACTCCGCCGGCTGGTCACCATGATCAAAAAACCGGGTAAGGTGTTCGTTGAGATGGCTGGCCCACTGAATCTGATCGATTTCCTGGCAGTACCGGAACATCGCCGTCGCAAAGATGATCACCTGGCCTTGTTGCTTCGCCGCAAACTTCTTAAAAAAATTAATCAGCACCGGCAGAGCATCACTGGCCCGATCATCAAATTCCATGAGGAACTCAGGGAAGAGATTCTCACCAGTGAGCGCTTACGGGAGTATATGGTTCGTCACGCCGAAACCAAGGAAATACCGATTCACAAGGTTCGTAAAAAAGCGGCCAGCTATGTTGATGAAATTGCAGCCCGCTACTCACCTACTTTTGTCAATGCCGTCGCCCCCATTGTCGGATGGCTAATTAATTCCATGTTCGACGACGTGGCGGTTAACAAAGAGATTTTTCTCCGCTTGAAGGCAATCGCCCGAAAGGGTCCGCTGATCTTTGTCCCCTGCCACAAGAGCCATATGGATTACCTGATCCTGCCATACGTTCTGTATATGAATAATTTGCCCGCGCCGCATATCGTTGCCGGAAAAAACATGTTCTTTCCACCTTTTGGCACCATTGCCAGGGCAGGCGGTGGGTTCTCCATCAGACGCACATTTCGAGGAGCAGCGTTCTACTCCAAAGTGTTCTCGGAATACATTCATAAGCTTCTCCAGGAAGGGTTTAATATTAAGATCTTTATTGAGGGGACCCGTAGTCGTTCAGGTAAATTGCTCATCCCCAAACTCGGGTTTCTTTCCATCCTGTTAAATGCCTATAAAAATAAAGCCTGCAAGGAAATGTCCTTCGTGCCAATTTTTATCGGATACGATCACGTCCTGGAAGAAAAATCATATCTGCACGAACAAGAGGGGGGCGAAAAAAAACCTGAAAGTATTTGGCAGGTGTTCCGGGCCAGGAAATTCTTAAAAAAAAGATGGGGACGGGTCTCTATTCGATTTCACGAGCCATTGCGCTTATCGTCTCTCGAGGCCGATCAGGCACATCTTGTTACCGCAATGACGTCCAAGGAGCTAAATACTTTTTGCCGTGATTTGGGGTTTAGGATTATCAACGCCATCGACCGATCATCAAAGGTCACTCCCTATGGGTTGGTGGCGGCCGCTTTACTAAACGGTGACCAGGAGCGCATTACTTATGATCATCTCATGTCTTATATTAATACCTATTTAAATTATCTAATCAGCCGGAGGGCAGAGATAGTGGACACTCTTTTAATGGATCCGGCCCATTCTATCTCACAGGTGCTTGATGATTATATCCAGCGCGGTTACATCGAGCGAATGAGTGGAAATAAAACTACACCCTTAGTGGATGAGGTATTTACAATCGCTGATAATAAACGACCTAACCTGGATTTTTATAAAAACAATTCCATCATATTTTTCGTGCCGGCCGCGATCACCGCTTTGACCATCCTCCAAAACGACGCTTTTCAATTTTCCTCGGCAGACCTGCATACCCGCTATGCTGAGCTTCAAAGCTTGTTTAGAAACGAGTTCGCTTACGATATGGATCTAACCCCGGATTTTTATGTCCGCAAATGCATCAAGGCATTTATCAATGAAGCCATCTTAATTCCCCACCCCACGATGCCGGACACCTACAATCTGACATCGGCCGGCTTTCGTAAATTAAGAAATTTTTCCGGATTTCTAAAACCCTATCTTGAATCCTACTTAATCGTACTGAAGGTGCTTTCGGAAGAATCAAGAAATAATATCAATCCCAAACGCCAGCTTAAAAGGATCATTTCCCGGGGAAACCGCATGTATCGGCAAAAAGAAGTGAGCCGCAAGGAAGCTTTAAGTCAATTCAATTACGCCAATGCGGTAGCCTATTTTAAAACCAAGCGAATCCGGGGAGAAAAGGGAGCCGGCCAGATCGATCATTACCAAAATATGATCGGACACTATCTGGACCGGTTGTCTTGATGGCATGGATCTAAGCACCATGATTCGTCAACCCCGTCCATGGAAGGCCATGATCCTGGCGGCCGGATTTGGTACCCGTCTTTTACCTTACACAGAACATACCCCCAAAGCGATGTTTCCCATCGACGGTCAGCCAAATATCGACCGGACGATCCGATATCTCATCGACGGCGGATGTGCGGCCATCCTGATCAATACCCATCATCTTCATAATCAAATCGAGGCATTTGTCGCCGCCGGAAAATATTCGATTCCGGTTCAGACCCGCTATGAACCGGAGATTCTGGGCACGGGCGGGGGAATTAAAAACGCCGCCGATTTTTTCGGTCGACAACCGTTTGTGGTATTAAACAGCGATATCATCACCGACATTCCCCTGAATAAGCTTTACGCGTTTCATTGCAGCCATCCCGATTCTGTTACCATGGTACTTTTTAATGATCCCCAGTTGAATACCGTTCGGGTGGACAGCGATTTCCGGGTGCTCGGTTTCGATCAACCAACCACAGACACCTTAATAAAAAAACATCGCCAATTTACCTTCACCGGTATCCAAGTGCTTGATCCGGATGTGCTCGATCACATTCCGGCTGGTGTTTTTTCAAGCAGTATAGATACCTATCGCCGACTGATTGATAGCGGCCGAACCATCCGGGCGTATATGGCTGGTAATTGCCAGTGGCAGGATATTGGCACTCCTGAATCCTACCGTAACGAGGTTTTCCGCAAAATCGCGCCACAGGCGTTTGCTCGTGCTTTCGGTACTTCAAAGGAAAACAAGATTAAACAAAAACGCATGGTCGGGGATGGTTCAGACCGGCGCTGGTATCGGCTGACAACCGGTGGCGAAAGCCTGATCATGGCCGATCACGGCATCCGTACGGGCGATGGCCCCCTGGAAGTCGATGCATTTATTGATATTGGACGGCACCTGCATCATCAAAAAGTCGCTCTTCCGGAACTGGTCGCCTGGGATTGCTTTGCCGGGTTGGTGCTTATGGAAGATCTTGGGGATGTCAATCTTCAATTGTTAGTACGGAAAGCAGCTGATTCGGACCGGATAGAGGCTCTCTACCAAACCGTAATCAAAGAATGGGTCCGACTGTCAACCAAAGGATACGATGGTTTTGATCCCAGCTGGGCTTTCCAGACCCGATGTTACGATCGAGAATTGATCCTCGAAAGAGAGTGCCGTTATTTCGTAGATGCTTTTTTAAACGGCTACTTAAACATGGCTGTGGATTATACCGCCTATCAGTCCGAATTCGAGTATCTGGCGGAACGGATATTGACTTATGCCATCGATGGTTTAATCCATCGGGACTGTCAGTCCCGGAACATTATGGTAAAAGAAGGTCGGTTTTATTTTATCGATTTTCAGGGTGCCAGACCCGGCCCGGTTCAATACGACCTGGCCTCGCTATTGATTGATCCGTATGTAGCCCTTCCAAGCGAGCTACAGGAGAGGATGCTAGAATACGGTTTTGAGCAATTTGCCAGAGCCCAATCCATCAACCGGCAACGATTTTTCTCAGGCTACCGATATTGCGCCCTGTCCCGCAATCTGCAAATACTAGGCGCTTTCGGTTTTCTGACCCAGGTAAAGGATAAACCCTATTTTAAGAACTACATTCCAATGGCCGTCCAATCGTTGACCCGGTGTCTCGACGCCTTTAATAAAGACGAATTTCCGTCATTGAAGTCAGTTGCTGAAAGTAGTAAAAGAATCTATCAAGCCCAATAAAACTGAAGGAGCAACCCATGAAACCGATCAACATTATGGTCAACGGTATGCCGGGGAACATGGCCGTTAAGTTAGCGACTCACGCCTTAACAGACCCCCGATTCAAGCTTGTGCCGGCGTCACTGACAGGGCCGGAAATCACTGCACCGGAAAACTCGCTCCCGGAGATGACATTCCGGCTCTTTCCACCTGCCAAAGCTGATCATGCCATCAGCGGGATCATCGAAATGTACAGCCCTTTTATTTGCATCGATTATACCCATCCTACCGCAGTCAATACCAATGCCGAATTCTACTGCCGTTACAACCTTCCCTTTGTAATGGGAACCACTGGCGGGGACCGCCAAGAAATGGTCCAAATGGTTGAGGGTTCAACCATTCCGGCCGTTATCGCACCCAACATGGCCAAACAAATCGTGGGGTTCCAGGCCATGATGGCCTATGCGGCAGAAAATTTTCCGGGTCTATTCAAAGGGTATTCGCTTGAAATAAAAGAAAGCCACCAGCAAGGAAAGGCCGATACCAGCGGTACGGCCAAGGCCATGGTGAATTATTTTAACGCCTTGGGGGTGCCCTTTAGCGTTACCGACATCGTTAAGGAACGCGACCCCCATAGTCAAAAGACCATTTGGGGCATACCGGATGAATCCCTAAACGGTCACGGGTGGCATACCTACACCCTTACTTCCGGAGATGGTACCGTTCGGTTCGATTTCACCCACAACGTCAATGGCCGGGATGTTTATATAGGCGGAACTTTGGACGCGGTCCTATTTTTAAATAAAAAGATTCAAAAGGATGAAAGGGGAAAAGTATTCAATATGATCGATGTGTTAAAGACAGGAATCGAGGATTAGGGACAGGGAATCAGGGTATCGGTTCAATCACTTTTTTCCGGGCAACCAAAAATGCGAATACAAGATTCGTCCCTACAACATCCTCCTCGCCTCCTATTCTTTGCTCTCAATAGTACAAAACGGCTCCCGCTTGGCTTACCTCGACATGCTGGATACCACTGGGTAGTTCGTACCAGTCATCGGCGCGGCCCGGCTCGTTCCCGTAATAACGGGCTACAGCGGCCAAGACCGGGTCCAATGCCTGGGGGGGTATTGATTCTCCGTTTAAATATAACGAGGTTAAATCTAATTTACCGGCGCCATCGCGAGTTTGAAGCCTGCCACCAAAATCCAAATCAAAATCCGATCCTAAAAGCTTGAGAATATCGATGCTTCCCAGATCAAAGTGGATGTTCCCACGCACTCGATTATTATTCTGGAGAATGACATCAAGCCTTTTGATAATTGGTTGCTTTTCCCGACCCAAGCGGTAGGCAATATAGGCGTTCAACTCTTTTTGAGTAATAATTGCTTTGCGGGTTGCCTTTTGACCCGCTTTGTTTTGACTCGTTTCGATGGTTTTTAAAATATGCCGGACCTTAAGTGCATCTGCAGTAGCCGGGTCTATGCCATCTGCCGAAACCGGGATTAAAAGAAGAACAACGATCAATCCCCATACGATAGTAACTCCTGGTAGCATGAACCGCCCCCTGGTTTCCAGATTGAACGTTAGCCCATCTCGATTATATTTTTCTTGTCACTCCGGAATATGGTTCCGCCCATAACCCGAAAAGCGAATGTGAAAGTAGTCGGCATGCCAACCGGAGTAGCCGAGAGTTTAGCATTGGTGTTATAATGTGAGGCATTTTTGAAAATGACAAACTATCTAACCACCTTGTCCGATCATTTTGGTTACTTTTTCCAACGCGGCTGACAATCCCGCCGGTTGGCTACCACCGGCCTGGGCCATGTCCGGTCGGCCACCGCCGCTTCCTCCCACTTCGGCGGCAGCAGCTTTAATGATATCGCCGGCGTGATACCGATCGGTTAAATCCTTGGTAATCTTGACGATCAATTGCGCTTTGCCCGAGGTTTCGGCGCCGAGAACCACAATACCGGACTTGAGCTGATCAGCCAATCGATCGGCCAAATCTCGCAAAGCGGCGGGGGAATCGACTGAAATCGTTTGGATAATGGTCTTAACGCCATTAATGACTTGTATATCTGTTTCGCCTCCACCGCTTACCTTTTTTGCGGCCAGGCTGGCTTTGAGTTGTTCAATCTGTTTATTGCCGGCCCGCTGATCAGCCTGCAGTTTGGCAACCCTTTCAGCGGCTGTTTCCGGTGTGGTTCGAAGCAGGTGAGATATCTCAACAAGGTCATGTTCCCTTTTTTGCACATGCTCCAGGGCGGCCTGACCGCTCAGCGCCTCGATCCGACGCACACCGGCGGCCACACTCGATTCAGTGGCGATTTTAAATAGCCCGATATCCCCGGTCCGTGCGGTGTGAGTCCCGCCGCACAACTCTTTGGAGAAATCGGCCAGAGAGACAACCCGCACCCGGTCTCCGTATTTTTCCTCAAACAGCGCCGTAGCACCACTTTGGAAAGCCGCTTGGGCCTCCATTTCTTTAATGTCGACGGTCGTGTTCCACCGGATTCGCTCGTTGACCTCGTTTTCGATTCGCTGAAGTGTTTTCGTAGTCACTTGGGAAGGATGTGTAAAATCGAAGCGCAGCCGATCCGGTGCCACCCTTGATCCGGCCTGTTTGACGTGGTCGCCCAGCACCCGGCGAAGCACGGCATGCAAAATATGGGTAGCGGTATGATTTCGGGCAGTGTCAGCCCGTTTGTCGAGGTTAACGGTTAGTGTGACCGCTTTATTTTTTCGGATCGTTCCAGATTGGACGGTTCCTTTGTGGATAATCAAACCGGTAGGATCCTTGATGGTATCATCAACAACCATCTCAAAGTTCTCGCCGGTGATTCGTCCGGTATCCCCCACTTGTCCGCCGGACTCCCCATAAAATGGGGTACGATTGACCACTACTTCCACCGCCTGGTCGGCTGCGGCGCTTTCCACTTCCTTGCCATTAACCACTACGGTCAATACAGTAGCATTATCTTCCAGTGACTGGTATCCGGTGAATTCCGGCTGAAATCCAGCGGATGAAAGGGCCCGATACGCTTCGGCAGTTTCGATGAAACGGGACACCTGACGGGATCTGGATCGTTGAGCAGCCATTTCCTGGTCAAATCGGTCCATATCAAGTGTCATGCCCTCGTCCCGTACAACGTCCCGAACGATATCTACGGGGAAACCGTAGGTATCGTAAAGCTTGAATATCAGATCGCCGGGCACTTTGCTAACGCCTTCAGCCCGAATGCCGGCCAGCTCTTCGTTGAGGAGTCGCAGCCCCTTATCCAACGTTTCCCCAAACCGCTTTTCCTCATTCTGAATGACGTTGGTAATAAATGCCGAGGCCTCGCCCAATTCGGGATACGATGGACGCATCACCGCAAACACTTCGGCCGCAGTGATGTGTAAAAACGGATCCATCAAACCAATATTTCGTCCGTAGCGGATAGCCCGCCGCATGATCCGCCGGAGAACATATCCCCGGCCTTCATTGGACGGCAGGATACCGTCGCCGATCAGAAAAGCAGCCGCCCGGCTGTGGTCGGCAATCACCTTCATGGCAACATCAATGCCATGGGATTGGCCGAAGGAATTTTCAGCCAGGGACTCGGTCTTGCGGATAATGGGCATGATGAGATCCGTATCAAAATTGGTATCCACATCTTGCATGATGGCGGCCATCCGCTCAAGTCCCAGGCCCGTATCGATACTCGGTTTGGGCAAAGGAGTCATCTCGCCGGCTTCGTTCCGGTTGAACTGCATGAAAACCAGGTTCCAGATCTCCAGGAAACGATCGCATTCACAGCCTAATTTGCAGTCCGGTTGACCGCATCCCAGGGCTTCGCCCCGATCCAGATGAATCTCCGAACAGGGTCCGCAGGGCCCGGTATCACCCATGGCCCAGAAATTATCCGCTTCACCGAATCGGACAATCCGCTCGGCCGGCACACCGATGTGATTTTCCCATAATTCATGGGCCTCATCGTCATCCAGATAAATCGAAACCCAGAGCTGCTCAGCAGGCAGGCCGTACCCGTTGGTCAGTAAATCCCAGGCAAAGTCGACCGCTTTCTCCTTAAAATAATCACCAAAAGAAAAATTGCCAAGCATCTCGAAAAACGTGTGATGCCGGGCCGTATAACCAACGTTCTCCAGATCGTTATGTTTACCCCCGGCCCGCACACATTTCTGAGAAGTCGTGGCTCGGTTGTACGACCGTTTCTCCTCACCTAAAAACGTTCGCTTGAACTGGACCATGCCCGCATTGGTAAACAGCAGGGTCGGATCATCCTGGGGAACCAGGGATGAGCTCCGCACGATCCGGTGGCTATGCTTGGCGAAATAATCAAGATATAACTGACGAACTTCATTGCCGGTCATATGGTCTCCAATGGCTTTTTTATTATCTGTCGACAGTTTTTCGGTCTTTATTATATAAAGTTTCTATCTTCTCCCTTGCAGCCGGGAACCATTTCATTTGGGCGCCAGCTCCTCCTCTTTTTCCTCTTCTTCTTCCATTCCGATGGCTGCTTTAACCTTTTTTTCTATCGCCTGGCGAATATCATCATTGTCTTCCAAAAACGTTTTTACATTGGCCCGGCCCTGTCCAATCCGTTCATTTTCGTAGGAATACCACGACCCACTTTTTTCGATGACTTCGGTCGTTACCCCCAGATCCAGCAAATCGCCTGTCCGCGAAATCCCCGTTCCGTACATAATATCAAACTCGGCGTCCTTAAACGGTGGCGCCATTTTGTTCTTGACCACCCGCACCCGGGTGCGATTGCCGATTACCTCCTGGCCGTCTTTGATGGCGCCGATTCGCCGAATGTCCAGCCGGACCGACGAATAAAACTTCAAGGCATTCCCGCCGGTGGTCGTTTCGGGATTACCGAACATGACACCGATTTTCATACGAATCTGATTGATGAAAATAACGGTGGTCATCGTTTTACCGATGGTGCCGGTGAGCTTACGAAGCGCCTGAGACATCAACCGGGCCTGTAACCCCATGTGGGAATCACCCATCTCTCCCTCGATTTCCGCCCGCGGTACCAGCGCCGCCACGGAATCGATCACAATCACGTCAATGGCACCGCTTCGAACCAGCATGTCAGCAATTTCCAGGGCCTGCTCGCCGGTATCCGGCTGAGAGACCAACAGTTCGTCGCAATTAACACCGAGTTTACGGGCATAGGCAGTGTCTAGGGCATGCTCCGCGTCGATAAAAGCGACAATTCCTCCCTTTTTTTGGGCCTCTGCCACTGCGTGTAAGGCCAGGGTGGTCTTTCCGGATGATTCCGGCCCATAGACCTCGATAACCCGTCCCCTTGGTAATCCGCCTACTCCCAGGGCCTTGTCAAGCGACAGGGCACCCGTTGAAATGACAGGTACTTTCTGGATTGGCTGACTGCCCAGCTTCATGATAGCGCCCTTGCCGAACTGACGCTCAATCTGACCCATAGCGGACTCAACGGCCCGTTGTTTATTCATGGTTTTGCTCACGAGATCCCCCTCTTTGGGTTGGAACCAAAATCGATGGCCTCCAACTAATTATGATTTTTGGTCACGAATTGTACAGATTAAGCTGATCCGCCTTTCAGTAAAATCCGTGGTGAAAAATATCATCATCCCAATCCAGCGCTGCTCAGCTTTGTATACACCGCACCGCCCGGCCTCAAGTCACTTTTGAAGACGTGGATCTCTGCGATGGTAAATGGTGCCGACAGCGTTATTTGCAGCCGATTCATAGCCGCGGCCAGTTTTCGACTGTCAATCCGTCGTTTTGCCCGTCCAAATGTCAAATGAGCCCTGAACGGACGCCGTTCAGGTTTAAACTTCAAGCCGTTGATTTTCAGCAGGGATCGATCCAGGGAGGATTTTAATTCCCTTAGAATCTGTACTTCGCCCGCCATCCCAACCCAGATTATCCGGGGACGTTTGATTCCAGGAAATACTCCCAACCCCTGGATGGCCAATCGGATGGGATCGTGGCACCGGGCAGTATCCGCCACCGCAATGCATATGCTTTCAAGCATCTCGGGGTCCAACTCACCCAAAAAGACCAGCGTCAGGTGAATGTTTTCCGGTTTTACCCACCGAAATTTGAATTCTTCCGTCCGGAGTTCAGCCTGGATCCGCACCAATTCCTCACGAATAGAATCCGGCAAAGCGGCGGCGATAAAGGTTCTGATTGGTTCGGCCATTTACATCCACTCATCTCATGCCTGCCGGCCCGGCAAGGGCATCTGGGGCTCTCCGATGATAAAGCGGGCTGCTTGAATTTCGGCTTTCAAAATCCCGGCAATCTCGCGGGCTTTTACCATGCTCGATAGGGGAACCGTTTGGACTTCGCGACCCTCAAGGACAATGGTGCCGCTCTTTAATTCAGCGTAACTGACCTTGCCGAGTGAGCGGGCGATTCCTTGGGGATAATCGTGGCCATAATCAATCACCTGCGTATAAATTTCCTCGTCCGAAACCCCAACATAACCTGCAATTTTTTCATTGAGCATCGGAATAGGAATGCCCAGGCCAATCGCCAGTGAACACCCGTACCCCTGAATACTCACGCCTTTCAGCCAACGTGTATCCATATGTTTCATATCGCCCATGACAAAAAGCGTACCTGCGGGCTTCTTGGGCACGCCCCCGTCGGTCCGGGGAACATCCGGATTATGCTGGGTTCCGTACCAGGTCACATAACCGGTACCGCCGGCCAGAAATATGCGGGTACCCAAACCGATGGTCAGGTAAAAGGGGTCGTTCATTAGGGGACTAAGTTGTCCAGCGGAACAATAGTTGGCATTATTCGCTCTGGGTTTTAATGTCCCCATATAAGTGTAAATGGTTTTTTCCCCGAGATTAACGGCACAATTATAATTCTGATACCCGTTGCGGGGATTGCATAAAGCGGCAAATGGTAAATCTCCTAACGAAACTTCTTTCTCCAGATGCTTGCCCGGATAACAATCGGTACCATAGGCTACGGCTTTTAAATGCATTGTTCGGCCAGCCACCAAATCTTCGATCACATGCCCGCCGCCGTAATTGAACTCACCCGGATAGACCTTGTTGAGGGGATCGTCCTCACACGGCTCGGTCGCGCCGAGATAACAATCCACCGCCGCCACGCCACCATATGCCGGCACATTATTCAACCATACCTTTGCCGCTTTGATACCCGGTTTGGAATGGCCGAAATTAATAAACGCGCCGGATGAGCACATGGGGGCAAAAGTACCCGTGGTCACCACATCCACCCGGCGAGCGGCTTCAACCGGGCCATCGGTTTTGACCACATCGATAATTTCCTCCGCGGTCATTACTACCACTTCACCTTTGCGGATCTTGTCATTGATCTCCTGATAAGTTTTATTGATTTTATATCGATTCATCGCAATATTTCTCAGTTTCGCCGCGATCCGGATTCAATGGCCAAGCACTCACCATGCCAGTATAGGGCCTTCACTCCTGACCTCAGGCCCTTCAGGGTGTGGCCGATCGGACATCTTCGATTTTAGAAGTAACATTGTTCTTGATCCAGGACGCATCCCACCATTCCACGGGATTGACAAAAACATCCTGAACCAACATACCAAAATGTAAATGATCCCCTCCGGCCATTCCGGTGTTGCCAGTCAACCCGATGGATTCGTTCTTCGCCACGATTTGATCCGGCTGGACATCGATTCGGCTCAAATGGCTGTACATGCTAAACAGACCGAACCCATGATCCATAATCACCGTCTGCCCATAGATCCCCAGCTTTTCGGCATAAACCACCTTACCATGGTTGGCGGCTGTTACTTTGTCCCTGCTGTATGCGGCCAAGTCGATTCCCAGATGGGTCTGTTCATCGATCTTTTCACCCTGGTAAAAGTAGGTCCGGTGATCGGCGAATCCGGCCATCCGTTTGGAATTGGCCAGTCTTAAAAAGGAACCCTTCCAAAGAATCGCTGGTTCCGTCCTGGATGTCATTTCTACAATCCGGGTATAGTTTTCCTTTCGGAGTTGGTTGTTAATCGTGATAAACTTCGTTAAAAGCGGATTGTCGGTCTGTTCGTCGTCGGGCACGTCGAACTCGGGCATTTTCGATTGAAGAAAATCGTCGCTGATCTGTATTTTATCCTTTTTAAAACGCTTCTTTTTCAGATATTTCGTGAAGCCAGCCCGGGTCGTATTGCCCGCCAGGTCGACCGCCTTCATAAAAATACGGGTTCCGGTATCCTGGTTGTGGGCTAGCGTGAAAAAAGCGGCCAAAACCGTATCTTTTTCCACCAGACCAGAATATCCAGGAAAAAAGTGATCTCCCACTTGGACTCCACTCACTGGACAATCTTCGGAAAGTTCGTAAATCACCAATCCACTGCCACCCTGATTGACATTATGCGCCCGGGTTAGCACGGTCACCACGGGCGGATTGAAATCAATCGTCATCTTTTTTTCGATGGTGGATTTATTGCCGTGAAACCAGCCCCGCCAGGATAAATCCCGAGCGACAACCCTAAAGATCACTTCCCCTTCAGTCAGGCCCAGTTTTTTCGGTTCGATTGTTCTCTCAAAATTGATTTCTTGACGGCCACCACCGAGGATTAACCCGCCGGCGTCCATGTGCTTATCAAGTAGCTCAACCTCCTTGCCCTGTCCCTCCAGTGTTACCCGGACTTTTTTCACCCCACTTTTTTTATCAGTCACTTTAACTGCTAAACTTTGTGACGCTCCAAGATATGAAGAGGTTAAATTAATGGAAATATTCGGTTTTTCTCCTTCTAACCGAATAAATAATAGAAAGAAAATCGGGATTACTAAAAAAATCAACAAGATGATAAAAAATCGCTTTTTTAAGCTTTTTTTTCGCGGATATGGATACACCCTTAACCCTCTATGAAGATCGTTATGAAACGCCTTTTTTACTCAAATAGCGCGACACGCGCAAAATTCAATTAAAAAATTTTAAAATATATTCATTTATTTAAATTATTCACGTTCCTTATATTAGAACAAGATTGAATATTTCTGAAAGATCTTTGTTAATCGTTGCAATTCATTGATTTTTAGATTTTATGGCTGTGGGAAAATATCAGGTATCAAGCCGCTAATCAAGGGTTCAATTTCATATTTTCCGGACTTGACTTTGTGGCGGCAGAAGGATAGATCAAGAGCAGGTTCTTTGCAAAAATTGTACCGGATAAAACAATTATGGCATCTCCCGTTCAAATCGGTGATATTTGGATCGGCCATGGGCATCCCCTGGCGCTTATTGCGGGTCCGTGTGTGATTGAAAGCGATGAAATAACTTTTCAGACGGCCGAGTTCTTGTGCGACCTGACCCGTCGGATTGGGATCCCCTTTATCTTCAAGTCATCCTACGATAAGGCCAATCGCACATCCATCCACGCTTACCGTGGCCCCGGGATGGAAAAAGGGCTAAAAACGTTGGCCTGGATCAAGGACAAATTGGATGTACCGGTTCTTTCGGATGTCCATACTATCGAAGAAACAGTGGTGGCGGGTGAGATATTGGATGTCATCCAGGTCCCTGCTTTTCTATGCCGACAAACCGATTTCATCCTGTCAGCGGCCCGACTGAATAAACCCTTGAATATTAAAAAAGGGCAGTTTCTGGCGCCATGGGACGTGGCCAATATCATCGAAAAAGTTAACAGCACCGGAAACCGGCAACTGATAGTTACCGAGCGGGGTACGTCTTTCGGGTATAACAATCTCGTGGTCGATTTCCGTGCAATCAAGGTTGTTCGGGATACAGGGGTTCCCGTGATTTTTGATGCCACCCATAGCGTTCAACTCCCCGGAGGAAGTGGGGACCACTCCGGTGGACAGCGTGAATATGCACCCATACTGGCCCGAGCGGCGGTGGCTGCTGGTGCTGATGGCATCTTTATGGAAGTGCACCCTAACCCCGATACCGCCCTTTGCGATGGGCCGAATTCATTACCATTGGATACGCTCGAATCACTATTGATTGACCTGGTTGCCATTCGAAGGGCGATAAAAGGTAACAATGAAGTATTATAAACCTGGGGCCGAGAAAATATTAAGAAGGATCCGGTTACTGGTGCTTGATGTGGACGGCGTGTTGACCGATGGTTATATTATTTACCATGATGACGGTCACGAAACGAAAACGTTTGATGTAAAAGATGGGTTTGGAATTCGATTATTGAAGATGGCCGGTATTGAAGTCTGCATCGCCACAGGTCGCATGAGTGGGGCATTGCAGCACCGGTGTAAAAACCTGGGAATCGAATTAATTTTTGACGGCCTACGACACAAGGCGGCTATTCTGGATGAACTCATTGAAAAAACAGGGATCCCCCCCGATCAAATGGCCTTTGTCAGCGACGATTTGCTCGATCTTTCGCTGATGAGCCGGGTGGCAATGGCCGTAGCTGTGGCCGATGCCCAGAAGGAAGTGTTACAGGCGGCCGATGCCGTTACCCGGTCAAAGGGTGGCCGGGGAGCAGTTCGCGAGGTCTGTGAGGCTATTTTACAAGCCCAGGAAAAGTGGGAACCGTTGATAGAACGGATAAAAACCGGGGATCTATAGTTGATTCATGCGAATAAAAAAACGATCCGTCTTAATTTTTATACCCATCGGAATTATCATTGGAATTCTAGCCACAACGATGATGCTGGCGCATCTCCGCCAACCTTCGCAAACAGCTGAGCCGGTGGAACCCTCTCCTCCTTCGGAGAACGATACCACGATGAACCGATTATTCCAGGTATCGACCAAACAAGGCCGCACGGAATGGAAACTGGAGGCCGCTTCCGCCGAAATGGACAAAATGAAGAAAATAGGGAGATTAAAAGATGTCTCCATCGTTTTTTATCTAAAATCCGGCAGTGAGGTGTCGTTAACCGCCGACCGGGGAATTATTCATACAGATTCAAAAGACATTGAGGTGTCGGGTAATGTTGTGGTAGTTAGTCGAAATTACAAAATGGTGACAGAAAGGCTTAAATACAGAGACAGCTACCGGACGTTGACATCATCCACACCGTTGGCTATTTCAGACAACTCATCGAGCTTGATGGCAGATCGTATGGTGTACTATATAGCTAAAAATAAATCTGTTTTTAAAGGTAACGTCATGGGATTTTTCAGTGATAAAGCAACATTTTAATCTGTGCTGGCCCGGCGGGATGATATTGGCGGTGATCTGCTTGACTATCGGGTTGATCTCAGCCCCGGCACTTAATGCCGATGAACAACCCCTATATCGGGACATTCAGTCCGATGACCATAAAATCCATATTAAATCGGATTCGCTGGTCGCCAGCAATGATGAAAACTTGGCCGAGTTTACGGGCCATGTGCGGGCAACCCGTGGGACAATGGTGATCACATGCGATCGGTTGAAACTATTCTTTAAACAGGGAGCTATGGCTGAGAACGGTTCTAGTCCGGGAAGTAGTTCCATTGAACGGATTGTGGCGAAGAAAAACGTAAAGATAAGAATGGATGACCGTCTCGCTTTTGCCGATCAGGCCGAATATATGCTATCTAATGGGGATATCATTTTGACAGGCGATCCGGTTAAGGTGTCCAGTGGCAATACATTTATCACCGGGAATAAGATCACCATGGGGTCCGATGGCCGGATTCACGTACAACCGACCCCGGGCAAGCAGGTCGAAGCCATATTGTATCCTAAACCTGAAACGCCCAAACCATAGAAAAACGTTGAGAATTGATTTTAGGACCGTAACACTTGCATCAGCTTATATTAAAGAACTTAAATAAAACTTACAGTGGCAGACGCATCGTAAATTCCGTTGATATGAACCTTTCAAGCGGTCAGGTGGTGGGCCTTTTGGGCCCCAACGGTGCCGGTAAAACGACGACGTTCTATATGACCATCGGTATGATACGACCGGACGAAGGATATGTTTTTTTCGATGAGACCGATATTACCGATGAACCCATGTACCAAAGGGCCAGAAGAGGGGTTGGTTATCTGCCTCAGGAAACGTCCATATTCCGGAAATTAACGGTCAGACAAAATCTCCTGGCCATTCTGGAAACGTTACCGCTCGACAGGAGTGAACAAAAAAAGCGGGCTAACAAACTACTGGACGAACTGGGTATCGGACATCTGGCCGATCAGAAAGCCGCTGTCCTGTCGGGTGGTGAAAAAAGGCGGCTTGAAATTTCGCGAGCCTTGGTGACCAACCCGGCTTTTATGTTATTGGATGAACCGTTTGCAGGAATCGATCCCCTGGCCGTGATCGATATAAGAAGCATTATCAAGCACCTGAAAAACCGCGGGATCGGTACATTGATTTCAGACCATAACGTCAGGGAAACCTTGACGGTTTGTGATATGGCCTACATATTAAATGAGGGGACAGTTATTGAATCCGGATCTCCGGAAAAGATTGCAGGCAGCGAAATTGCCCGGAGGATCTATCTAGGAGACGATTTCAGTTTAGAATAAAATGGCGATTGAATTAAGACAACAACTCAAGTTAACACAACAGCTGGTGATGACCCCCCAGCTTCAGCTGGCCATTCGGCTTTTGCAGTTATCACGGCTGGAATTACTAGATACAATTCAACAGGAACTGGAACAAAACCCGGTGCTTGAGGAAGTAATTGATGAAACTTCAACTAAAACCGATAAGCAAGCCCAGGAGGAAAAAACCGAAAGCACGGATGAAGTGGTTATTGGTGAAACGATTCCCGATGATATCGACTGGCGCAACTATATCGAGGAATACAACACACCCGGCAGAACGAGCTATGAGTTTGAACGAAAAGAACAATTGGGATTCGAGCAATTTCTGGTAAAGAAACGGTCATTACAGGACCATCTGCTTTGGCAGCTGATGATGACCGGTCCGGATTCAGCGACCAAACAGATTGGCAGCCTCATCGTGGGAAATATCAATGCCGATGGATACCTCGACGCTTCTTTAGACGAAATAGCCAAGGCCGGCGACACATCGCCTGAGTCGGTTTGGAATGTACTAAACTTGATGCAAACCTTTGATCCACCGGGCATATGTGCGCGTAACCTAAAGGAAACACTATTGATTCAAGCCGTGCAGCTCGGCCTCACCAACACCCTAGTGGAAAAAATAATTACCGATCACCTCAACCATCTCGAAAATCGAAACATGGCCGCCATATGCCGGGAACTTGGCGTGGAGAAAAAAAGCATATTCCAGGCCGTGGAAATAATTCAAAGTCTGGAACCCAAACCCGGTCGGATGTTTTCAGACGAAACACCCCAGCATATTATCCCGGATGTATATGTTTACAAATATGACGAAGAATTCGTAATCCTTCTAAACGATAATGGCCTGCCACACTTGAGGATAAATGCACTTTATCGAAACTGCCTGATGGGTAACAGCCAGGTCTCTGCCAAAGAAAAGGAGTATATCCGTGAAAAACTTCGCTCAGCCACCTGGTTAATCCGCAGTGTTCATCAGAGAAAAAAGACCATTTATAGGGTCATGGAAAGTATTTTGCGATTTCAAGGATCTTTTTTTGAAAAAGGCGTCAGTCATTTAAAACCGATGGTGCTAAGAGATGTCGCCGATGACATCGAGATGCACGAATCGACTATAAGCCGCGTCACAACGAACAAATATGCCCATACACCCCAGGGTATTTTCGAATTGAAGTATTTCTTTAACAGTCCCATTAATCGGGTGCACGGCGAGGCCGTTGCCTCGGCCAGTGTAAAGGACAAAATCAAACATATTATTGACGGGGAATCCCCTCGAAAACCTTACAGCGATAAAAAAATCAGCCAGATTTTAAAAAATGACAATATCGATATCGCCAGGCGAACAGTGGCAAAGTATCGAGAATCACTAAATATTTTACCATCAAGCAAACGTAAGCAGCTTTCCTGATAGATAACAATCAACTTCTAGGAGGTTTGTATGCAAACATCTGTCACCTTCAAGAATATCGACCCCTCAGATCATTTAACCACCTACGTGAGCAATAAATTAAATCGGTTCGATAAATATCTGGATAATCCGGCCAGCGCCAACGTTGTCCTTTCGGTGGAAAAATTTCGCCACATTACGGAGATCAACATTTTCGGCGACCGGTTAAATATTATCGGCAAGGAAGAAACCGAAAACATGTATTCCTCAATTGATAAGGCGCTAGATAAAATTGGCATTCAGATTAAAAAAAATCGCGAGAAAATCCGCCGCCATAAAAGCGGCCGACAAGAACGAATAAGCGCTATGGGTGAA
>Ga0316197_10000239_pt1 | contig 39968 bp, 24 predicted proteins | sample OudBiesiAoxic_MG_FD_204939 | JGI IMG/M metagenome (GOLD analysis project Ga0316197, IMG submission 204939) | Coastal sediment microbial communities from Oude Bieten Haven, Netherlands - site A oxic | ecosystem: Environmental > Aquatic > Marine > Coastal > Sediment | place: Netherlands... | reverse complement strand
GAAAGAAAGCAGCGGCCCAGTAATAATGATTAAGAATACATAAGATAGCAAGAAGACCCGAAATTACAAATCCGATAGTTAGATGGATTGGCGTAAAGGCAGTATTTTTTAAAGAATTTGCTATGACGCGTGCAATAGGCCTGCCATAGTCTGAAAGGTCTATAAATTGATGTTCTTTGGGTAATTTGGACATTGTAATTATGCCTGCTACCTCTGTAGATATTAATAACGATTGCACGCTGGCTTAATATTAAGTAAAGGCTTAAGGCAAAAATAACATTAAATCTACTAATACGTCCTTTAAATAATAGTATAACTAGTTAGCAGAAGCATTTTTTGCTATTTGTTGAAGTTTTTGATCTATATCGGCTTTGCTTATCCATTTCCCTCTGACCATTACGCCAGACAAGTCTTTTAAGGCATGAATGTCTTCAATGGGATTAGAATTAACCAGGAGAATATCTGCCGTCATTCCTTCCTTTAGTTGACCGAAAACAGTTTCCATATCAAAGAAGATAGCTGGGTTAACTGTTCCGGTTTGAATTATTTCAAGCGGAGATAACCCCGACTTCAACAATCCCTCAATTTCGTGATGGATTGAAAATCCGGGAACATTAAATAATTGCGGGGCATCTGAACCCAAAAGCAGGCCATGCCCGGTTTTATTCAGGGCATATATTAGTTTTCTTCTTATGTCTATAAAAGTCTCCCATTGAGTTTTATCGAAATTTGTATCCTGGCCAGTTGATGCTTCTTTACGTTTTCTCCATTCTGAGAGCGTTGAAGAGGGCATGTATTTCATCTCGGACTGCTGAAGAAGAAGCTCCCCATCTACCGGTGCAAACCATCTTTCAAAAAGGCTTTGAGTAGGTACTATCCAGACTTTATTATTTTTTGAAAGTTTAACTAGTTCGTCTATCCTGGAAGTATCGGCCATTTTTGTGAAATTGTAACCAAAAAACCCATTGTCATTTGGATTAATATTTTCTGACCTGGGCACCAAACCTTCTAAAAAGCCATCTACATGATCTATGGAGGCATATCTGCTCTCCAGGGCGTGTTTAATACCAACATCAACTGGCACATGTCCGGAAAATGTAATCCCTGATTCATTAGCAGTTTTAACTAATTCGTCAAAGACATCGCGCTTAATTCCAGGATGAATTTTTAAAAAATCATATCCATCATTTTTATAAGTTATCACTTTCTCCCTGGCTTCTTGGGTTGATGTAACCGAATTTCCATTTAAGGAAGGACTTGAAGTAAATATTCTCGGACTTAACAGTTCTCCTTTTTCTGCCGCTTTTCGCAACTCTAAATGAGATGGATGACCTAACATGCCCCTTATAGTGGTGATTCCGTTGGAGAGATACAGAAAAAGGGTTTCTTCCGTTCGTTCTTTAGACGTGGGCGGCGAAGGAATATGAGCATGCATTTCGGCCAGGCCAGGTAAGGCATATTTCCCCTGCCCATCAATTATGTTTTTATAAATCTCTTTATTTTCTATACTCGTTACAATTTTCTTAATCTTCCCTGAGTCGATAACCATTTGCATGTCAGGGAAAAGTTCTCCTGTAGTTACATCAATGACCGTAACATTGGAGATTAAAATGGTCGTATCACTTATTTTATCCTGTGGCTGATTACATGAAATAAAGGTTAAAATAGCACCTGCAATAAATAGTTTTTTCATGGGTTTGTCTTTTTTTCAATTTCAACTTCTTTCAATAGTATGAGTAACTCTTTGGCGTTAAAAACGGTTTCTCCTTTTATTACAAAATCAATTTTTTGTGTATTCGAGATATTCTCCAGTGGATTTTCAGCCAATATAACGAGGTCGGAAATTTTACCTTTAACTACCAACCCATAGTCGTTATCCTTTTTTAAGAAAACAGATCCATTATATGCCGAAGTTCGTAGTGCTTCTATCGGTGAAATACCGACCCTTACCATAGCTTCCAGTTCTTTATGCAAAGAAACTCCCGGATAGACATATGAATTATATGCCCCACAATCAGAACCTGCAAGGAGACCAACCCCAGCCTTATTTAAATCATAGGTTAATTTTCCAAAAAAAGCATCTAATTCTTTCCTGTCTCTTCTGCGTTCGGCACTGGCCTTAAGAGCTCCGTTAATTCTTCCCTCATAGGTTTTAATAAAGGCATCTTCCAAATATTTTAAATGGGAATCCTCGGTGTGGTTAGCTTCATCTAAATAGCTTAAAACTTCTCCAATATGAAGCGTTGGCACCACAAATATATTGTTGGTTTTTAGTGATGCAAATGTCTTTTCTGCAGCACCTTTTTCATAGCTCTCCTGCAACAAAGGCATGGCATCCCAAAATCCAATAGTTTTATCCTGAAGTTGTTTTGTAAGTGTATTTTCAAGGTTTGAGCATCCCTTCATTACGTAATACAAATGTTCAATGGCATCTATACCGGCCGCTACTGTTTCATTTAAATTTACTGTAAAAGGCATGTGACCCGATGTAATAAGATCCCTATTTTCTGCTTCTTTGATAGTTTTTAGATATAATTCGCCACTAATCTTACTATCATATAATTTTACAAAATCCGTTTTTAAATTTGTAAGTGAATCAAGTGCTTTTTCAATATCCAATTCATTTTCAACTTCCAGGGAACCGGCCCAGGTTGCTCCAGGGCCATCAATTTTAGGACCTGAAGTATATATATCAGGACCTAGTAAAGTTCCTTCGGAAATACCCTTTCTCCATTGCATTACATAAGGAGTGAGATCGCCACCAGCGTCCCGGACTGTAGTTATTCCGTTGGCTAAAAACACTTTTAAAAAGTTTTTGTTATTCGAAATCAGGTTTTTGCCACCTCTGAAATGTACGTGATTGTCCCAAAACCCCGGCAAGATATATTTGCCTTTTGCGTTTATAAGTCTATTTCCATTATATAGGGGAATTTCATCAGAATTACCCAGTTCTTTGATTCGGCCATTGGAAATATAAATATCCTTTTGCTCAATTTTGCCGGTTTCCAAATTAATGATATTCCCGTTCTGAATTATTAGATCAACCATTTCCTTCGAGTTCTCATGACAGCCCGTAAGAATAAAAAGGGATAGAGCAAGAATTGATAGGTTTTTTAAGAAAATGGACATGTAGAAAGTAGTAATATACCTCTAAAAGTAAAAATAATAAAGTAGACACCTTTAGAAATGGTGTAATTTTTGGAAATCCAGAGTCACTATTCTTTTGTATTCTTAAAACAGATTTCTGGTGATGTCTTATTTTTTTTCACAAATTAATATGAATTAGTTGCTTATGAATATCATATTTTGAAAAATTAACAACTACTATTCTTATATTTACTGCTTGCAAAAAATTTACAATAACTTATTACTCATTAAATAATGAAAAATATTTTTCTTCTGGCAATGTCTTTCTGTTGCCTTTTATTTATGGCCTGTACCTCCAAAAAAAGAGAAGGCAATCCTAAGGTATTGGTATTCTCAAAAACTATGGGATTCAAACACGCCTCCATACCTGATGGAATAGCTGCTATACAAAAACTTGGAGCTCAGAATAATTTTGAAGTAGATACCACTAAAAATGCCGCCATTTTTGAACAGGACTCTTTACAGCAATACTCAGCAATAATATTTATGAGTACTACAGGAAATATTTTGGACCATAAGCAGGAAGCTGGTTTTGAACGTTATATTCAGGCTGGTGGTGGTTTTGTCGGGGTTCATGCTGCTACAGATACAGAATATGATTGGAATTGGTATGGAAAATTGGTTGGCGCCTATTTTCATAGCCACCCTTCCGGTACTCCGGAAGCAGATTTTATTATTAAGGATCAAAGCTTTGCGGCAACCAGTTTCTTCACAGATACTATCTGGCACAGGACGGACGAAATGTACAATTTCAAAAAGATAAATCCGGATATAAACGTGCTTATCACTATTGATGAAACTACCTATGATGGGGGAATTAATGGTGATTACCATCCTATGAGCTGGTACCATGAATACGATGGGGGCAGGGCATTCTACACCGCACTAGGTCATACTTCGGAATCCTTGGTTGATGAACAATATTTAAAACACTTATTAGGGGGTATACAATACGCCATTGGGGATAATCTAAAACTTGATTATTCGGAGGTAAGTTCCCAGATACCGCCAGACATTGATAGATTTTCCAAGGTATCCCTCGTTGGGGGAAGTGAGTTCTTTGAACCTACTGAAATGACCATTTTGCCTAATAATGATGTACTTGTAGGACAGCGACGAGGAGAAATAATGCACTACAATGCCGCTACTAAAGAATTAAAACAAGTGGCTTTCCTGGATGTTTATCATAAAGCATTGACTAAGCCCGATTTAAATGCGGAGGAAGGTCTTATGGGATTGCAGAAAGATCCAAATTATGCGCAAAACAATTGGATATATATTTATTACGCGCCAACTGGTATTGAATCTGTAAACAGACTGTCAAGATTTAAGTTTAAAGACGGTGTATTTGACTTGGATTCCGAACAAAAAATTCTGGATGTGGACAGCCAGCGTGAGATATGTTGCCATACCGGTGGATCCATCGCATTTGGACCCGACGGACTTTTACATTTATCCACAGGTGATAATTCCACTCCATTTGATGAAAAAGACGTAAAATATGTAAATAGCGGTTACGCTCCCTTAAATGATATTCCGGGGAAACAACAGTATGACGCGCGAAGGTCTTCCGGTAATACGAATGATCTTAGAGGAAAGATTTTAAGGATAAAAGTAAATGAAGACGGTTCTTATGATATTCCAGAGGGTAATTTATTCCCGGCCGGAATGGAAAAAACAAGACCGGAGATATACACTATGGGACATCGAAACCCATACCGAATCTCGATTGATCCAAAAAATGGTTATTTATATTGGGGTGATGTTGGCCCTGATGCAAGAGAAGATAGCTTGATAACCAGAGGTCCAAGAGGGTATGATGAAATGAATCAGGCCAGGGAAGCAGGTAATTTTGGCTGGCCACTATTTATTGCAGATAATAAACCCTATTTCGAATATAATTATGAAACAGGCGTTAGCGGAGAAATATTTGATCCTGAAAAACCCCTTAATAATTCAAAAAATAACACAGGATTGAATGAACTCCCGAAAGCTATGCCCGCTTATGCGTACTATCCATATGTTGAATCTCCAGATTTTCCCCAGGTAGGTACGGGAGGAAGAAATGCTATGGCTGGCCCGGCGTATTATTCAGATCTGTACAATGGTCCAAAGGCTTTACCCAAATACTATGACGGGAAGGTTATCATCTACGATTGGATGAGGGGCTGGATGAAGGCTGTAAGCTTTTTTGAGGATGGAACATTCAATAAAATGGAGCCTTTTGCTTCAGATATCGAGGTAAATAGTCTGATAGATATGGAAGTAGGGCCTGATGGCAGAGTATATCTTCTTGAATATGGTAGCGGATGGTTTTCGAGAAATGATGATTCAGGATTGAGCTATATAGAGTATAATAGTGGTAACAGACCTCCATTAATAGACCATATGATTGTAAATAAGACCTCAGGCAGTTTACCCTTAAGTATTACCGCAGAAGTAAAGGCAATCGATAGGGAAAAGGATGAAGTGCAATATATATGGGATTTTGGAGATGGAACTACTATGGAGACACCGGAGCCTTCCATTAAATATACCTATGATAAGGTAGGAGAATACAGGGTTTCTGTAGAAGTAAAGGATGATGAAAACGCTGTAGCTACCAGCGAGGTGATAACAGTGGTTGCAGGAAATTCAAGGCCTGTTGTGTCCATAGATCTTAGTGGTGGGAATTCCTCATTCTTTATACCTGGTGTTCCCGTTAATTACAAGGTATCTGTAGACGATCCGGATGGAAATGGGAAAATTGATGAAGAAAATATTTTTGTTTCAGTAGATTACATGGAAGGGATGGATGAGGTAAACCTTTCAATGGGTCATGAGGAAGTTTCAGCTGCGGTCACTGGTAAAGCCCTAACTTTATCAATGGATTGTAAGACCTGTCATAAAGTGAATGAGACTTCTATTGGGCCAACATATCAACAAATTGCAGAAAAATACAAAGATGACAACAATATGGTTAGTTATTTGATGGGTAAAATTAAATCTGGTGGTAATGGTGTCTGGGGCGAAGTTACCATGCCGGCACATCCAAACATTACTAATGCAGAATCCGGGCAAATTGTTGCGTATATTAAATCGTTGATGGAAGAAAGTACTGTGAAAAAATCACTTCCTGCTAAGGGTACAATCGTACCTGAACCAACCCCGGGGGCTAACGTATTTGTGCTTACAGCCAGTTATACTGATGCCGGAAAAGGAGAAGCCAAACCACTAACTGGTTTAGAAAAGGTTTATTTAATGGGTAGTACTGTTCCTTTTTCAGATAAAACCAAAACAGAAGGATTTACGCCTGTATCGTATGGTGGAATGGATTTACTTGTGATTCCCTCAAAACAAGCTTGGTTTGCACTTGAAAACATCGACTTAAAGGGGGTAAAGACCGTTTATATAGCCATTGGCGGACAAGAGCTACCTAAGTCCGGTCTGGATTTTGAAATGCGTTTAAATGCCCCGGATGGTAAATTATTGGGAAAGGGAAGTATGCCTAAACCCGATGCAGGACAATCGAGCGGTATGGTAGCAATTCGGCTCAGTTCAGAATTTGATGTTAAAGCTGAAGAGGCCTATTTTGTTTATATACCTAAAGACGAGGAGGAGAAAAGATCTGGTATTGCCGTTGCATTAAACGTTAGATTTGCCGCCAATTAATTAGTTCTGAGAACATCAATCAAGTCGGAGTTAAGTACTATTAACAGCGTATTCTTAACTCCGATTTATTTTAAACTGGATCTCAATGGATTTAGTCAGATAGGTTTTTTACCAGAATATAAAAGTTCTCATCTACCAGAACTTCATTTGAGCCCTTATTATTCAAATTTTCTGTTTGCCATTCAGCCTTGGGAAAAAGCCATTGCTCATGATCATTGACCTTAATACGAACTGGCATGTCAAAATCCCTGACAATATTTGTATACCTGTATTTTATAGCGTTGTTCTGCAGACTAAATTCCAAAACAGGTATTTGCGTTGTACGTAGATATTGATTGAAAAATGCAGTGAGATCTATTTTTGTTTGTTCAGATAGATAGTTTTCTATTTGGTTGGTGGTAACTGTCTGATGATAAAATTCTTTATTTAATCCACGCAGAATTTGCCGCCATTTTTCATCATCTTCCAGGAGTTGTCTAAGTGTATGCAGCATATTTGCGCCTTTATAATACATATCCCCAGATCCCTTATAATTAACGCCATATATACCAATAATAGGGCGGTCGTTTCTAATTCTGCTTCGGGTCCCAATAACATATTCTGCAGAAGCTTCAGGGCCAAAATAATAATCCAAATAAAGGTTTTCGGAATAGGCTGTAAAACTTTCATGAATCCACATATCCGCAATATCTTTATAGGTAATATTATTGGCGAACCATTCATGACCTGATTCATGAATAATTATAAAATCGAATTTTAGTCCCCAACCACTCCCCGAAAGGTCCGTACCCAGATATCCATTTTGGTATTTATTGCCATAAGTTACTGAACTCTGATGTTCCATTCCTAAATAAGGTACTTCAACTAATTTAAATCCATCTTCATAAAAAGGGTAGGGGCCAAACCAATGTTCAAAGGCTTCCATCATCAAACCAGCTTGCTTGAATTGTTTTTCGGCCAAATCGAGATTATCTCTTAAGACGTAATAGTCCATGCTCAAGGGTCCATTTTCTCCTTCAAAGATTTCTCCGAAATAAACATAATCTCCTATGTTTACGTTTACACCGTAATTATTGATAGGATTAGCCACAAACCAATGGTAAGTTTTAGAATTCGCGCCTTCTTCAATTTCTCTTAAACGACCATTGGAAACATCCATAAGATTTTTTGGCACAGTGACGTTTATAGCCATACTATCCACTTCATCATACATATGGTCCTTGTTGGGCCACCAGACACTGGCTCCAAGACCCTGACAGGAAGTTGCAACAAATGGATTGCCATTTTGATCTGTACTCCAGGAGAACCCTCCATCCCATGGAGCATTATCAGCTTCTTTAGGACGCCCCAAATAGTTTACGATTAGTTCATTGTATTCGCCAATTTTTTGTGGCTTTAAAAGAGTAACCCAGTGTGCATTTCCTATGGAATTAAAAACGAGATCATAACCGTCCTGAGTAATTTTAGTTATAGTCAGCGGGGATTGCAAGTCTATTTGAATAACCTGATTTTCACTTAATACTTTGTATCTGATGGTATTGCGTCCCGAAATATACCTTTCCTCCGGATTAACCTCAATGTCCAGGTTGTAATAATTTAAATCCCACCATGCTCTTTCATCAGTAATGCTTCCTCTAAGTGTGTCTTGTGCTGTAAAAATTGGTGCCTGGCAGTAAACAGGTAAAACTATGAGCAGTATGCAGATCTGAAGTAAAAATCTAATCATTTTAATAAATTTATTAACAATACCTTTTTAAATAGTTACTCTATTAAGACACCTTTAGTTGAAACGGTTTTTAAATTTACTTTCTTCTTTCAACTTTTTTTTCGGGTACTGATTAAAAGGAGCACGGCACTTTGAGTATTTTTTTATTAAGATAAGAACTAATAAATTAAAGGTCCCTTTCCAGGAGAAAAGCATAATCACTTTCCTTAAGAATAGATAAAAAGTCATTTGTATTTAAAAGTTCAAATACGGCCTTCTCTTTATCTGCAGCAAGTTGGTAATATGATTTAGAAATCAGGTATCCCACCGTATATCCCAGATCATGAGGCCTGTCGTTAATTGCACCTCCATTATACAACCATTTGGAATTGTCATCAGAAAATAAATCATTTTTAAGCTCATTCATTATTCTCTGCTCATTTTCTTCATCACCAAGATACATAAGATTGGAATTCTTTAATTCTACCCCCGAACATAATTCCACCAGAAAATCACATACACCTTCACTAATAACCTGGGCAAGCACTGTTTCACTATTTTCAGTATCCTGATAATTTTGTTGAAAGTGCATTAATTCATGTATTGTAAGTCCCGGAAGGTCTGAAATCTTCATGATAGCTTCCTTTTGCCAATTGGTTAAGCCAGCCGTGGGCATTGCGTCAGATTTGCCATACATATCACCTCCTACAAACATACCCATTTCGGTCGCTGTTCCACCAGAGTTTAAAATACCCGGTACCACATATACTTTTGGAAAAACGGCTTTTGGATAAATATTTTTAAAACTTCGCATCCATCCGGCAGTTTTCGATTTTAAAGTGTTTATGCTATCCGCATTAAACTGATTTTTTAAGTATTGGAAGTAATCAGGTGAGGCATTAATCATTTGCCCATACATATTGTTCAAATTTATGTATCGAACTACATAAAAATCACGTAACTCTCTTGGTCCTTTAAAAATAAATTCTTTAAAAATATCTTTAGCGTTGGCAGTATCTTTCGAAGCTCTTTCAAAATAGTCCCAAAAAAGAGTCATTGAACCTATTTCCATGCTGTAGTGAGAAACATCCTCAAGTTGCAGTTTTATGGAGTCTAATCTTATTTGAAGGTCTTGCCATAGAGGCTTATCCTTATAAATTTTTACACCTCGCAGCTTGGAGATTATTTTTGGGTTGGCCATGCCATTATCTATAGCTTTATGCAATAAAATAGCTACAGAATCTGATTGCCCGGCCTGAGCATATAACGATGCCGCTTCTACATATAATTCTGAAGACTTCAGATCTCTATTGGCATTTACCAATTTATATGCAAAAGTATTGTACGCACCAGTGCTATCTAGTTGCTCATAATCTTCATAGAGCAGGTTTAAATCGGGCAAAAAAAGCCTGTTTATAACTTCCTTGTCTGTTTCTTTCCCTGATTCGCAGGAATTCAAGAAAGGTGTAAGCAAAATGATGAAGATAAAGACTCGGGGAAGGTTTCTTCTATTCATGATGTTTTTGTTATTCTCTAAAAACTCGATTTGGAAATACAATTATACTTTCATGTCCATTTGCTCCAACAGCCGCAACACCAAAAAAGGAATTATCAATGACTATTCCATCTAATGTGAAGGAATTCATATCTCCAACATAGCGACTGTGGTCCCATGTAGGTGATGTGGTATCACGCCAGTAAATTTTATACCCGGTAGCTCCTTCAGACTTGCTCCATTTTAATTTTACCGAAGCTTGTACTATACCTCCTATTTGCACTTCCTCCGGAGCAGGGGGTGCTGAGGCAATTGATGCTAAACTTATGGCGTTAACGGCCGTAAGTTTTTTCGCATACTCAAAATTTACATGTTCCAATACATCGCCGTAGGCTATTCCATTTTCCATTCTGATATCCTGATGTTGCTGGGTATAATTTTCATGGGCTTCCATTATCCGGATACCTGCAAAACCAGCATCATTAAATGGTCTGTGGTGTCCTCCTCTACCAAAACGATCCAGTCTGTAAATTAGTATAGGATTCATTTCCGGCATATACATTTTAGTTGTTTTATAAACATATCTTGCTAATTGCCGGGAAATTCCATCTACTTCTCCACCATAGAATCTTCTTGCTTTACGCTGTTGTTCTGTTTCTGTGGGAGGTACGGGTTCTGAAAAAATTCTAAAATCGCGATTGCTCACTACCCCATCTACACCACTTATATTTCCAATCATATCATTGTTCAATATTCCCAATATTTCCCATCCTTTTTGTTTGGCATAAGCAGCAAGACCTTTTCCTCCGAAAAGTCCTTGCTCTTCACCCGATAATCCTACATAAATAATACTACTTTCAAAGTTGTATTTGCTTAGTACTCTGGCTGCTTCAATGGTACCGGCCATACCACTGGCATTGTCATTTGCTCCAGGAGAATCTGAGGTAAAATTGGTTGGATCACTAACCCTGGAATCAATATCGCCACTCATAATAACAAACTTATTAGGGTACTTACTGCCGCGTTGGATAGCCACAACATTTACGACCCAAACATCCTGAACAATACGTTCGTTCTCACCTTCTTTTACTAAATCTCTTTGGTAAAACACTTTCAGACAGCCATTACAATTATCTGAAATTTTTTCAAATTCATTTTTTATCCAACGTCTTGCTGCACCAATCCCCCTCGTCGCTGATGTTGTATCACTTAGTGTATGTCTTGTACCAAAGTTCGTTAGCGTTGTTACATCATTTTTTATACGCTTGGATGAAACATTATTAATGATGTCATATAGGCGGGAATCACTTTGAGAATAGGTGATTGTTGATAATAGTATTAGTAATAGAGTAGAATATTTTTTCATAGACTATAAAATTTATGAGGGATTAGTTTCCAATTAATTCAACAAAAATACAACTAGGATTCTGAACTTGGTCTATATTTTTCCTTTGTGAACCTATAACTGAGATTCACCTATAAAGGATACACTTCACTTTTTTTCTAAAACTACACGAGGCATGGGAGTAGAAATAGAAGTCAGTATTATCATAGTACTATTTTTCTAATATATCGGGTTTAAATACTACTTGCTACCTAATTTTAGACATAAAAAGTATGATAACTGCTAGAGAAATTTTTTCAGTATACCGCGTACTCCGGAAACACTTTCAATATAATATTTAGCCTGGGTATTTTGCATCCCTACTTTAACTGTCACGGCTTCTTTAGGAAGTTCCTGAAACATAAATTCATCTGTCCAATCATCTCCAATGGCAAAAATGAAGTCATAATCCTTCTGCCCCAGCACTCGCATTGCTGCTCTACCTTTGTTAACATTACTACTTTTAATTTCCATTACTTTATTACCATTTAAAACGCTGATATCATCATTGCCAATAAGACTTGTAAGCACAGTATTCAATTCGGTGGCCCTGTTAACTCCAAAGTCGGGATCTGTATTTCTATAATGCCAGGCCAGGGAATAATTCTTTTCTTCTATAAAGGAACCAGGGGTTCTGTCTACAAATGATTCCAATACCGGATATATTTTTTCCATCCAGTCTTTTTTAACATTTTCCAGCATTCTAAATTCTTCACCTTGTTCTGAAATCCAAACCCCATGTTCTACTATCATGTTATATTTTTTGGGCAAAAACCAGCGCGTAAAAGTTTCTTTATCTCGCCCGCTTATCAAATAGATATCGTTGCCTTCCTTTTTGCTTAGTTCGTCTAGCAAATTATATAACTCTTTATCGGGACTCGCTTTTTGTGGATCAATTTTAAAACCGGTTAGCGTACCATCATAGTCAATAAAAAAGAGCTTCTTTTTAGCGTGGTGGTAATCTTGAAGCACACCTTTTAAAATGGTATCAGTAAGACGTTTTGAAACATTGGCCGTATCCCGGTCTTTTTGGGCCTGCAGTGAATTCATAAAATCATTTGCCCATTTTTCCACATTATAGCGCTCAAGCCGCTTTTGAAGTATCGTATTTCTTCTTTGTTGTTCTAATACAGGCATATTTATAGCCATGAATAAGGCAGCGGCAATCTGTTCAAAATTATTTGGATTAATAAGTAAAGCTTCATTCATTTCATTGGCAGAACCTGCCATTTCACTTAAAATAAGAACCCCGCTTTTATCTGTTCTTGTTGCAATATATTCTTTGGCAACCAAATTCATTCCATCCCGGATAGGTGTCAACCAGGCAATATCACTTGAAGTATATAAATCAATCAAGTTTTCAAAAGGAAGTGATCTGTAAAAATACCAGATAGGGGTCCAGCTAACTGTTGATAATTCTCCATTAATACGTCCTACAAGTTCATCAATCTCCTTTTTTAAAAGTTTATATTGAGGTACGTTGGAACGGGAAGGAACCGCCAAAATTATAAGCCTGATTTTTTCTTTGTATTCAGGGTATTTATCAAGAAAGTATTTAAATGCATGCAGACGTTTGGCTATACCTTTGCTATAATCAAGACGATCAATAGACAAAATTAACTTCGCATCGGGACTTGATTTTTTATGAAGATCGAGCCTTCTTTGTAAGTCAGATTGCTGATCTTCACTATTCTGTTGATGTTTTTTAGCAGCCTCACTAAATTTTTCGTAGTCGATTCCCATGGGAAAAGAATCTGCCTTAACTAGCCTGTTATCTACATAAATATCATTAAAACTAACTTCAGCGCCCAACAACCTCCTTACGGAACTTAAAAAGTGACGTTCATAATCATAAGTATGGAATCCTATTAAATCTGAACCCAGCAAACCTTCCAGAACCTCTTCACGCCATGGTAATGTCCGGAAAATCTCGTATGATGGAAAAGGGATATGCAGGAAGAATCCAATTGACAAATTGGGGCGCTTTTCTCTAACCATTTTTGGTACCAGCATCAATTGGTAATCATGTATCCATATTGTATCATCTTCACCTGCCTTTTCCAAAATGGCATCGGCAAATTTTTGATTAACCGACTTATAGGTTAGCCAGCTATCTAGTTCAAATTCCGCATATTCTAAAAAATAATGAAATAATGGCCAGATCGTTCGATTACTAAATCCAAAATAAAATCCGTTAACTTCCTCCTCATTGAGGCTAACCTTGGAAGAACCATGTTCTGCAAGTGCTTTATCTATTTTATCGGTCAGTTCTTTTGGAATTTCTTCATCGGTAAGGCCACTCCATCCAATCCAAAGGCTATCTCCCCCTGAATGCACAGATTTCATTCCGGTGGCCAAGCCCCCCACACTTGGTATTGCATTAATGCTTCCATTGCCAATTTCCAATTGAACAGGCAGTCTATTTGAGATTATGATAGTTTTGCTCACGTATTATCTAAAATTAAGGAGTATTGATTTTTATTTTTCTAAATTTCGACAAATTGCAGTGCAATAACAATTAATAAGCAACTTTTAGCGGATAATTCAATTATGGATAATTTAAATTATGGTATTATCGGAAATTGCAGGAGTGCAGCATTAATTTCCAAAACTGGTTCCCTGGAATGGTGTTGTTTACCTGAGTTTGATTCCTCATCGGTTTTTGCAAAGATACTTGATGAAAAAATTGGTGGAAGTTTTGAAATTCTTGTTTCTGAGGAGTACGCTGTAAGCCAGAGATATAAGAAAAGTACGGCTATCCTGATTACCAGATTTTCTGATGGTGAAAATACATTTGAATTGCATGATTTTATGCCAAGGTATTACACTGAAAATGGTAACTATCATGCACCACCTGAAATAGCTCGCCATGTAAGACATATTAAAGGGAAACCGAGATTTAAAGTGCTTTATGACCCCAAATTGGAGTATGCCATAGGGGAGACCCGGTCTTATGTAAAAAATAATTTTATTGTCAGTCTTACAAATAACGAAAAATTTGACACCATCTTTCTATATACTTCATTTAACAAAAATGCTGTTCTGGAGGGGCGTGAACTCGAAGTCACAAAAAACGGATACTTTTTATTGGGTTATAACGAAAAGATATTACAACCCAATTCGAGGAAAATTTATTTAGATCTTGAAAACACAAAAGTCTATTGGCTCAATTGGACCAATAGAACGCCAACATACAATCAATATAATAAAGAAATTACAAGAAGCGCCATAACGCTTAAACTATTGAGCTACGACAAAACCGGCGCAGTGCTGGCTGCTGCCACCACATCATTACCAGAAACCATAGGTGAAGTTAGAAATTGGGATTATCGTTTTTGCTGGATAAGGGATGCATCTATGGTTATAAAGGTAATGGCTCAATTAGGGCATAAAAACGTGGCAAGGAGGTATCTTCAGTTTATTATTGATCTTATTCCGGATAAAGATGAGAAGCTCCAGATTATGTACGGTATAAACAAGGAAAAAAACCTTACCGAAGAAACTCTGGATCACTTAAGCGGGTATAAAGGCTCTAAACCGGTGCGGGTTGGTAATGCTGCATATGCACAAAAGCAAAATGATATATATGGCATTCTAATGGATGTCATTCACGCCCAGTTGGTTAGATTTAGCACCAATATAGAGAATGGCGAAGAATTATGGGGAATAACCAAAGGCATTGTCTGGATCGTGTCTAGACATTGGAAAGAGGCAGATAAGGGAATTTGGGAATTGAGGACAGAAGAAAGGCACTTCACTTTTTCTAAAGTCTTATGTTGGGTGGCTTTAGACAGGGCTATAAAAGTTGCCAGGATACTTAAGAAAACCCGGAAACTTGAAAAATGGGTAAAATTGGAACAGGAGATAAAAGAAGATATTTATTCAAATTCCTGGAACAAAGAGGTTAATGCATTTACCCAGTCTTATGGATCTAGCCACCTGGATGCTTCCGTTTTATTGATGGAGTCTTATGGATTTATTCATGCCAAGGACCCTAAATTTGTAAGTACAGTTTTGGCGATAGAAAAAGAATTAAGCAATGATGGATTATTGTATAGATATAAGAATGAGGATGATTTTGGATTACCTTCATCATCATTCACAATTTGTACATTCTGGTTTATCAATAGTCTTTTTAAGATCGGAGAAGAAGAAAGAGCACAACAGCTTTTCGATAAGTTATTGAGCTACAGTAATCATTTAGGGCTTTTTAGTGAAGATATTGATTTCAAAACAAAAAGACTACTGGGTAATTTCCCACAGGCCTACTCGCATTTGGCTTTAATAGAATGTGCTGTAAATTTTGCCAATAAAGCCAGTGAAGAGAAAGTTTTGGAGTCTATGCGCTAAGAATTAGCTCGTAATTGAAGTGCTAAGTGCCTTTGAGTTCCATGATTTATAAATTTAATAAAGGAAAAGCTTTTCTTTTTATATTATCGAGCAATTTTTTAAAGTGTTCTTCAGTAGTGAATGGATTCATTATTGTAGCCCTTAGGTATACAATATCTTTAATTTTTGTTTGTACAATATAAAACTCACCTTCTTCCAGAAGTTTTTGCCGAACTGTTGAATTGATTTTATTAAGGCTTAGGAGATCCTTGTCTTTATTGATTAGTCTGAAACATATAATATTAGACATTGGTTTTACTGCTATTTCAAATAAAGGGTCATTTTCTAATAGCTCACCAAACTCTTGTCCAAGATCATATAGTGTTGTAACGAACTCATCAAATATACTTTTACTATAAATTTTGAGTAAGGTATACCAATGGAGGCTCATCATGTATTTGGTACATTCAAAAGTTCGCTTTGCTAGATTATACCAATCTTCCTCTTTCGAATCCTGTAGTAAATAGTCTGCTTTTTGCCTAAAGGTATTATGTGAGTCCCGACCTTCTTTAAACAACAAAGCCGTTGTAATTGAAGGCATCATCATCATTTTATGTCCATCAATAACAATAGAATCAGCCTTCTTCATACCTTTTAATAATGATTTGTATTTTGAAGAAAATATGGCCCCGCCACCATGAGCTGCATCAATATGGAACCAAATTCCTTTTTCAAAAGCAAAGTCTCCGATGGTTTCCAGATCGTCGTAAATACCGGTAGCGGTTGAAGGGGCACTTCCCACAATAGCAATAACTTCATATCCTTCATGAATAGTCTTCTTGTAGGATTGCTCTAAGAGCTCTGTTTTTAGAGCAAAACCTTCATCAACAGCTATTTTTATAATGCCTTTCTCACCTAACCCCATGATTCGCGCAGCTCTGTCTATGCAGTAATGTGCTTCCTCGGAGACCATTATTGCCAACTTATTGGAAGTGCCATTTTCCCATACGTCATTTCCGGTTCTGTTCTTACGGGCACTTAGAAGGGCTGTGAGATTTGCCAATGTCCCACCTGAGGTTAAAAATCCATCAGACTTTTTGCCATAACCAATTTCCTTGCATAATTGTTCAACTACAACGCGCTCCATTGCAGTTGGGGCCATTCCCATTTCATAGATCCCCATGCCATTGTTGAGAATCGCATTTAATAGGCTGGTTAGGCCCGTAATTGGTGCAACCGGACTTATCTGATGACCCATATAATGTGGATGATGCAGGTGTATGCTCCGCTTTATGATTTCGTTGTTCAGATCGGATGGTTTTCCATTGAAAAGAAAGTTGTTCCAGAATTTGTATTCTTCCGAAGGGTTCTCCCAATTGATAACTTTTGATGAAGATTTATTCAATGATTTATCAAGATGTTCGGCTAGAAGATCAATTAATTGATGCCCGTTTTGTCTAAAATCCTCCGGGGAATAAGCTGTCTGTAAAAGTTGTTTGTCCATGTTTTAAAATTAGAAAGTTAGCTTGTTTTAAGCAAGACATACTTTTTTATTCACAAGTTAAGAAAATGGACACCAGACATTGAAACTTGTATCTAACAAGTATAACAAATCAGCAATCTTTCGCTAAATTTGTAGGATTAAATTAAAAGGTATAAAATCATGAAATTGAAACATGTTGTAAGTAGCTTTCTTGTAATATTAGTATTGTGGTCTTGTAAGGAAAAAGTAATGCCTGAAGAGACTGTGTTAGTCGCGGAAAAAGATTTTGAATATGTTGTAGATCAGTTTGCAGACCTAAGAGTACTTCGTTATCAGGTTCCGGGTTTTGAGAAACTCACCTTAAAAGAAAAAAAATTAGTTTATTATTTAACTCAAGCTGGTTTAGCTGGTCGGGACATAATATGGGATCAGAATTACCGGCATAACCTTAAAATAAGGGCAGGGCTGGAAAACATATACACCAAATTTACGGGAGATAAAACGACCTATGACTGGAACTCATTTGAAGTATATATAAAACGACTATGGTTCTCCAACGGAATTCATCATCATTATTCAAATGATAAAATAAAACCTGATTTTTCTATAGAATATTTAAATTATTTACTTGCAGAAACAGATACGGAACTGGAAGGAGAAGCTTTTGAAGTTATTTTTAATGAGGTGGATAGTAAAAAAGTAAACAAGAAAAAAGGAGTGGATAATGTGGCTTCTTCGGCTGTTAATTTTTATTCTCCAGATATCACTGATGCAGATGTGGATGCTTTTTATAGGACTGCATATAAAGGCCCGGAGGGTCGCCCAATAGAAACTGGTTTAAATTCTACTCTTGTAAAGGAGAATGGTAAAGTGGTGGAGAAGGTGTGGAAATCTGGCGGTTTGTATGGAACTGCTATTGACGAAGTAATAAAATGGCTTGAAAAAGCACAGACAGTAGCCGAAAACGAAAAACAAGCTAATACTTTAGAATTACTAGTAGATTATTACGAAACTGGAAGTCTCGACGCATGGGATGCGTACTCTATTGAATGGGCGACTTCCACTCAGGGTAATATAGATTGGATAAATGGCTTTATAGAGGTTTATAATGATCCTAAGGGGTATAGAGGATCTTACGAGAGCATTATTGAAATAAACGATTTTGATATGTCAAGAAAAATGGCTGTACTCTCAGAAAATGCGCAATGGTTTGAAGATAATGCCACCTTGATGGAAGAGCATAAGAAGGACAGTGTAGTTGGTGTTTCTTATAAGACCGTGAATGTTGCCGGAGAGGCGGGTGATGCCTCCCCAAGTACGCCTATTGGGGTAAATCTCCCTAATAACAATTGGATCCGCCAGCAACATGGAAGTAAGTCTGTGTCATTGGGAAACATAGTTGATGCGTATAGCAATGCAGGAGGTAGTGGCAGATTAAAAGAGTTTGCCAATGATGAAGAGGAGATCAGGCTTGAAGAAAAATACGGTAAACTGGTAGATAAATTACATACTGCATTGCACGAAGTAATAGGTCATGCTTCAGGACAAATAAATCCGGGTGTTGGGCAACCAAAAGAAACCTTAAAGAATTATAGATCAACCATTGAAGAGGGTAGAGCAGACCTTGTAGGACTGTATTTTGTTATGGATCCGAAGTTAGATGAATTGGGTCTGGTAGATAATTGGGAAGAAACAGCTAAAGCCTCATACGATGGGTATATAAGAAATGGCCTGATTACCCAATTGATAAGAATAGAATTAGGGGATGATGTGGAAGAGGATCATATGGTAAACAGACAATGGGTATCTGCCTGGGTATTTGAAAAGGGTAGCCCTGACAATGTCATAGAAAAACTCACCAGGGACGGTAAAACATATTACAATATCAATGACTATGAGGCATTACGTGAATTATTTGGTGAATTATTACGTGAAACGCAAAGGATAAAATCTGAAGGTGATTTTAAAGCTGCTCAAGAATTGGTAGAAGGTTATGGAGTTAAAGTAGATCAGGCATTACACGCGGAAGTACTGGATAGAAATGCCCAATTTAAGACTGCACCCTATAGTGGATTTGTTAACCCGGTATTGGTCCCAACTACTAATGAAGCAGGTGAGATTATTGAAGTTGAAGTGGTACAACCTGTAAGTTTCGAAGAGCAGATGTTAAACTATTCGGCAAATTATGGATTTCTAAGTTCTAAGAACTAAATAAATAGCTGTTCAGGGGATTCTAAAAACAAAAACCGCTCAATTGAGCGGTTTTTCTATTCCAAAATAAAATTGATTACACTTAATCAAAAGTATACGCATTATCTGAAGCCACCTTTTCCGCTATTTGCATTCTGAGTTCAGCAACATTAGGCTGATTGGTGTACTTTGTAAAACGTTTTAATCCCATAAGCATCATGCGTTGTTCATCACCCTCTGTAAAAGAAACTATTGCTTCTTTGCCTTTTTGAATCACTATATCCACAGCATTGTATAAATACAGTCTGGACATTGCAATTTGTGTAGTTAGGTTCTCTTCCCCAAATCTTTGGGCGTTTTTCTCCGTTCTAAGGATAGTAGATTCGGCCATATATATTTCTATCAATATGTCTGACGCAGCTAATAACACCTGCTGATGTTCTTCCAGATCAGTACCAAACTTTTGTACTGCACTACCGGCAACCATCAGAAATACCTTCTTCAGACGCGCTATCATATCGTTTTCTTCTGAAAAGAGTTTAGAATAATCAGGAGTATCAAAAGATGGTATTCCCATTAGTTCATCGGCCACCTTAGTTGCCGGGCCCAATAAATCTACATGACCTTTCATTGCTTTTTTTACCAGCATACCAACCGCTAACATCCTGTTTATTTCATTGGTTCCTTCATATATACGTGCTATTCTGGCATCTCTCCATGCTGATTCCATTGGTGTATCTGCGCTAAAACCCATTCCGCCAAAGATCTGGATACCTTCATCTGTGGTTTGTTGAACATCTTCAGAAACAGACACTTTAAGTATAGAACATTCTATGGCATACTCCTCAACGCCTTTTAGTTCGGCTTCCTGGTGTGAATTGCCTTCAGCAACACGAATGGCTATCCTGTCCTCAATATTCTTAGCAGCCCTGTAACAGGCAGATTCTCCAGCATAGGCATTCGTTGCCATTTGTGCAATCTTTGCTTTAATAGCACCAAAATTTATAATTGGAGTTTTAAATTGAATCCTTTCGTTGGCGTAATTAACTGCCTCACCAAGCACTCTCCTTTGGGCTTCCAGACAAGCTGCAGCCAACTTAATTCTTCCAATATTCAAAGCGTTCATTGCAATCTTAAATCCATTTCCCCGCTCGGATAACATATTTTCAACAGGAACCTTGGTATCGCTAAAAAATACCTGGCGTGTGGAGGAGGAGTGAATCCCTAATTTTTTTTCTTCATCTCCCATAGTGATACCATTTGAGGGATCATTTTCAACGATGAAACCTGTAATATTTTTATCGTCTTCTATTCTGGCAAAAACAATAAATAATTTACAGAAGCCAGCATTAGAAATCCACATTTTTTGACCACTAATTTGATAATGCTTTCCTTCTTTGGATAATACAGCCTTGGTTTTTCCGGAATTTGCATCTGATCCTGCACCTGGTTCAGTTAAACAGTAAGCTCCGAACCATTCACCTGATGCCAGTTTGGGCACATATTTCTTTTTTTGCTGTTCCGTACCGTAAAGGGTTATTGGCATTGTACCTATGCCCGTGTGGGCTCCAAAGGCTGTGCTAAATGAGCCTGTGGCACCGGAAATATAATCACACACCAACATTGTGGAAACGAATCCCATACCGAGACCCCCATATGCCTCCGGAACAGCAACACTTAAAAGACCTAATTCACCGGCCTTACGCATGCACTCTTCGGTAAAGGCATAATCCTTTTTTTCAAATCTTTCCCAATGCGCCCACAGTTCACGATCTACAAAATCCTTGGTGCTTTCACGCATCATTTTCTGCTCTTCGGTCAGATCTTCAAGCGTAAAAATATCTTCGCAATTTGTTTCTTTAACCAGGAACTGACCACCTCGTAAGATATCTTTGTTAATTGTATCCGTACTCATTTTATATTTCTTTAATTGATATTAATTTAAAAACTCGTAGATGCCAGCTGCACCCTGGCCTGTTCCCACACACATGGTTACCATTCCATATTTTCCTTTCATGTTGCGTTTACGCATTTCATCAAATAATTGGACAGAAAGTTTGGCTCCGGTACAACCCAGGGGATGACCCAGCGCAATTGCTCCCCCATTTACATTAACAAGATCCTGATTAAGGTTTAGTTCCCTTATAACTGCAAGCGATTGAGAGGCAAATGCCTCATTTAACTCTATCAGAGAAATAGCATCCTGTTTTAAACCTGCTTGTTTTAATGCCTTAGGGATTGCCTTTACAGGACCAATGCCCATTATTCGGGGTTCTACACCGGCAGCTGCATAATTTACCAGACGGGCAATTGGTTCTAATTTTAACTCCTTGACCATTTCCTCACTCATTACCATTACAAAAGCTGCACCATCACTCATTTGGGAAGAATTACCTGCTGTAACACTGCCATCTGCCGCAAAAACAGGTCTTAATTTAGCAAGAACTTCTTTGGAAGTACCTGCTCTTGGACCTTCATCTTTATCCACTGTGTAGGTATTTGTTTCTTTCTTGCCTTCCGAATTAACATAGGTGTGTTCTACTTCAATTGGCACAATTTGTTCCTGAAACTTATTTTCCTTTTGTGCTTTTAACGCTTTCATGTGAGAGTTATATGCAAAATCATCCTGATCCTCTCTTGAAACCTTAAATTGTTTTGCAACAGCCTCTGCTGTTAATCCCATCCCCCAGTAATAATCTTCATGACCTTCTTTGGCAATTTCATAATCGGGGGTTGGCTTGTATCCTCCCATAGGGATATAACTCATGCTTTCTGCTCCCCCGGCTATGATACAATCAGCCATGCCCGACTGTATTTTCGCTGTGGCGATACCTATGGTTTCCAGTCCAGAGGCACAATATCGGTTTACTGTAACACCGGGAACATCATCTATCTCTAATCCCATTAAGGATATCAGGCGGGCCATATTGAGTCCTTGCTCAGCCTCGGGCATTGCATTACCTACAATTACGTCATCAATTCTTTTCTTATCTAATTGTGGCAACTCCTTCATCATATATGCTATGGTTTCTGCCGCCAATTCATCAGGTCTTTTAAAACGGAATAATCCTCTTGGTGCTTTGCCAACTGCTGTTCTATAAGCCTTAACGATATATGCTGTTTTCATTTTTTTAATTTCTAAGTGGTTTACCTGTTTTTAACATATGCTGAATTCGTTCCATTGTCTTTCTCTCTGTGCAGAGCGATAAAAAGGCCTCTCGTTCCAAATCCAATAAGTATTGCTCACTTACGAGACTTGCTTCAGACAAATCACCTCCTGCCATAACGTAAGCCAGCTTATCTGCAATTTTTTTATCGTGCTCACTGATGTAGTGTCCTGCTTCCATAGAATCTGTACCTACCAGGAACATGCCCAAAGCCTGTTTCCCCAAAACCTTGACATCTTTTCTTTTTATAGGTTGGGTATAACCTCCTTCAGCCAAAAGTTTCGCCTGTGCCTTTGCTGTTGCTATCTGTCTGTCTTTATTTACGACAACGATGTCCTTTCCTTTTTGCAGCACACCTAAGTCATATGCTTCATAAGCCGAAGTTGATACTTTGGCCATTCCAATGGTCAGAAAATATTCCTGCAGCACATTTAGTTCTACATCATTTTTTCTGAATATGTCTGAGGCTCGTAATGCCATTTCTTTAGAACCACCACCTCCCGGGATGACTCCAACTCCAAATTCGACCAATCCCATGTAGGTTTCAGCTGCTGCCACAACTTTATCAGCATGCAGTGATAGCTCACATCCACCGCCCAAACACATTCCATGAGGAGCTGAGACTGTTGGGATAGCAGAATAACGCATTCGCATCATTGTATCCTGAAAATATTTAATAGCCATATTCAATTCATCGTACTCCTGTTCTACAGCCATCATGAATATCATTCCTATATTGGCCCCTACGGAAAAGTTAGCCGCCTGGTTACCTATAACGAGCCCTTGAAAATCCTTCTCAGCAAGGTCTACTGCTTTATTTAAACCAGACAATACATCTCCGCCAATTGTATTCATTTTAGATTGGAATTCTACATTGAGTATTCCATCACCAAGGTCTTCTATAACAACGCCGCTATTTTTAAAAACTTCATTAGATTTTCTTATGTTATCTAAAATAATAAAGGCATCCTGGCCGGGTACCTTAGCCATGGTCTTCTGTGGAATATCATAAAAATAGGTGGCTCCGTCTTTAACATTGTAGAAGGAAGAGGTCCCTGAGTCCTTTAACTCCTTAATCCATTTAGCCGGGCTATGTCCCTCTTCTGCAATCATTTTCAAGCCATTTTCCAAACCAATGGCATCCCATATTTGGAAAGGTCCGTGCTCCCAGCCAAAACCGGCTTTCATCGCATCATCAATTTTATATAATTCATCTGTTATCTCAGGGATGCGGTGAGAAACATAGGCAAAAAGTGCAGCAAAGCTTTTGCGGTAAAAGACGCCAGCTTTATCCTTACCATTTACCAAAATTTTAAAACGATCAATAACTTTATCTACGGGTTTGGTAAGTTCCAGTGTAGTGAAATTCGCTCTCTTTTTTGGTCTGTAATCCATAGAATCCAGATCCAGACTAAGAATGTCACTTTTCCCGTCTTTATTCTTTACCTTTTTATAGAAGCCCTGACCCGTTTTACTTCCCAGCCATTTATTATCAGACATAGTCCGGATAAATTCGGGCAACTGAAATAATTCATGTCGTTCATCATCTCCGCAATTTTCATAGATACCATTGGCTACATGAACTAAAGTATCCAAACCTACCACATCCACCGTTCTGAAAGTTGCAGATTTTGGTCTGCCAATTACCGGTCCGGTAAGTTTATCTACTTCTTCTACTGTGAGTCCTAATTCCTGGACCATGTGAAATAAGCTCTGAATGCTAAAAATCCCAATTCTATTACCTATGAACGCAGGGGTATCCTTGGCAATTACCGATGTTTTCCCAAGAAATTTTTCACCATAACTATTTAAAAAATCCAGTACAGATTGTTTAGTTTTCGGCCCGGGAATGATTTCAAAAAGTTTAAGATAACGAGCGGGATTAAAGAAGTGCGTACCGCAAAAATGTTCCTGGAAATCATCGCTTCTTCCTTCACTCATAAACTTAATAGGAATACCTGAAGTATTGGAAGTTATCAACGTTCCGGGACTTCTATGCTTTTCAAGGTTCTCAAAAACCATTTTCTTTATGTCCAGGCGTTCCACTACCACTTCTATAATCCAATCTACCTGACCAACTTTCGCTATATCATCTTCAAGATTTCCAGTGTTGATTCTACCAGCGAAATCTAAATGATAAATGGGAGATGGCTTTGACTTTAAAGCTGCTGCCAAGGAATCATTGACAATTCTATTTCTTACGGCTTTATCTTTAATTGTAAGTCCTTTTGATTTTTCCTTTTCACTAAGTTCCCCGGGAACAATATCTAGTAATAGAACTTCAACTCCAATATTTGCAAAGTGACAGGCAATTCCGCTACCCATTATACCAGAACCTATAACAGCTACCTTTTTAATGTGCTTATTCATTGATGATGATTATTTAATTTTGTATTCCTACTATATATTTTTTTTTCAGTAATAAGGTGGTTTATAGTTTCCATAACCTCAAAAAAATTGTTCAACTGCCCTTCATTAAGATTTTGCTTAACAACATCATTAAACCGCAAAACAACATCTTTAGAATCTACACGCTTTTCAAGACCAAACGGGGTAAGATGTATTAAAACGCCACGGCCATCATCCGGATTAGGCTTACGAATAATCAGACCTTTTTCCTCCATGCTTTTTAGTATTCTAGACAAGCTAGTGGCTTCCATTCCCATTTTAGGGCCCAGGGCCGTGGAAGGTGTTCCGGTTTTAGGATCTATGCTTAACAGAGTAAAACCAACGGCCATTGTAGTGCCAAAGTTTTTGGCTTCTTCATTATACATTTTGGCAACGGATTGCCAGGTAGCACGCAAGGCATAATCTATCGTTATATCCTTCATAAAATCTTTAATTGTTCTTCAAAGATATAAAAATTTATTATGCATGCATAATAAATTTTTAAGAATAGCCCGTTGATATTAAAAAGGAATTTTAGTGAAATTAAGTAGTTCTGATTCCATTAATAGGAAGTATCTGTTATTAATGTCCGTATATTTGGTTGTAGAGGTCCATATACTTTTCTTTAATAATCTTTCGGCGAAGTTTCATAGTAGGGGTGAGGTGGCCTCCGTCGACACTCCAGACATCCGGGGTAAGTTTAAACTGTTTAACTTTTTCCCATTTAGCAAATTTTTCATTGGCATGATCAACTTCTTCCTGAAACCTGGCCAGGACTTTCGGGTTTATAACACTTTCGGTATTGGTTCCCAGATTAACATTATGTCTCACGGCCCATTCCTTTAAGAACTCAAAATTAGGTTGGATAAGCGCAGAAGGCATTTTCTCGCCTTCTCCAACAACCATAATTTGCTCAATAAATCTGGATTGTTTAAATCGGTTTTCCAGTACCTGCGGTGCTACATATTTACCACCTGAAGTTTTGAACATTTCTTTTTTGCGGTCTGTAATTCTAAGAAAACCATCAGCATCAATTTCACCAATATCACCCGTGTGAAAAAAGTCGTTTTTTAATACTTCAGCACTTTTTTTGGCATCTCTGTAATATCCCATCATTACCTGTGGGCCTTTAATGCAAATCTCACCATCAGCTTCAATCTTTACTTCAGTGCGTCCTATAGGTTTACCCACAGTTCCTATCTTAAAGCCATTATTACGCATGTCATTTACTGAGACAACAGGAGAAGTTTCCGTAAGTCCATAACCTTCCATAAGACCCATTTCAGCAGCATTAAAAATTCTTGCCAATCTGGGTTGTAAGGCCGCGCTTCCCGAAGCAATAAGATCAAGATTTCCCCCAAGTCCGGCTTTCCATTTACTAAAAATTAACGAACGGGCCAGTTTGAGTTGTTGCTCATACCACCATCCGTTTTGGCCATAAGGTTCATATCTAAGCCCTATTTTTACCGCCCAGAAAAACAAGAATTTCTTAATACCTTTTAAGTCGGCACCCTTTGCAATTATCTTATCGTAGACCTTTTCTATAAGTCTGGGAACAGCAGTCATGACATGGGGTTCAACCTCTTTTAAATTTTCACTAATTGTTTCCAGTGATTCAGCGAAATAGATAGAAACACTTCTATACTGATACAAATACATTAGCATCCGTTCATAAATATGACAAACAGGTAAGAAACTAAGTGCTTTAACCGCACCATCTGCGATTGGTAATCTGAACGAACTTTCCAGGGTATTACTCACTATGTTATCATGGGAGAGCATAACACCTTTTGGCCTTCCCGTTGTGCCAGATGTATAAATTAAGGTGGCCAGGTCCTCCGGTTTTACTGAATCTTTAAGCTTTTCTACTTCAATCTGGTTTGACTCGTCTTTTCCTAGTTGTAATATTTCTTTCCAATTCTTACAGTCCCCCAATTCATCAAAAGAGTATATTTCCTTCAAGGAAGGAACTTTATCTTTTACCGTCTTGACTTTCTCATAAACCTCTCGGCAGGAGACAAAACAATAAACACATTCTGCATGGTTAAGTACATATGTATAGTCTTCTTTAGAAACAGTGGGGTAAATTGGTACATTTTGGGCTCCCAGTTGCAAAATACCGATATCCATAATATTCCATTCCGTTCGGTTGGTCATTGATATCAGTGCAATTTTGTCATTGGGTTTTACACCTAACTTTAGTAAAGCCCTACTTACCGTATTTGCCTTATCTATATACTCCCTGGTAGAAGTCGCGATCCATTCCCCATTATATTTTGTTACCAGGGAATTCTTAAGATCAAATTTTTCTAATTGGTAATAAGGAAAATCAAAAAGACGGGTTATATCTTGCATATTCTATTTCTGAATGGTAATTGCAAAATAAGAAAAGGGAACGGTATTATAAAGCAGGATTACTAAAAAATGACCTTAATTTTTTATAATTTGATAATAAAATACGATCCTCTAATAAATATGTACTTAAAAAGTCAATTAATTCTTTAGTGCAAATGAAGTTTCATTCCTTCATGGGATGAATTAAATCCTAGTTTTTCGTAAAATTTCAAAGCCGCATCTCTTTTTTTATCCGTGGTAAGCTGCACTACATGAGCTCCTCTTTTTTTAGCACGATCTATGGCCCACTGTATAAGCTCCTGACCAATTCCTTTATTCCTGTAATCCTCATGTACCCTTACGGCCTCTATTTGTGCCCTTATGCCTCCCTGATAGGTTAGATACTGAATAAAGCTTAGTTGTAAAGTACCAATTACCTCCCCGGAATCGTTTAACATTACCATTAATTCCTGATTTTGGTCAGAATTAATTTTGTCAAATGCTTTTATATACTCCTCAGGTAAGGGTGTTTTGAAGTTTTCTCTTAGCCTGCCTAATTTATCATTAGCTATGAGTTCTACAATAGCTGGTACGTCCTTTTGTTTGGCCCTGCGAATAATCAAGATACTTGGTTTTGTTTTTCTATCCATTTTCTGGCGTTAGTAAACGCCTCTAACCAGGGTGATATTTCATCGTTTCTATCCTTGGGGTAGTATGCCCAGTTCCATGGAAAAATAGAACGCTCAATATGTGGCATGGTCACCAAGTGCCTCCCTGTTTTATCACACATCATTGCCGTGTTAAAATCACTTCCATTGGGATTAGATGGATACTCACTATAACCATATTTAGCAACAATGTCGTAATTTGCTTCGGTCAAAGGAAGACTAAATTTCCCTTCACCATGTGATATCCAAACCCCAAGAGTTGTTCCTGCAAGAGAAGATAGCATTACCGAATTATTGTCTTCAATCTTTACAGAGGTGAAACTGCTCTCATGTTTATGCGAATTGTTAAAAGTCATTTTGCCATGAACTTCATGTTCAGGATTCACTAATTCTAATTCCATAAAAAGCTGACATCCGTTACATATTCCAACAGATAAAGTATCCGTCCTGCCAAAAAAGTTTAGCAGTGATTGCCTTGCCTTTTCATTATATTTAAACGCGCCTGCCCATCCTTTTGCACTTCCCAAAACATCAGAATTTGAGAATCCACCTACTGCACCTATAAATTGAATATCTTCCAGGGTTTCTCTCCCCGTAATGAGGTCGGTCATATGAACGTCCTTGACATCAAATCCGGCAAGGTACATGGCATTGGCCATTTCACGTTCAGAATTACTGCCCTTTTCTCTTAAAATTGCTGCCTTCGGACGTTTTATATTTTCTGCACTTCTTTCGGGACGATGATTTTGAAAATATGCCGGGAAGTTAAAATTAAGGGGTTGTTTTTTGTAATTTCCATATCTCGATTTAGCAAGATTATTAGAGGTTTGTCTCTCGTCTAGGAGATAAGATGTTTTATACCAGGTATCCCGTAAACTATTAATATTCAAACATATTTCAACTTCTTGATTTTTTAAGTTCAATTCCGGTTGTTGGAAAACTTCCCCTATTTTATTAAAATCTATTCCAGCTTTCTGCATTTTTACTTCTACTGAATCATCTTTGGCTTGAAAAACTAATCCGGAATTTTCGGCGAAAAGTAATTTGATAGTATCTTTTTCTCCCAGACTTGAAAGATCCAAAGAAGCACCCAGATTTACATCGGCAAAACACATTTCCAAAAGAGTGGTTATCAATCCTCCTGAAGCCACATCATGGCCAGCTACAATTTGTTCATCTTTTATTAATTCCTGAAGTGTGTTAAATACATTTATGACATATTCCGATTCTTTTATTGTAGGGGCTTTATCACCAATTCTATTAAGTATTTGTGCAAAAGAAGATCCACCCAACTCATATTCATCCTGAGAGATGTTGACATAATAAATACTTCCAGCACTTCTTAGAAATACAGGCTCTACTACCTTGGTAATATCTGTACAATTTGCTGCCGCTGAAATTATTACAGTGCCCGGAGCAATAACTTCTTCATCCTTGTATTTTTGTTTCATGGATAATGAATCCTTACCCGTGGGGACATTGATCCCAAGTTCAATGGCAAAGTCAGATATAGCTTTTACAGCGGTATATAATCTGGCATCTTCTCCTTCATTTCTGCATGGCCACATCCAATTAGCTGAGAGAGCAACCGATTTTAAACCGTCTTTTATAGGTGCCCAAACAATATTTGAAAGAGCCTCGGCAATACTGTTCCTGCTACCTGCGACCGGATCAATTAATCCGCTTATTGGGGAATGACCAATGGAAGTCGCAATACCTTCCTGGCCCTTAAAATCCAAGGCCATGACGCCACAATTATTCAGGGGCAATTGCAAAGGACCGGCACACTGCTGTTTAGCAACTTTGCCACCAACACATCGGTCTACCTTATTTGTTAACCAATCCTTACAGGCGACAGCTTCGAGCTGAAGGACTTGATTAAGGTAGTCATGAAAAAATTCTATTTTATAGGCTGTTACCTGATATTTCCTGTCGACTGTAATATCATTCATAATCGTTTTCGGAGAGCTGCCAAACATGTCGGAAAGCTCAAGATCCATTGGCTTAATTCCTTTTGTTTCGGATTCAAAAGTGAATCTATTGTCTCCGGTAACATCCCCTACATCATAAATAGGAGAACGCTCCCTATCGGCGATTCGATGTAATAATCCCATATTTTCGGTTCCCATTACCAGCCCCATGCGCTCCTGAGATTCATTTCCTATAATTTCCTTGGCTGAGAGTGTAGGGTCCCCAATAGGGAGCTTATCCAGATCAATTTTGCCTCCTGTCTCTTCCACTAATTCTGATAAACAATTTAAATGACCGCCGGCACCGTGATCATGAATAGAAACTATGGGATTCTCCTTGCTTTCCACAAGGCCCCGTATTGCATTAGCAGCGCGTTTTTGCATTTCCGGGTTCGAACGTTGTACAGCATTTAACTCAATAGACGAACTAAATTCACCAGTATCAGCGCTTGAAACGGCAGCACCACCCATTCCTATACGGTAGTTATCACCGCCAAGAATAACTATTTTATCTCCTTTTTTTGGAGTTCCTTTAAGAGCCTGGTCTGCTTTGCCATAACCAATACCTCCGGCGAGCATAATAACCTTATCATATCCTAATTTTCTGGAATGTTCTTCGTGCTCAAAAGTCAATAAAGATCCGGATATTAAAGGTTGACCAAATTTGTTGCCAAAATCAGAAGCACCATTGGAAGCTTTTATAAGAATATCCATTGGGGTTTGGTATAACCATGGTCTTTCCTCCATTCCTTTCTCCCATGACCTGTTTTTTTCCAGCCGAGAATATGAGGTCATGTATACGGCGGTTCCTGCGATGGGTAATGAGCCTTTACCTCCTGCCAAACGATCCCTTATCTCACCTCCGGAACCAGTAGCTGCGCCATTAAAAGGTTCTACGGTAGTTGGAAAGTTGTGGGTCTCGGCTTTTAGTGAAATAACAGATTCAAACTCGCTTTCCTGATAGTAGTCTGGTTTATCAGAAGTTTTTGGGGCGAATTGAACCACCTTAGGACCTTTTACAAAAGCCACATTGTCTTTATATGCTGATACAATTTCATTTGGATTTTCCTTAGCTGTTTTTTTTATCAGCTTAAAAAGTGAAGAAGGCATTTCTTTACCATCAATTACAAAAGTCCCGTTAAAAATTTTGTGCCTGCAATGTTCAGAATTTACCTGACTGAATCCAAAGACTTCAGAATCTGTTAATTTCCGACCTATTTTTTTTGTTAGTCCTTCCAGATATTCTACTTCATCCGGGCTCAGGGCTAATCCTTCTTCCTTATTATATTTGGAAATATTATCAATTTCAAGAATGGGATGAGGTGCAACCTCAATACTATAGATCTCCTGATTTAGCGCAAGGTACTTTTGCGAGAGCATTGGATCAAAATCTTTAAAATTTTCATCCACACGGGTAAATTCTTCTATTCTAAGAATTCCTGAAACACCCATATTCTGAGTTATTTCCGTGGCATTTGTACTCCAGGGGGTAATCATTGCAGCCCGCGGTCCAACAAAAAAGGCGTCTATAGACGCCAAATTTATTCTGGGTTGGTTTCCGAATAACCAATTAAGTTTCTCAATGTCTTTTTCGGAAAGTTCTTGTTTAGTTTGTACTGCAAAAACTTTAGTGCTGAGATCTCCAAAGAATTGAATCATGGAACTTATTACAAATTAAGATTACGAAAGCACAAATTTACATTATTAAAATGGGTTTTTTTAATAGAAAAGTTAACAGTTTTCAAACGTAATTGTTCATTACTTCCTTGTCATTCGAGCCATATAGAAACCATCAAATCCACTTTCTGATGCATAAATGTTCACCTCTTCCTCCAAAGAAAATACTTTCCCTTCATCAGAATCTAAAAAGTGTTTCACTTGTTCTGTATTCTCCAGTGGTAAAATAGAACAAGTAGCATATATTAGTTTGCCGCCTTCTTTTACCATCTTGCTGTAATTTTTCAGTATTTCTTGTTGTACTTTGACAATCTTATCCAGAAATTCCGGCTGTAATTTCCACTTGGAATCCGGATTGCGTCTCAGTACACCTAGTCCTGAACATGGAGCATCTATTAGCACTCTGTCTGCACTGCCATATAATTTTTTATAAACCTTGCTATTACCTATTACTCTTGTTTCTACATTATGCGCACCATCTCTTTTAGCCCTTCTCTTAAGTTCTTTTAATTTATTTTCATAGATATCAAGGGCAATAAGCTGCCCTTTGTTTTTCATTAGAGCCGCTAAATGCAAAGTTTTACCTCCGGCGCCGGCGCAGGCATCAATTACCCGTAAGCCCTGTTCAACCTGCGTAAAAGTCCCGACTTTTTGTGATGATGCATCCTGAACTTCAAAAAAGCCATCAGTAAATGCCTTTGTTCTAAAAACATTCGTACGCTCTTTTAATTTCAAGGCATCAGGATAACCTTCAATAGACTCGGTCTCAATGCCCTCTTCTAAAAGAACATTTTTTAAGTCGTTTTTGGATGTTTTAAGTGTGTTTGTTCTGAGAATTACCTGGGCCTGTTGATTTAGTGCTGCAATTTCTCTTGTCCATAACTCCTCTCCCAATGAATTTAAACCTAATTCCTCTATCCAGTCCGGAATAGATTCTCTGTATTTCCTGATTTTAGAAAGCTCATCGAATTTCCCTTTAATTCGCCTGGTCGGAGTATTTTCAATTTGTTTCCAATCTGGCAATTGAATTCCTCTAAGCACTGCCCAAACTGCAAATAGCCTAAATAAGTTAGGTCTGGAATAGGGAGCACTTACCTCTGCAATTTCAGAATAAAGTCTTTTCCAACGGACTATGTCATAGGTGGTTTCAGCAATAAAACCTCTATCTCTAGACCCCCAACGTTTATCGTGCTTCAAAGTCTTTTCCACTACCTTATCGGCATATTCTCCCTCGTTAAATATAAGGTTGAGTGCGTCTACTACAGCAAACACCAAATTTCTATGTAACCGCATCTGCAAAATTTAGTAGGCAAAGGTATTGCTTTTAATTTTTAACTAATTAATTACCCTATAGTTACTAAACAAAGTAATTTGATGTTTTTAATCGCTGAATGGAGTCGCAATTTTTGAAATGGTACAATTGAACAATGGAATAATCGTTTTATTCTATCGGTAATAAACCCGGTTTTATCCCTAAATTTACACATGCGCTATAGTACCTTATTCTTCACTTTATTTCTAATTCATTCCTGCCAGAAACCTGTTAATAGGCCTGTTTTTTCCGAGGTCATAGTTGAAGTACTTTATGAGGATTCCTTAAGTATTAGAGCAATTGAATTGATGGGTGGGAGTTTAGGTTTTGCGGCCAACAAAGGTGTTTTTGGGACAATTGACCTGCAGACCAAAACAGTCAGGACCAATAGTCAAAAATATGATAGTATTTTCCCTGAATTCAGGGCTATTGCACATACATCTACAGATTTTTTTATGCTCTCTGTTGCAAATCCTGCTTTGTTGTATAAAACAGGAGATATGGGAAAAATGGAATTAGTTTACGTAGAGGATGGGGAGAACGTTTTTTATGATGCCATGGCTTTTTGGAATGATAAAGAAGGTATAGCTATCGGTGATACCGTTGGAGGTTGTCTTTCTATAATTATTACCAGAGACGGTGGATATAGCTGGGCTAAACTTCCATGTGACCAATTACCCCAGGGACTTGAAGGAGAGGGGGCTTTTGCTGCCAGTAATACGAATATAGCCCTTCAGGGAAATAAAGCGTGGATAGGAACAACTAAAGGGCGTGTGCTTTTTACTGATAACGCAGGAAAATCATGGAGTGTAGTACAAACCCCCATCCTTAGTGATAAACCTACTCAGGGTATTTATTCGATGGACTTTTACGATAGCTCATTGGGAATTGTGATTGGTGGAGATTATACAGATCCAGACAAAAGCTTTGCCAATAAAGCGATCAGCCGTGATGGAGGTAAAAGCTGGGAGCTACTTGCTAATAATCAAGAACCTGGCTACAAGAGTTGTATCCGATTTGTACCTAATTCTGAAGGCAAAGAGATTGTGGCTATAGGATTTACAGGAATTTCATATTCAAACGATATGGGAATAAACTGGAAGGCTCTTTCAAACGAAGGGTTCTACACCATACGATTCCAGAATGATTCAGTAGCATATGCTGCAGGAAGAAATCGCATTGCCAAACTTACGTTCAAATAAAAAGGGAAGCTTGAGAACTTCCCTTTTTAATTACCAACAAACTAACCACTTATTGTGGTAACCAAATCAAAACCAAGCTAACTATACATTCACTACTATATAGTTACGCCCCTTTTTCTTATAAAAAACTCCATTATAGGTATAATACTTCCTACCCCTATGAACAACTACTTTATTTCCTAATGGAAGTTTTCTCACTTTAATTCCAACAGGTGCTGCACAGACCACATATTTTCTTCCTCTCGCTTTATACCAGATACCATTGGAAAAGTGAAAATTCACTCCTTTATGTACGACAAGTCTTGGTTGATATAATGTTGTAACTACGCTACCATGTCTGGGATATACTTTAACGGTGCGCTGAGCAGTTACAGCTGAAGTTGCACCAACTAATAAAATAATGATTACTAATAGTTTTAAACTTTTCATAACTTCTTTTTTTATTGATTATAAAGCTAAGACTATCAATTAAAGTAAAGGTTTAATTAAGATTTATGTTTTTTTATTGAATATGGATTAGCGGAATACAAGTGTTCTAATATTGATTTTACAAACAAATAAAGGAAACCAAAAGGTTTCCTTTATAATTCGAAAGGATCTGATAATTTATCTCCCTCCTTGTCGCCTTTGCTGAATTTGTTTCAACAATCGTTTCTTAAAATCTTCTTCGGCTTTAATTAAAAGAAAGGTTTTCTTTGGTGAAATAACCTCACGAATATTTGACAGGAATAAAATATTAAGCTCTTGTTTCTCCTTCTCCAGCTCAATAAGTTGATCTAAGAGTTTATTTGCTTCTGCTTCGCTTAAATTCTCAAAATCGACCATTTTACTCCTAATTTCTACGCGTTCCTTTCTGCGAATTTGAGCCATTGCTTTCTCATGCTCATTGTAAACGGGCCAAAACATTGCGGCCTCCTTACTACTAAGATCTACCCTTTCTGTTATAAAGGCAACCTTCAGGGATTTAATTTTATCCATTCCGGGCCTGCCTTGTCCCGACACACTAACAACTGTTAAAAACAGCATTATAAACAACAATATTTTGCCGAAATTATTCATCGATTTCCAAATTTAATTCATCAAAATCGTCAATGTTATCCTCAAGGTAATCGATGATATTTTCATCATCCAGTTCACCATTAAGAATATCATTTACCTCAAATTCTTCTGTAAGCAGCACTTCCGCCAGTTCGTAACTACTCAATCCCAGTTCGTTTTCTTCAATGTAATTTTCAATGTCCGTTCTGGCCAGATCATCAAAAGTAAAACTACTTTTACCCTTCTGTTGAATACTTAAAACTAATATCAGAATTGCGGCTACAGAGGCTGCTACATATAAATATTTCTTATAGGAATTGAGTCTTATTACTTTTGATTCCTTCTCAGTTATCTTCTCTAAGACCGTTTTATTCAGATTATCAAAATAGCCTTCCGGAACTTTAAATCCATCCTTGTTAGGAAGACTTGAAGTCTCTTTTGACATTTTATTCAAAAGATCATCCGTAAAACCTTCAAAGTAACCCTCTGGGGTTTTAAATCCACTATTTTTTATTTTTTTACCCATCCTTATAGTTTGACTCTTAATGTTATAAAAGGTTTAATATTGCCCGGTCGTAATCATTTTACTTTTAAATTCTTTATATACTTTAAACCTAAATATATTAAATAAGCATTACTTCTTTTATTCTTCTTTTAAACTGGCTTCAATTTTTTTCACCGCTAAATGATAGGAAGCTTTTAAGCCACCTACTGAGGTTTCTAATATCTCCGATATTTCCCCGTATTTTAGTTCTTCAAAATATTTCATATTAAAAACCAATTTTTGTTTTTCCGGCAATAGTGCGATCGCCTTTTGCAACTTCAATTGTATTTCATCACCTTCAAAGTATACATCTGCCTGTAAATTATCCGCCAATCTTTCCTGTAGTTCATCATTGCTAACACCTAATTTTTTAGACTTTACCTTGATAAAGGTAAGGGCTTCATTAGTAGCAATTCTGTACATCCAGGAATATAACTTGCTATCTCCTTTAAAGTTATCAATATTTCTAAAGACCTTTATAAATGTGTTTTGCAATACATCATCTGTGTCGTCATGATCGAGTACAATTCGCCTGATATGCCAGTAAAGTCGTTCTTTGTAAGTGTTTATAAGCACCTCAAAGGCACTAGCCTGGGTATCTTTCTGTTTTAATTGTTCTATTAAGGTTTCTTCGGCGATCAAAGCAAATACTTATTTATTTAAGACTGCGTTGAATTTAAAAGGTTTAATTACATTTTAAATTTATATTACACCCAGTGTTTGCATATCTACCAAATTTTTATATACACCACTTGATTTTAGCAGTTCATTATGGGACCCTTGTTCTACAATTTTACCTTTCTGTAACACAATAATGGTATCCGCATTTTGTATAGTGGACAATCTGTGAGCAATAACAATAGATGTGCGGTTGCGCATCATTTTTTCGAGTGCATCTTGCACCAGCCTTTCGCTTTCAGTGTCCAGGGCAGAAGTTGCCTCATCCATAATCATAATCGGAGGGTTCTTTAAAACTGCTCTTGCGATAGAGAGACGTTGTTTTTGTCCGCCACTAAGTTTATTACCGCTATCTCCGATATTTGTGTCATAGCCCTGTGGTAATTCCATTATAAAGTCGTGAGCGTTGGCAATTTTGGCAGCAGCCTTAATTTCTTCAATACTGGCATTCTCCTTTCCCAGTCCTATATTATTCTTTACCGTATCATTGAAGAGAATAGAGTCTTGTGTCACCAGCCCTATAAGATCTCTCAGTGATTTTTTAGTGAGGTCCTTAATATTGGTATTATCAATTTTTATTTCACCTTCATTGATATCATAAAACCTGGTAACCAGATTTGCAATTGTACTTTTACCGCTACCTGACTGGCCTACTAAAGCAACTGTACTTCCTTTTGCAACATAAAGATTGAAATTATTAAGAACATATTCATTGTCATATTTAAAAGCAATGTTTTCTATTGTTATCCCGGTATTAAAATCAGTTTTTACAATAGCATCTTTCTTTTCAGCAATTGGGTTTTTTGTTTCTAAAATTTCTAAAATTCTTTCGGCAGCGGAATTGCCTTTTTTGATCCCATATAAGGCTTTGCTGATTTGCTTGGCCGGAGTAAGTATGTTATAGGCCAATCCCATATAGGCTATAAACTCTGAAGCGCCCAGAGTTTTATCTATAAGTACCATTTTTCCTCCAAACCAAAGCAGAACACCAATAACAAGTATGCCTAAAAATTCTCCGGTAGGGGATGCGAGATTTTGTCGGTTAAGTAATGTATTAGAGAATTTAAAAAAACGTTCTGTAGAATTTTTGAATGTCCCATAAAATTTAGATTCTGCGTTAAATGCTTTAATAACCCTAAGTCCGCCTAAAGTTTCTTCAATTATAGACAGGAATTCACCCTGTTCTTTTTGTACCTTATCTGAATTCTTTTTAAGAGATTTTCCAATTCTTGAAATTATCATTCCTGCAATTGGAATAAAAACAAAGACAAAGAGTGTAAGTTTAACGCTTATTAAAAACATGATGCTTATTGTGAAAAGTATGGTAAGCGGTTCTCTAACGATTAACTCAAGGATAGATAGAAATGAATATTGAATTTCAAGAACATCAGATGAAATTCGCGCTATTACATCGCCTTTTCTTTTCTCAGAATAATAGGATAGGGGAAGGTCTACAATTTTTTGATACATCCTGTTTCTTACATCTTTAAGAACTCCATTCCTTAAAAATGTAATAAAATACATGGCCATATAATTAAATAAATTCTTTAGGAGAAAGAGTATCAGTACCAAACCAATGACCAAAACCAAGCCCTTCATTTCATCTTCACCCGAATAATCAGTTACCTTATAATTTATATACTCTTGAAGATAGTCTTTTAAATTTCCAAAACCACTATATACAGGTGCCTGATACACTTTTTTGGTTTTATTGAAAAGCACATCCAGCATAGGAATCAGTGCGGCAAAAGAAAGCGCACTAAAAAGCGCATAAAGAATATTAAAAAAAATATTTAAGAATCCGTACCTGCGATACGGGAGGGCAAAACGCAGGATTTTTTTAAAATATTCCATTAATGAAGCTTCAGTTCTGTGAGGATCCTTTCGATACGTGTATCCAATTCCGTATCAACTTTTTTAAAGTTTTCCGCGGAATCCAAATTGGTATTAATGCTAAAATAAAATTTAATTTTTGGTTCTGTACCACTGGGTCTGGCTGCCATTCTGGTACCATCTTCGGTAGTATAGATTAAGACGTTAGATTTTGGGATGTCAATTTGTTTTACTTCACCGGTAGCGAGGTTCTTAGACGTAGAAGTATTATAGTCATCAACGATAACCACATTTGCACCTCCAATTGATTTTACCGGATTCTCTTTAAAGTCAATCATCATTTGGCTTATCTCTTCCGCACCGCTCATGCCTTTTTTGGTTATTGAAATCAACTTTTCTTTATAGAAACCATAATTAACATAACAATCAATTAGCTGTTTATAAAACGAGCTGCCATTTGCTTTTGCATCCGCAGCTATTTCGCAGGCCAGTAAGGTAGCTGTAACCGCGTCCTTATCTCTAACAAAATCGCCAACCATGTAACCAAAGCTTTCTTCACCACCACCTATAAAATATTGTTCGGGAAAATCTTTGATCATCTTCGCAATCCATTTAAATCCTGTTAAAGATGTTTTGCACTCCACCCCATAGCTTTTGGCCATTTCATCCATCATAGGGGTAGATACTATGGTTGTAGCGATAAACTCATTTCCGGTAAATCCTTGCTTTGCTCTCTGATCCAATAGAAATTTGGTCATTAAAAGCATGGTTTGATTTCCATTCAGCAATTCCATTTTTCCTTCAAGATTTCGGACGGCTATTCCTAGCCTATCGCTATCCGGATCTGTTCCTACAACCATATCGGCTCCAACTTCTTCTGCCTTTTTCATTGCCAGGGTGAGTGCTTCAGGTTCCTCTGGATTGGGCGATTTAACCGTAGGAAAATTGCCGTCTGGTACCGCCTGTTCTTCTATTATTGTCACATTGTTGTAGCCAGCTCGTTTCAGCACTTCGGGAATAACTGTAATTGAAGTGCCATGCAGAGATGTAAAGACAATTTTAAATTTGTCCTTTTCTTTTGCACCAAAGCTTCCATTTTTCACAGATGCTTGTATAAAAGCCTCATCAACTTCGCTGTCTATTAATTCAATCAGGCTAGAATTGGCATTAAAATTAATTTCTTCGTACTTCAGCCTATTTATTTCTTCAATGATTTCATTATCCTGCGGAGGCACAATTTGTCCGCCATCTGTCCAATAAACCTTATATCCGTTGTATTCGGGCGGATTATGTGATGCCGTCAAAACTATTCCGGCATTGCAGCCCAAATATCTGACAGCAAAGGAAAGTTCCGGAGTTGTACGCAATTGGGAGAAAAGAAATACTTTTATTCCGTTCGCCGAAAAAACATCGGCCACTGTCCTTGCCAGGGTATCACTGTTATGTCTGCAGTCATAAGCAATTACTACTTTTAAATCTTCACCGGCATAAACGCTTTTCAGATAATTGCTAAGTCCCTGAGTACTTTTGCCTAAAGTATATTTGTTTATTCTATTGGTGCCAACTCCCATGATACCCCTCATACCTCCGGTACCAAATTCCATATTTTTATAAAATCTGTCCTTTAGATCTTCGGGATCATTGGCTATAAGATTCTGAATTTCTTTTCTGACCGAGGGATCAAAAAAATCTGTTTGCCATGCTTTGGCATTGGAAAGAATGTCGTCCATTTGTATGGAATTTTCGATTGAAAATTTAAAATTACAAAGAATA